>Ga0302324_100007330_pt1 | contig 23478 bp, 17 predicted proteins | sample Palsa_T0_1_FD_201949 | JGI IMG/M metagenome (GOLD analysis project Ga0302324, IMG submission 201949) | Peat permafrost microbial communities from Stordalen Mire near Abisko, Sweden - Palsa_T0_1 | ecosystem: Environmental > Terrestrial > Soil > Palsa > Peat permafrost | place: Sweden: Abisko... | reverse complement strand
CCGGATCCCCCGGGGGCGCCGGAGGCGGCGCGGCCAAATCCGATGAGAACGTCGTGGACGCGGATTTCGAAGTCGTCGATGACGACAAGAAGAAAAGCTGAAAATTTACACATTCCCATCGTACCTTGCGGTCCAATCCTTCGCCGCCGGGTCGTGGTCCCCAAAACCTACATTAAAACAAGAAGAAGGATCTATACGTCTATGGCAATCAATGTGAAACCTCTCAGCGATCGGGTGATCGTTCAACCGCTCGACGAGAAGGAAGTCAAAAAGGGTGGCATTATAATTCCTGATACGGCGAAAGAAAAGCCGCAGGAAGGCACCGTCGTTGCTCTCGGTACCGGCAAGCTCGACGACAACGGTAAAAAGGTCGACTTCAATGTGAAGGTCGGAGACAAGGTGCTGATCTCCAAGTATGGCGGCACCGAGATCAAAATCGACGGCGAGAACTATCTCATCATGCGCGAGGACGACATCCTCGGCATCATCGGATAACCAGAACATTTAAAGTACGTTAGTATAAATTATGGCAGCAAAACAATTACAGTTTGATGAAGCAGCTCGGCACGCTCTTTTGCGGGGAGTGGAGAAACTTGCCAAGGCGGTTAAGGCCACGCTTGGACCCTCTGGACGCAATGTGATCCTGGACAAAAAGTTCGGGAGTCCAACGATTACGAAAGATGGCGTAACCGTAGCAAAAGAGATTGAGCTCGAAGACCCGTACGAGAACATGGGTGCACAGCTGGTCCGTGAAGTTGCTTCAAAGACTTCGGATGTAGCCGGCGACGGCACGACCACGGCAACAGTTCTTGCCGAATCGATCTTTCGCGAAGGTTTGCGGAACGTCACCGCAGGCGCGAATCCAACGTCTTTACAGCGCGGAATTGGGAAGGCCGTGGAAGCCGTAGTCGCCGAGTTGGCGAAGATCTCCAAGAAGGTTTCCGACCGGACCGAAATCGCGCAGGTTGCGACGGTTTCAGCTAACTGGGACAAGACCATCGGTGAAATCATTGCCGACGCGATGGATAAGGTCGGTAAAGATGGCACGATCACTGTTGAAGAAGCCAAATCGATCGAAACCACTCTGGAAGTGGTGGAAGGCATGCAGTTCGATAAAGGTTACCTCTCGCCGTACTTCGTGACGAACGCGGAGAGCATGGAGACCATTCTTGAAAACGCCTACATCCTCATTCACGAGAAAAAAATCTCCAGCCTTAAGGATCTTCTGCCTGTGCTCGAGAAGGTTGCGAAAGCCAGCCGTCCACTCCTGATCATAGCTGAAGATGTCGAAGGCGAAGCGCTTGCTACGCTCGTCGTAAACAAGCTGCGCGGGACACTGCAGGTCGCTGCAGTCAAAGCCCCGGGGTTCGGCGATCGCAGAAAAGCGATGTTGGAAGATATCGCGGTTCTGACCGGTGGTCGTTGTCTAACGGAAGACCTTGGCATCAAGCTTGAGAACATCACGCTGGACGATCTTGGTCGCGCCAAGCGAGTCACGATCGACAAAGAAAACACCACGGTTGTCGAAGGCGAAGGTTCGACCAAGGATATCCAGGGTCGCGTCAGCCAGATCCGCAGACAAATTGAGGAAACGACTTCCGACTACGATCGCGAGAAGCTCCAAGAGCGTCTTGCTAAGCTCGCGGGCGGTGTCGCAGTCATCAATGTGGGTGCTGCAACCGAGACCGAGATGAAAGAGAAGAAGGCACGCGTTGAAGACGCGCTGCATGCGACGCGGGCGGCCGTCGAAGAAGGCATCGTCCCTGGCGGCGGTGTTGCCTTGATTCGTGCGCAGAAGGCGCTGGATAACCTGAAACTGGAAGGCGACGAAAAAACCGGCCTCGAGATTGTGCGGCGCGCGGTTGAGTCTCCTCTCCGTCAGCTTGCCGATAACGCAGGCCAGGAAGGCGCGTTGATCGTGCAAGAGGTCAAAGCACGTTCTGGAAATGAAGGGTACAACGTTGCGACCGGCGAATATATCGACCTTGTGAAAGCTGGCGTCGTCGATCCGACGAAAGTGACCCGTTACGCATTGCAGAATGCGGCGTCGATTTCCGGTCTGTTGCTCACCACAGAGGCGCTCGTGACCGAGCTTCCTGAAAAGGATAAGCCAGCGCCTGCTGGCGGCCCGGGTGGAATGGGCGGCATGGGCGGCATGGATTACTAATAATCTGATTCAACCCAGATTCGAGAAAACCCGTCCGGCTTCAGCCGGACGGGTTTTTCTTTGACCTACCTTCGGTTCTGAGGGCCAAGAGAGGAAGCTTCGATCTCTCCTAAATCGTTTTTCAAATCCGCCTCACTGGCTAAATCCGCCAGCGTTCCCGCGGGCGGTTCGTACCAGCCCGGATCATTATAATCGGTGAGGTTTTCTCGAACCTTGACAACGGTGAACATGCCTCCCATGTCGATATACCCGTACTTGCCGGGAGCTCCACCCATCGGAAGACTGTTCCGCGGCGCCTTCATCCTCATCTCCCCCATCCCAAACATCCCGGATTCGCCCATGGTCATGTAGCCTTTCAGTAACCCGCTCACTTTTTCGTCCAGATTGCCAGTCCGCACACCAATCAGGTTCGGCGCGCCATGACCCATCTGCGTCATCGTATGATGACTCATATGACAGTGCAGGGGCCAATCTCCCGGATTGTCGGCAAGAAATTCCACAGTCCGCGTTTGCCCGACTGGGACCAGCACCGTTGTTTCAGGCCATTGCGCTGACTCGGGAATTGGTCCTCCGTCCGTCTCCGTAATCTTCCACGCATATCCGTGCACATGAATCGGGTGATGATCCATCGCGCTCAGGTTCCCGATCCGAATCCGGACACGATCGCCGAACTTCGCAACGAGTGGATCCGTGCCAGGGTAAGTTCGGCCGTTGATCGTGAACACGTTGAACTCAGTCATCTCGGTCGGGTTGGGACGCATTGTTCCTGGATCGATTCGCCACTCGCTCAGGAGCAGGGCAAAGTCGCGTTCGGGCGCCGGCCGCTCAGGCGTACGAGGATGCACGATGAACAGACCCATCAAACCGAGGGCGAGCTGAATCATATCATCGGCGTGAGAATGGTACATGTAGGTCCCATGTTGCCGAAGAACGAACTCATATTTGTACGTTTGACCAGGTTCGATCGCTTTCTGGGTCAACCCGGCGACTCCATCCATGCCATTCGGGACGAGAACACCGTGCCAATGAACGGTCGTTTCTTCGGGCAACTTGTTCGTCACGTAGATCCGAACGTGATCCCCTTCGACCGCTTCAATTGTCGGTCCATGCACACTGCCGTTATATCCCCAGCAGTGTGCCTTTAATCCCGGCGCAAATTCATGCTCAGGAACTTCTTCCGCGACCAGGTGGAAGATTTTTATCCCACCTACAATTTTAAAAGGTAAGGCCACGTTGTTCGGCGTGATGACAGGCGTGTAGTCTTTCCAAGGCAATCCGGGCGCGAACTGTTGACCGGCACCGTCTTGTTTGTGGCCTCTGATTTCAGTCGACTGGTGCTCTTGCGGATCAGGGGCTTCGGCGGCGCGAAGAAGCGTCACAGAACCGGCGACAGTCGTCCCGGCCGCTGCTGTAGCGGCCCTGGTGAAGAAATCCCGACGAGTAATCAAATTTGGATTCATGTTCATTTGTCCTTCCCTCCTGCTGCGCTGGATCGGCTGGGGCTTGGCTGCGCCATGACTTTTCTGTCGGCTTGCGCCTGCCGGTAAAGACTTCCGCCGACAGCCCGTTCGAGCTCGGCACGCGTGATCCAGTATTCTTTGATGGCATCAATGTATTCGCGCTCCGTCCGTGTCTCTTCGTTCCTGGTTGTAAAGAGCTCAAAATTTCCAATCACCATCGCGTTATAATTCAGGACGCTCTGGCTCAGGATTCGCGCCTCGCTCGGCAAAAGCTCTTCCTTATAGAGTCGGACCATCTCTCGTTTGCTTTCGAGTTCATCGAGGAGTTCCCTCACTTGCGATCTGACATCTACGACAAGTGCTTCAAACTTCTTTTGCGCCTGCCGGAGCACTGACTCGGATCTGGCGATTCTCGCTTGACCCTGGTTGAAGATCGGTAGCTCGATCGCAAACGTTGGACCCGAGATCGTCTGGGAGTCCGATTGTTTCTCGCTGTCGACGCCGAATTCGAGCGCTCCGAGAAACCTGAAATCCTTGGTCAATCCTAGTGCTTCGGCGAGCGCCGTCACCTGAAGATAGGCCGCCTGCAGATCGAGGCGCTGGGTAACCGCTAGCCGTTCAAGACCTTCCTGTGACAGGTCGGCGGAAGGGATCGGCGGAAGATCCCCGGCAATCTGCCAGTTCGTCTCCGGACCCCACACTCCCATCAGCGTGTCGAGTCTTTCCCGGTTGCGGCGAATATCCGCTTCGGCCATGGCGATAGCTAGCCGGGATCTGCTGGAAGCAATCTGCTGTTGGGCAAGGGCCAGATCGCTGATATTGCCCGCTTGATGCTGCCCTTGCGCAAGGTCCAACGCCGCGCCATCGGTCTCAGCGGCTAGCTTGAATCGCGTCAGGAGCTCTTTAGAGGCCTGTAGCTGACAAAAAGCGATTTTCACTTCAGCGATGAGTTTGAGTGTTTCGTCGGCCACCCGCAGCACAGCGGCTTCGAGCTGTTCTTTTGCAACGCGGCGCTTCAGCGGGATCATTAGAATATTCAGAAAATCGATTGCCCCGCTGTATTCGATGTCCGTTCCGGAAGGAGGTTGGTCGGGAAATCGAGCCGATAGATTGAACCTCGGATTGGGTAGAGCCCCTGCCTCTCGCAAATCCGCAGCGGATAGTCCGACCTCCTCGAATGTCGCCTGAAGCGATTGATTGCTCAGAAGCGCAATCTGGACTGCGGAATTGATCGTCAGCGGCCTGCGCAAGCGCCGGCGGACGAGCTCGAGCGTTTGTTGGCGGGCAGCCTGATCTTTTTCCCAACGAACTGTTTCGTGTGTTCTTTCCCGGACTGCCTGCTCCACTCTTCCAAACGGCAGATCCTCGGCCGGCAGCCGGGCGCTCAAGAAACTCGCAGATAAGAAGAACAGCCTAATTTTACTGGTTGTCATGTTTACGTTGAATGATGGGTGAAATTGCGTGTTCCTGGGTGCCCGCGATTGAGACGAAAATGATGCCGGAAAAATGGCGATGGAATCGGTTCACAATACTGTGTGAGCCTGCAAAAGAAAGTTTCGGAGCAGCGGCGGCCAGGCGCGGACAGAGTGCTTGCAATACACGTATACCGGGTATAGGTATAGCCATGCTGCAGACCACGCGCGAAAGTATCCGGCGCCGGGCCAATCGCATCGCAGGCTAGGTCGCCGGAATCCAACGGATGATCGAAGACGATCGGTATTGCGTCGATATCTTGAACCAGATATCAGCCGTACGTTCCGCGCTCGATCCCCTTGGCGTTGAGCTTCTCACCAGGCACCTCAAAACCTGCGTGATTGGCCAGGATTCGAAGCATCCAAAAGCCAACCCGATGCAGCCATTGGAATTGGTCGACGAGCTGCACCACGTTCTCTCTCGGTTCCTGAAATAGGGAGATTTCAATGAAAGCAGAACCACAATCGGCAAATGTTGAACATGGATCGTGCCCGCACGGCGGGATGGTCCCCGAGAAAGATCGAACAGTCGCGTCCGCGGGCAAGTACACCTGCCCAATGCATCCGGAAGTGGTTGCCGATAAGCCAGGGGCCTGCCCGATTTGCGGGATGGCGCTTGAAGCGGTGGAGCCGAGTGCCGTTGCAGACGATCACAGCGAACTGGACGATTTGACTCGACGATTCTGGATCGGAGCAGTTCTGACACTTCCTGTTTTCCTGCTTGCGATGGGCGAGATGGCGCCTGGATTGAAGCAGATCGTCGGCGCGATCGGGGAACGCGCCTCTCTCTTGATCCAGTTCGCATTGAGCACTCCGGTTGTTCTGTGGGCCGGTTGGCCGTTCCTTGAAAAGGCATGGAGCTCCGTGATCAAGCGAAGTCCAAACATGTTCACTTTGATTTCGCTCGGAACAAGCGCCGCGTATCTCTTCAGTGTTGTCCATCTAGTTTTTGCTGGCCCCAGTCACGGCGTTCACAGCCCAAACAGCTATTTCGAAGCGGCTGCAGTCATTACCGTCCTGGCTCTGTTAGGTCAGGTCCTTGAACTCCGGGCCCGATCAAAAACCAGTTCCGCGATTCGGTCTTTGCTGGCGCTTTCGCCTCAGACCGCCCGGCGGGTCGTTAAGGATCTTGAAGAAGAGGTGCCTCTCGACGCCGTTCATGTGGGCGACATTCTGCGCGTCCGGCCGGGAGATCGAGTGCCGCTGGACGGCGTTTTGCTCGAAGGCCGATCAGAGTTGAATGAATCGATGATGACCGGAGAAGCAATGCCGGTCACGAAGAAAGCGGGAGACACTGTCATCGGCGGAACTGTCAACGGATCAGGCAGTTTTCTGTTCCGCGCGGAGCACATCGGGGAGGAGACGTTGCTGGCCCAAATAGTCCATCTAGTCGCGAAAGCGCAACGGTCTCAGGCCCCGGTGCAGCGAATCGCGGACCGGGTTGCGGAATGGTTTGTTCCGGCTGTTCTGCTCGTCTCTCTTTTTACGTTCGTGGTCTGGTTGATTTTCGGCCCGGACCCTCGGTGGCCGTTTGCATTCAATTCAGCCGTCGCAGTTTTGATCATTGCCTGTCCGTGTGCGCTGGGTCTGGCCACACCGATGGCGGTCATGGTGGGGATAGGAAGAGGAGCGCAGCTAGGGATCCTCGTTCGCGATGCATCGGTCCTTGAGAAGCTGGAAAAAATCGATGCCGTTGCGTTTGATAAAACGGGGACGCTGACGGAAGGCAATCCGAAGGTAACGGAAACCGTGGCCTTCAAGCCGTACCGGCGGGAGGAACTCCTCCGGCTGGCCGCAGCCGTCGAGGCACTGAGCGAACATCCGATCGGGCGAGCGATCGTTCAGGCGGCCGAGAATACGATTTTACCAAAAGCCACGGCATTCGAGGCTACCGTGGGTTCCGGAGTTAAGGCTGAAGTTGAAGGACATCTGGTCTACGTCGGCAAGCCTTCATACGGGGAAGACCCGCGGAGTGTCGCTGGTCAAATCGCCGATCGCTGGCGGAAAGAGGGAAAAACGGCAGTGATGGTTCAGATCGACAACCAACCGGCCGGGCTGTTTGCAATCGCGGACGCGCTGAAGCGAAACTCTGCGGCCGCCGTCAAACGGCTTCGGGAGTTGAACATTCGATCGGTGATGCTCACCGGGGACAACAAAGTCACAGCGCGGTTCTTTGGAGAAGAGGCCGGAATCGACGAGGTCATCGCCGAACTTTCGCCGGAGCAAAAACAGAAGGAGATTGTTAAAATGCAAAAAGCCGGCGGAAAGGTTGCGATGGCCGGCGACGGAATCAATGATGCGCCCGCGCTGGCGACGGCCGATGTGGGGGTCGCCATGGGTACCGGGACCGAAGTCGCCATCGAGAGCGCTGGTGTGACGCTCATAAAGGGTGATCTTGGTTTGCTCGTCTCAGCGTTTCTTCTCAGCCGCGCGACCATGAGAAGCATCCGGCAAAACCTGATCTTTGCCTTTGCTTACAATATTGTGGGCGTCCCGATCGCTGCCGGTGTCCTCTACCCGGTGTTCGGTCTGCTGTTGAGTCCGATGATCGCGAGCTTGGCGATGTCCCTGAGCAGCGTGTCTGTGATCGCTAATTCGTTGAGACTTCGCACCAGTGTCCACGGTCGATCGTAAGGGCGGTCCGGGGACCGTTCCCGGGAGGGTTGGATCCAAATCAGGTTTGAAATCCAAGTCGGGGCAGCGAGGTCAACTCCGCAATCGCCCATACCCTCTTCACGCGCTTTCCTTAATCCATTCCCGGAAGCGGTGAATCTGGTCCCTCGTACCGACGACGAGCAACCAGTCCCCCCGATCCAGGACCTGGAACGGGCCCGGGAACAGCATCCGATAATCCCCGCGTGCAACGCCAACGATCTGGACGCCCGTTTGCCGCGGAATCTCAAGCTCAGCTAACGCATTGCCAACAAGCCGGCTCTTCTCCAGCACCTCCATAGACTCCAGCCGGATTTCGTCCAACAGATCGACTTTTTCGGTCCTAGCAGGGCTGGAATCAAAATATGCGCGGACGTGGTGAATCTGGATCGTCGTTCCAAGCACAAGAAGTCCGTCGCCCGGGAACAATTCAGTGTCTGGGCCTGGACTTGGGACCGGGTACCCTTGCCGATCGACGCCGACGACCGAACACCCGAATTGACTCCGAAGGGAGAGGTCGCCCAGGCTCTTGCCGAACCACGCTTCCGAGTCGGGCACTCGGATTTCGCTCAGATTGAGGTCCCACTCCTGGTGGTCCTTCAGCCAGTTGTCATGACTTCGCTTACGCCGTTCCTCTGGAGAAAGGATTGCTTCAGCGAGTTCAGACGCGATCCGGTGTTGCACCGACTGGACGCGGTGACCGAAAAAGAAAGCGTAGACGGCTGCAGTTGCCAGTATCGCGCCAAGGAACGAGGGGTGCGCGCCGATCAAAGGCGTCAGAAGCCAAATCCAATCGAGAAGCAAAAGAGCAGCGACCAAGTCCAAGCAGACTAGAAGAATGGGACGTTGCGAACCAAACGCGATCTCCACAGTCCCTTTGAAAAATTCTGCCAATCTTCGCCAGACACCGAGCAGCGGTCCCGCCGCGGCGACACCGGCCACTGACCAAAACAGCCGGGACGACCAGTTCCCTGCGCTTGGCGGGAACAGAAGGCTCCATCGCGCGAACAAAAACGGTGCAACGATCAGAATCCCGGAGGCGAAAGTCAGGCTGATCGCCAAGGGAGGGAGGCTGCGCATCGCAAGACCGAAAACCCTGCTTCGGCGTTGATGTTCTCCGACCGAAGTGAGGAATTGTTGGTAGAGCTCCAGCAGATTGTAAAAGAACTTTGGCTGCACTTTCAGCCAGCCGTCGCTGATCGGACCGGAATGCCGGATCAAGACAGGAGAGACAAGGGCAGTGAACAGCGCAACACCGACTGCGATCGGATAGTAATCGGATGGAAGCAGTCCTGCCGACACCCCAAGCTGCGCGATGATAAAGGCAAACTCGCCGATCGGCGTCACCATGAGCGCGGCACGAAAGGCATCTCGATCCGAGGTTCCCGTAACCAAGAGCGAGGCGCTCAAGGCAAAGGTTCGGACCAGAATCGTGACGATCCCAAGCGATAAAATCAATACCCAGTCCTTAAGGAGCAGCGCCGGATTCAGGAGCATTCCGATTGAGACAAAGAAGACTGCGATGAACACGTCGCGCATGCCTTGCATCGCCCGTTCCACAGTCGGACGCTGCGGTGTTTCGGCGACAATAGCTCCAAGCAGGAAGGCGCCCAACGCCAGCGAATACCCGGTCTTAACTGCAAGAACGGCAATCCCCAGAACAAGCCCGGCGACTGTGATGGTCAGCAGATCGGTGCCGGCTCTGTTCAATCGTTGCAAGCACCTGGGAAGCAACAGTAACCCGACAACAACCACGACGGTGATGAACACCAGCAAAACGCCAAGAATCCTTCCTATGTTCGCTTCGGCGCCCTTGTGCATCTGAGCGACCGACGAAATAAATGTCAGCGCGACTACCGCGACGAGGTCTTCAAGAACAGTGATACTCATCGCAAGATTTCCGGCCCGCTGGTGGATCAATCCGGTTTCCGGCAGGATTTTTCCGATGATCGCCGAACTGGAAGCCACAAGCATCCCGGCCACAAACAGGCTTTCGGACGAACCGACTCCGAGGAACGGGCAAATCGAACGCACGATATTGAAAACGAGGATCGCGCCCAAAGCGACCGCGAGGACAATTCCGATTCCCATCCTCCGCAGCTTGCCGACGCTCAGGTCGAGCCCGATTGAGAACATCAGAAAAACGAGGCCTAATTGCGACAAAGCCTCTATCCGATCTTCATGTATCACGATCGAGAAAGGAGGGGTGTGCGGACCGATCAAAAGACCGGCGAGCAGGAAGCCGACGATGCTCGAAAGGCCAATCTTCTGGCATAGGAAGCCGCCGATGCCGGCGAATAATGTGACGACTGCCAGGTCTTGAACGAGGTCCAGCTCACCCATGCAACGCTACCGCCTTTCCACAAAAACAGCAGTCGTTCTTGGCGGGATGAGAAAGCGACCGGTGCAGTCGTCGTACCGGGCCTGCCGTACAACGAGATCGGCATACGAGTGCCGGAGGACAGGATGCAGTTCCAGAGAAATGCCGGCATATTCCGGCAGATCGATTATTTTCTGAAATTTATCGGCATTGAAAAGCACCACGATGCGCTTGGTGCCCGGATCGAGTGTTCGCCCCTCTCTGTCAAGTATAACCATAACAATCAGAGCCCATTGCTGATTCGGGCCGACATTATGGAATTTGACCCGCTCCTTGACCTCTTCCCCTGTTTTCAACCGGAAAAGAGGTGACGATCTCCGGATCCGGAGGAGATCTTTGAAATAGACGTGGGATGAATAGATGTCATCAAAACAGGGCCTGATTGCTTGATTTCTTAAAAAACGTTCCATGATCGGCCAATCCTCTTTGTTGTCCCACTCCGGCGGTCGTCCAACGGCAAAATTATTCGTTTGATAGGTCCAGTCGAGTCGATTGAACCAGTCCCCGGAATTGTAACTGTTTTTGTCGAATGACTTGGAGCGCAGGACATCATCGCCGGCATGAAAGAAAGGGATCCCCTGCGCCAGCGCGACAAGCGCAAGTCCCAGATTGTTCACTCGCACGCGATCGCTCATCGATGTTCCGATCGGCAACTTGTATTGGTTGTTGTCGAAAAGCGTCTGGTTGTCGTGCGCCGAAATGTAGTTGATAACATCGCTCGGGTCCCGGCTGTAACCCGCAGGTTGGGTATTGTAGCGAAGCTGCGCCCCTGTTACGGAAGCCCCGTGATTCTCCACGAGCTCGTACTCTTTTGCGGTTCCAGCCAGTGCCAGCTTCACCAGATCGCTCGCATCCAGGAGCTGTTGGAGCGTTCCATCGGCGAGCTCGTTCTTGTCGTACCAGAGGCCGTTGATGAACCCTTGCCTAGCCACAAGCGCATGCCCTCTGTCGGAGGCGCCTCCTCCGCGAATGGCATCCCGTGCCCGGTCGCTGAATGTGCCGATTCCGGTTCCTGCCATATTTGCCTGGGTCCCATTTTCGCCTAAGGCGTTGGACGCCACTTCACCGAAGTCCCACCCTTCGCCATAGAGATAGATCGTCGGATCGATTTTATGCAGAGCTTTTTTGATCTCTAGCAAGTTGGTTTTGAAGCTGAATCCCATCAGATCAAAACGGAACCCATCGACTCGATATTCCTCGGCCCAAATTTTCAACGTATCGAGCATGAGCTTGAAAAACATACGATGCTCGGAAGCAGTGTTCGGGCAACAGGTGCTCGTATACGGGTCGCCGTCTTGGTCGAGCCGATAGTAATATCCCGGGACCACCCTATCGAGGACCGAAAACAAATCCTGCCCCGCTGCGGCTGTGTGAGTGTAAACCACATCCATCACCACACGGAGCCCGATCAAATGAAGCGAGGCCACCATGGCGCGGAACTCACGGATCCGCGTGACGCCGGATGAATTCGTTGCATAGCTTCCCTCCGGTGTTCCGTAATGGTAGGGATCGTAACCCCAGTTGTAACCATCCTGATCTTTTACCGCGGCGATCGCTTTCTGCGGCTCCATCGAATCCGCCGCCGAAATCGGTCGATCGATCTGTGCGACTTTCTGGTCGGCGGCAAGGTCCGAAACCGACGTGAAATCAAAGGCGGGAAGCAAATGCAGATGAGTCAACCCTGCTGTCGCGAGACTCCATAGGTGCAGCATTCCGTTTGAGAAAATATGGGTAAATGCGGTGTACTTTCCGCGATCCTGCGCCGGAACGGTCTCGTCGGATATCGAGAAATCGCGGATATGCAACTCATACAGGACGATGTCGGTCGGACTCGGGAGCTCCGGTTTCGAGATCCATTCCCATGCGTCCGGCTTGCTGAGCGGGGAATCCAGGTCGACAACCAGGCTTTTCAAAGAATTGGGCGCGAGTCCGACCGAATAGGGATCCGTGACAAAGTTCGTGACGACCTTGCCTTTCAGGCGCGAAAACACTTCAACTTCATAGAGGTAATACTTGCTGTTAAGCCAGCCCGCATCTCCAACCCGAGTCTCCCAGACGCCAGCGTCACCCTCCGCCATCGGGTAAATCTCTCTATCCGCGTCATCCGGGTCATCAAAGATGAAAATCCGCACGGACCGAGCCGTTGGGGCCCATAGACGGAACCGGATGCGATCTCCGGAAAATTGTGCGCCCAGTTCTCCGTCGAAGTAAAACAGATCATCCAGAACCCCGGCAATCTGTAACCCAGTGACGGCGGCGATCTTACCGTCGTTCATTTTTGCCACGGCCAATTCGCCTTTCAACAAAGCGGGAACATGAGCCAAATCCGATTCGGAAATCTTGAGAGTGGTTGCTCCTTTCAGGAACGGAAACTTTTCGACGGTCAATTGCGGCAAGCCGTTCCGGTCCACGAAAAGCGGGATGAACACACCGCGCAGCGTCGGGTTAGACGTTTCTGCAGCGACCTCCCCGGGCAAGGAACCGTAAAGCCGATAAGTGTCGCTCGGTTCTGCTCCAATCCAAGCGATCGTATCCCGGTTTACCCAGTGTGCCCTCGCGGTCTGCACAGCCTGCATGGTTCACACATCTCTAAGGATTTGTGAACGATGCAGACTACTTGAAGTAGAGCATCTTGCTGCCGATGTCGATAATGCCGCCCCGTTCGAAGAAGAAATCGGCGCCAATCAGGCCACCAAAGTGGTAGCGAAGATCCTCAGGGCCTTCCGGCAAACCTGTAACCCCGATCAGCGCGGGCCCGAGCGGGTATTTGCCCAAATCAAACTCGGGCGCGATCGTAACGCCGACCGGCCGTTCTTTCGAGTGAATCCCTTTTGCGTTCACCGTCGTTCCAATGACCGGAATCCCATTCTGCTTTGCCACCTCCGATGGCACTAAGGTGGCGAATCCGCCGGTGTCAACGACGAAACTGTACCGATTGCGGCCGATCCGGCCTTCGACTTCAAGCGCGCCGGAATGCGTGATCCGCATCGGCACGGCGTTATACCGGCCTCGCCTCGTGCTCTTGATAATCGCTTGTGCGTCTTCCCCTGGAACTGTGAGGTAAATCCGTTGATTCCGGCAATCGATTACGGCGTTGTAGCGCTGCAGAATATCCAACCCGATAATTCCATCCATTGTCACTCGATGTCCTGAATCGCGGAGCCTGGCTCGAAAATCGCGGAGATCGATCAATGCCACCGGCCCAGACCCAAGATTATTGCGTCCAACGTAAAGGCTGTCGACCACTGCCACCGGAACGATCCGATTGTTCACTTCGATCTGTTTTGGCACCTGAATAGCGCCGGGCCCTTTTGACAACCCGAGAACTTTCGCCTTGTTGGAATCCACGATGCTCAGAGCAGCGCCCGTGTCGACAGCAAACCAAGCCGGTCGGTTGTTGACCCGAACGGCAACAAAAAGGTGGTTGCCTGTGCTCCGGCTCAGCGTTGTGCCGTAGTTGGCTTGAGCCGGTTCGCTTGCCTTTAAGCTAGGAAAACTGCCATACGCGGAGTAGAGTATCCAGGCTACGGCACAAATCAGTCGTTTATCAAATTGTTGCATGGTGCAGTCATGAATAGTACACGATCAGCGGCCCTTTGGTCGGCCGTTCTACTCGTCTTGGGAGTTTACCTCATTAGTGCAGAATCGGTATTAGCGCAAAGTCGACAGGGATGGGGCGAAATATGGCAGCAACGCATGACGATTGGACAGGCCCAATTAGACAGCGCATTCAAACTTGCCGAATTGGGCAAGGTCAACGAGGCCCTTGCCATGATCGATCAGGTGATCGCGACCGATCCGAACAACTGGCGTTCCTACTTTTTAAAATCTGCCGTCCTCGTTCTTGCGAAACGGGGGAGTGAGGCTCTCACACAGATCGACACCAGCATCAACCTCGCGCGCAAGAGCAATGTTTCTGACGGTCTGCTGGCGGAGCTCTACGAGAGCAAAGCGCGAAGCTGCATCGACTATGGTCGCTATGATGAAGCCAAAAAGTCCCTCGAACAGGCGGTTCATCTCCAACCGAAAGATCCGACCACGCTCAATGATTTGGCGTGGATGCTCGCCACCTCGAAGGATCCTCGAATGAGGGATGGCCGGCGCGCCGTCGCGATCGCGACAAAGGCGTGCACCTTGAGTCATTGGACGAACGCTTTCTCCATCGACACGCTGGCCGCGGCATGCGCCCAAGCGGGGCAATTTTCGGACGCGGTCAAATATCAGCAGCTGGCAATCTCGCGTCTTGGCCCAGACGATCGAAAGGCTCAACAGCCCGGTATGGAGCAACGGCTCCATCAATATTCAAGCGGACAGACATTCACCGGCATCTAGTGTCCTGTCCCCGAAATACGAGGTATTTTTGGGACAGGACACTAGTTCCATCGGATATCGGTTGGGAACCGCGCGTAAATTCCGGCAGGATCGTTCAACGCTCGCAAATCTTTCAGCTCGGTCTCGAGTTCTTGCACGCCCAAGTCAACAGGATCGAACCTAGCCACAGGCGGCCTTGGAGTCGACTTGAATAGCTCCTTGAGTTTTTCACTCAGATCTTTCCGCCCCGGGAATTCCGTGATGCGGGGCTGATCGCCGAGGTGCGCCAGACCTGCTGCGTACAAGATCGCCGAATTTAACCCGCCAATCTCATCGACCAATTTGATTCGTGCAGCCTCGCTGCCCGACCAAACCCGGCCCTGAGCGATTTCGTTCACCTGCGCAACGCCGATCCGCCGCCCTTGCGAAACTCTATCCAGGAACTGGTCGTAGAACTTGTCAGTGGCCTTCTGCAGGATTGCCAAATCCGCGTCCGACTTTTGCTTGATCGGATTAAACAACGTGGCCAGCGGGTTCGTCGTCGTAACGGAGTCGGTGGTGATTCCATTGTCGGCGGCGATCTTTTCAAAGTTCACCTCCAACCCGAACACCCCGATGCTGCCCGTGATCGTTGTCGGCTCGGCAAAGATGCGTTTTGACGCGGCAGAAATGTAATAGCCGCCTGAGGCTGCATAGCCACCCATCGACACCACCACAGGTTTCGTCTCCTCCGCCACCTTCAACTCGTGGTAGATCTCTTCCGAAGCAAAACCGCTTCCGCCCGGGCTGTTGACCCGAAGAACAATCGCTTTCACGCTCGGATCGAGGCGAAACTTCCGAATCTCTCGCACATACCGCTCGCCACCTACGTTGCTCGACGATCCTTCCCCATCGACGATCTCCCCTTCCGCGTAGACGACGGCAATTTTTGATGCCGAATCAGATTGGCCCTTGGGATGCTGATCGAGAGTGCCGAGATAAGAAGAAACTGTCACCTGCCGAAATGTATGATGCCGTTGATCCTCGCCGTACTGCGCCTTCAGCCGGTCCATCACCTCCGACAGAGAAACCAGCTCGGTGCCCAGCTTGCTCTTCACCGCCAACTCTCCGTCGATCAAGCCGTTTTGGTTAATAAGCTGTTCGAACGACCCACGAGGAAGGCCGCGCGCCTGTTCGATCGTAGTTGTCACTTCGCTCCACATATCTCCGAACAACTTTCCGAGCTGCTCCCGATTCTCCGGGCTCATGTCCTCGCGAATATAGGGTTCGACGAACGATTTGTATTTCCCAACCCGGAAAACCTGTACACCGACGCCGAACTTTTTCAGAGCCCCCGCATAATAGAGCGGTGAACTGGAAGGTCCGCGGAGAATGAACTCGGCCTGCGGATCGACAAAAAGTTGATCCGCTACCGACTCGAGGTAATAGGATTGCGTGAACGGGAACTGGAGATACGCGTAGACCGGCTTGTGGGATTCTTTAAATTTTGCGAGCGCCTCACGAACTTCCTTCAAGGCGGGATAACTCGAACCATAACCGGCCCCCGGTACCAAATTCCCGGTGATAAAGACACCTTTTATTTTTGGATCCGTCGCAGCACGGTTGATCGCTCGCAAAACTTCGCGCAGAGTGACTGGCGTTTCCTGTTGTTCGTCGGTCAACCCCGAAAACAGCTGGGTCAGGCTCAATTCCGGCGGCGCATCAGGGATTGGCGCCGCAATGTCAAGGACCAACAGGGAATTATCGGCCACCGTTGGGCCCTTTTCAGAGACGCCGATCAGTGCGATCACCGCAATACACCCGATCAGAGCAACACCAACCAACAAAACAATGGCAAAAAGTGCACCCAAAAAGGATCCGAAGAACGATTTCATTAATTTAAAATATTGCGATGTTTTTAGATCCGGATCGGTGCCCAAGTACCGAGGTCTGATCTTTGCGCTGACCCAATCGGTGGCGGCGTGCCGGTCTCCGGTTTGTCACGGAGCACGCTCGAACAGCCTGCCGCATTTCGCAAATGCGGTAAATTATTAGCCTTCCGATGCGCTTTTCTCCAGAGTCGCCGATCGAGATGAAACCCCGCGATATCACCAAGAGTTCTCTTCGCGGCGATGATCCGGATCCCCGAAGTCAAGGTGCGGGATTCTTGCGTTTTCTCCGATTCGCGGTCGTTCTGACGAGCCTCTGCACTCTCGCGAACGGCGAACCGGTCGACGACCGCGCCAGAACGCCTCGACTTTCGACGTCGGAAAAACCTGAGGTTGCGACGGAACTAGTCGATCTCGTCGCCGCGTTTATCGCCGCGGGTGAAAACGATGATCCGGCCGCTCGGGGAAAATACCTCGGGCCAAAGGTCTTTTACTACGGGCGCGCCCGGACGCATGAACAGGCAGTGAGAGCAATTACCGCACTCTACCGCCGATGGCCCCGGCGCAAGTTTGCCCTAACGGAGTCAATTGATCTGTTTGAGATTCCAAATGCTCGAGGCGTCTACCGGGTTACCGCTATTTATGAATATAAATTCGATAACCGGGACGAGCACTTGTCCGGCAAATCCAAATTGACGTGCGTCGTCGAACATGACACTCAGGGCGCCCGGATCACCGGGATCGACGAAAAGCTAGTCAGCGGGAGCACAGTGTACCAAAGCGAATAGGGGCCGCCGTTCTCTGCGCTATTCGCTAGTCGTGTTTGGCAACGCTTGCCACGAAATTCCGACAACGTCCCGCTCAAGGGATAATCGGCTTGTGATCTGTTCGACTTGAGCATCGTTTCGTTCGACTGCGCTGAGGGTCGCTTTTATCACCGTGTTCTTTTCGTCCTGTCCAACCACGCTCTCAACCTCGTGGAGGGTCAGCGGAGAAACGGTGAGCAATTGGATTAACAGTGTCCTCACCCTGCCCTCTTGGCGCCCTCGGCATACCAGCTGAATGCTATATTGAATCGCATGTTCTGAAGACTCTTTCTTTGAGTGTCGTCCGATCCAGTCAGCCAGCGGGCGGAGAAAGATGTTGATGATCAGCACGAAAGAGGTGCCCAAAAAGGCTGCCGCGAAAAATCCGCTCCCGGCAAGGACCCCGATGGCGGCGCTGCACCAAATGGTTGAAGCCGTGTTCAACCCGTGCACCGAGAGCCCGGTACGCATCAGAACACCGGCGCCCAGAAAGCCAACCCCGGAAATGACTTGAGCAGCAACCCGCGTCGACTCCTCTCGCACGCCGGTCAGCGGCGCCAACAGGACAAAAAGCGCCGCACCAATTGACACAAGCGAATAAGTCCGCAAACCGGCTGTCCGCTGCCGCCACTGGCGTTCGGCGCCAATGATTGAGCCAAGCACCAGCGCGCTTCCCAAGCGAATCACAAGCTCGAGCCAGGTAAAATGTGGACCGGCCATATCCAGATTGAGTTTGTCCGATTAAAAATAAAATTGGGAGTCACTTTACAATTTTTCCTGTTTTTCGAGTTAGCTGGTTCGATTTCGGGGACAGGACACCAGGGAAGGTTTTCGATCGTAGAAATGAACCGCTCTGTTTAATGTCTTTTAGTGTCGTATACTCTCTGTCGGGGAGCGGTACCTGAATGAAATCATTTCGGGTCTAATCATGATCAGGGCATTTGTCAGCGAGCGACGACACTTTTGAACTCATCACCGTCACCCAACGAACCGCTGGATCCCGTTGCAGGGAGAGTCCAGGCGCAACTCACGCGGGTTGGCTCCCTGCTCTCGCAATTCCGGCGTCACCTCCATCAACACCCAGAGCTGAGCGGCGAAGAATTTGCTACGACGGATTATCTAAGCAAACAGCTCACCGCCGCCCAGGTCCCTCATCGCGTTGCAACCGGGAACCGCGGGATCATCACGGATATCGTTGAATCGCCCGATACCGCGGCGCCAGTCATCGCGATGCGGGCAGATATCGATGCCTTGCCGATTGAGGAAGAAAGCACAGTTCCTTACCGTTCGAGAAGATCAGGAGTGATGCATGCCTGTGGCCACGACGCGCATTCCGCGATCCTTCTCGGGACGACGCTTGCTCTTTATCGCGCAAGCCCGTTGCCGGTGTCCTGGCGAAGCATCTTTCAACCGGCCGAAGAGGCAGGTCGCGGCGCATGCGATATGGTGAAGGAAGGCGCCCTTGAAGGGGTCGACGCCATCATCGCCCTTCATGTCGACCCAAACTTGTCCGTCGGCAAAGTCGTGGTCACTCCCGGTCCGCGGACGGCGTTCTGCGAAGATTTCACGATCGAGATCACAGGTCGGGGCGGTCACGGTGCGCGACCTCACTCCACAGTCGATCCCATCGCGACCGCAGCACATCTTATCACGCTGATTTATCAGGCGGTTCCCCGGCAAACAGACGCACGTCAACCGGTCGTCGTCACGATCGGCGTCGTCAATGCCGGTCACGCATCGAACGTCATTCCCGACACGGCATCGCTCAAAGGCACTATTCGAACATTGAACACCGGGGTTGCAATGCATACACGTGAAACGGTCGAACGCCTTTGCGCGTCGGCTGCCCAGGCCTTCGGCGCGAAGGTTTCCGTACTGTTCGAGAACTTGTTACCGGGCATGGTAAACGACACGCAGATCGCGACGCTCTCCGCCAACGTCGCAGGGCGACTGCTCGGGCCGGAGAATATTTTGCGCAATGAACCCCCGAGTATGGGCGCAGAAGATTTCGCCGACTACTTATCGGCTGTTCCAGGCTGCATGATTGGCCTTGGCGCGAAAGGCGCCGGGCGCGAAATCACGCCACTGCACACCGCGACGTTCGATATTGATGAGACGGCCCTCCTGATCGGCGCCCGCATCTTCGCCGCGGTGCTCCTCGAATGGTCAACCATGTAATCTGCGGATTGCCGGTTTGCTTTGGCTTTTTGGCTTAATTGCCAGCGGAATCGCCCTTGTTTGCACCCTCGAATAACGTCCGCCAATAGTCCATTCGCTCTTTCACCCGCCGCTCGAAGCCGTTCTCCGTCGGTTCATAATAAACTCTTCCCTCCGGCAAATACGCCTGCGGCACGTAACTTCCCTCGTAGTCGTGCGCATACTTGTAGCCGGCGCCGTCGCCAAGCAGTTTCGATCCGGTGCCCCGCAGATATTTCGGCACGGCGAGGATTCGGCCTTGCTTCACATCGTCCATTGCTCTGTTGAGACCAGCCCAAGCTCGATTGCTCTTTGGCGCCGTCGCGACGTAGACAGCACCATGCGCCAGCGGAATCTGAGCCTCAGGCAATCCAACAAATTCCACCGCCTGTTGCGCTGCGACCGCCACCACGAGAGCGTTTGGATCCGCCATTCCGACATCTTCACTTGCGGCGATGACAATCCGGCGCGCGATAAAGCGAATGTCCTCTCCTGCGTACAGCATTTTTGCGAGCCAATAGAGCGCTGCGTCCGGATCCGATCCGCGCATGCTCTTAATGAAGGCGCTAATCGTGTCATAATGCTCAGTTTCGTCGGCATCGTAGGTGACGGCCTTCTTCTGGATGCTCTCTTCAGCAACGGACCGGTCCAATCGGATCACGCCATCAGCATCTGGAGCGGTCGTCAGCACGGCAATTTCCAAGGCATTCAAGCTGCGCCGGGCGTCGCCATCACTGACTTCTGCCAGGAAGTCCAATGCGGCCTGATCCGCTTTGATTCTCAGCTTGCCAAAGCCGCGCTCGGTATCGTTTAGCGCACCGTGCATCACCCGCACGAGGTCTTCTCGAGAAAGTGGTTCCAGTTGAAAGACCTGCGAACGGGAAACGAGCGGACTATTCACGTAAAAAAATGGATTATGAGTCGTCGCGCCAATCAAACGCAGGTTACCGCTCTCGACATCGGGCAGCAGGACGTCCTGTTGGGCTTTGTTGAAGCGGTGGATCTCATCAATAAAAAGGATCGTTCGGCCGCCGTTTGATCGCCGCCGGAACGCCGCGGAAGCCGCAACCCGCCGGATATCCGCGACGGAACTTTCCACGCCGCTCAGTCGTTCAAAATGACTTTTTGTTGTGGAGGCGATGATTTGCGCCAAGCTTGTTTTTCCGCTGCCGGGCGGCCCGTAAAAGAGAATCGATGCTAACCGGTCCGATTCGATCGCCCGACGAAGTAATTTGCCGGTGCCCAGGATGTGCTGTTGTCCTAAATATTCGTCGAGGAAACGGGGACGCATCCGCGCGGCAAGGGGCGCATCCGGGTCGATGCCGGTTTCCTCAGGATTGCTTGCACGAAAAAGATCGTCCATTCCCCTAGTTTCCGCGGTGCACCGGGAAAGTCCAATACCGTCAGCGACACGCCTGGAATCGAACTTGGTGAAAAGCTGAGGCGAGTTGCAACGAGATGTTGTGCGGCCGGTGAATCCGCATTGCCTGGCGCCTCAATTCTGTCGCTCCCTCCTTGCGCCGTTGCGGTGGCCCAGTTTGATCGCAACAAAATACCTGATATTTCCGGGACAGGACACTAATATCCTCGAACCAAGTTCGCCGTAGTTCCAAGCATGGGTAGTAACCGTCATGAAGACAATTCTCGTATCAGTCGATTTTTCCGACGTCACTCTGAAAGTAGTCAAGGCGGCGGTTCATTTGGCAAAACCGTTTCAGAGCAGAATCATCCTGGTGCATGTGTTCGAACCGGGGTCCCCGCTCATTGGGATCAGTGGCGCGCCGGACACAGTCGCTGTGCCTCAAACTCCGCCGCCGATCGCTCCTCCTGATAACATGGTAAGCTTCTCACACCTTCAGGAGATGATTTCTTCGATCGGACTGGTGTCAACGACCGTAGAACTGGAGGGGATTCCGGCCGAACTGATCTTGTCTCAGGCCGAAGATTCGCGGGTCGACCTCATCGTCCTCGGATCCCATAGCCGCGGACCTCTTTCGCACCTTTTCCTGGGTAGCGTCGCGGACGGCGTGTTGCAACGGGCCAGATGCCCGGTCCTGATTGTGCCGCTATCCGACACAGGCGGTTGAAGAGAAGGGTCGGCAGGTGGGCAAGCTTGAAGACTGTATGGGTGTTTGGTCCCGCAGATAAAATGCCTTTTTGGGACACCCTCCTTCGCCGATCCGTCTCTGCTGCCGCCTTGCGCCGCGCATCCAGTTCAGGCTACACTGCCGCTCCTGTGAACTTCGCGACGCTCTCCGGGCTCGCCGTGTTGAACCCTGGCAGCCGAGATCCCGATCAAAGCTTTAAGGCCGGGCCCGGTCAACCGGATGAAGCGGCTCATCCGCCGGTCAATTATCACGCCTACGCCGCCTGTACCCATGGCGCCTTTTATTGCAGACCAGCGCTCGCGGCGCGGCACCGAAGCGTTTTGCTGCTTTTGCGCGGAGATCTGAGCGAATCGCAACGTGCTTTTGCTGTCCTGAAAGCCCATGGTTGCTTTGTCGCCATCTCCTTTAAGGAATCAGGGGCTCAACAGGTCGCCCGTCAATTGTCGAAGCCAAAGCGAATTCAGCGGTTTCGAGAGATTGCCTCAAGCGCGGATCTCTGTCTCTCGAGTACACCCGATCTGGTCCCACTCTTCGCCTCCGTCTCCAAGCGCACAATCCATGTACCAACGCCATATCCGTTTGAATTCATTTCCTGGAACTTTTCGCGACCCACGATCGAACGGCGCGGCGTCTTCATTGGGACGCGAGAATTCGATGTGCTTTCACGCAATCACCTTTTGGCGCTGTCCGCCGCGCGGACCTTCTCCGTCCCAATTACGGTGATCAATCCGGACGGCAAATCGGGTCTGCACCGGTTGCAAGCTTTGAAGTTCCCCGAGGATCAACTCACGGTGACGGCGCCGTTATCGTACCCAAACTATCTGCGTTTGATTGCCAGACACCGAATCGTGTTGCAATTCGACCAGAGCTCCGTCCCAGGGCAGGTGGCGGGTGACAGTCTGCTTTGCCGGGTCCCAACAGTAGGGGGAAACGGCACGGTAGAACGAGTCGCATTCCCAGAACTCCACGGGAGCGGCAGAACATTCGATCAACTCGTCGAGTTGACCCGACGCCTTCTGAAAGACGAAGTATTTTACAACGAGCAACTGGCGGCTTTGGAGCGATGTGCAGGCGCGCATCTCTCTTTCGCGAAAGGTCTCGAATCGCTCTCCCGACACTTTCCGGGGCTCACTTGAACGGGTCTACCGCGTATCGTAAGCTGAACCAACATCCATGACTCGGCCGACGCACGCGCACCAATATCCGCTCAAAGAGCTCTCTCTGGCTGCGATTGTTGAGCTGCTGCGAGCGAACGGCATGCGGATAACCAAGAACCGCATCCAGATCATCGACACCCTGCTTCGAGCGGAGAAACCGCTTTCGCTCGATGAAATTCAGACAAGAACCGGCGCTGATGCTGGCGCGCCGGATTACGCCACTGTCTTTCGGGTGATGACGGTTCTGGAGAACCTCCAGGTCGCCCAGAAGGTAAATTTGAACCGGTCCTGCAGTTACTACGAGCTAGTCAATCCGCAGCAGCATTACGACCATATCATTTGCACTGAATGCGGCCGCGTGACCCTGATGATCGATTCATGCCCGGTCGAAAAAGTGGAGCGCAAGATAGAAAAGCGATACGGATTTTCGGATATCCGCCATTCACTGGAGTTTTTCGGGAAGTGTCGTGAGTGCCGGTAGTGGACGGGTGCCATCGCCCGCCGCGGGAGAATCGTAGACGTGGGAGAGGACGTTCAGCCCGATGCCGATCAAGATGAAGGGAATGACGAACCGGCCGTAGCGCTTTACCCTGTTTCCAAATAGCCTGTGGCTGGTGAGATAGTAGCTAAGCCAGCACCAGACCGCAGTCATTAAACCAAACACGAGCGTGTAGAGCGGAATGAACCCTCGCTGAATCGAGAACAACGGAATGTAGACGCTGAGATTGTCCCCCCCGTTGGCAATCGTCAGCAGCGCCACAAAGGCGATTTCCGAGCGCGCCCATCCCAGACGGAGCTGGTCTTTGCCGACAAAATCGGGACGGTTTTCGTCGGTCGAACTGGCTCCCGCGCTCCTTTGGAACAGCTTCCAGACCCGATTGATGCCGAGGAGCAGAGGCGC
>Ga0302324_100007327_pt1 | contig 23480 bp, 10 predicted proteins | sample Palsa_T0_1_FD_201949 | JGI IMG/M metagenome (GOLD analysis project Ga0302324, IMG submission 201949) | Peat permafrost microbial communities from Stordalen Mire near Abisko, Sweden - Palsa_T0_1 | ecosystem: Environmental > Terrestrial > Soil > Palsa > Peat permafrost | place: Sweden: Abisko... | reverse complement strand
GCGAAAGCACTGGGGGGAAACTGGGGGTACCCCAACGTCCACGATATAGGAAATTCGGGTAAGGACGGGTAAATTTACATTTCCCGCGTGGCTTGGACGCGACGCGCCATGTGGCGTGTTTTGCAGTGGATACGTTGAAAAGGAAGGAGTTAAATTGGCTCCTCAGGTAGGACTCGAACCTACAACCCTTCGGTTAACAGCTAAAGGTCGACTACTTCGCAGGATTGCTCGGGAGTGCTCTTAGCTGCTCGTTATCAACCTGTTGCAGACAGAATTCAAATGCATGCCGACAGCAGGATTGCTCGGCATTTGCCGCTATTTTGATGCATACTACCCACAAAAGTCCCCACAGTCCCGAAATCCGATCCGTTGCCAGACTGGTGTTACTTTGGCGCCTTTCCCATTCCCATGGTTGTTTGTGTCCGCTGGAGGGCCGGACCATTCCTCGGCCCGGGGAACGGCTTCTGCCCTAGCTTGACGTTCGAGACGTTGTTCGCCACAAGTCTCCGACCCCGCCGACGCTGCAAGCATTTTCAGCCGCAACCATTTTGGAAGTTTCCAGCGCGTATTCGAGATCGGCGGTTACTAAAGCTGAACTCCTTCACCGGTGTCCGATGCTCACCAACGCCCGCGGTGCCCACGTCGCGGTCGAGCCCGTCACATGGGGGGCTAAAAAACTCGGAATTTCCGATGCCGCGATGGCTAGCGGTACGAGGCTTCACTTGCCTGGAAGTTCTGCTCCGATTGGATGGGGGCAATGATTCTCGGAATTTCGACGGGGAGTATTCGAGATCGGCGACGACTCAAGCTGAATTCCTTTCACCGGTGTCCGATGCTCACCAAACGCCCGCGGCGCCCAGGTCGCGATGGCGTCGCCACAGGCTTGCGAGCTTTGAGGGCCGCAATTCTCTGCCGAACCTCGTCCTCACTGGGTTTCTGGGCAGAAGCCACAGTCGTGGCTTTGGGAACCATCGGGGCCACGATCGTCGCGTCAATTGCAATTCGCTTGGCGGAGTCCCTCTTCCGCCACGACCGAACTCGCCCGAAATCGTTGGTTGCGCTTTTCGAAACCTGAAACTGGCATTTCTCGGCGAGGAGTGGCCGCGATATCGCGGTACGTCAACCCGCGGCGGCGCAACTCGTCGATCAACTCGCCGTACGGCTCCAAAACGAGAGCGTCCCGGTTTCGCCTCGGACTCCGTTTCCGGGGAGTTTGAGGCTCCAGGCCGTTTCTCACTTCGGCGCCTCGCGGGATGGCCTCTTTCCAGTGTCCAGCGATACGTACCAGAGGTCAGGTAAACGCTACGGCGTGGCGTCAGGAAGGATCAAGTGTGGAAGCCAGTCAACTTCCGGGATGCGCTGTAATCCGGGGCGCTGTTCCTACTCAATCCGCTACACTGAACTGAATCCCGCAATGCCCCTTTCCACTGGCGAAAGACTTGGCCCGTATGAGATCCTCGCGCCCATCGGTGCGGGCGGCATGGGAGAGGTTTACCGCGCGCGCGACACGAAGCTGGAGCGCGAGGTCGCTATCAAGATTTTGCCCGAATCGGTGGCGCGCGATTCGGAGCGCAGGACGCGGTTCGAGCGCGAAGCCAAGGTTCTGGCCGCGTTGAACCATCCGAATATCGCGCAGATCTACGGTATCGAGGAGTCGAACGGCGCCAGCGCTCTGGTGATGGAACTGGTCCCGGGGAGGACGCTGAAGGGTCCACTGCCGTTGGCTACCACGTTGAACTACGCGCAGCAGATCGCCGCGGCGCTCGAAGCTGCGCACGAAAAGGCAATCGTTCATCGCGACCTGAAGCCCGCCAACATTATGGTGACGCCGGCGGGCGTGGTCAAGGTGCTCGATTTTGGACTTGCCGCTCAGACACGGGAGACCACCGCGGCCAGCCCCGAAAATTCCCCCACGTTCACCATGAGCGCCACGCAAGCCGGAGTCATTCTGGGCACCGCCGCGTACATGTCACCCGAGCAGGCACGCGGCGAGCCGGTGGATAAGCGCGCCGATATCTGGGCATTCGGCGTGGTGCTGTTCGAGATGCTCGCGGGGAAGAGCGTGTTCCAAGGCAAAACCGTCGGCGACGTGCTGGCTTCGGTGCTCGTCCGCGAGCCGGACCTTTCGCAAATGCCGCTTGCGGTTCGACCGCTGCTCCGGCGCTGCCTGGAAAAAGATCCGCGGAAACGGCTCCGCGACATCGGCGATGCCATGGCGCTGGTGGAGGAAGGCGAGGCGGCCGCGGAGAAGGCGCAAACGCGGCCGTCGCGACTGCCCTGGATCGCGGCGGGCGTGCTGTTCGCAGCGGCCGCGGCCGCGGGTATCGGCTGGTGGCGCGCGGGACAGGCCGCCGAACCACCCCAACTCCGGCTGGATGTCGATCTCGGGCCGGATGTCGCGCTCGCCGTACCGTACGGCAGCCTGGACGTAATTTTGTCGCCGGATGGAACGCGCCTTCTGTATCTCGCGAGCGTGGGCGGCGCCCAGCCGAAGCTATACCTTCGCAAGCTGGATCAGACCAAAGCTGTCGAACTCCCCGGTACGGAGGGCGCCAACTCGCCGTTCTTTTCTCCAGACGGCCGATGGGCCGGCTTCAGCATCGGCGGCAAATTGTTCAAGATCGCATTGGATGGGGGCGTCCCCGTCGGCTTGAGCGAACCGGGCATTTCCTCGGGCTCAGCTTGGGGCGAGGACGGAACGATCACCACATCGGTGATGAGAAAGGGTCTGGTTTCCACACCCTCCCGCGGCGGCGCGGCTGCGATGGTCCTGAAGCTGGCCGAAGGCGAGTTCGGTTTCTCAGCCCCGCAGGCGCTGCCGGGCGGCAAAGCCCTGCTGTTTGCGTCCGCCACGACCGCGGCAAACGGAAAAGTGGAGGTCTTATCGCTGGCAGACCACAAGAGACGGTTAGTGGTGGATGGCGCAAGGTCTCCCCGCTACGTGGCTACCTCGCGGAATTCAGGCTACCTGCTCTATGACGTCAACACCACCATGTACGCGGTTCCGTTCGAGGTGGACCGGCTGGAAACAAGCGGCGCCCCTGTTGCTGTATTGGACGATGTAGGCGCTCGCCAGTTCGAGCAATCGCAATTCGAGATTTCGCGCACCGGAACTCTGGTTTACAAGAACGCTTCCAGGGGCTCAGGTTCAACAGTGCCGCTGAGCGCCATCAAGTGGGTGGATGCCGCCGGGAGAAGCGAGCCGGTGGTCTCGAAGCCCGGCACGTACCGGAGCGCTCGCTGGTCGCCGGATGGGAAGCGCCTCCTGGTAGGAGTTGCGGAAGGGCGCTTGGCCGCAGCTCAGGTCTACGACGTGGGCCGCGACACATGGATCCCGTTGCCAGGCGCCGCGCGCTATATCGAGGCCATCTGGAGCGCCGACGGCCAGTTCGTCCTGCTCGGCTCGTTGACCGGGATCTACTCGACCAGGGCCGATGGAGCAGGCCAGCCGGAGCCGCTGATGACGGAGCAGGCGGTCCGCGTGCCGTTTTCGATGACACCGGATGGCCGGTGGCTCGCCTATACCGAAGGCATCATCAATGACGCACAGCTTTGGACCGTGCCCATGGAAAGCGCCGGCGGCCACTTGAAAGCCGGGACGCGCGAGCCGTTCCTGAGAAGCGCGTTCCGGGTTCTCGACCCGGCTTTCTCGCCGGACGGCAAGTGGCTGGCCTATATGTCAAACCTATCCGGCGTGGATGAAGTGTATGTGCGCGCTTTCCCGGATAATGGGAGCCAGTGGAAGATCTCCAATAGCGGCGGAGAATTGCCGATGTGGTCGCGCAAGACCCACGAGTTGCTGTATCAGTCGCATGACGAGATGCTGGCGGTGAGCTGGTCGGAGAAGAACGGCGGTTTCGTACCGGAAAAGCCGCGGGTGTGGGCGGCCAAGGTGGGCGGAACAGCCGAAGATCTATCCTCCGACGGCAAGCAGCTTCTGGTATTGGCCCCGGTGAATCCCGCTGACGCGCCCAGGGCGGAGCACGAGGTGGCGCTGTTCCAGAATTTCCTCGGTTACCTGCGGCAACATGTCCCGGCGGGGAAGTGAGTGGCCGGCGCACTCTCGTGTTCAGGGCAGGTTCATCCTGCGCAGAAACGACTCGCGTAGCGAATGCGGGAAAAATGGCTGCGCAAACGGTTGACGCAGGAAGGACACCAACCAAATGTCGCGATCCTCGAGAGCGTCTTCCAGTAACTTGCCCGCGGCTTCCGAATTGCCCAGCGCAGCCTGCGTGAAACCAAGAGCCAGTGGCGAGACGCGCCGCCGGATCGAGATCTCTTCGAGCTGCGATGCGATGCCCAAAACATCCCCGGTCTTACCCTGATGCGTGTATGTCAAGGCCAGCATAGTCAAGAGCCAGATATTGCCGGGAACCGCTTGCAAGCCGCGCAGCAGAACCGCCGCCGCCTCTTCAAACTCGCCGCAGGCGCCAAAAGCGGAGCTTAAGAGTAACGCGGCGAGAAAAGAATCCGGGAACAGCGCCATCGCGGACCGCGTGCGCTCCAGGCACTGTTCTCTGTGCCCCGCAACCCCCAGGACCAACGCTTCCAGACCGCGGGCATTCACTGAGAGCGGATCGAGTTCTGCCGCACGGCGTATCTCCACCACGGCCTCTTCGAATCGCCCGGCCGGAACCAGATACCACCACGCGCGGCGGGCATGGCCGAGCGGCGAATCCGGGTTCAGTTGGATGCCCTTTTCAAAATCGCGATTCGCCCCCAGCCAGTCGTACTGGCCGGCTCCTTTGATCATGCCACGCGCCACAAAGCCGTCCGCGGCGTCCGGATCGAGGGTAATCGCCCGCTCGGCTGCCGCCAAGGCCATCGGAACGATATCTCGCGCGGGACGCCCGGCATAGAGCGCCATGTATAGGTAAGACTGCGCCAGCCCTTCGTAGGGCGAGGAATATTCCGCGTCCAAGGCGATCGCGCGCTCGTAGCATTTCAGCCCCCGGGCCATGCCAGTCTCCGTGAATTGCGTGCGGTAAAAATTGCCTTCCAGATAGGCATGATACGCGGCCAAATTCGGAGTTCGCCGGGGCGCCGCTCCCTGCGTCCGCCCCAGTTTCACCTTGAGAACATCCACGATGGATTGCGATATCTCGTCCTGGATGGCGAAGACGTCGGCCATCTCGCGATCATACCGCTCCGACCACAGGTGGCATCCGTCGGCGATGGCGATCAACTGAGCGGTTACGCGCAACCGGTTCCCCGCGCGCCGCACGCTGCCCTCCAGAACATTCGCTACCCCCAGCGCTGCCCCGATACTCCGGATATCTTCATTCCTGCCTTTGAAGGCGAAAGCCGAGGTTCGGGCCGCGACCTTCAGCCCCGGCAGTTTCGTGAGTGCGTTGATAATCTCCTCGGAAAGCCCGTCGCTGAAGTACTCATTGTCCTTCTCGCCGCTCATATTCGAGAACGGCAGCACGGCGATGGATGCAGCCTTTTCCGCCGGTCCCAGCTTCACGGCTTCCAGCATGGCCCTCACTTCGGCCATGGTCTGATAGCGTTCCCCGGGCGACTTGCGCAAACACCGCATTACGATGCTCTCGATCCCGGCGGGAGCATCGAGAGGCTCCGCGTCTTTGTGCAGGATCGCCGCCATAATCGAGACGGAGTTTTGCCCGTTGAACGCTCGCCGCCCGCTCAACATCTCATAGAGCACCAGGCCGAAAGAGAAAATGTCGGAGCGGCTGTCGGCCAGCTTGCCTTCCGCCTGTTCCGGCGACATATAAGCCGCGGTACCGATAATGGCGCCCGCCTGTGTCTCCATGACGGTGGACTCCACTGGATGACTTTCCACTTGCATCTTGGCCAGTCCGAAATCCAGGAGTTTGACGCCGGCGCCATTCACGAGAATGTTGTCGGGCTTTAGATCGCGGTGGACAATGCCCTTGCCATGCGCGGCTTCGAGCGCCTCGGCGATCTGCAGCGAGAGGCGCAGGGCGTCCTCTGGCTTCAGCGGTCCATGCAGCGGCGAGCCCTCGACATATTCCATTACCAGGTAGTCGGGGCCGATGTCGTGCAAGGTGCAAATGTGCGGGTGGTTGAGGGCCGCGATAGCGCGTGCTTCGCGCTGGAAACGTTCGCTATGGGCTGCGCGCAAAAACTTGATGGCGACCGTGCGGCCGAGGCGCGTATCGGTTGCCTTGTATACTTCGCCCATGCCACCGGCTCCCAACTGATGGAGGATCTCATAAGGGCCGAGGCGGGCTCCGGGCAGCGGCATGTTTAGTGATTTTACCGCACGCGCCGGCCACCGGCGCTTCGCGTTCCCGGGGTCGAAGCTACTGCCGCTTTGTTCGCTTCTTTAGTGGCCGGCGCCATTCTCACGGAGGAAGATCTTAATCGCGTGCTGAGCGCCATGAGAGTGGCAGACGGAGACCCCAGGATCATGGTGGCTGGTTACCGCAACCATCAACTCATCGCCCGCAGGCCGTGCTGACGGTAAGCGTGGTTCGGCGTTGGACGTCCCGAATGCGCCGTCAACAGGGCGGCGCCCGATCTCAGATTTCCAGCAGATCCTTGCCCGCAACGATCGGACCCTTGTATCCACCGCGTCGCACTGCCTCGACCCACTTCTCATCAGTCAGTTCGGGATCTTCGGACGGCACAAAATGCGAGAGAACGAGGGTTTTCACTCCGGCCTGCGCTGCCACACGTCCGGCGTCCTCCGCCGCAGTATGATGACTAAGTCAGAGTCAAACAATAAACTGGACAAATGTTTGAAACGAGCATATTCTAAGGTGGATGATCAGGTCCACGCGAGGGCGCTCAGTTTCAGAAGCTGAAAAGCGATGGCTGAAGGTATTCCATACCTTAAATGAGCTTCAGGCGAGGCTGTTCGCCGCTGATAAAGCTCTGGATTTGGGGCGAGGCGGCATTAGTCGCTTAGCAGCTTTGACGGGACTCTCCAGGACAACAATTACGAAAGCCGTGGATGAGTTGCAAGGCAGCGGAAAGCTGGTCGACCCGGGAGAAGGCCGGGTGAGGCGAGTAGGCGGAGGGAGGAAGAAGGTCGAAGAAGTTGACCCAGCCGTACGGGAATCGTTGAGGGAGATCCTAGAAGAAACGACGGCTGGGGATCCGATGAGTCTGCTGCGGTGGACGAGCAAATCGACACGAACGATGGCGGCGGAGTTGACTCGTTTGGGGCATCCCGTGACCTGGGTGACGGTGGCGCGTTGCCTGGAGGATATGGGGTATTCTCTGCAGGCCAACCGCAAGAAGAAAGAAGGACCACAACACGCCAACCGGGATGCTCAATTCCGATACATCAACCGGCAGGTGAAAGCAGTGTTAGGAACGGGCGACCCTGTGATTTCGGTGGACGCCAAGAAGAAGGAGTTGGTGGGACCCTTTAAAAATGCGGGTCGCACGTGGCGGCCGAAAGGGAAGCCGCAAGAGGTGAACACCAAAGTTTTCCCCAGCTTGGCCGAAGGCAAGGCGCTTCCCTATGGGGTCTACGATAGCGGCCAGAACCGAGCCGTGGTCAACGTAGGAGTGACGCATGATACGGCGGAATTTGCGGTGGAAAGCATCCGGCGGTGGTGGAAACTGGACGGGAGAAAAACCTATCCGGCGGCGCGGCGGTTGCTCATCTGCGCCGACGCTGGAGGGAGCAACGGAAATCGACTTCGCGCGTGGAAGCTCAACCTGCAGCAGATGGCGGATCAGATCCGGATACCGATCACCGTCTGTCACTACCCTCCGGAGACCAGCAAATGGAACAAGATCGAGCACCGGCTATTCTCGTTTATCAGTCTGAACTGGAGGGGCCAGCCGTTGCTCGACTATGAGACGATCGTCAATCTCATTGGTGGCACAAAGACGCGCACCGGGCTCAAAGTCAAAGCGGTACTGGACAACAATGAGTATGAAACTGGAATCAAAGTGTCCGACGAAGAACTCAAAGAGATACAACTCCGTCGGCACAAACTTCATCCGGCATGGAACTATACGATCTCGCCCCGCCAGCGCAGGTAACCTGCCATCTATTGTTCATATTATTGTTTAACTTCCCCTTAGGATCGATTTCTTCAAAGCCGCAGCATTATAGGCCTTGGCCAGCAACCGATCAATCGCAGTGGGCCACATTACCTCATGCACAAGTACGTCGGCTCCCTGAGCAAGCCCGATCAGTGCATCGGAGCGTTTTGTGTCACCGGAGATCACGATGGAACGATCGGGCGAATCGAGCCTGTAGGCGAACGCTGGAGTCACAGGGGGATGATCGACAAGAGCGCATCTTACGACCACCCCCTCCTCACGCAGAACAACCCCCTCCTGGTTCAACTCATGCGGATGGATCAGCGGTGCGAGCGGGACTCTTCCCTCGTCTTCCGTGCGGGTTCGAATGTCATATTCGTTCATCTCAAGAAACAATTCCGTCATTCGCGCGAGCGGCGGCGGACCCCACGTATTCACTTGAGTCCGCAGTCCGGACCCCCAGGCTGTCAAAAGCAGCGGACCGTACTCGGCATTGTGGTCGGAATGGTGGTGTGTGATGAAGACGTGGCGCAGGGAGTCCGGACGGACGCCGGCCCGGACAAGTTGTATGGTTACCCCGAGCCCGCAATCAACGACATAAGCCTTCTCATTGACGAGAATCACCTGCGAACTGGGGATTCTAGTCTTTGTCGGCCGAGGTCCTCCACCAGTCCCAAGCAGGATTAGAGGTTTTTGAAGAAGGCGCAGACTGGGCAGATGCGAACTGGGGTAGAGCCTCGCCCATTAGCATTGCGCCGGCGCCAAGAGCTAATTCTCGCCGGGAAGGATTTCTCATGGAAGTGACATCCTATTATTGAATAGAGCGTAACATCACCGGCAGCTCACTGCGGTTCCGGTTTGCAGCTTGGAATGCAACAGCGCCACGAAAGACTCGCCCGTTCGGCGTCAGGTTCAGCTTGATTCAGACCAATTGGCGCTCGCGATGTACTAAGAGCCGACATGGCAGTTGAATCGCCTTAGCCCACCCCGCTCGCATCGCCAGGACGATTCTTCGACTTCGCGCTCTCCATCAGCGGCAAATGATGGCGGGCGCTGCAATCAATGCGTCAAGTTCATCGGGCCACAAGTGTTCGTTCAGCATATCGACTGTCTAATAGCTCAGCGCGCTCACGATTCTACCTTGCCGGAGGGTAGGCTTTGAACTGGGGGCCACTTCAGCCCGCCTCGGGTAAATTCATCATCCTCGCCAGCTCCGGCCAGTGGGACGAGGTCTGCAAAAGAGGCTTCCAGGGAGGAGCCAGCAGCAACATGGCTACAAAATTGTGTTTCTGCCGCACCGCCTTCTTCGTCCACACGGCGGCTTCTTCGATCTCACCGGAGAGAAGATGGAAGATGGCGAACGCCACCGGCGCCGCGTTGGCGCGCCCGTCCCCCAGTCGTCCGACAAGCTCCGCCGCCCTCGCCTTCTCTCCCCTTCTCACCAGCAAACCGGCCAAAAGGCCGGCGCTGGGCAGATTCCAGGGCGCCAGGCGATACCCCGTTTCCGCATACTTCAAAGCTTCGGGCAGAGGAGCTTTCGTAACGTCCAAAGCCTGCAGCGTATAGGCGGCGATGAAATTGGGATTCAACTCCAGCGCGCTTCGCGCTTCGACCAGCGCTTCCCGGTCTTTACCCGCCGCTGTCAGTGCAATCGCCAGACTGGCTCTCATGATCGGACTGAGCGGGTCCTCTTCCAGAATGCGCTGGTGGTGTTTTACCGCTTCGAGAGCCCGTCCCGCCACGCGGAGATAGAAGTAACTGTACCAGTGCCGAAGGAGCGGGGATACTGGCTCGCGCGAAAGTGCGATGTCAAACCTTCGTTGCGCTTCCTTCCAGTCAAAATCGTGCGAGATGGCGAATATGCCCAGCCAGGCGTGCGCCTCGGGTAGCCCCGGATCCAGTTCCAAAGCCTTGAGCGCCGCCGCGCGCCCGAGATCCGCCGCTTGTCCCGGATCCATGTACGATGAGGAGGCGATGTGGTAATACATCGCGAGGCCCGCATACGGCAGAGCGAAGCCGGGATCGAGCCGGACAGCCTGCTCATAGCACGCGCGGCTCTTCTCGATCGATTCGGGACCGGTTCGGTTCCAGAGATGATGGTTCGCCTTGAGATAAGCTTCATAAGCGGCTATGTTCGGGATATACCGCCTGACTCCCTCGGGAACCCCGCCCATCAGCTTGTTCTTCAGGACCGCCGCGATCGAAGCGGAGATCTCGTCCTGCACCGCGAATACGTCGGTAAGCTCCCTGTCGTACCGTTCGGACCACAAATGAAATCCGTCGGCCGCTCCTATCAGCTGCGCGGTAATCCGTATCCGGTTTCCGCCCTTCCGCACGCTTCCTTCAAGAAGGTGTTCCACGCCCAGCTCGCCCGCAATCTGCGCAATGTTCACGTCCCTGCCCCTGAAGGAGAATGCCGAAGTCCGGGCTGTCACTTTGAGTCCCGGAATCTGTGCGAGTGCGTTGATGATCTCCTCCGCCAGACCGTCGCTGAAGTACTCCTGCTCTTTGTCGCCGCTCATGTTCGCAAAGGGCAGCACGGCTATGGACGGCTGCCTCCGCGTGCCCGGCGACGCGGCCTGTTCCAATGCGGTCTTCAGGCTGGCCACGGTCTGAAACCGGTCGGCGGGAAGTTTGGCCAGACACTTCCCTACAATCTGCCTAAGGTCCGCCGTAGTCTGAAGCGCCGGAGGGTTGTCGCGCAATACGCCGCTCAGCACCTGCGCCGCCGAGTCTCCCGCGAACGCGCGAGTTCCCGAAATCATCTCGTACAGGACCGCGCCGAAGCTGAATATGTCCGAGCGTTCGTCGAGTGGCCTTCCTGCGGCTTGTTCGGGAGCCATGTAAGCTGCGGTGCCGAGAACGGTTCCTTCCGCCGTTTGGGTGGCATCGGTATGCTCGGCGGCGACGAGCTTCGCCAGGCCAAAATCGAGGAGTTTGGCGGAGCCGTTCCCCGTCAACAGAATATTGGCCGGCTTCAAATCGCGATGGATGAGTCCGCGGCGGTGCGCCAGCTCCAGAGCGTCCGCGATCTGTCCGGCAATGCGCAACACATCAGCCAGCGGCAAAGGTCCTGCGACCGGCCTGCCTTCTATGAACTCCAGCACCAGGTAATCCGGTCCGACATCATAAATCTGGCAAATGTGCGGATGATTCAGCGCGGCGATGGCACGCGCTTCCTGCTCGAAGCGCACAGTGTGCCGGCCCTTGAGCTGTTTAATGGCGACGATGCGGTCGAGCCGCGTGTCGCGCGCTTTCCAGACCTCACCCATGCCGCCCGCACCGATGGGTGACAGGATTTCGTAAGGACCGAGCTTGTCGCCTGCGGAAAGGGGCATGGAAAGACTCTGCCTATTTTAGTCGATAAAGGCGCGGTTAACGCCTGGATGGCGCGACATGCTGTGACATGAGGAAACTATCCGCCGCCGACGATCCGCACAAAGCCAACTTCCAGGTTGACGAGCGGATCGGCATAGGGGCGGCGGTCGCGGGCTCGGACTTTGGCCAGCCAGAGGCCCCTGAACCTGGGCGTTCCAAGCAATAAATCCTTTCCTTGTCGCGAAGCGGCGAGTGATCCCCTTTGGGCTGCCCTATTGCGTCCCTGGCCCTCTCGGCTAACTCGCCCTTTCGGCGTCGGGAACGATCGAGTGTGGAATCCAGTTCAACTTCCGGGATGCGCCGTAATCCGGGCTCTGCTCACACTCAATCGGCTACACTGAACTGAATCCCGCAGATGCCCCTTTCCACTGGCGAAAGACTTGGCCCGTACGAAATCCTGGCGCCGATTGGCGCCGGCGGCATGGGAGAGGTGTACCGCGCCAGGGACACCAAGCTCGGCAGGCAGGTCGCCATTAAGGTCCTTCCCGGCCTTCTCGCGGCGGATGCCTCGGCGCGAGAGAGATTGCGGCGGGAAGCCGCGGCCGCCGCCGCGCTGGATCATCCTTATATATGCAAGGTCTTCGATATCGGTGAGGAGCGCGAGATTCTGTTCCTGGTGATGGAGTTTGTCGACGGAGAAACCCTGCATCAGCGTCTGCGTTCCGGAACGATGTCTCTGGCGGAGGCCTTGCGGATAGCGGGCGAAGTGGCGGAAGCGATCGAAAAAGCGCACGCCAATCGATTCATACACCGCGATCTCAAACCGGCTAATGTGATGCTCACGCAAGGTCACGTCAAGGTGATGGATTTTGGACTGGCCAGGCCGTTCGGGAAAACTGCGGGGAGCGGGGATGACGCCGCCACGGCTACCAACGCAAACCCAGCTCTGACAGAACACGGCGCCGCGATCGGGACACCGGATTACATGTCGCCCGAGCAGGTGAAGGGGGAGCCGCTCGATCAACGGTCGGACCTGTTTTCGTTTGGCATTCTTCTTTGCGAGCTGCTGGGCAATCCGCATCCGTTTCGCCGCGCATCGACGACCGAGACTCTGGCGGCCATCCTGCGCGATCCGCCGAATCTAAGCGGCGATCTGCCACAGGGTCTGATGCTGCTGGTCCGGCGGCTCCTGGCGAAGCCGCGCGACGAGCGATATGGTTCGATGGCGGAAGTGTGGGCCGACCTGAACCGGCTGACCGACCGCGCGCTGGCGCCGGAACCGCACAGGGAGATGTCAGTCCGCATCCCCCTGATTGGCCGCGAGACGGAAAGGACGGAGTTGCTGCGGCGCCTCGATGACGCGCTGGCCGGCCGCGGGTCCATGGTCATGATTGGAGGTGAGCCTGGCATCGGCAAAACGCACCTGATCGAGGAGATTCTGGAAGAGGCCCGGCATCGCGGCGCTTACGCCAACATCGGGCACTGCTACGAAATGGAAGGCTCGCCGCCCTATGTGCCCTTTATTGAAATGCTGGAGCACACCGCGCGGGTTGCTCCAAAAGAGGGCTTTCGCCACGCTCTGGGCGATGCGGCGCCCGAGGTCGCGAAACTGATGCCGGAGTTGCGGCGGATGTATCCGGATATCCCTGCGCCAATTCAACTTCCGGCGGAACAGCAGCGCCGCTTTCTGTTTAATGCCTATCGCGAGTTTATCGAGCGCGCGGCAAAAGTTACCCCGATCGTTCACGTGTTTGAAGATCTGCACTGGGCGGATGAGCCGACGCTGCTGCTATTGCAGCATGTGGCCCAAGTGCTCTCCACCACGCCCATGCTGGTGATCGGCACCTACCGCGACGTGGAACTGGAAGTCACCCGGCCATTCGCGAAGACGCTCGAAACCTTGCTGCGCCAGAAGCAGGCCACGCGGATCTCACTGCGGCGGCTGGCGGTGGGCGGAGTCGAAGCCATGCTCGCCGCTATGAGCGGGCAAAAGCCTCCACCGTCGCTAGCGCGCGTGGTGTTTGAAGAGACCGAAGGCAATCCTTTCTTCGTGGAGGAAGTTTTCCGCCACCTTTCCGAGGAAGGCAAGCTGTTCGACGAAACCGGCAAGTGGCGTCCGGGCCTTCGCGTGGATGGATTGCAGGTCCCCGAAGGCGTTCGATTAGTCCTGGGCCGCAGGCTGGATCGCCTGGGCGCCGGCGCGCGTCGCGTGCTCACCACGGCCGCGATAATCGGACGCAGCTTCAGCCTGGGGCTGCTGGAGGCGCTGGAGAACCAGCAACCCGATACCGCGCTCAATGCCATCGAAGAAGCGGAACGTGCGCATCTGGTATCCGCCGAACCGGCGGGCCGCGACACGCGGTACCGCTTCGTCCATGAACTGGTCCGGCAGACACTGGCGGAAACATTATCGATGCCGCGCCGGCAACGGCTGCACGCGCGCGTGGCAGAGGCCATCGAACAGGTATACGCGGCGAATATTGAAGCCCAAGCGTCGCCATTGGCGCATCATCTCTATCAGGCTGGCGCGGCCGCCGATCCGGAAAAAACCACGACCTATCTCATGCTGGCCGCCAAGCAAGCCAGAGCGGGCGCGGCGCATGAAGAAGCCCTGGCGCATTTGGAAAATGCCCTGTCGCTGTGGGAAGGCGAGCAAAGTGTCCGCGTGGCCGAATTGACGGAGCAGAGGGCCGCGGCGTTGCAGAGCATGGGTCGGCGGGACGAAGCGATCGGGGGATACCGGAAGGCCATTGCGCTGTTTGAAAACGCGGGCGCAGTGGCGAAGGCCGCCGCGACCGGAATCGCGCTTGCCCTGGATCATGGATGGCACGCGGAAGACGCCGCCTCGCATCGAATTGTCGATCGGGCGCTGGAGCGCCTCGGATCGGCGGAGCCCCAGCTACGGATGAGTCTCCTGACTATGCGGGCGCTCATGATGAGCGTCGGCGGCGACCCATCCGGTGCGGATGGTCTTTTAGCGGAGGTGAGGGCACAACGGAAAGTCACGGACGGACGGCCTCTCAGCGCCTTCGATGAGATTTTGGAAATGCTTCATTTCCATAGTTCCATGCGATTCGAAGAGATGCTGATCACGGCGCGGCGAGTAGCGGAGGCCCGGCGTGCGGCAGGAGACTGGTGGGGCGCCGCCGACGCGGAATGCCTGCTTGGATACGAAATCTTCTGTGGCCGGCCTGCCGAAGCTGCCGAACGCATTCCCGGCGCGATGGCATTAGCGGAAAGGATTGGACATCGTAGCGCGGCTTGGTTGAACAAGACTCACTGGGCCCACCTGACCGGCGTACGCGGCGACCTCTTTGCCACGACGCGGGAACTGGAAGAGGCGTTCGTATTCGGGGAAGCGCACCGGGTTCCCTGGACTTTCGGCAACTCGGTAGAGCTTGGCACGCTGGCATTTCTGCGTGGGAATTTGGCCGAGGCGGAACGCCGGTTTAAGGATCGTACGGAAATCGAAGAGCAGACGTATATGGCTGGATGGAGGGACGCCTGCTTGTTCGCGTTCCTGGCGGAATCGGATCGAGACTCGGAATCGGGCAAGGCCTGGAAGGCATGGACGGATCGGGGCTGGAAGCTACCGCGGATCGGACAATCGAATCCCTGGGGCGCCTGGCTTGCGCTGGAACGCTCGGTGATCGGACTGGCATGGTTGGGCAAGAAGGAAGAGGCCGCCGTGCTGCGGCCACTCACGGAGGAGTTGGTCCTGACGGGGGTATTGGCCGCACCTGACTTCTCTCTTTTCCGCAATGCCGCCGGCATCGCCGCCGCGTGCGCGGGCGATTGGTCCGCGGCCGAGCAGCATCATCTGACCGCGATCCACCAGACCGACACGGCTCCGTATCGTCTCTCCCAGCCCACGGCGCGGGAATGGTACGCGACGATGCTGCTCGACAGAAATGCCCGTGGCGACGCGGCTAAGGCGCGCGGTTTGCTAACGGAGGCCCTGGGGATGTACGAATCGACGGGAATGCCTTTCCATGCCAGCCGGACCAGGGCAAGGCTCGCGGTTCTGTAAACTGCGATCCGCTAAACTTAGTTGAATTGCTCCATGCCCCTTTCCGCAGGCGACAAACTCGGTCCGTATGAAATCCTCTCTCCCATCGGCGCAGGCGGCATGGGCGAGGTGTGGAAAGCGCGTGACACGCGGCTTGACCGCACGGTCGCGATCAAGACCTCAAAGGTCGAATTTAACGAACGGTTCGAGCGCGAGGCGCGCGCTGTCGCGGCGCTGAACCATCCGCATATCTGCCAGCTTTACGATGTCGGGCCGAATTATCTGGTGATGGAGTTCGTCGACGGTAAGGCTCTGAAGGGGCCTCTGCCTCTGGAGCAGGCGCTGGCGATCGCGATTCAGTTGGCCGATGCTTTGGACGCGGCGCATAAGAAGGGAATCACGCACCGCGATCTGAAACCGGCCAACGCGCTGCTCACGAAATCCGGCGTGAAAGTGCTGGATTTCGGGCTGGCCAAGATCGACCAGCGGAAAACCATGGCGGCGAACGACGCGACGCTGACGCAAGCGGTTACGCAGCAGGGCGCGATCGTGGGCACCCTGCAGTATATGGCTCCCGAGCAGTTGCAGGGCAAAGAGAATGTGGACAGCCGCGCCGATATTTTCTCGTTCGGATGTGTGGTTTACGAGATGCTCACGGGCAAGCGGGCGTTCGATGGTTCGAACGCGGCGAGCGTAATTGCCGCGATTCTGGAGCGGCCGGCGCCCTCTGTGACGGAAGTAGCTCCGGCGGCACTCGATCGCGTGTTGAAGAAATGCCTGGCGAAGGACCCGGAAGAGCGGTGGCAGACGGCTCGTGATTTGAAGGATGAGTTGGTTTGGATTGCCGCTGGCGGGACTGAGAGTCCCGGACGGGCTAAAGCCTACCCGGCAGGGTGGATTGTTGCGGCGGTGTTACTGGTTGCGGCTGTGGCAGCCTTTGCCGGCTGGATGCTGAAACCGGCGCTGGTCCGGCCCGTGTCGCGGACGGTGATCGCTCTGGGTCCGGAGGAGCACCTCGCCAATCTTAATAGTCCGGCCATCGCCATCTCTTCGGATGGCGCCAACGTCGTTTATGTCGCCAGCAGGCCTGGCGCGCCTGATCGACTCTTCTTGCGATCTCTGGACGCGCTGAACGCCAACCCGATCCCTGGAACGGAGGGGGCCGCCTCGCCGTTCTTTTCGCCCGATGGCCAGTGGATCGTCTTCTTCGCAGGAGGCAAGCTGAAAAAGATTGCTGTCGCCGGGGGCGCGGGCGTCACGCTTTCCGATGCCGCCCCAACCCCGACGGATGGTGGAGCGTGGGGTCCAAATAACACCATCCTGGTTCAAAGCGCAACCGGCGCGTTCCTTCAAGTCCCCGCCTCCGGAGGAAGTCCGCGCCGGCTGACGACGAGTGCGAAGCATGGCGTGTGGCGCTGGCCGGAGGTCACGCCGGGCGGCGGTGCGGTTTTGTTTGCGGGTGCAGGGCGCAACATCGCCTTTGCGAGCATCTCATCCATAGCGGCTGCGGCGCTCGATGGCTCCGGCGCTGAAAAAGATCTGCTTGCCGGAGGCTCTGCGCCGCGTCTTGCCGCAACAGGAGATCTGATTTACGTGCAGAACGGGACCTTGATGGCCGTCCCATTCAACTCGAGGAGCCTGAAACTGGAGGGATCGCCCGCGCCCGTGCTGGAAGGCGTCAGGGAATCGATGCTGGGCGCGGCTCAGTATAGCCTCTCGGCCAGCGGAACGCTGGTATACGTTCCGGGAGGATTGCAGAGTAACTCGTCGCGCCTGATATGGGTAGATCGGGCGGGAAAGGAACAGCCGATCGCGGCGCCGACGCGTGACTTCTCCTCTCCTCGGCTGTCCCCGGACGGCCGGCGTATCGGCGTTACCATCGCTGGGACCGAAACTCAGGTCTGGCTCTATGACCTGGCGCGAGACACGTTGGCCCGCGCTACGTTCGGGGGGACGCTCAACGCTAATCCGATCTGGTCGCCCGACGGCAAGCGGTTGGCTTTTCAGTCCAACCGGGCAGGACCGACGAACCTCTTCTCTCAACCCGCGTACAGCAGCGAGGCTCCCGAACGACTAACGACGACGAGCCGCTTCACTAACGCTGCCAGCTCCTGGTCGCCCGACGGCCAGACAATCGCGTATGTCGAGGCCAGCCTCGACACCGGACTCGACATCTGGACGCTGGGGCTAGCCGACCGCAAGACGCGGCCCTTCCTGCAGACGCAATACAGCGAAACCGCGCCCAGATTCTCACCCGACGGGCACTGGTTGGCGTATGCCTCGGACGAATCCGGGCGTTGGGAAGTATATGTTCAAGCGTACCCGGGGCCGGGCGGAAAGTCGCAGATCTCGACGGACGGAGGGACCGAGCCGGCGTGGAACCCCGCCGGCCGCGAGTTGTTCTACCGCTCGGGGAACCGCATGATGGCCGTGCAGGTAATGCTACAGCCCGCGTTCTCCGCCGGTAGGCCAGCAGTGCTCTTCGAGGGTCCGTGGTTGTTGGGGGAGGCCCTTTCGAATTTTGACGTGTCGCCCGATGGCCGGCGCTTCCTGATGCTGAAAGACGCGGATCGGGACCAAGACGCGCGGCAGATCGTGGTGATCCAGAACTGGTTCGAAGAACTGAAACGGCGAATGGCGGGAGGAAAGAAATGAGCGAAAGGCGCAACCGGGTTCAGCTCCTAACGGCACTCAGATTCGTCGCCGGGCTCGCGGCTTTGGTTTCTAACCCTGCTTTGGGACAACCTTTGGCACAACAGGCCGCGCCCGCGACAACAAAATCCACTCAGATCGTATTGCTGGGTACCGGAACGCCACGGCCGGATCCGAAGCGTTCCGGACCGGCCACGGCTATTGTGGTCAACGGCGCCCCGTACTTGATTGACGCCGGGCCTGGAATCGTCCGGCGCGCTGCCGCCGCGTACGACAGAGGCGTCAAAGCTCTTGCACCCGCGAATCTGCAGACCCTGTTCGTCACCCATCTGCACTCCGACCATACGGTGGGCTATCCCGATCTGATCTTCACAACCTGGGCGCAAGGCCGGCACAGCCCGATTAACGCATACGGGCCTCCGGGCCTCGAGGCGATGACGAAGTACATCATGCTCGCCTGGCAGGTTGACATCGACGTCCGGACGAAAGGACTGGAGCAGCGGGATCTTAACGGCGTGACCGTTCAGGCCCACGACGTGAAGCCGGGATTGATCTATGAGAACTTAGGTGTAAAAGTGACCGCGTTTCCAGTCCCGCACGGTGAATTACAAGCGTACGGCTACAAATTCCAAACGCCGGATCGAACGGTAGTGATCTCCGGCGACACCAGCCCCAGTGCCGAGCTCATAAGTAACTGCCAGAGGTGCGACGTTCTGATCCACGAGGCGTACTCCGATGATTACAAGCCGGCTGATATGCCGAATTGGCTTCAGTACCGGTCCCAGTACCACACGACGACCACGCAACTCGCGGAGATTGCGAACAAGACGCAACCGGGACTTCTGATTGTCTATCACCGTGGCGTCGGCCCAACGGGCCACGAGATTTCCGACGAACAATACCTGGCGGAGATTCGACGGACCTATCGCGGAAAGGTTGTCATCGGGCAGGATCTGGACGTTTACTGAGCGCAAATCGACGGTTCCCGATTTTCGTCCACGTGATCCTCACCATTGAGGAAACACAGGCTCGTCGGGAATCAAGCGGGGGCTGACTACATGAGACGCTCGTCCCGAAGTGGCGGAGGTGAAGGGCGATTCGCCCCCGGTACGCAGGATCGAGCACAAAAGCCAGCCATCGATCGCTGTCGTAGCGTCGGGGAGGCAGCACGCTGGTGCAGGGTTGGCGCGTAAGCGGGCCACACGGGACTCGTGTCGACGGCAAGCGCCAATACAATCCGTCCCATCAACACTTGATATCAGTGCCAGAGTGGCTCGTTCGGAAAAATGTCGCGCCGGCAAGCACCACCACCGCGTACAGCGTGGCGTAGAGGATGCCGAGTGCAACACGGCGCCATAGCCAGCCTCACGCTCGATCATCTCGTCTCGGAGAGTTATCCACTCATTGACGAGCTGCGTGAGTTGAGCGGCCTCGATTCCGGCGATCTGATTGAAAACGAGCTGTGGGTGTCTGTTCTCCGCTAGCGCTCCGGCGAGAATGCGGTTGCCTTGCTCGGTTAGATCCGACTCAAAACGCGCGACGGCCTCCCGCCGTTTCGTTCCTTCCAGTTCCACTACCTTGTCTAAACAACTCGTGACGTTCGGCATAGTGACACATTTTTCAGAGTGCGATTCAGGAGGAATGCGCCGCTCGGAAGGCATGCGGGTCTGGCGGATGGGCGCACGAGAACGGGCAGCGCTGGTCAAGATAAGTCCTTCGAATTCAAAGCGGAATCCTACGCAGAGCCCCCGGGCAGGACTCAATGTATCCGTTCTGAAGGGCGCAGACAGAACTCGGGACGGCAACGCGCAGCCTCCCGCACCCTTCTGGAGAGAATTGCCTCCAAAATAAAACGGCCAGGCTTTTGGAGCCTGGTCATCGGGCCCGAAGATGCTATCTTCGGGGCTGCTATAAACAAAGGTATTCGCTTCTGTTGTGGTTGTTAATGTCTCTAACCCGGAGGACCCGGAGGGCTCCAACCAAAGGCATGAATTTAATAGCTCTCGCGTATTTCATTTCCCGGCTGCATTCATGACTGTTTTCCGAGCGATTCACGGCCCCGGGCCGGTTCGGTGGACAACAGAGTCGAAAACCCACCTCGGAGCTGCCTTCACGAGAGCCCACGGAATTGCCGCAGGCCTGGTCGGGGTTCGATCACGAAACGGCCGCCTGGAAAGAGGGTGTGGGACATTCTCGAAAAACCTTCCGCAATAAAGGCCGATTTTTTCATGCAGTTTCGCGGGCGGAACGCCCATCCCACCTCGAACGGTGCTCGGGTGCGGGTATAACCGGATGTTCTGGCGCGCCAGCCGAGTTCAGCGACTTCGAATGCTTCTCCCGGACCGGCGTTAAGTTCCCGCTGACCGCCATATTCGAACACGGCTGGTTGATTCGCCGCCGAGGATAAAGAGGTGCCAATTAAGGGCGCTTGCACACTTGCTCATTGGCCGTACGGCCAAGTCTGCATGCTCAGCACGCCAAGGCTGCCGCCAAAAACCATGGACCGGTACCCACAAAATCCCCCACAGTAGCCCGGCTACACTTTGCGGCCGATCAAACAAGTCCTTACTTTTGATAGAGTTGAAGAGATGTGGGAAGTATAACCCTTCGGTTGTTCGCAGAATCCACCCACACTCTATTAAGAATCAGGTACTTACGGGCCAAATTGCGGTGCGAGAGTTCCAACAGAATGATCGGGGGAAAGAGCCTAACTTATTGAAAACAAATTGGCTCCTCAGGTAGGACTCGAACCTACAACCCTTCGGTTAACAGCTAAAGGCCGACTACTTCGCAGGATTGCTCGGCAGGGCTCTTAGTTGCTCGTTATCAGGCTGTTACAGACAGAACTCGAATATATGCCGACAGCAGGATTGCTCGGCATTTGCCGCCATTTTGATGCATACTACCCACAAAAGTCCCCACAGTCCCGAAATCCGATCCGTTGCCTGTCGTGTTAATTTAGCGCCTTTCCCATTCCAGTGGTTGTTCGTGTCCGCTGAAGTGCCGGACCATCCCCCGGCCCGGGGAACGGCTTCTGCCCTAATACCTTGACTTTCGAGACGCTGTTCGCCACGTCGCAGCCGAGCCCATCACCTGGGGGCCAACAATCTCGGAATTTCCAATGCCGCGACGGCTGGCCGTACAAGGCTTCACTTGCCTGGATTCTGCGCCAATGGGAAAGGGGCGATGAATCTCACGAAACAAGCCTGGGCAAAGATTCTCGGCCCGAGATCCTCATCCCGAGATTGATGGCATCAACGGGCGCATCTCTCAAGTTACTACAGACGCGTCGGGCAACCGCGCCCTCACGGACGCGGCTCGGTCACTCTTCTTAGAAGCGGATTCTGACCGACAGGGCCAGGTGCCGGGCTTGAACTTGGGCGCTTTGAATGGTGCCGAACGCGGCGTTGGTGTTGGCGCCACTGGCGAAATTCAAGGTAAGCGAAGTATTCGGGTTGCTCGGGTTAAAGTGGTTGAACATATTAAAGGCCTCTGCGCGTAGCTCCAGAGTCACCTTTTCGCTGATGTGGGTCATCTTCGCAACGGAAGTGTCGAGGTTCCAGAGCCAGGGACCGTAGAAGAGGGTCGGCGGCGTATTGCCGATACCGAGAGAGTTCGCCGGCGGTAAGGTGAAGTTGGCGGCGTTCAAGGGCACTTGTAAGCTCGGGCTGGTGGTGGCTGAAGGTAGTTGCCCCGCGGGCAGGAACGGGTTGTTGCCCATCTCGCAGCGGAACGGCAGGTAAGCGGTCGGCGTGCCCGTCCAGTACTGCGAGGGTTGGCCGGTGGCGCTGCAGCCCACGGTGTAAGGCGTACCCGCAAAGATGGAGCCGTTGCCGTTCAGATGCCAACCGTCGAACACGGCCTTAGTGAACCCGTTACTCCAGAACCTGCTTAAGCCGGGGATATCGTAAGCGAAGTTGAAGTTGACGGCGTGGCGGCGATTGACGACGTTCTTCGTCAGTTCCGCATTGACGAACTGCAAGAGCGCCGTCTGGCTGTCATTGTTGAAAACGATGGTGCGGGAAAAGGTGTAGTTGAGGCTCCACTGGAGTTTGCCGACGCGCCGGTTCAACTGCATCTGCAGAGAGTTGTAGTTGTTGCCGTAGCCGTTGGTGAAATCGATGACGTTGCCGATGCCGGCGTAGCCGGTCACAGCGCGGATGAGGTTGGTGGAGTAAAAGCCCGGGTTGGTGGGGCTGGTGGTCGGGTCAATGAACTGGGCTTGCGGGCAACCGCCCTGGATGGGAGCGGCGCAACCGGACGGCTTCCACGTGGTCAGCAGGGGCACGGCGTTACTGTCATAGGTCTGACCGTAACCATCCTTGAGAGCGTTGCCGACGTAAGAGATTTCGGCGACCAGGCCGCGGGACAGTTCATGCTGGATACCGTAGCTCCAGTTGTAAGTGGTCTCCGGAGGATCGTTGGGACTGCCGCCGATGAGATTCTGAGGCGTATAAACGGACTGCGCGCCGGTCAGGTTCTGGAAGTTGGTGTAAACGACGGTGGGCGCCAGAAAGACGGGCGGCACCATCATCGGACCTTGGCCGGCGCTTTGGGCGCCGATGTAGTCGACGGTCCAGTTCCGGCCGACGGTGACGCCGAAACCGCCGCGCATGGCAGTCTTGCCGTTTCCGAACACGTCCCACGCGAAACCGACGCGAGGGCCCAGGTCAACCGGTCCGACGTTGAAAAAGTGAGTCTGGTAATACTTGATGCCTGAGTAGGGTAAGTTGCCGGCGGAGAAGGCGCCGTCAAAAGTACCCTGCCGGACATACGGGAAGACCTCTCCGGATTTGGGGTTGACCGCAATCTTGTCGGCCGTGGGGCAGGCGGCAGTAGTTACCGCGACGGAGCAGCCGGGGTAGAGCAACTGACCGACCGCACTAGGATTGTAGACAGAAGAATTGAACAAGCCCAAGGTAGCGCCCTGCGAGTTGAGGTCGCCCACGCGATAGAAACGCACGCCGTAATCGAAGGTCAGACGGCGGCTGGCCTTAAAGGTATCCTGCAGGTACCATTCGAGCTGCGAATAGTGCGCGTGATTCACCAGCTTGGTGTTGTCGTCGCCGTACCCGAAGATGCTGCCTACCATGGCGTTGGCGTAAGGGTATCCGGTGTCGAGAGGGTTGGCGCGGTCGGAACCGAAATAATAAGTTCCGGCGGCGTTGTAGACCGAGTAGACGCTCACGTTGCGAGCCTGTCTTTCGTAATAGAAGCCGGCTTTGAATGTGTGCGAGCCTTTGACCCAAGTGATTTTATCCTGAACCGTCTGTAGCTGGTCTGTACCGCTGAAGGGCCAGCGGCTGTCAAGACTAAAGTTCGGAGCGGCGGTAACGCCTTGGCCGGCAGACTGCGCGCTATAGCCGGAGGGCAGGCCGAAGTTGACCTGCGGAAGCAGGTTCAAGATATTGCTGTTGGGGTTGATGCGCGGCAGGGTAAGCGGGTTGCCGCTGCTATCCTTCAACGGCAATTGGCTCTGGGCGTAAGTCGTGGCGCCGCCGGTGGCGGTGTC
>Ga0302324_100007325_pt1 | contig 23486 bp, 19 predicted proteins | sample Palsa_T0_1_FD_201949 | JGI IMG/M metagenome (GOLD analysis project Ga0302324, IMG submission 201949) | Peat permafrost microbial communities from Stordalen Mire near Abisko, Sweden - Palsa_T0_1 | ecosystem: Environmental > Terrestrial > Soil > Palsa > Peat permafrost | place: Sweden: Abisko... | reverse complement strand
GATCGCGGCGGGCCCGAAGCCCCGCCCGCACTGCGCGGGTTCGCCGATCAGATAGTCAATGCCGGCCGCCGCGGGGATGCCGACGGCGCGATCCCAGTCGGCGTGGTCCTCGTGCCGGTAGCACTGGATGATGCCGATCGGCTGATCGGCATCCTCGATGACGAAGACCCGGGTCGGGTCGGTGCCGTCCGCTCGGGGCCCGTACTTGCGCTCGATGTCGGAGGCCGCCGCCGGCTCGCTCCCCCACCACGCCTGCACGTGCGGCATCGCCAGCCAGCGTTGCAACAGCGGGAAGTCATCGCGGCTGAGCGGCCGGATGGTGACCGGGCTCCGGCCGGTCCGGTCGGGCATTGCCCCAGATTATCGACGAATTCAGCCACGTTAGGCTGTCCGCGTGAGTTCGCTCGACGCATCCATGGACACCGTGACCCTGTGGCGGCCGACCGGGCAGGAAGAGATCGACCTGGTAGCGGCGTCCGAATGGCGGGCGTGGCCGCCACGGCTGCCGGAGCAGCCGATTTTCTACCCGGTGCTGAACCGTTGGTACGCCGCCAAGATCGCGCGCGAATGGAATGTCCCCCGCGGCGGCGTCGGCTATGTGACCAGGTTCGACGTCCGCAGGGCCTACCTCGACCAGTTTCCCGTACGGCAAGCGGGCAGCCGCGAGGTGCTTGAGTACTGGATTCCGGCCGAGGAACTGGGCGCGTTCAACGAGAACATAACTGGCGTGATCCGGGAGGTGGCACGCTACCTCGGCCCGGTCCCTGACGAGGAGTTCGACCAGGCCGAGGCTGCCCTCGGCCGCCAGTTCCCCGCCGCTTGGCGCGAGTACCTGCAGGGCCAAGCGTGGCTCTCGCGGGGCTGGATGGAGACCGGGAGTTATCTGACGCTGCTGACACCAGGCAAGTCGCTGGAGATGGGCGAGGCGTGGGAGCTGGCTGCGCAGCTTCACCCGGGCGTGATGATCCTTGGCACCGGTGGCAGCCGTGAATTGCTCGTGGTGGACAGCCGCGACCCGCTGGCGCCGGTGGCGCTGGTCGACGTCGCCAGCGACGGGTGGGCGAGCGCCGTGCCGCAGCTGCCTGTCGGGCAATTCATCAGCGAAGTCGAGGCGGGTACCTTCAGGTTCACCTGGGAAGGCGCGGTGAAATCATGACTCTGCCCGGCGCTCAGGCGCTCACTGTGGAGCTGATCCCGCACTGCACGTCGGTCGTGCGTGACGGCTGGGTCGGCAGTCACGATGTCCGGCCGCTGGCGGAGCTCGGAGCGCGGCAGGCGGAGGCGCTGGTGGCGGCGATCGGCGGCAATGTCGACGGCGTCTACTCGAGCCCGACCGCGCGCTGCCGGCAGACCGTCGGGCCGCTCGCCGCGGCCGTCGGGCTGCCGGTGAACGACCTGGCGGAGCTGTACGAGGCGGGTGACTTCGGCGAGCCGGCGGCGGGCATCGACGAGATACCCGACCTCATGGTGCGTGCGCTGGGCGGGGCCTGGGCGGCCGGCCGGATGCTGCGCGCGGTCGCGATCATGATGGACGCGCACCCCGGAGGCAGGGTCGTCGCCGCCTCGCACGGCGATGTGGTCCCGGTTCTGCTGGCGGCGCTGGCGAGCGCCGCTGGCCTGCCCCGGCCGCGTCACGTCGGCCGCGGCGGCTGGCACACGCTGGCGTTCGCAGGCGACGACGTCGCCATCACCGCGCACGATCCGGTGCCGCTCTGATCGAAGGCCGGCCGAACCATCAAAGAGCCAGTGTCCACTCGTAGTGCAGGCTTATCAAGCCAGAATCTACCGGCGCCGCCGGTAGCGGAGCTGGAGTCCGCTGCTGAAAGGCGTGCTGGACTCCAGCTCGAGCTGACGGGACTTGCCGGCGTCGTCGAAGAGCCGGGGGCCCTCGCCCGCCACATAGGGCACGAGGGTCACCAGGTACTCGTCGATCAGGTCGAGCCGGGCGAGCGAACGCCACAGGCTGATGCCGCCGTGGACCACGATGTAGCCGTCGCCGCCGCGGCGGAGCCGGTCGATCTCCTGGCCGAGGTCACCGCCGGCGATGGTGGTGCCGGACCAGTCGGCGACCGTGAGCGTGCGGGAGAACACCACCTTGCGTCCGGCGTTGAGGGCGTCGGCGTTGGGATCGTCGGCGGCGGCCGGGAAGTAGCCGGCCATGCTCTGGTACGCGACCCGGCCCATGATGTGCAGGTCCGCGCCCGCGTAGAACTCGCTCGCCCTGACGTCTTCAGCGGGGTCGTCCGGCAGGTCCCGGCAGAACTGGAAGAACTGGGTGTCCTCGGTGGCGATCACGCCGTCGAGCGAATAGTCAAACACGCGTGCTATCAGCGTGCGCATCTTAGAACTCCTTGTCTCGGGAGCGCTGGTGCGTTCATCGGGACAGACCACGCGATCGCCCCGAATTAAGCGGGTTCGCGCGCACTAGGCTTGTGCGATGCATCTGCTCTTCTCGTCGACCAGCGGCCTGGGCCACTTCAACCCGCTCGTGCCGCTCATCGACGCGGCGGTCGCGCGCGGCGATGACGTGCTCATAGTAGGGCCGCCTAAGTTGGAGCCGGTGCTCGCGGGCCGCGACCAGCCCTACCGGATCGGCGCGGCACCAGCCGAGGCCGAGGCCGCGCAGTTCAGCGAGCTGCTGGCGAAGGCCTCGCCCGAGGAGGCTGAGGGCATGATCGACCGCGAGTTCTTCGGTCGGCTGTGCACCGCCGCGATGCTTCCGTCCCTGGAAGAGGCCTGCGACGACTGGCGGCCCGACCTCGTGCTGCACGAGACCTGCGAGTACTCCGCGGTGGTGGCCGCCGGCCGGCGCGGGATCCCGCACGCCCAGGTGGCGATCTCGCTGGCCCAGGTCGAGGCATCGGCCCTCGCTCACACGGCCCCGGCCCTCGAACCCTACGACGGCCGGATCGGCGACCACATCAAGGCGTCCGCGTACCTGACCCGGTTCCCGCCCTCCGTCGACCCGTCACCGTACCCGGCGACACTCCGCTTCCGCGAGGCAGGCCCCGCAGACGTCGGCGGGCCGCCAAGCGCGCCGCTCCCGGACTGGTGGGAGGGAAGCGACGCACCGCTGGTCTACGTGACGTTCGGAACGATGGCGGGCGGCACGCCGGTCGGGGACGCAGCCTTCCGCGCCGCGCTCGACGCCGTCAGCGGCCTCCCCATCCGCGTCCTGCTGACCGCCGGGCGCGCGACCGACATCCAGGCCCTAGGCGATGTCCCCGCCAACGTCCACGTCGAGGCGTGGGTACCGCAGGCTGACGCGCTGGCGGCCGCCGCCGCGGTCGTCTGCCATGGCGGCTCAGGCACGACCTTCGGAACCCTCGCGGCCGGCCTGCCGCTGGTCATCGTGCCGATGTTCGCCGACCAGCCGGCCAACGCCCGGCTGGTGGAATCCGTCGGCGCCGGCCTGGCCGTGGAACCGACCGGCGAGCCCCAGGGACGCACCGGCGTGCCGGCGCCAGCCGACGCCGCCAGGATTCGCCAGTCCCTCGAATCGGTACTCGCCGACGACTCCTACCGGCAAGCCGCGCAGGGCCTCGCAGCCGAGATGAGCGCCCTGCCCACCGCCCGCGACCTGCTCGGCGCGCTGCGCAGCGAGCTCGTCCCCGGATGATGTCTAGGTGGATGAGCTCAGCATGAGCTGCTCGACTCCTAAAGAGAGTCAGCCGCACCATCATGCAGCGGCTAATGCGGCTTCAGCGCGTGTGCGCGAAGTACCCGTTCGGCTGTGTCTCGGTGGTCCCGGACGACCCGGGCAAGGCCGGGGTCGGCGGTGCCCGCGTTGAGGAACTCGTCGATCCGGGCGAGGAACTCCGCGGACACGGCCGGGTACGGGAACAGCGCGTTGGCCAGGCGCACCCGCATGTGGCCGTCGCGGGTCCGCCACAGGCCCGGCATCTCCGCCAGGTAGCGCTCGGCGTACGGGGCGAGCAGGCCGGCCTGCTCCGGCTGCAGGAAGCCGCCGGCCACCGCCGTGACCGTCTCCGGGCCGGCCCCGGAGCCGGTCAGCAGCAGCCAGGCCGCCTCCTTGCGGGCGGCGTCGGGGATCGCAGCCCGGCAGGCGGCGGCGCTACGGCGGCCCGCGTCCGACGGGTCGGCCGCCAGCGCGGCGTCGATCCGGACGTCGTCCGCCTGGCCGACGGCGGCGAGACGCCGCAGCGCCGCCCAGCCCGGCTCGGCGTCCAGCGTCAGACCGGGGATCTGCGCGGCGGCCGGTTCCAGCAGCGCCCTCGCCTGCGCCGCCTGGCCCGGGGTCGCGAACCGCGCGATCAGCCACTCCGCCTGATCAAGCAGGGCGCTGAGCACCGGCAGCGAGGGTTCCGATCCCAGGGCCCGCGCTAGTGTCGCCGCGAACGCCGTGACCGGCAGCTCCGCCTGGCGGACCATGTCGATGAGCGCATTCCAGCACACCGCGCGGGCGGCCAGGTCCGGCAGGCGGCCGACCGATGACAGCGCCGTGCGCAGGGACCGCGGGTCGAACCGGACGATGACGTAGCCCGTGTCGTCGTCGTTGACCAGGACCAGGTCGGGCTGGGGCGCCCCCCGCAGCGACGGCACCGCCGTCCGCTCGCCGGTCACGTCGACGTCGACCCGGCCGACGCGCTCGAGCGAATCACCGGACCGCCGGTACAAGCCGACCGCGACACGGTGCGGGCGCAGCGCCGGGTGCCGGTCCGACGCCTCTTGCACGATCGAGAACTCGGTGAACCGGCCGGCCGCGTCGACCGCGAACTCGCACCGCAGCACGTTCGGCCCCGCGGTCTCGAGCCAGGCCTTCGACCACCCGGTGAGATCTTTCCCGGCCGCTTCACCGACGGCCGCCAGCAGATCCGCCAGCCGGGCGTTGCCGTAGGAGTGCCGGGCCAGGTAGGCGCGCAGTCCGGCCGTGAAGCTCACCTCACCGACCCAGGCCGACAGCTGCCGCAGCACGGCGGCGCCCTTCGCGTAGCTGATGCCGTCGAAGGTCGCGATCGCCTCGCTCACCGTCGCCGCGCCGGACGCCACCGGGTGCGAGGACGGCAGCCGGTCGTCGGCGACGGCGGCGATCCCCTCCGTCACCGACATCGTCGGCCAGGCGTCGGGGTCGAGGCCCAGCCTGACCTGGGCCGTGGCCTCGCAGAACTCGGCGAACGACTCGCTCAGCCACAGGTCGTCCCACCACCGCTGGGTCGCGCAGTCCCCGAACCACATGTGCGCCATCTCGTGCAGCACCGTGCCGGTGCGCGACCGCAGCCGGGTCGGCGAGGCCCCGCGCGACCGGAACAGCAGCCGCTCCGATACCAGCACGCAGCCGGCGTCCTCGCTGGCCAGGCAGGACAGCTCCGGGACGAACACCTGGCCGTACTTCGCATACGGATAGGCGGCGCCGAGCCACTGCGTGTAGAAGTCGAGGCCCTTCGCGGTCAGCTCGAACAGGGCGTCGGCGTCCAGGTGACCGGCCAGGTCGGCCCGGCAGGCGAGCTCGAGCGGGATCCGCTGGCCGCCCGGGGTCGTGTGCTCGGCCGTGACCAGGTGATAATCGCCCGCGACCACGGTCGTGGTGAACGCGGGCAGCGGAGGGGTGGGGTGGAAGCGGACGGTCTGAGAGCCATCCACGGTCCGTTCGATATGAGCCTGGGGTTGATTGGACAGGACGGCCCAGCCGGCCGGGGCGGTGACCTGGAAGGTGAACGGCGACTTGAGGTCCGGCTGGTCGAAGCACGCGTAGGCGGTGCGGGCGTAGGCCTGGGCGAGCTTGGCGTAGACATGCGCGCTGCCGTCGCCGGAGTCGGTGCGGTGCATCCCGGTGCCGGAGCTGGTGTACGCGCAGTCGGCGACGACGCGCAGCTCGTTGCGGCCGGCCAGGTCGGCGAGCGTGATGCGGCCGTCGGCCCAGGCGGCGGCCGGGTCGAGCGGCGCGCCGTTGAGCGTGAGCTCGCGGACGCCGGTCGCGATCAGGTCCGCGTGGGTGGTCGCGCCGGGCGCGCGGCAGTCGAAGCGGATCAGGGAGACGGAGCCGAACGTGCGCGGTCCTCGGGTGAAATCCAGGTCGATGTCATAGGAGCGGACGCGCAGTAGCCGCGCCCGTTCCGTCGTCTCGGCCCGGGTGATCTCAGCGTCCATTGCTCTTACGTTAGCCCGGGTCCTTGCGGCCGACGAGGTGGAAAACGCGGCTCAGCTGGCGGTAGGGATCGCGCCTGCTGGCTTCGAGTTCGACCGCCGCCTGGGCCCCCACCTGCGCGGAATCGGCTGGGTCGAGGGTGGCGCCGCTGAACTCGAGCCAGTCGACGAACAGCCATACCCCGTACCAGCGCACCGGCTCGACGTCTGCGCGCCGCAGGATCTCGCTGAGTCCCTCCACGGTGTCGGCGCGGCCCTGCACTCCGAGCACGCCGATCTCGGTGGTGGCGTCGAACGAGGCCAGGGCGTCCTCCCACCGCCGTTCCATGGCCGGGCGGACCGCCATCGCCTTGGCGTTGCCGGTCATGATCGAGACGATCCCGCCGGGGGCGGCGCACCGGCACAGCTGGTCGACCATCGGCTCCGGGCGGTCGAGGTAGCCGAGCACGCCGTGGCAGAGGACGGCGGCGAAGCGCCGGCCGCCGACCGCCGCCTCCGCGTTCTCGCCGTCGGCCTGCAGCAGCGTCACCCGCCGCCGGGCCTGCTCGGGCAGCCGCTCGAGCCGCTGCCCGGCCTTGTCCAGCATCGCCCGCGAGGGGTCGAGCAATGTCACCTCGTAGCCGGCCTGGGCCAGCGGGAACGACTGGTGCCCGGCCCCGCCGCCGACGTCGAGCACGGCCGCCGGGGGCGGCGGCAGGTGCTCGAGCAGCTGCTGGTGCATCACGTAGGTGCGCACGTACCCCTTGACGGTGGCGTACGCCTCATCGGCGAACTGGTCGGCCAGGCTGGCCCAGGTGTCTTCGGTGCCTTCGGTGTCTTCGCCCACGGCCATTACGATACAAGTTAGTAGTTAGTAACTGGTAACTTGGTGGTGTGGCCACGCGGATGAGCGGAACGGAACGGCGATCCCAGGTGCTGGGCATCGCGGCGGGCGAGTTCGCCGAGCGCGGGCTGCACGGCGCTTCGATCGAGGCGATCGCGCGCGAGGCGGACATCACCCAGGCGTATGTGTTCCGGATGTTCGGGACCAAGAAGGCGCTGTTCCTCGAGCTGGTCGGGGCCGGCTTCGATCGGTTCAGCGACGGGATGGCGAAGGCGGCCGGCGGCGCCCGCGGCTTGGACGCGCTGGCGCTGATGGGGGCGCAGTACTACGAGTCGCTGGCGGACCGGACCACCCTGCTGCTGCAGTTGCAGGGCTTCGCCGCCTGCGGCGACGACGAGGTCCGCGATCTGGTCCGGGCGCGCCTGGGCCGGATGTGGGACACGGTCGCCGGCATCACCGGACTCGACCCGGTGACGGTGAAGTCGTTCCTGGCCTTCGGGATGCTGCTCAACAACGCGGCCGCGCTCGACGTCGACGAAGTGGACGAGCCGTGGGCGGCCGGGGTGCGCACCCGCATCCAGGCCGGGCTGTTCGAGCACATCACCGCCGACGCCAACCGGTGACATCGCCCCCTGAAGTCACTACCGGGTAAGGCGGTGGGGCGACTAGACCTTCGCCTGGGTCCAGACCCTCGCGAGAAGGTCCTTCACGGTCTGGCTCAGGGTCTGGTCCGAGTTGTCGAGCCACAGGCCGATCTTTGGCGTCTCCCGGCGCAGGTGGGCGTCGAGTTCAGCCGGGCCCTCGTCGCCCGGCTTGTAGGCGGTCTTGCCGCGGGCGAGGTGGCGCGCGGCCTCGCGTTCGGCCACGACCGCCGGGCGCGGGGCGAGCACCACCACGTACAGCGGGCGGGTGCGGATCGTCGCCACCATTTCGGTCAAGTTGCCGCCGAGGACGATGTCTTGCAGTACGACGGTGAACCCGGCCTCGGCGTACCCGTCGGCGGCCTGGGCCGCCAGCCGGTAGCGCAGCCGCAATTGGCGGACCGCCTCGTCCGGCGGGTCGGCCGGTCCCATGCTCGCGCGGCCGTTGACGATCATCCGGCGGAACGCGTCGCCGCGCAGGTGCACCGACCGGTCCAGCCGTTCCGCCACCGCCTGGGCGACCGACGACTTGCCGGCCGCCTGTATCCCGGTGATGAGGATGACCGGCATGCGACGCCCCCTCTCCGCCCCCCAAGTCACCAGCATGACACCAGCGACCCCTGGCGGCCGGGTGATGTCAGACTGGAGCGTGACCTCACCGCCAGGGGACGAGCCGAGTGTGCGGAAAGTGCCGTTCACGGTGGCTCGGGACGGCGAGGACGTTCCCGCGTTGCTGTGGCTGCCCGAGCGACCGCAGCGGCGACGGCCGCTGGTGCTGCTCGGGCATGGCGGCGGCATGCACAAGGAATCCCCGCTCATCGACCGACTGGGAACGCAGCTGGCCGGCGGTCACGGCATTGCCTGCCTGGCGATTGACCTGCCATTTCACGGTGAACGCACCCCGACCGACGAGATCGGGCTGTCCGCGCTCGAGCGCCGTCGGCGGCTGGGGCTGGACCGCTGGCGCGAGCGCAACGCAGGAGCGACCGGGCAGGCAGTCGCCGACTGGCAGGCGGCCATGGACAGAGCGCAGGGACGCGACCATCAGCCGCACGGTCCGGTCGGCTACTTCGGCGTGTCGATGGGGACGCGATTCGGTGTGCCCCTCATCGCGGCCGAGCCGCGGATCGCCGCCGCTGTCCTCGGGTTGTTCGGCGTCCGGGCGGCGGACACCGAATCCGCCTTCGCCCGCGCTGCCCGCCAGGTCAGCGTCCCGGTCTTGTTCCTGCAGCAGTGGGACGACGAGCTGTTCCCGCGAGACGACGGCCTCGCGCTCTTCGACCTGCTCGGATCGAAGGATAAGACGCTGCACGCCAATCCAGGCGGGCACCTGGGGATCCCGCGGGCAGAGTTCGGCCACGCGATGCAGTTCCTCCGCCGTCACCTCGGCAGCGGCAACAGCGATCCCAGCGGCGGGGATCGCGGGCAGCGTTACTAGGCGCTTGTTATTACGTTCGGCGGAGCCCCTTCGCTCGGCGGCGGGCGATGGGCTAGCGTAGGGCTGGATGTCTGAGATGTGGTGGCGACACGTGATGCAGGCGTCGGCCGTTCCCGGGTACGGCTACCGGTACCGGCGGTGGGTGCTTGACTCACTGCGGTACATCGACGTGCAGGATCTCGCGACCGGCGGCGACCACATCCCGGAACTGGGCGACGTCTACGTCGACGTCGCCCTGGTCAGCCGGGCCCCGCAGCAGGGGCCTGGTGACCTTGTGGCGGCCGGGGACGCCTCGGCCCGGCACACGATCGACGAGCTCCTCGACCGCCGCGCGCGGGTGGTCCTCGCGCTCATCGGGCAGCCCGGATCGGGCAAGAGCACCCTGCTGGCGCACGCGGCCCGCCGCAGCGGGGCGACCACCGTGTGGAGTCACCTCGGCGGCGGGCACCCCGGCCGCAGGCGGGTCCCGGTCCTGCTCGCGCTGCGCGAGCGGGCCGACTCGATCGTCGTCAACCCGGCGATCTCGCTGCCCGATGTGATTCGGGCCGCGGTCGGCACCGGGCCGGGGAAGGAACCGGGCGGCTGGTGGGAGCGCCAGCTGGAGCGCGGCCGGTGCCTGATTATGCTCGACGGCCTCGACGAGGTCGCCCGGGCCGATGACCGCATCGCCGTGGCCGAATGGATCGAGCGGCAGATCCCTGCGCACCCTGACAACCACTTCGTGGTCACCTCCAGGTCCTACGACCTCCTCGGCCCGCTCGCCACCGCGGCGGACGTGCTGGTGGCGCGGCCGTTCACGGCCAGGCAGATCCAGCTCTTCCTCGACCGGTGGTACCTCGCGGCCGAACGGCACGCGACCGGCGCCTCCGGGCGGACCGCCGGGCGGGCCGTGCAGCTGCGCGCCCGGGAGTCCGCCGAACGGCTCAACGCCCTGCTCCAGGCCAATTCGGCGCTGCGCGACCTGGCGGTCAACCCGCTGCTGCTGACGATGATCGCCACCGCGCACCGGTACCGGGGCGCGCTGCCGGGCAGCCGGGCCGACCTCTACGGTGAGATCTGCCAGGTCCTGCTCTCCCGGCGGGCCCAGGCCAAGGACCTGCCGGAGCTGCTGTCCTGGCCGGCCAAGCAGATGCTGCTGGCCTCGCTCGCCTACCAGATGATGCGCGACCGCGCGAGCGACCTGCCCGCCGCCCGGGTGCTCGAGATCCTCGGCCCGCAGCTCGAGCGCTACTCCTCATCGGTCACCGGCGAGGCGTTCCTCGACAACGTGGCGCGCAACGGCCTGCTGGTCGAGGCCGAGGGCCGGTACGCCTTCACCCACCTGACGTTCCAGGAGTACCTGGCCGCCCGGCACGTCAGCGCCAACTCCGACCTGGTGAAAAGCCTCGTCGACAGCGTCAGCGACCCGTGGTGGCACGAGAGCATCCTGCTGTACGCGGCCACCGCCGACGCCAGCCCGATTGTCCGCGCCTGCCTCGACAGCGGCACGATCGCCTCCCTCACGCTGGCCTTCGACTGCGCCGAGGCGAGCACCGAGATCGATCCCGACCTGCGGCGGCGACTTGACCGGGAACGCCAGCGGGCGTACGAGCCGGACTGCTCGGCCGCCCACCGTCGGCTGATCGCCGGGGTTCAGGTCGCGCGCCTGGTCCGGCAGACCCTCACCACCGACGCCGGGACCAGGATCTGCGCCCGGCCCGTCCCGGCCGACCTGTACTGGCTGTTCCTGGCCGACACGGCCGCCCCCCGCCCCGACCGCCCGTGCGAACCCGACGCCGAGCAGCCCGCCTCCGGGATCTGGGGAATCGAGGCGCAGGCGTTCGTCACCTGGGCGAACGCGATCACCGCGACCGCCACCGGGCTCGAGGTGCGGCTGCCGCGCCGCGAGGAACTCCAGGAAGAGGGCATCGCCGGCGCGCTCGCCCATCAGCTGCCTGCCGCGGTGACGAGCGCCTGGACGCAGCCGGACCTCGGCCTGTGGGTGCGCCCCGGCCAGCCCCACCCGCACCAGCTGGCCGGCGCCGCGATCGGCCAGGCGATCGCGGCCGACGCCAAGAACACGGCGATGCTCCCGCAGATACTGACCGCGACCATCCTCGACGTCGCGTTCAGCATCATCCGCGACCTCGACGACATCCGGGCGCTGAGCGGCGCCCTCGCCCGCGACCTGGCCGCCCGGGCCAGGTCCGAGGGCCGGGCGGTCGAGCTCATGCACGCGCACGCCCACGCGATCGTGCTGACCTACGCGCACGCGCTCGACCTGACCCGCGCGGCCGCGATCACCACGACCTGCTCCGCCGCCCCCGACCTGATCAGGGCGCTCGACCTGACCCGCCCGCGGGCCCTCGCCGACGCCCTGGCGGGCGATCTGACCGGCGCGCTTGAGCTCGCCCGGGTCCGCGCGGTCGAGCTCGCGGCGGCGATCGACGAGGACCTGAGCATTCTCGGTGCCTTCGACTTCGACGTCGAGCACCCGCGCGAACTCGGCCGGGTGCACGCGGCTGACCTCGACCGGGCCGACGTCCTGGCCCGCACCATCGCCCACGACCCCGATCCCGAGCTCGCCCGGGTGCTCGGCCTGGCCCGGGTCGACGCCCTCGGCCCGGCCCTTCCGCTGCCCGGGATCCTCGGGCTCCCGCTGCGCTGGATTGCCGACGGGCCGCTCGCCGGCACCCTGCTCCAGGTACTGGCCGCGCACTCCCCGGCCGCCGCGAGCCCCGATCCTTACCAGGCGTTCGCGCACGCCCTCGCCTCCCGGGCCGGAATCCAGGAGGCCACCCGGCTCGAGGCGGCGCTCGGCGCGCCGCTCACCGACGCCCTCCGCCAGCTGACGGCGGCCGAGGCGGACCGGGACGAGCGCGGAGCCAACTGGAGCCGGGTCACCGGCCTCCGCCACCTGACCGACGCCTGCGCGCCGATGAGCAGCACGCACCAGACGCCCAGCCCGGCCCAGGCGGCCGCGCTGCGGGCCGTCGCCCTCGCCCTCACCAACGGAGCCGACGCGGGAGCAGCCGGATCAGGCGGAGGGCCCGACGCCGTGCTGCGCACCGTCGCCGCCACCGTCACCCTGGCCGAGAGCCGGGCCAAGGGCCAGTCCCCGGTCGGCGAGACGATCATCCTCGCGGTCGAATAGCGTCACGGCCTGTGCCATTATGTCCGGCATGGGTGAATTGCTGTTGATCAGGCACGGCGAGACTGCGTGGAGCCGGACCGGCCAGCTCGCAGGCCGCGCCGACCTGCCGCTGACCGACGCCGGCGTCGCCGCGGGCCGGGCGCTGCGCCCGCTGCTCGAGCGCCGTCACGTCGTCGCCGCGTTCAGCAGCCCGCTCAGCCGCGCCGTGCGAACGGCCGAGCTGGCGGGCCTGGCCGACGTCAAGCCCGACCCCGACCTGCTCGAGTGGGACTACGGCGACTTCGAAGGGCTGACCGGGGAGCAGATCGGGCAGGCCAGGCCGGGCTGGGACCTATGGCTCGACCTCGACCCCGCCGCCGGGCGAATGCTCAGCCACCCGCAGACCGGAACCCTGAGCTCGCTGGCCTACGAGCACGAGCAGCCGGTCGTCTCCGCCTGGAACGTCCTGCCGTAACGGCCGGTCTGCCGCGGCGGCCAGCGCCTGCGCCCGGCGGCGGGTCAGGTAGCGGCGCTCCGCGTCGGTGCCGCACAGTGCGAGCGCCGCGCCGTAGGCGTCCGCCGCCTCCCCCTGCCGCCCGAGACGGCGCAGCAGGTCGGCCCGGGCGGCGGGCAGCAGGTGGTAGCCGGCCAGCGCCCCGCCCTCGGCCAGCGCGTCCAGCAGCGACAGGCCGGCCTGCGGGCCCTGCGCCATGCCGACCGCCACCGCCCGGTTCAGCTCCACCACCGGCGACGGGTTGATCCGGCCGAGCTGCCCGTAGACCCGCGCGATCACCGGCCAGTCGGTCTCGGCCGCCTTGTCGGCGCCGGCGTGACAGGCGGCGATGACCGCCTGCAGCTGGTACGGGCCGGGCCGCGCGGCCCGCAGCGCCTCCTGCAGGACCCGCTGGCCGTCGGCGATCTCGGCCCGGTCCCAGCGGCCGCGATCCTGGTCCTCCAGCGTGACCAGGTCACCAGACCCGTCGACGCGGGCGGCCCGGCGCGAGTCTTGCAGCAGCATCAGCGCCAGCAGCCCGCCCGCCTCCGGCTCGCCGGGCATCAGCCGGGCCAGCGTCCGCGCCAGCCGGATCGCCTCCGCGCACAGCTCGGCCCGGACCATGTCCGTGCCCGAGGTCGCGCTGTAGCCTTCGTTGAACAGCAGGTACAACACGGCCAGGACCCCGGCCGTCCGCTCCGGGAGCAGGTTCGCGGGCGGCACCCGGTACGGGATCGCGGCGTTGCGGATCTTGCGCTTGGCGCGGACGATCCGCTGCGCCATGGCCGGCTCGGCCACCAGCAGCGCGCGGGCGATCTCGGCTGTGGTCAGCCCGGCCAGCGTCCGCAGCGTGAGCGCGACCCGCGCCTCGAGCGGCAGCGCCGGGTGGCAGCAGGTGAAGATGAGCCGGAGCCGGTCATCCCTGATGCCGTCGCCGGCCTCGGGCAGGTCTCCTCCCAGCGGCTCGGTCGGCTGCAGCAGCGCCGTCTCGCGCAGCTTGGCCGACTCGTTCGCGCGGCGGCGCAGCACGTCGACCGCGCGGTTGCGGGCGGTGGTGGTCAGCCAGGCACCGGGCCGGGCGGGCACGCCGTCGCGCTGCCACGCCTGCAGGGCGCGGGCGAACGCGTCCTGCGAGCACTCCTCGGCCAGGTCCCAGTCCCCGGTGACCCCGATCAGCGTGGCGACGACCTGGCCCCACTCGGCCCGGAAGGCGGCGCTGACCGCCGCCTGGACCTCCGGGTCGGCGTCAGTCGTCATGGCCGCTAGGGTACGCGGGTGTCGATCCGGCCGATTCCCGTTCGTCGGTGGGGCAAAGGGAAGAACCTCAAACGACAGTAGGAGGCAACCATGAAGTACCTGATGATCGTCTGCATCGACCCCACCATCGACCCCACCATCGACCCCACCATCGACCGGACCGACGACACCGGCCGCCTGGACGTCGACGCCTGGGTCGCGGAAATGGACGGCCGGGGCGTGCGCCTCGAGGGGCGCCCGCTCGAGCCGGGCGACGCCACCACCGTCCGGGTGCGGGGCGGGGAGACGCTGATCTCCGACGGCCCGTTCGCCGAGACCAAGGAGCTCATGGTCGGCTACGACATGCTCGACTGCAAGAACCTCGACGAGGCGATCGAGGTCGCGTCCAAGCACCCGCTCGCCCGTCGCGGCGCGATGGAACTGCGCCCCTTCGGCGAGGACTAGCCGCGCCGGGCGGCTCACGGTGGATAGCGGAACCGACAGCGCCCCGCCATCCACCGTGAGCCTTTCCCAACCGGTAAGGGATTGCTTACCTATAATGAGCCGCCTGGCTATCACTCACCTGCAGCTCATCTCGCTCCCCGTCGCCGACCAGGACCGATCCCGCGAGTTCTACGTCGACGTGCTCGGCTTCGACCTCGTCCGCGACAACCCGATGGGCCCGGGCCAGCGCTGGGTCCAGGTCGCGCCCAAGGGCGCGCAGACGTCGATCACGCTCGTCACCTGGTTCCCGACGATGCCGCCGGGCTCCGCCAAGGGCATCGTCCTGGAGACCGACGACCTCGACGGCGACGTAGTGATTCTGGCGCGCGAGCCCGCCGTGAGAGACCGCTGTCCGCGTGCGGGCCGGCTGGTCGCCTATTGTGGGCACCGCGACTGGCGTAGCCGGAACCGACCGGCGTGGAGCGAACGAGTGGCATCGACCGCCTGGGTGCCCCCCTTGGTAGCAGCCGAAGGGACACCGCCCATGCGGTACGGGATGAACCCGCACCAGTCCGCCTCGATCGTCGCCGGCCACGGTCCGCGGGTGATCAACGGGGAACCGTCGATGATCAACTACCTCGACGCGCTGAACGCGTTCGAGCTCGTCCGCGAGGCCGACGACGCCACCGGCGCGCCCGCGGCCGCGTCGTTCAAGCACGTCTCGCCGGCCGGGGCGGCGCTAGCCGGCGCCGTCGACGCGACGGCGGCGCGGGTCTGGCGGGTGGACGAGGCGGCCGACGGCGGCCTGCTGTCGGCCTACGTCCGGGCGCGCGACGCGGATCCGAAGTCGTCGTTCGGGGACGTCGTCGCGCTGTCGCGGCCGGTCGACCTGGCTACCGCCGAGTTCCTGCGCACGGTCATCTGCGACGGGTTGATCGCCCCGGGATTCGAGCCCGGGACGGCTGAGGTCCTCGCCGCCAAGCGCGACGGCCGGTTCCTGGTCCTGGAGGCCGACCCAGGCCGGACGCCGCCGGCGACGGAGCGCCGCGACGTCCTCGGCGTCACGATCGAGCAGGACCGCGACCGGGAGCCGGTCACCGCCGCGCTGCCCGACGACGGCACCCTCGACGCGGCGACTCGCGCCGACGCGCTGCTCGGGCTGGTGACGCTGCGCTACACCCAGTCCAACTCGGTCGCCCTCGTTCGCGGCGGGGCCGCCATCGGGATCGGCGCCGGCCAGCAGAACCGGGTCGACTGCGTGCGCCTCGCGGGCGCCAAGGCGCGCACCTGGTGGCTGCGCAGGCACCCGTTCGTGGATGGCCTGCCCGCCGTCGACGGCATGGGCCGCCAAGACCGCCTCAACTGGCAGATCAGGTTCGCGGGCCGGGAGATGACCGCCGGACAGCGGACGGAATTCGGGGCCCTGTTCGGCGCTGAGGCCGGCAGCCGCTACGACGATCCGGCCTGGCGGGACGACTGGGTCGCCGCGCTGGGCGGCGTCACGCTGGCGTCTGACGGCTTCCTGCCGTTCCGCGACAACGTCGAGTACGCCGCCGCCGCGGGCGTCACCACGATCGTCGAGCCCGGCGGGTCAGCTCGGACCGGCGAGGTCGCCGACAGCGCCGCCGCGCACGGCATCGCCCACGTCCAGACCGGGCTGCGGCTCTTCCATCATTGAGGAGCCGTTGCCATCAGGGCCAGTTCGCACGCCCTCAGCAGCGCCAGGTCAGCCGGGACCTGATTGCTGGACCAGCCGTGCTCTCTAGCCGTGTGCCGACGCCGCTGGGCTAGCTCTGCGCGCAGCAGCGGCGCTGCCGTCGCGGCCGCCTCTCCCATCTCCGCGAGGTGATTCGCAACGTCGGCGCGGGTATGCGGGTTCTCGGACCAGGCCGCCGTCAGCGTCGGCAGCGTCCGGTTCACCTCGCCGGTCGTTCGCCACAGCGCTCCCGCTGCCGCTAGCCGCAGCCAGGCGTCGGACGCAGGGTCCAGCAGACGCTGGAGCGCGGGGGCGGTGCTGGCGGCGGCTGGTCCGAGTTCGGCGAGGACCTTTGCCGCTGCGACGATGTCGAATCTCCTGGCGCCGTCGAGGTGCCTGGCCAGGACCGGCAGGACCGGCCCAGGGTCCGCGGTGATGCGCCACAGGGCTGCCGCTGCGGCGATTTCAATGTCAGGCTGGCTGTGATCGAGCAGCTGGCGTAGCGCGGGCAGCGCATCGGCTGCTCGGGGCCCGATCTGGCCCAGCGCCATGAGTACTGGGCGACCTGGTGGTAGCGCTAGCAGTTGCGGGACAGCCTCGGCGACCGGGCCGATGCGGCTCAGCGCGATGACGAGCCCGAGATGCGGTTGCCCCTGGCGGTCGGCCGGCGCCAGGTCCTGCAGCCGCTGGCGGATCAGCGGCACCAGGTCCGCCGCGGCCGAGCCGAATTGCCCGACGAAACCCCCGATGTCGCTGGGCAGCGGGGCACGCTCCAGCATCCAGCGCACCGCCGGCAGCGCCCGCGGATCGCGCAGCGCCGTCAGCGCCCGCAGCACTGGACCGACCGAGGGCGGGCGTTGGGGCCAGGTTGTCACCCAGCCAGGCAATCCGTCTTGTCGTCTGTTCGGGGATTCCCGCGGGGCGGCGTCGAGACTACGGGCGAGCGCGTCGGAAGCCGGCGCCGCCAGCACGCCGAGGTACTCCAAGGCTGATGCCGCGACCGCAGGCAGCCGTGGATGCGGATCCAGGAGCTGCTCCCCGAGCAGGGTGATGAGTTCCTCGTACGACCCGCGCCAGCCCTCGATCAGTACGCTGGCCGGGCGGAGCGCATCGTGGCGAGCCTCCCAGCCTGGTTCTCGGAGCAACTGCGTCAGAAGCCGCACCCGCTCCTCGACGTTATCGCCCAACGACACGCTGGCGCAGCGAACCAGTTCGGCTGCCTGCGGGGCGAGACGGCCCGCGACTTCACCCTCCGACAGCTCTCGCAGTGCGCCCACGAGGGTGTCGGTCCAGAACCCGGCCGGCTGCGCGGGCGGCGACGCGGCCGCGTAGACCCTTCGCAGCAAGCCCACTGTCGACGCAGCCACATCCGGCGGCAACCTGCCCGGAGCGCAGCGGGCGAGCTCGGCGGTGGCGGCCAGGCGCGTCCCCGGATCAGCGGCCGCGTCATCGGCGATGTCCCCGAGCCAGGCGCCGATCACCGCCAGGTCAACGTCGGCGAGTTGGCCGGCGGCGGCACGGCGACCGAACGTCCCCACCGAGGCGATGACCGCGGCCCTCGCGTCGGCATCGGCCTCCGCACCGATAGGCCGATCCAGCAGCGCGGTGACGATCCGCCCCGCATCATCGCGACCTGCAGGCAGGGCACTCGGAGCGGTCCGCCGAACCTCCGGGTCCGGGTCATCGAGGAGCTGAAGGAAAAGCGGGTGCGCAGCCCCGACCGCGCGCTGGGCTGCCTCGTACAGGGGGCGTCCGCCGGCCAAGCCGACATCGTCCCGGTCGGCGCCGCCGATGCTGGCGAGCAGCCCGAGCACTCCGCCACGGCCCGGCAGCAGCGGCATCGCGGCCGCCTCGAGAAGAAACGGGATCGCGGCAACCGTGCAGTCGTAGACGTCTCCCTGGTGATGAACCGAGCCGTACATGCCATCCAGGCCGTACTCTCGCGCCTTCGGATCATCACTCACCAGGGCACGGAGCAACGTGGGCACGTCGGTCGCGGGCCCGTACGCGTGCCGCATTGAATCCCAGCCGACGCTGTCGAGTCCCGAGAACATAGTGGACCATTATGGTCCGCTCCGAGGTCGCTGCGGCTCTTCCAGCACTAAGGAGCAGCTGGCCGAGGTTACCGCCGCGACCCAGGACGAGGACGCGGTCACGCTCGGCGTCCGCGGCCCCGACGACGATTACCGGCTGCGGGCGCGGTACCTGGTCGGCTGCGACGGCGCGCACAGCCTGGTGCGCAAGCAGGCCGGGATCGGCTTCCCCGGCGTCACCTCGACCGAGGTGTCGCGCATCGGCCGGGTCTTCCTGCCGACGGCGACGATCACCCGCGGCGGGGGCGAGGTGAACGTGCCCGGGGTCGGCCGGCTGAGGCTGATGGGACAGGTCAGCACCCGGGCGGCGTCTACTCGCTCGGTCCGCTGACTGCCCTCGACAAGAACGCCCCGCCGGGCGCGTACATCGTCTCGACCAGGGAGGACGACCCGTCGGCGGACCTGTCCGCCCCGATGACGCTGGACGAGCTGCGCGCCAGCGTCCGGCGGGTGCTCGGCGCCGACCTGCCGATGACCGACCCGCAGCTGCTCACTCGCATCGTCGGCAACAGCCGTCAGGCCGACCGCTACCGGTCGGGCCGCATCCTGATCGCGGGCGACGCCGCGCACGTCTTCGGGCTGGGCGGGTCGCTCAACGCCGGCCTGCTCGACGCGGTCAACCTCGGCTGGAAACTCGCGGCCGCCTGCCAGGGCCGGGCGCCGGCGGCCCTGCTCGACTCCTACCAGACCGAACGTCACCTGGCCGGACGGCACGCGCTCACGCAGACCCGGGCGCAGCGGGCGCTGGCCGTGCTCGGCCAGGGCGGCGGCCGGCAGCCCGGCCAGGAAGGAGCCGAGGCGCTGCGCGAGCTGTTCGGCGACGCCCTCGACCAGCCCGACCCGCTCCGGCAGCCCGCGCAGCTCCGGCGGATCGCCGAGCTGACGCGGACGGCCCGCGGCATCCTGCTCGACCTGACCGACGACGCTGCCGTCGCCGCCGCCGCCTCGGACTGGGCCGCTGCGCGGCTCAGCGTCATCACCGCACGGTGCCTGACCAAGCCCGCCCCCGCGGCGCTGTTCATCAGGCCCGATGGCTACGTCGCGTGGGCCGTCGGGCCCGGCGCGGCCGACCCGGTGGCGGGACTGGACGAGGCGCTGCGCAGCTGGCTCGACTGACGATCAAGGTCAAAAATTCAGGATTATTCCGAACGGACCGTGGCTCCCACGTCACCCGCACCGTCCTGTTGGCGATCAGGGCACCGGGAAAAGGTGGCGATCGGGGTCCGGCAGCCACTGGGCGCGGGGATCGAAGGGGCGGTAGCGGGCCTGCACGTGGGCGATCAGCGGCGGCAGCGCCGGGTGGCGGTTCAGCCCGTGCCAGAGCAGCGACCACGGGTACACCGGCACCGGGTCGGTGACCGGCAGGTGGACGACGTCCGGGTTGCCGGTCAGCTGAGTCCTGGCGGCGAACGTGATCAGGTCGGGTGAGGCGGCGATCGTCTCCATGATGTGGTCGCGGCCGAAGACCGGGCCCGAGGTGTCGATCGCGACGCCGAACTCGGCGCTGAAGAACCGGTAGTACTGCGCCCACTCGCTGTCGCCCGCGTTGCCCGGCATCCACGCGGTCAGGCCCGACAGCTCCGCGGTCGGCACGCGCTTGCGCCGGGCGAGCCGGTGCTTACGGCTGACCAGCACGAAGAGCGGCTCCAGGCAGGCAGGGACGCGCTCGATGCCCGGCGCGAGGCCGGACACCACGCGGCCGAACGCCGCGTCGACCGAGCCGTCGGTCAGCGCGGTCTGCTGCGCGATCGCGCCGCGGGAAACGACGAGGTCGACCGGCGCGTCGCTGGTCTCGTAGAAGGACCGGACCAGGTCGCTCGGCGCCGCGTCGCGGGCCAGGGCGTCGATGCGCAGGGCGCGGCGGCGGGCCCGGACCATGCCCGCCGCCTGGTCGGCCAGGCTGATCAGCGCCCGGGCGTGCGGCAGGAAGGCCGCCCCGTCCTCGGTCAGCCTGGCCCCGGACCTGGAGCGGTTCAGCAGCGGAGCGCCAAGGTCGGACTCCAGCCGGGCGATGCGCTTGGACACCGCCTGCTGCGTCATCCCCAGCCGGTCGGCGGCGTCGGTGAAATGCCCGTCGTCGACGACGGCGAGGAAGGTCCTGACCGCACCCAGGTCCAGCTCCATAAACAACTCCTGGTTGTCTCAGGTCAGCGTGTCGGCTGTTGGACAGCGCTTGTCAACGGCCGGTCTAATGATCGACGGCACGATCTTAGGACAACCCCGAGGAGTAGGCGTGACCCCGTCCGACGGCTACGGCCGACGCCAGGTGATGGCGATCCTATCCGGGTTGCTGCTGGCCACGTTCGTCGCTTCGCTCGACCAGACCGTGGTGACGGCGGCGATGTACCGGATCGGCGAGAGCCTGAACGGGCTCACCGCGCAGGCGTGGGTGACGACCGCGTTCCTGATCACCTCGACGATCTCGGTACCGGTGTTCGGCAAGCTGTCGGACACCCACGGCCGCAAGCCGCTGTTCGCGGCTGCCATCGTCGTGTTCCTGGCCGGGTCGGCGCTGTGCGCGTGCGCGGGCTCGATGCCCGAGCTGGCGGCGTTCCGCGCCTTCCAGGGCATCGGGGCCGGCGGCATCCTGACGCTGACCTCGGCCGTCCTGGGCGACCTGTTCGCGCCGCGGGACCGGGCGAAGTACGGCGGGTGGTTCGTCGCCGTCTACGCCGTCGCCAGCGTGGTCGGCCCGGTGACCGGGGGCACGCTGGCCGGGCAGCGGACGCTGCTGGGGGTGGACGGCTGGCGCTGGATCTTCCTGCTCAACGTCCCCGTCGGCGTCGCCGCGTGCGTGGTCGTGACCCGGGTGCTGCGGGCCGGCCAGCAGCGGCGGCGGCAGCGCCGCCTCGATCTGGCCGGCACCGTGACCCTGATCATCGCGGCGGTCCCGCTGCTGCTGGTGGCGTCGCGCGGGCAGGGCTGGGGCTGGGGCGCGCCAGGGTCGCTGGCCTGTTACGTGATCGGGACGCTCGGCATCGCCGGGTTCCTGTCAGCCGAGCGGCGCGCGGGCGACGGCGCGCTGCTGACGCTGCGGCTGTTTCGCACCCACGGGTTCGCGGTCGGGGCCGGGCAGTCGCTGGTGGTGAACATCGGGATGTTCGGGAGCATCGTCCTGCTCCCGCTCTACCTGCAGCTGGTCAAGGGGTACTCGCCGACCGAGGCCGGCCTGCTGATGCTGCCGCAGGTGGCCGGCACGCTGCTTGGCTCGGTGGTCGCGGGCCAGGTCACCGCGCGGACCGGCCGCTACAAGATCCTGCCGGTGACCGGCTCGGCGCTGCTGCTGGCCGGGATGCTGCTGCTGAGCCGGCTGGGCGCCGGGACGCCGCTGTCGTACGCGGAGCCGGTGCTGTTCATGGTCGGGGCCGGCTCCACCCTCTACGCGCAGACGATCACGCTGTCCATGCAGAACGCGCTGCCGCAGGCCGACCTCGGCGTCGCCACCGCCTCCAACACGTTCTTCCGCCAGATCGGCGCCACCGTCGGCGCGGCCGTGTTCCTGTCCATCACCTACTCCGCGGCCGGCCGCGCGATCACGGCCGCGTACGCGAGCGCCGCCCCGACCGTCCGCGCCGTCGCGGCGCGGCACCCCGGGCAGGGCGGGGCGCTGCGGCTGGCCTCCTCCGGCAGCCAGTCCGCGCTGAACAACACCGCGTTCCTGGCCCGGCTGAACCCCGTCCTCGCCCAGCCGTTCCGGCAGGGCTTCACCAGCGCGCTCGACCTCGCGTTCCTGGTCGCGGCCCTGGTGATGGGGGCCGCGCTGGTCCTGGCGGTTTCGATCAGGGAGCTGCCGCTGCGCACGACCGTCGCCGCCCCGTCGGTGACGCCGGCTGAGCCGGTCAAGCGGTGAGGCGCCTGCGCGCGCGCCGGGGGCGGCTGGAGATTTGACGGTCTTTCTCCGCTTGTGGACCCTGGCGCGTCGTGGATACCGTTTCGGCCGTGAACGCCAGCGAGACCGACACGCCCCCCGACCATCCCCGGCAGGTTCCGCTGCGGCGCAACAACGGCTTCCGGATGCTCTGGATCGGGCAGCTGCTATCGGACACCGGCAGCGAGATCGGCCTGCTCGCCTACCCGCTGCTCATCTTGGCCCTGACCCACTCGGCGGTGCTGGCGGGCGTAGTGGGAACGGTCCGGTCGATCACCATTCTCTGCCTGCAACTGCCCGCCGGGGCGCTGTCGGACCGGCTCGACCGGCGTCTGACGATGATCGTCTGCGACGTCATGCGGACCGTCTTGCTGGCCCTGCTCGCCATCTTGATCGTGACCCACCTCGCGTCCTGGCCGGTCGTGCTCGTCGTGTGCGTGATCGAGGGAGGCGCGGGCGCGATCTTCAATCCCGCCGCCACCGCCGCGCTGCCCGGGATCGTGGCCGACAGCCAGCTGGAGGAGGCGTGGGCCGCCACCGAGGGCCGGACCTACGCGGCCGGCCTGGCCGGCCCGGCGCTGGGCGGGGTGCTGTTCGGGCTCGGCCGGGCCGTCCCGTTCCTGGCCGATGCCGTGTCCTACGCGGCCTCGTTCGGCACCGTCAGCAGGATCAGGGGACGGTTCCGTCCCAGCCCGACGGTCGAGCGCAAAGCCTTGTGGCGCGAGGTGGCCGACGGCCTGGCGATCGTCTGGCAGGTGCCGCTGCTGCGGGCGGTGCTGCTGATGGCGCCGCTGGTGAACTTCGCCTTCAACGGGGTGACGTTCACGATCACGCTGGCGCTGCGCCAGCACGGCACCTCGACCACGGTGATCGGCCTGGCGCAGGCGGCCGTCGCGGTTGGCGGGCTGGTCGGCGCGCTGGTCGCGCCCCGCCTGCAGGGGCGCGTGCGGCTGGCGACCCTGGCCACCGCGATCAGCCTGGCCGGCGCGCTGCTGTTCGTCGTCGCCGCCCTGCTGATCCCGTCCCCGCTGGTCGCGCTGCCGGTCGCGCTGGATCTGGTCCTCGCCCCGGCCGCGAACGCGGCCCTGTTCGCGGTGATGCTTCGCGGCGCGCCGGAGGAGATGCGGGGCCGGATCGTCAACACCGTGCTGATGGTCGCGACCGGGCTGGCGGCGCTGGCGCCGCTGGTGGCCGGTCTGCTCGTCCAGCACACGTCCGGTTCCTGGGCGGTGGGCGCCTTCGCCGCGACGATGGCCGTGGCGGCGGTGCTCTGCCTGGTCCTGCCGGGGCTGCGGGAGGCGGATTCCCCGACGCGATCCCCGGCAGAATCCTCGTCGGACGCGGCGGGCTGAGCGGGGGTCATGACCGCGGCTGAGCTCACGCGAAGTAGTGGCCTTGCTTGAGGTCGGCGATCAGCCCTGGACCGGTCGGCTCCCAGCCGAGCAGGTCGCGGGTGAGCTGCGCCGAGGCGGGGCCGTCGAATCCCCAGAAGCGGCCGAGCCACAGCGGCGGGCCGAGCTGCTCGACGCGGTGGTCG
>Ga0302324_100007323_pt1 | contig 23488 bp, 18 predicted proteins | sample Palsa_T0_1_FD_201949 | JGI IMG/M metagenome (GOLD analysis project Ga0302324, IMG submission 201949) | Peat permafrost microbial communities from Stordalen Mire near Abisko, Sweden - Palsa_T0_1 | ecosystem: Environmental > Terrestrial > Soil > Palsa > Peat permafrost | place: Sweden: Abisko... | reverse complement strand
CCGTCGGGTTTGATTGCCACGGCCGTGATCTCGCGCTTGGGCGATTGATACAAGACGAAGCCCTGGCCAGACGGAGAGATTCGCAGGATCAGGCCGCTGGGCTCGGTTCCGACGATCAGGTTGTCGTGGGCGTCGATCGCGAGCGATCGGGCATGCGTCTCCTCGGTCTTAAAGAATACCGAGCCGGTTCCGTTCGGGGCGACGCGATGAATTTCGCCCTGATCGCCGGTAGCGACAAACAGATCGCCATTGCCCGCGAACGCCAGGGCCCAGATATATTTCTGGTGCGGATCGTAGAACAGCTTCGGCTTGCCGTCGGACGCGATTTTGTAAACCTTGCCGTCGGGATCGGTGGCGGCGTACAGCGCGCCATTTCCATCCAGCGCCAATGCGTGGATCTCGAGGCCGTCGAGCTCGGCGAAAGTCCGGCTCTTGCCGTTGCGGTCGATGGCGAAAACCTTGGCCGATCCGCTTCCCGAGCCGCCCCCGGCGGTGTAGAGCGTCCCCTTGGAGTCAGCAGCGAGGGTCCAGAGGTAGGGGGTGGTGGAGTCGAAGATCTCGGTCAGCTCCGGGGAGAGAAAAATACGGCCGTCCGCGCGCAGTGAGAGATGCGTGAGCGTTCCGCGCTCGAAATCGGCGCGATCGCCCTGCTGCCAAAAACGCGTGTCCACCGCGAAGCAGGCGGCGCAGACGGCGAGCGCCGCCAGTGAGAATCGAATAATGTTCATCTTTCCAAACGGGCCTAACAGGCCAAGCGGGCTATTTTACGGTGATCCGGAGCGAGAAGCTGCCTTCGATGAGCATGTCGAAAGGAATGCTCCCTTGTTCCATGGCGCTCTCCGCCGAGCTCTGCAGGCGGCGGCTGGCGGTGCGGTCCGTCTGCATCACGTTCATGATGGAGGCCGGCAGGCTGGGCAGCGTCTTATCTTCGTAGAAGACGGTGGGCCGGGGCTCGACCAAGGAAACGTAGAGCTTGTTGTTGCTGCGTTCCTGATTCATCAACGAAACGGTCTGCTTGATGTCGATGAAGGGCTCGGACATGGCGGCCGCGCTTTGCATCCGGTTCAGGGTTTCGGCATCGCTGAACAGGACGCGATGCTCGCCCTTGGGCAAGCCAGCCGGAATCTTCAAAGTGAAATCGCGCTCGATGCGTTCGCCGCGGTAGGGCCGCACGAAGACCTTCACCGGCACTTCGGTGCCTGGTTCCACTTCACTGGCCGGGACCCAAGCGTTCTCGATCATCGCTATGCGGCGATCGGGAAGAATGTCGACGATGGCGTCGACGGATTTGAGCTTGGGGATTTGCACCGGATTCAGGAACAGGCGGTTGAACTTGTCGCCCCACCATCCGGCCAGCTGGTTGGGAACGGGCGCGGGGCCTTCGTTGGCCGCGAGCATGGTGGAAAGGGATACGCCGGGCTGGCCGTCCAGCGCGACTTTACCGCTCAAGCGGTAAGTGGTCTCCTCGGCGAACTCGTTCAAGCTGGAGATGGAATTGAACAGCGTCATCATCATCAGATACGGCGTCCACTTCTGTTGGACGAACACGCTGAAGTGCAGATCCCGTTCCTTGCGGATGGCATTGTTGTCGCCGTAGGAGCGGACCTTCAGAGTGACGGGGACCATCTCCGCGGTTTCGCCCAGATCGCCGAGCACGCCGCTATGGCGGTCCTGCTTGAGGGCGCCGACAATCTCGGTGGCGTTTCCGAACTTGGTGGGCTGATACTGCGATGCCAGAGTGGTGATGACGTCGGCCTTCGCCATGGGCATATCGACGGGTCCGAGGTTGAAGAAAGAATGCCCGCAGAACAGCACGTGCTTGCCGTCGTTATAGGTGACGGTGCACATGGCGCTGATGCTCATGTCGCCGGTGACGAGAACGCCACTGACGGCATCGCCGGGTTGCAACGATTGCTGCCAGCCTGCAACAGGCTTGGGGCTGGTCATGGTGCTGGCCGCGCCGCCGCCCGCCACCGTCATACCCATCTGCTGAAATTCGGGGGCGAATTCGGGAACGACGTTTTCGTTGAATCCGGCGAAGTTCAGCGGCGTTTCGATGGGCACCATGCCTGAGAGGGGCGCGAAGCTGGGTGCAAAGTTAGACGCGAGGCTCGGGCCGCCGGGCGAAGAGGTTTCGTATGACGCCGCATTGTGCGCCGCGGATTTGCCGGGCGTGCGCGCGTTGGATGGAAGCGAGGCGTCAAACTCGTTCACTTCGAGCATCAACTCGATAGGCGTTATGCCGCACAGCGCGTCGGGCGAGAAGGTGCTGAAGCGCAGCGCGATGGCGCCCACCAGCTTGCCGTCGATGTACACCGGGCTGCCGCTCATGCCGGCGGCGACGTTGGTGCGCTGGCCCTTTCCGCCGAGCTTGGCCAGGATCACGTCCTGCTTCGGTCCCCATTGGTTCAGGTAGATTCCCAGGATCTCGACCGGGATCGGCTCGGGCTCAGAACCCTTGAGCACGGTCCACGCGTAGCCCTTCATGCCGGGCTTGAGATCGGCCTCTTTGAAAATCTGGACCTTTCCAGTTCTGGGACGAACGGGCGCAGGTTCCTGGCCGAAGAGAAAAGAACAACACGCCGCCAGCACCGCAAGTGCGGCTAACTTCTGCATGGGACCATCCTTGTTACCGATGCAGGCATACAGTGCCTGCTTGTCTCTATTATCATCCAGATTTTCAAGGAGCGGGGACAGGAGCGGGGAGGGAGGGGGCGTGCGACTTGAAAGTGCAGGTTTTCGGAAAAGGCCGGCCAATAGGAGAAGCCGGAGCGTAGGTGTACGCTGGGCCGCGCGGTACCATGCAAAAACGCGGCTGAAGCCACGTGTACCAGGGCACAAAAACGCGGCTGAAGCCACGTGTACCAGGGCACAAAAACGCGGCTTGAAGAAGCCACGTGTACCAGGGCGCAGAAACGCGGCTGAAGCCACGTGTACCAGGGCGCAGAAACGCGGCTCAAGCCGCGGGTACCAGGGCGCAGAAACGCGGCTCAAGCCGCGGGTACCAGGGCGCAGAAACGCGGCTCAAGCCGCGTGTACCAGGGGTCGGATGGCCCAAACCCGAAGAGAGCTGCGGGGGGAGCGGGAGAGAGGCGTGCAAAGCAGTATTGCCGTCCAGCCGATTGCGTCAGGTTTGGGGGTAGGTGCCGTCCGGGTTGTAGCCGCCGCCGGGGTCCTGGTCGAGCTCAGCGGGTTGGGGCGGATGCAAAGGGCCGCGTGGTGGCGCGACCTCGTCCGCGGTGGGTAGCTGCGTCGTTCCCGTCAGACCCTCCATGATCGGTTTCAGGATAGAGGCGGCATCGGTGGCCTGGTCTGGGACGACCGGATCGGGATCAGGATGCGGTTGTGGCGCTTCACTTGGATATGGTGCTTCCGTAGGCTTCTTGCTCACGGTACACCTCCTTTCTGCCAGCGATTCTAATCGGCCAGGACTTCGCCGGCGCGGCGGCGGAAGCGGAAGTGAATGAAAAGGGCCGGAATATGGCGTTGCAAGATCGGTCACCCGGGAGCGATATACTGTCTTGAATATGTCCATAAAAGGATCTGCTTCGATTCGCCTCGGCGGAATTGGTTTGGCTCTCGCCGGGTTGTGCTTGGTTTGGCCGCAGGGGCAGCAGCCTCCCAAGCAGCCTCTCAATGTCCAAAAGGTGACTGATAACCTGTGGGTGCTCATGACCAGCAATAGCGGAAATGTCGCGGTGATGCCGACCAGCGAGGGCGTCCTGCTGGTGGATGACAAGTTCGACCAGGACGGACCGGAGATCCTGGCGAAGGTGAAGGCCATCAGCGACCAGCCGATCAAGTACATTTTGAATACGCACCAGCATGGCGATCACACGGGCGGGAATGCATTCATGCTGATGAATACGCCGGCTGAGATCCTGATCCACCGAAATGCGCGGGCCAACATGGTGGCGGGCAAGCAGCCGGGGCTTCCGCAGATCACGTTTGCGGACGATGCGCAGGTGTTCATCGGGGGCAAGGAAGTGAGCGCGCATCACCTTGGACGAGGGCATACGAATGGCGATGCGGTGATCCTGTTTCCGAGCGAGCGCGTGCTGCACACCGGCGACCTGTTCGTGAACGGCAGCGCGCCGTTTATCGATTACAGCGCGAAGGGCAGTATCGTGGAGTGGGACAAAACGCTGGATCGCGTGTTGAAGCTCGATTTCGACATCGTGATTCCGGGTCACGGGCCGGTGGCGAAGAAGGCGGATCTGATGAAGTGGCGGGACTCGATCGCCGAGCTGCGCGTGCGAACGAAGAAAGCTTGCGCCGGTGGCGCGGCCGATGCGATCAAACGGCTGGATCTATCCGGGTTGAACATGGACAACAGCTTGGGGTTCCTCGATAGAAGCGTGCCGGCTATGTGCGCCGAGTTGGCGAATTAGGAGGCGACCATGCAAACGACGAAACGGTATTCGACCGCGGGCCTCGCGATGGCGCTGTTCGTAATGACCGCGACGGCGGGCGAGCAAGTAACGGTGACCGGGCCCATTGGCGGTACGCCGCTCCTCGACCTGGGCAAATTCGACCTGGCGGCTTTGGGTTACGTCACCGAGGAATTCTTCCTCTCGGGAACGGCGACGTCCTACAAGCGAGCCGGTCAGCTGACCGAAGACGGCAACTGGCAGGTGGAGCACGCGGCAACGGCGCCATTCACGACACGCATCGTGGTGGTCCGGCCCACCGATCCGGGCAAATTCAATGGCACGGCCGTGGTGGAGTGGTTGAATGTCAGCGCCGGTACCGACCTGGCGGCGGACTGGAGCGCCGTGCATCGCGAAATTGTTCGAGACGGTTTCGCCTACGTCGGCGTCTCGGCGCAGAAGGTGGGTATCGAGGGCGGCCCGAGCCTGGCGCCCGGTACTCCGCCGATCAAGAAAGCCGACCCAGCGCGGTATGGCGGGCTCAGCCATCCGGGCGACGCCTTCTCCTACGACATCTATTCGCAGGCCGGCATGGCGGTTCGCGGGGCAGCGAAGGTCCTAGGTCCGCTGGCCGCGAAGCGCTTGCTCGCGACGGGCGATTCGCAATCGGCGGTCTTTCTCACGACCTACGTGAATGCCATCGATCCGATCGCCAAAGTTTATGACGGCTATCTGATCCACTCACGCTTCGGCAGCGCTGCGTCGATCGAGGGTGCCTCGATGTTTGGGCCAAGCGACATGCCTGCGACGGTGAAACTGCGAGCCGATCTGCGCGTGCCGGTGATTACGGTCATTACCGAAACCGACCTCATCGGCGGCGCCGGCGTGGCTGGATTCGTGAGCGCGGGGCAGGATGACACCAATCATCTGCGGATCTGGGAAATTGCTGGAGCGGCGCATGTCGACACTTATATTTTTGGCGCTACCGCAATCGATTCGGGCTCGGCGCCTGTTGCGCAACTGGCCGCGGCCTACGCGCCAACTGATACCGTTGGGGGCGCGAAGCTGGCGAAGCCGATCAACGCGGCGCCCCAGCACCATTACGTGCTAATGACGGCGCTGTGGAATCTGGACCGCTGGACGAGGGACGGCAAAATGCCGCCTGTCGCCCCGCGACTCAAGACCCACGCCGGGGACAAGTCCGGTGCGCCGCCGCAACTGGTTTTCGACGCCAACGGCGATGCGGAAGGCGGCATCCGCACACCCTGGGTGGACGTTCCGACGGCGCGCCTTTCGGGGCTTGGAAATTCTCCGGGAGCCATAGGCGCTCTTTTCGGCGTCACGGAACCCTTCGATCAGGCGACGCTCGACAAGCTCTATCCCGGGGGCCGGGCGGAGTACCTTAAGAAATTCGACAAGGCTTTGGAGTCGGCGATCAAGTCGGGCTTCATTCTTCGAGCGGATGCGCCGGACATAAAGGCTTTGGCGGCTAGCATGTATCCCGGCTCGAAATAACGCGAGTGGGAAGCCAGGGAATAAAAAAGCCCGCCCCTTGCGAGGCGGGCCAATTTTTCATTCTGAATTCTGACTTCTGAATTCTTCGCTTTAGTAATCCATCTCCGGACCGCCGTGCCCACCGGGGGCCGGGGCCTGCTTCTTTTCGGGAATCTCGGCGATCATGGCTTCGGTGGTCAGCATGAGGGCCGCGATGGAAGAAGCGTTCTGGAGCGCCGAGCGCGTCACCTTGGTAGGATCGATGACGCCCGCCTTCACCAGGTCCTCGTACTGCGCGGTGGCAGCGTTGAAGCCGTAGTTGGGGTCGTTGGCGGTCTGGATCTTCTCGATCACAACGGCGCCTTCGTAGCCCGCATTACCCACAATCTGCCGGACCGGCTCTTCGCAGGCGCGATGCACGATGTTCACGCCGATCTGCTCGTCGCCATTCACCTTGAGGTCCTTGAGCGACTTGGCTGCCCGCAGCAGCGCGACTCCGCCGCCCGGAACGATGCCTTCCTCGACAGCCGCGCGCGTGGCATGCAGAGCATCCTCGACGCGAGCCTTCTTCTCCTTCATCTCGGTCTCGGTGGCCGCGCCGACCTTGATCACCGCAACGCCGCCAGCCAGCTTGGCCAACCGCTCTTGCAGCTTCTCACGATCGTAGTCGCTGGTGGTCTCTTCGATCTGAGCGCGCAACTGCTTGATGCGCCCTTCGATGGTCTTCTGCGCGCCGGCGCCATCGATGATGGTGGTGTTGTCCTTGTCCACGGTGACGCGCTTGGCGCGGCCGAGGTCGCCCAACTGGACGCCTTCCAACTTGATGCCGGTCTCTTCCATGAGAGCCTTGCCGCCGGTGAGAATCCCGATGTCCTCGAGCATGGCCTTGCGGCGATCGCCGAAGCCGGGAGCCTTCACCGCGCAGGCATTCAACGTGCCACGCAGCTTGTTGACCACCAGAGTGGCCAGCGCTTCGCCTTCCACTTCCTCGGCGATCACCAGCAGGGGCTTGCCTGAACGGGCGATCTGCTCGAGCAGCGGCAGCAGGTCCTTCATGTTGCTGATCTTCTTTTCGTGGATCAGGATGTAAGGATCTTCGAGTACGCACTCCATGCGATCCGGATCGCTGATGAAGTAGGGCGAGAGATAACCGCGGTCGAACTGCATGCCGTCCACGGTCTGCAGCTCGGTGGTCATGGTGCGGCTTTCTTCCACCGTGATGACGCCGTCCTTGCCGACTTTCTTCATCGCGTCGGCGATGGTGTTTCCGATTTCAGCATCGCCATTGGCGGAGATGGTTCCAACCTGCGCGATGGTCTCGTTGTCCTTGACGTCTTTGGAAAACTTCTTTACTTCATTGACCACCAGCTCGACGGCTTTCTCGATGCCGCGCTTCAGGGCCATGGGATTGGCGCCGGCCGCAACCGCCTTGACGCCTTCGCGGAAGATGGACTGCGCCAGAATGGTGGCGGTGGTGGTGCCGTCGCCGGCCGTATCGGAGGTCTTCGAAGCAACCTCACGCACCATCTGCGCTCCCATGTTTTCGAGCGGATCTTTGAGCTCGATCTCCTTGGCGACGGTGACGCCGTCCTTGGTGATGGTTGGGCCGCCGAACTTTTTCTCGAGAACGACGTTGCGGCCGCGGGGGCCAAGCGTGACCTTTACCGCATCAGCCAACTGGTTGACGCCGCGCAGAATCGCCTGACGGGAATTTTCGCTATAAACAATTTGTTTTGCTGCCATTTGATATGTCTCCTTTTAAGAACCTTGCGCCTAAGCTACCTTGCTCGGTTTCTTCGCGGCGCCTTCCAGTACACCGAGGACTTCGTCCTCGCGCATGATCAGAAACTCTTCTCCATCGATACGGATCTCGCTACCCGAGTATTTGCCGAACAGGATGCGGTTGCCCTTTTCCACGTCCAGTGGAACCAGCTTCCCGTCTTCCAGGCGCTTGCCCTTGCCGACGGCTACCACTTCTCCTTCTTGCGGCTTCTCTTTGGCGGAATCCGGAATAAACAGACCACCGATTTTGGTCTCTTGCTCCTCGATCCGTTTCACCACGATCCGGTCATAGAGCGGTCGAATATTCATAGTTGTTTGAACCTCCTCTTACATTCAGCTTGGAATTTTTATGTTGGGCGAGTGTTGCGTCTCGCCTTTGGTATCTTAGCAGACTCCAGCGAAGAGTGACAACAATCTCTCTTAAGTCACTGAGTAATAAACAGTTATATTTGCAAACGCAAGGGGAAACAAGGAGGCGTGGACACCGCTTGAGGCTTCTCGATATGCTGGAGGAGTATCCATGCGCCGCTTTGCGCCCCTGATCCTGCTTGGCTTCGTTGCGATTGTGTCCGGCGTGGGGTGGACCTATTACGAGCGCCTGAAGCTCGCGGCGGCCAGCGCGCCCGCCAAACCAAAGAAAATGGCGCCCGGCCTGTCGGCCAACTACCACGGCTGGACTTACAGCCACACTTCGAGCCAGAAGACCGTCATTCAGTTGCACGCCGACGATTTTCAGGAGTTGGACGGCAAGGACGAATTGGCCGGTGTGACGCTCGACATTTACAGCAAAGACGGCCAGAAATACGATCACATCAAGAGCGCCAAGGCCGAGTTCGACGTGGGCTCGGGAATGCTGTACTCGGACGGCGAGGTTGAGATCACGTTGAACGTGCCGCTGGACGGGGAGCCGACCGCGCGGCTGATGTCGATCACATCCTCGGGCGTTCACGTGGAGAGCAAGACGGGAAAAGCCAATACGGATCGCGTGGCCAAGTTCAAATTTGACCGGGGCGACGGCCAAGCGACGGGCGCCGATTACGATCCCGGCACGGGCGAGCTGAATCTGCACGGCCAGGTGTCCATGACGTGGCGCGGGACCGATCCAGCCACGATCCCGATGCAGATCGAAACGGATCAGCTGAACTACAAAGAGAAAGACGGCAAGGTGTTTCTTGCGCCGTGGTCGAAGCTGACGCGCGACACGCTGTCAATGAATGCCGGACCCGCCATTGTCACGATACAGAAGGGCAATATCAAGTTCGTGGAAACCACGCAGGCCAAGGGCACCGACCGGCGGCCGGCGCGTAACCTGGATTTTGCCGCCAATCAGCTACGGCTGGATTTCAACGACTACAACCAGATCCAGAAGATCACGGGCGTGGATCAGGCGCGCGTGGTTGCGGCGGGCGAAACGTCGCAGACCACGATTACCTCGGATCGCGTGACGATGGATTTCGAAACCACCGAAACGGACAGCCTGCTCAGGGGCGCGGTGTCGCAAGGACACAGCACGATGGAATCGAAGCCGGTGATCAAGCCGGGCGTGGATCCGGACGAGACGCGCGTGCTCAAGAGCGACACGATTTGGACCAAGATGCGCCCGGGCGGCCAGGAGCTGGAGTCAGTGGAGACGCAGGGCCCAGGCGCGCTCGAATTCCTTCCCAACCGGCCCGAGCAGTCGCATCGCTGGATGAACGGCGATCACATCTGGATGACGTACGGGCCCAAGAACACGCTGCAGGCGTTCCGCTCCATCGCTGTCACCACGCGCACCGAGCGGCCAAAAGAGAAAGACGCGAAGACCGATCCCGCGCCGGAGCTGACATGGAGCAAGACTCTGAACGCGACGTTCCTGCCCAACTCGTCGAAGCTGGACAGTCTCGATCAATCGGGCGATTTCCGTTACGAGTCGGGCGACCGCAAGGCCAAAGCTGCACGCGCGCTGCTGGACCAGCCGAACAACATTATCACCTTGCTCGGTGGGGCGCGCATGTCGGATGCCAACGGTTCGGCCGACGCCGACAAGATCGTGATGAATCAAATGTCGGGGGACTTCACGGCGGAAGGAAATGTCACCTCGACGCACGTGCCCGACAAGAAGAAGGACGACTCCGAGGGCGGTGGGATGCTGTCGGAAGACGAGCCTCTGTATGCGCGCGCCAAGAGGATGATATCGACGAACAACAATCTGCTGGTCCGTTATGAAGGCAATGCCGTGCTGTGGCAAGCCGGGGATCGGCTGGAAGCGGAGAGCGTGGAGATCGACCGCGACAACAATCTCGTCAAGGCCCACGGGCACGTCCTCAGCCAGTTGCTCGACAAAACAAAAGACGAGGACACGGCGCCCGACGGGAAAACCAAGGTGGACGGGAAAACCGAGACGGACGGGAAAGCCAAGACGGCGGACGGGAAAACGAAGGCCGACCCGCCGCCGGCGGTGGACCCTCCGTCGAAAGCCGCAACCAAGGCGCGCCTGCACGTGTTTACTATCGTGAGGGCGCCGGAGTTGGAATACAACGATGACAAGCGCCTGGCGCACTATAGCGGCGGCGCCACGCTGGAACGGCCGGACATGATTGTCAAAGCCGCGGATATTCACGCCTTCTTGCGCAACGACAGCGACGATTCGTCGCTGGATCACGCAATCGCGGATGGCAAGGTGGAGGTCCATAGAAAAATGCCCGATCGAACGCGCGATGGCACTTCGGAACACGCCGAATACTATGTCGACGAAGACAAAGTTATCCTAGAGGGAGGGCGGCCGCGTCTGGCGGATAGTACGCGCGGAACCACCTGGGGCGAGAAATTGACCTGGTATTCCTCCGATGACAGGCTGGTGGTTGACGGAGTGCCGCAACAGCAGGTGAAGAGCGTGTTGCACCATAAGACTAAATGAGGCCCCGGTAAAACTAAATAGTCCGCAGATGCGCACATTGCAGACCAAGGAGATCTCGAAGAGCTATCGCGGCCGGAAGGTCGTCGACAACGTGTCGCTATGGGTGAAGCAGGGCGAAGTGGTGGGATTGCTGGGCCCCAACGGAGCGGGCAAGACCACGTCGTTCTATGTGATTGTGGGGCTGATCAGTCCAGACTCCGGCAATGTGCTGGTGAGTAACGGCGAGGGCTCCGAGGACATCACGCGGATGCCGATGTACCAGCGCGCCCGGCGCGGCATCAGCTATCTGCCGCAAGAGGCTTCGGTTTTTCGCAAGCTCACGGTGGAAGACAACCTGATGGCGATTCTTCAAACGCTGCGGATGAGCGGGCGCGAGCGGCGGGAGCGCATGAACCGGCTGATCGAACAGTTGGGGCTGGAAACCGTGCGGCACAACAAAGGCTACGCTCTTTCGGGAGGCGAGCGGCGGCGCGTCGAGATCGCGCGGTCATTGGTGATCGAACCGAGTTTTCTGCTGCTGGACGAGCCTTTTTCGGGCATCGATCCCATCCAGGTGCTGGAGCTGCAGCGGATCATTTTCGATCTGAAGAACCTGGGCATCGGCATTCTGGTAACCGACCACAACGTTCGCGAAACTTTGGCCGTTACCGATCGCGCGTACATCATCAACAACGGCAAAATCTTTCGCGCGGGAACGCCGGACGCCTTGGGCCGCGATCCCGAGGTGCGGCGCGTGTATCTCGGCGAGAATTTCAATCTCGAGCTCGAAACCGGCCGCTGGAAATACGTGGCGGAGAGCTGAGCGGCGCCACATAATGGATCTCGAAAAGGTTCTATTGCGCAAAGTCGGCGAAGCTGTTGGCCGGTTCAAGATGATCCGCGGCGGCGACCGGGTTGCCGTGGCGCTGTCGGGCGGCAAGGATTCCGTCACGTTGCTGGAAGCGCTGTTGCTGCTGGCCAAGCGAGCGCCCATCGATTTTTCGGTGTGCGCTTTCACCGTGGAGCAGGGCAAGTTTCTGCGGCCCATCGAACCCCTTGGTGAGTACCTCAAATCCCGGGGCGTGGATTGGACCTATACGCGAGACAATCCGTCGCTCAGGTTGCTGGAAGAGCAGCCCGATCACGGCTGCGACCTGTGCAGCCGATTCCGGCGGCGTGCCGTTTACCAGATCGCGCGCGGATTGGGCGCGAATGTGATCGCGTTCGGGCACACGGCGGACGATTTTTGCGAATCGTTTTTGCGCAACGCCATGTTCACGGGCCGAATAAGCGCGCTGCCGGCCATCACGTATTCTCGCGAGAAGGATTTTCGGCTGATCCGTCCGCTGGTTTTCGTGACGGAGGACATTACCAGCCGGTACGCTGAATCGCTGGGCGCGCCGATTGTTCCGTGCGGCTGCTCGCAGCGGACTGGCACGGTGCGGAAGTCCATCCGCGGCCTGTTCAGTGAAATCGAGAAGGACTACCCGCACTTAAAAGAGACGCTGCTCTCGGCGATGGGAAACCTGGAACCGGAGCGGTTGCTGGACCCGCGCTTTCTGGATCTCGACAGCAGCGGGGGCGCGCGCGTCCCGGAGTTGCTGCCGATTTTGAACGACTAGTGGCCGACGCGGGCGTCGGCCGCGGTCCAGGGAGACCGCCCCACGTGATCATTGCGCGCCCCGCGAAAGCAGCATCACCTTCGCCGTGCGAAACATGATGACGGCGTCGAGAGTGGGCGCGAGATTCTTGATGTAGTACAGGTCGTACTCGAGTTTCACGATAGTGTCCTCGATGCTGTCGCCGTACTTGTGGTTGATTTGAGCCCATCCAGTGATGCCCGGTTTGATGCAATGACGATGCCGGTAGTATGGGATGCGCTTCTCGAGCTCCGTGACAAACTCGGGGCGTTCCGGCCGCGGTCCAACGATGGACATGTCTCCCTTCAGAACGTTGAACAACTGGGGCAGCTCGTCCAACCGCAGCTGGCGCAACCAGCGTCCCACCGGCGTGATGCGCGGGTCGTTGCGCTGGGCCCACACGGCTCCGCTTTGCGCTTCCGCGTCGGTCACCATGGAGCGAAATTTGTAGAGCGTGAACAGGCGGTCGTTCTTTCCAACGCGCTGCTGGCGGAACAGCGCCGGGCCCGGCGAGGTTAGCTTCACCAGGATGGCGACGCAGAGCATCACGGGCGCGGCAATCAGGGTGGCAAGCGCGGCGGCCGCCATGGAGTAAACCGATTGGAGCATCACGCGATTTCGATTGGGACCCAATTCGGTGGACGAAAAAATCAACTGCGAGGGCCGCAGCTCGCGCGTCGAGATCCGCTCGAACGCCGCTTCATACGTGCTCAGCGCGTCCTCGATGCGGATGCCGGAAAGGCGCATATCGAGGAGCCGCGCCACGGGCAGGCTGGACCGGCGCTCGGTGAGGCCCACCACGATGCGGTCCGGACGGAGCCGGTCCACGACTTCGCGCAGGTCGCAAAGCGCGCCGAGGCGCTGCGCGCAAGGCGAGTTGGAATCGTGCACGAATCCGAGAGGAGTGAGCCCTTTCTCGGGATGGCTTTCGAGATGGGCAGCGATCTCCCGCACGATGTCTGAATTTCCAAGGAAGAGCACGCGCTCGGAAGGCATCACTTTTAGGAGCACGCCAAGGAAAAAAATGCGCCAGGCGAGCAAGGCAACTATTGTCAAGCCGCTTCCGGCGATCATGGGGCGCACCGGCACCACGAATTGCGGCAGTTTCAGATAGGTCAGGAGGGCTTCGGCCAGGAAGGCCGCGCCGGCCACCACGACGGCGTGCTGGATGAGGTCCTGGGTGCGGACCCGAAAGTCGCTGTACAGATCGTGGAAGTAGACGCCCACGATGAGGCAGGTGGTGACAATCAAAATGCGCAGCCATCCATTGTCGTCGACGAGAAAGCCCTGCGCATCGGGGCGCAGGAACACAAAGGCCGCGGCCACGTAGCACAGATAGATCAGGATGAATTCCGAGGCCAGCAGTGCGGCGACGCGGCCGGGAATAACGCGCCGAAAAAGCCGGAGCATTGGCTCTAGGTTGCAGCCGCACGAGGGCGTGCGATGCGGTCGCTGTGCCGAGCAGCCAGGGGGACCGTTCCGCCGACTAAGTCAAGAATGGGCAGGTCGCCGGCTAGAATTTGCTCCATCGCACCGGCAGTTTGTTTTTGCGCCAGCACCAGGTGGTCCGCCCACGCCAGGATCTGGTCCAGGCTGCCGGTGAGCAGCCGTCCGATATGAGGAATGGTCTCGAGAATGAAGTTGCGGTTGGATCCATAGATGACATCCAGGCGGATGCGCGGGTCGAACACTTTCACGTCGCGTCCCTTCCCGATGAGTTGTTCGAGCAGCGTCACCACCGGGCTTTCACGCAGATCATCCGTGTCTTCCTTGAATGCCAGCCCGATGACGCCGATCCGTTGCGCCGGCAAATCGAGGACCGCTTCAATGGCGCGCCTTAGATGCTGCTCGTTGCTCGGCATGGCCGACTCCAGCAGCGGCAATTTCACATCCAGACGGGCCGCGCGATAGACCAACGCGCGCAGGTCCTTCGGCAAACAGGAACCGCCAAAGGCGAACCCGGGTTTCAGATACGCCGGCGAAATGTTCAGCTTCACGTCCTGGCAGAGCGTGGCCATCACTTCGCCGCCGTCCACGCCCACCTGCCCGCACAGGGTTCCGATCTCGTTGGCGAACGAAATTTTCACCGCGTGGAAGGCGTTGGAAGCATACTTGATCATCTCCGCGGTTCCGAGAGACACCAGGCTGGGCCTGACGCCGAGCGGCTGATACAGGTCCGCGACGCGTTCCAGGCTCGAGCGGTCGCCGCCGCCGATCACCACGAGCGATGGCTCAAAGAAATCCCGCAGCGCCGAGCCCTCCCGGAGAAATTCCGGATGAGAGACGACGACGGCCGCGCTATCGGCGAAGGCGGGCAGCACCACTTGCTCGCAGGTGCCGGGAAAAACGGTGCTCCGGATGGCGACGATCAGGGGCTGGGCGCGGCCCACAACCTGCGCGGCAATCTCGCCCACCGCCCGGCGCAATTGCTCGAGACCCAGGTTGCCATTCTTCTCGGAAGGCGTTCCGACGCAAACCAGGGCTATGTCGGCTTCCGCGATCGCATCGGCCGAGGCGGAAGCGGAAAGTCTCCCCGCAGCGATGTTCTCTCGAACCAGCTCTTCCAGCCCCGGCTCATAAAAGGGAGCGCGGCCGTTGCGAACTTCGTTGATCTTGTGTGGGTCCCGGTCGACGCCACAAACGCGATGTCCCAGGCTCGCTAAGCAGGCAGCCGTCACGCACCCGACATAACCAAGACCGAGTACGGTAACGTTAACCGGATTTTTCGTTTGCAGCGATAAATCCTTGGTTTAAGTATGGCACGGCGGGCAAAATCGTGCGCCCTGCACCCGCGCGGGGTTACAGTAGAAGCAAAACAATGCAGTCCTCCGCAGCTTCCGCAGCACAGACTCTGGAAGAGAAGATCAAAAGCCGCACCGCCCGCGTCGGCATCATCGGTCTTGGTTATGTTGGCTTGCCGCTGGCGATGGAGTTCGCCAAGGCGGGGTTCACTGTTACGGGAATCGATATCGAGCAATCGAAAGTGGCGCGGTTGAATCGCGGCGAGTCCTATGTGCAGGACGTCGCTCCGGATGTGCTTGGGCCCTTGATCGACGCCCGGAAATTTCGCGCCACCACGGACTTTTCCGTCATCTCCGAATTGGACACCATCAACATCGCGGTCCCGACGCCTTTGCGCAAGACCAAGGATCCGGACATGAGTTACATCGTGTCCGCCTGTCAAGCCATCGCGAGATATTTTGGCCCCGGCAAGCTGGTAATCCTGGAATCGACCACTTATCCGGGTACCACCGACGAGCTGGTGCTGCCGATGCTGGAACGTCCCGGTTTAAAGGTTGGGGAACAATTCTTTCTATGTTTCTCGCCGGAGCGCGTGGACCCCGGCAATGCGCAGTTTCAGACCGCCAACATTCCCAAAGTGGTGGGCGGCATCACGCCCGCCTGCACGAAATTGGGCGCGTTATTTTATTCGCAAGCTTTGGAGATAGTAGTGCCGGTCAGCTCAACCAGCGTGGCGGAGATGGTGAAGCTGCTGGAAAACACTTTCCGCATGATCAACATCGGCCTGGTGAACGAGCTGGCTCTGATGTGCGACCGCATGGGCATCAATGTCTGGGAAGTGATCGATGCCGCGGCCACCAAGCCATTCGGATTTATGCCGTTTTATCCCGGCCCCGGCTTGGGCGGCCACTGCATCCCGATCGACCCGTTCTATCTTTCGTGGAAGACCAAGCAGGCCGGCATCGAGGCGCGTTTTATCGAGCTCGCCGGATACATCAACGGACAGATGCCGCACTTCGTGGTGGACAAGATTCAAAACGCGCTGAACGATTACTCGAAACCGCTGAAAGGCTCGCACGTGCACATCCTCGGCGCGGCTTACAAGCGCAATATCGGCGACGTGCGCGAATCGCCCGCCGTGGATATTATTCTGCTGCTGGAACGCCGCGGCGCGCGCATCACTTACAGCGATCCGTTCGTTTCCCAGTTACAGTTGGACGGCCATCAATTAACCGCGCAGGACGCCGTCGCGCTGTCCGCCGAAGCCGACTGCGTCGTCATAGTAACCGATCACACCGGTTTCGATTACGCCGCGATCCTGGAGCGCGCCCAGCTCGTGGTGGACACGCGCAACGCGCTCAAGAATCATCCATCGCCCAAAGTGGTGCGGCTGTAAGCACCGCTTGCTCACGCATCGTTACCGAGACGCGACCGTGAGGGAGCCGGTACGCGGGCATGCTAGCATCTGGGAATGGAGGGTCTGCTCGATTTCCTGAAGCCGCCGGTGGCCGGAATCCAGGATTTCTACATCCTCTCCGGGCGCGCGCTCCGCAATCTTTTCCGCAGCCCGCATTACGCCGACGATATCTTCATTCAAATGGACGCTATCGGCGTCGGAAGTCTGTGGATTGTCATCCTTACGGGTTTTTTCAGCGGCGTGGTCATCACCATGCAGATGTCGCGCGCGCTCGAACAGTACGGCGCCACCGGGCAAGTGGGCGAGATCGTGGCCATCACGTTGGTTCGCGAACTAGGGCCGGTGCTGACGGCGCTTCTGGTGGCGGGCCGCAACGCTTCGGGAATCGCGAGCGAACTCGGTTCGATGAAGGTGACCGAGCAGATCGACGCCATGCGGGCCTTGGGGACCGATCCGATTCAGAAGCTGGTCACGCCGCGCATGATCGCCACCTGTGTGATGCTTCCCATGCTGACCATCGTGGCCGATTTTGTCGGGCTTCTGGGTGGCTACGTGATCGCCTATTACACCATCGGACTCACCAGCTCGGAGTATTGGACAGACGCGTACCAGGCACTGGAGTATAACGACATAGTTCAAGGGCTGCTCAAGCCGTTTGTCTTCGCGTTCATCATTTCACTGGTGGGCTGTTTTTATGGGCTGCGCACCTCGGGTGGGACGCAGGGCGTGGGTCTGGCTACGACCAAAGCCGTGGTGGTCTCCTCGATCTGGGTGTTCGTGGTTACGTCGATGCTGACGCGGATTTTCGTCAATCTGCATTGATGCAATGACGAGCGCCGCATCCAGTACCGCGGGAATCGAAAGTCTGCTGCGGTTCGAGACCGTTAGCCTGCGTTTCGACGAAACCGTGGCGCTGGACTCGGTCTCGTTTGAAATGGGACCCGGTGAGACGCGCGTCGTCCTGGGCGCGGCTGGCAGCGGCAAGACCACGCTGCTCAAAGTCGCGATCGGCCTGATCCGGCCAGACTCGGGCCGGGTCTATTTGTTCGGCCAGGATATCACCGGCTTGAAAGAGAACCAACTGTTCGATATTCGCAGCAAGGTGGGAGTCCTGTTCCAGGAAGGCGGGCTGTTCGACTCCATCACGGTTGCGGAAAACGTCGCGTATCCCTTGCTCAATGGCCACACGCATAATGTGCCTTTGGACCAAGTGGAGACTAAGGTTCGGGATGCGCTGCGGTTTGTCGAACTCGAGCAAACCGTGGAACAGTTCCCCGCCGAATTATCGGGCGGCATGCGGCGCCGGGTGGGCATCGCCCGCGCCGTGGTCAGCGAACCTCCGCTGGTGTTGTACGATTCTCCCACGGCCGGCCTGGATCCCATCACCGCCACTACCATCATGGCGTTGATCGCCAAGGAACGAGACTCACAGGACATCGCCAACCTCATCGTTACCCAGCGTTATCAGGACGGGCAACTCATGGCCAACTTTCGATACAATCGCAACAGCGGACATTTGGAGCCGGCTTCCAGCAACGAAGGGGCGGAAGGGAACGGTCCCGATCCGGCGCGCACCGTCTTTTTGGTCATGAAGGAGGGGCGGGTGGTCTTTGAGGGCACCCAGCACGAACTGGAGGCGTCCCAAGACGCGTACGTCCAGAAGTTTGTGCCGAAGTACTGATAAATATGCCAGTTCAGAAACAGGCGTCTTGGGCTCGGCTCAAAGTGGGGATCCTGGCGATCTTCGCGATGAGCATTTTGGCGGTGCTCATCTTTCTGATCACCGGCAACACCAATATCTTCGAATCCAATACCACCATTTACACCTACATGGCCGACGCGGCCGCCCTGACGACAGCCGCGCCGGTGAATCTGGACGGCATTCCAATCGGCAAGGTCAAGGCGATCCGGCTGTCCGGCTCCAAAGATCCGAAGCGGCTGGTTCGGCTGGAGATGCAGATAGCGGAGCATGATCTCAAGGACATCCCTAACGATTCGCTGGCCTCCATCAGCTCGGCCAACGTTCTGGGCACCAAGTACATCAACATCAAATCCGGCAAAAGCACGACACCGGTGGGCGCGGGGCAGGAGCTTCCCAGCGTCAACACCGGCGAGTTCGAAGATCTGGTGCAGCAGGGCTTCGGTGTGTTGACCTCGGTGCAGGACACCGTTCAGCGGGTCGATAGAATCGTGGGTTTAGTGGAAGCCGGGAAGGGCAGCATCGGCAAGTTGCTGGTGGATGAAACGCTCTACAACAACCTGTTGGCGATTCTCGCTCAGGTGAAACAATTGGCGGATGCCTTGAACAGCGACAAGGGCACCTTCGGCAAGCTGATTTACGATCCCGAGCTGTACAACCAAGTGCACACGTCGCTGAACCGCCTGGACGACATGTTGCAACAGTTGCAGGCTGGACAAGGGAGCGCGGGCAAGTTCCTCAAGGATCCGGCGCTCTACGATGAAGCGCACCAAACCGTCGCGGGCGTGCACAAGCTGGTGGACGATTTGAACGCGGGCAAAGGCACCGCCGGCCAGCTGCTCAAGAGCGAAGATCTGAGCAATCAATTGAAGGCCACCATGACCAAGATCGATTCGATCATCGACAAGGTCGCCTCTGGGCAGGGAACGATCGGTCAGTTGCTGGTGAACCAGCAGTTGTATGACAACCTCAATGGCGCCACGCGCGAAATGCATCTGCTGATGAAAGATTTCCGCGCGAACCCGAAGAAGTTCCTGCGCATCAAGCTGGCGATATTTTAGAAATAGCCGGATTGAAATACCTGATTCCTAACGCTGACGACTTCGGCTACACGCGCGACGTCAACGACGGTATAATCCACGCCCATCGGCAAGGCATCCTCACCGCGGCTACGCTGATGGCAACCGGCGCGGCGTTCGATCACGCGGTAGCGCTGGCGCGTGAAAATCCGGGACTGGACGTGGGCGTCCATCTGGTTTTGGTGGGCGGCGGCGGTTTTCCACCGACGGTGGCGCGGCTGACGGCCGAGATCGCGCTGGGCCGCATTCGCATTTATGACGCGTTGTCCGCTCAGGTGCGCAAGGTGCGGGAAGCCGGAATCCAGCCGAGCCATCTGGATACGCACAAGCACACGCACTTGCTGCCGCCGGTGCTGGACGCTGTTGCGCGCCTCGCGTCCGAGTTTCAGATCCCGTGGGTGCGCCGGCCCTTCGACTATCCGCTTTCTGGCGGAAGCGTCCCCTGGCAAAGACAGATGGTCAGCAAGGGTTTGGGGCTCGCTCGCGCGCGGTTTCATCGGGTTCTCACGCGGCATGGCTGCCGCACCACCGATCATTTTGCCGGATTCCAAATCACCGGGCATTATGACAGCGCTGAACTCGCCCAATTAATTCGGCGGTTGCCGGAGGGCGTCACCGAATTCATGTGCCATCCCGGCTTCTGCACTGAGGAATTACGAGCGGCTCGCACGCGGCTCAAGGAGAGCCGGCGCTGGGAACTGGACGCGTTGACCAGCGCCGAGGTGCGCGCGGCCATTGAGGAATCGGGCGTGACGCTGGCTCGATACGTTGAAATCCGTTAATTTGGGACAGATGCAAGGGCTACCACCACTGATTGATCGCGAGCTTCTATTCGGCGATCCCGAAATTTCGGCCGCGCAACTCTCGCCCGACGGCAAATACATCGCGTTTCTGAAACCCTACAAGGAAACACGCAACATTTGGGTCAAGCAGATCGCCGAGCCGTTCAGCTCCGCGCGTCTGATGACAACCGAGACTGCCCGGCCTGTGGCAGGGTTCTTGTGGACGCGGGATGGCAAGTACATCGCCTACGTGAAAGACAACGGCGGCGACGAGAACTTCAACGTCTATGCGGTCGATCCCGGCGCCCGCGCGGCCGCTGGGGGCGCCGCAGCTCCAGGAGGTGACGCTCCACCTTCACGCGATCTTACCAACCTCAAGGGCGTGCGCGTGATGTTGTTCAGCGCGCCCAAGACCGATCCTGACGTGGTCTACATCGGTCTCAACGATCGCGACCAGGCCTGGCACGATCTCTACAAGCTGAGGATCTCCACCGGCGAGCGCACGCTCATCCGCAAGAACACCGACCGCATTGCGGCATGGATCTTCGATCTCAAAGGCAATCTGCGGCTAGCCCAGCGGGTGCAAGACTCGGGCGATCAGGAGATATTGCGCGTGGACGCCGACGGTTTCACGCCGATCTACACCTGCAATGTTTTTGAGACCTGCGATCCGGTCCAATTTCACAGGGATGGACAGCGTGTGTATATTCAAACCAACAAAGGCGATTTGGATCTCACCACGCTCGCTCTGCTCGATCCCGCGACGGGCGAGCTCGAAACCGTGGAATCCGATCCGCTGAAGCGCGTCGACTTGGGATCGGCTTGGTTCTCCGAAGCCACCGATGAACTGGTGGCGACGGTCTATTCGGACGATCGCGAGCGCCGCTATTTCAAGGACCAGGCGTTCGAAGCGGATTTTCGATGGCTGGAGCAGAAGCTTCCCGGCCGCGAAATCTCGGTGGTTACCAGCACTTCGGACGAACGGCAGTGGCTGATCAGCGCGCATGGGGATGTGGAGCCGGGCGAGACGTATTTGTTCAACCGCGATAGCCGCACGCTGGCGTTTCAATACAAGGTCCGCGAAAAATTGCCTCGCGAATCGCTCGCGCCCATGCAAGCAGTTCGCTACAAATCGTCCGACGGCTTGGAAATCCCCGCCTATTTGACCTTGCCGAAAGGTGTGGAAGCGAAGGCGCTGCCGGCGCTGATTGTTGTTCATGGTGGACCTTGGGCGCGCGATGAGTGGGGCTACAATGCACTGGCGCAGTTCTTCGCCAACCGCGGCTACGCCGTGCTGATGCCCAATTTTCGCGGCTCCACGGGCTACGGGAAGAAGTTCCTGAACGCCGGCAATGGCGAGTGGGGCGCGAAGATGCAGGACGATCTCACCTGGGGCGTGAAATATCTGGCTGCGGAAGGCATCGCCGATCCGAGGCGCATCGGGATTCTGGGCGGCTCCTATGGCGGATATGCGACCCTGGCCGGTGTCGCTTTCACGCCCGATCTGTATCACGCGGCCGTCGATATTGTCGGCCCGTCGAACTTGCTCACGCTGCTAGAGGCGATTCCTCCTTATTGGGAAGCCGCCCGCAAAATCATGTACGCGCGCATGGCCGATCCGGATACGCCCGCCGGCAAGAAGTGGCTGGAGGAACGGTCGCCGCTCGATTCCGCCGGCAAAATCCAAACGCCGCTGATGGTGGTGCAGGGCGCCAACGACCCGCGCGTGAATCGCAGGGAGGCCGAGCAGATCGTGATCGCGCTGCGGGACCGCGGATTCCCCGTGGAATACCTGCTGGCGCCCGACGAAGGGCACGGTTTTGCGCGCCCGGTGAATAATCTTGCGATGTTCATGGCGGTGGAAAAATTTCTGGCGGCCCATCTGGATGGACGCTATCAGGAGGGTGGGTCGCCCGAAGTAACGGGTCGCCTGAAGGAAATCACGGTAGATCCGAAGACGGTGGTGATTTCGAAGAAGGTGGATGCTGCCACGGTGGGCGTTCCCAAAGTGACGGCGGATCTGAGACCCGGCATTTACAAGTACGACGCCAAGCTGACGATCGGTGGCCAGCAGATGGCGCTCAAGCTTTCGACAACGATCCAGGATGGCGGGGGCGATTGGACCGTGGTGGAGAACATCGACACGCCCATGGGCGCGATGCTCGACACAACGATTCTGGAGAAGGGCAGCCTTACCTTGAAAAAGCGGGCCGTGGAGGGTGGTGAGAGGCCGATTTCCGCCGATCTGGATGGCACGACCTTCGCGGATGGGGCCGGTTCCAATTTCGTGATCGGTTGTCTGCCGCTCGCGGAAGGCTTCACCACCACCTATCGCAATTTCGATTTGCAAAGGCAAAAAGTCAAGTTGATGCAACTTGAGGTGGCCGGATCGGAAAGCGTCACGGTGCCGGCCGGCACGTTTGACGCATTCAAAGTGGAGCTTTCCTCGGCCGATGGGGGTCCGGACAAATCCACCGTCTGGATCGCGAAGGACAGCCGCACGCCGGTGAAGATCTCGACGGTGATGGCCGAGATGGGCGGAGCCGTCCTGACCGCCGAGCTCTTGCCCTGAGCGGTCCCCCCACTCTCATATAGTTGAGCTCGCCAGTACCGTCGCGTCATCCCATACGTGTATAATGGAATTGTCGGAAGTGTCCAGTGGGCGAAAGCCCACTTTTTTATTGGAATAGGGAATGTCTGTCGTCGCCAGGGAAGAGATTGTGGCAAAGATCGCGGAAATCGCCGAGCGAGTCGCCGAGCCGGAGGGCCTCGAGATCGTCGAAGTACAATTGCTGGGAGCGGGGCGCGGCCGGCTACTGCGCATATACATCGACCGGACCTCGTCAGAGCCCCCTCCGGGCGCCGGCGTCACGCATGCCGACTGCGAGTTTATTTCGCACCAGGTAGGAACTATTTTGGACATCGAGGACGTCATACCTGGGGATAGTTACACGCTGGAGGTCAGCTCGCCGGGCCTGGAGCGTAAGTTGTCCAAAGAGAAAGACTTCGAGAGATTCGTGGGTCAGAAAGCCAAAGTCGTGCTGCGGGAACCGGTGGAGAACCAGCGTCGCTGGGAAGGCAAGCTCGCCGGTATTTCTGAGGGCATCGTCGCCCTGGAAATTGCCGCGTTGGAGCCAACCGCCGGAAGGGTAATCCATTTCCCGCTCGCGCAGGTCGAAAAAGCCAACCTGAAGTTTGACTGGTAATTCACTCCCAGACAGTTTGAGAAGAGGAAACAGTGGCTAGCATCTATCAGTCCATTGAGATTTTGAGCAAGGAGAAGGGCATCGATCCGCAGATCGTCATCGACGCGGTGAAGGACGCCATGCTGGTGGCTGCCCGCAAGCACTTCCGGACGGCGGAGGATCTGGTGGCGGCGTTCAACGATGCCACCGGCGCGCTTGAAATCTACGGCGTGAAGAAGGTCGTGGAAGCCGTTCAGGATCCGGACAAGGAGATCTCGCTGGATGACGCGCAGCGGATGGATCCCACGGCCCAGTTGGAATCCGAAGTTCATTTCCCGAAGCCCACCGAGGCCCTGGGCCGCATCTCCGCCCAGACCGCCAAGCAGGTGATTCTGCAAAAGGTTCGCGAAGCCGAGCGCGAGA
>Ga0302324_100007322_pt1 | contig 23490 bp, 22 predicted proteins | sample Palsa_T0_1_FD_201949 | JGI IMG/M metagenome (GOLD analysis project Ga0302324, IMG submission 201949) | Peat permafrost microbial communities from Stordalen Mire near Abisko, Sweden - Palsa_T0_1 | ecosystem: Environmental > Terrestrial > Soil > Palsa > Peat permafrost | place: Sweden: Abisko... | reverse complement strand
CCGTTGCCACCACTCAGCGTGGCCACCTCCAGATCGGCCGGCGCCAGCACGCGGTCGGGTCCCGCCAGGGAGACGGTCGCCGCATTCAGGGCGCTGGCCAGGTCCCATTCGGGCTGCCAGGCGGCCGCGACCCGCTCGTTGATGGTCTCGGCGTCCCCGCCGAGGACGGCAAAGCGCTCCTCGTCGGTGATCGTGCCCTCGTAGGCGATGTGGTAGAGCTGGTCGGGCCGCTCGTCCCCTCCCAGCTCGGCCACGAGGATCTCGACCTCCAGCGGCTTCATCTCGTGGGTGAACACGTTGCCCAGGTACTGCGCGTAGAGGTTGGCCAGCGAGCGGGCGTCGACGTCCTCACGGCTGTAGGCGTAGCCCTTGGTGTCGGCGTGCCGGACGCCCGCCACCCGGAGCTGGTCGTACTCGTTGTACTTGCCCACGCCGCCGAAGGCGATGCGGTCGTAGATCTCGCTGATCTTGTGGAGCGAGCGGGAAGGGTTCTCCGCCACGATCACGATGCCCACGTCGTAGGTGGTGGCCACCAGGGACCGACCGCGGGCGATGCCCTTCTGGGCGTACTCGGCCCGGTCCTTCATGACCTGTTCGGGGGCCACGTAGTAGGGCATGCTCATCGGGCACGCTCCGCCTGCATCCGGGCGATGAGGGCGGCGAACCGCTCGGCCACCTCTTCTTCGGGCACCAGCCGGTAGCCCTCGATGTCGACCACCGCGATGAGGGGATAGATGCCGCGCACCAGGTCGGGGCCCCCCGTGGCCGAGTCCTCGTCGGCCGCCTCGTAGAGGGACTGGATGGCCAGGTCGACCGCCTCGTCCCGGCTCAGCCCCTCACGGAAGCCGAGCTTGATGGTCGAGCGGGCGTCGCGCCCCCCCGAACCGGTGGCCTGGAAGTCCGTGTCCTCGTAGTGGCCACCGGTGGCGTCGTAGCTGAAGATGCGCCCGATGCCCCGCGCCGTGTCGTAGCCGGCGAAGAGCGGCACCACGGCGAGCCCCTGCATGGCCAGGGGCAGGTGCTGGCGCACCATCTGGGCCAGCTGGTTGGCCTTGCCCTCGAGGGAGAGGACGGTGCCTTCGACCTTCTCGTAGTGTTCGAGCTGCACCTGGAAGAGGCGGACCATCTCGACGGCCATTCCGGCCGAGCCGGCGATCGCCACCGCCGAATGGCGGTCGGCCTGGAAGACCTTCTCCATGCCCCGGTGGGCGATGATGTTGCCCATGGTGGCGCGCCGGTCGCCGGCCATGATCACGCCGTCCGCGTAGCGCAGGGCCACCACGGTGGTGGCGTGGGGCGCCGCGGCCAGGGGGGTGCTGGAGCCGGTCTCGGCCCGGGGCGCGGCGCCACCGCCCGCCTGGCGCAGGAGACCGACGAAGTCCGGACCCGGATCGCTCTCCGGGGGAAAAAGTGGAAGAGCCACCGGTTACTACTGCCCGCCCTTCTGGACGTAGTTGCGCACGAACTCCTCGGCGTTGTCCTCCAGGACCTCGTCGATCTCGTCGAGCAGGTCGTCCAGCTCGGCCTTGAGCTTCTCTCCGCGCTCGGAGGTCGCCGGGGCCGCCTCGGTGGCTATCTCGGTCTCGGCCTCGGGTGTGGTGGTCTCCCGGGCCGGGGTCTTGCGCTTCTGTTCTTGCTCTGCCATTTTCGTCCTTCGTACGGTCAGGAGCTGAGCCGGTCCAACAGGTCTGCCGGTCCCGTGCTCTGGGCCAAGAGTTCGGCCGTGTGTTCGGCTGTTCCTTTCAGGGGATCCATCATAGGGACGCGCCGCAGTGGGTCGGTCCCCACGTCGAAGACGAGGGAGTCCCAGTTGGCGGTCACCACCGCCTCGGGCCAGCGCGCCAGGCACTTGCCGCGGAACCAGGCGCGGGTCCCCGGAGGCGGCTCGGAGACCGCCAGCTCGGCCTCGGCGGGCGTGATCAACCGTCGCATGCCCAGCCGCTGGTAGACGGAGCGGTCCGAGCGGAGATCGTGGTACTGCAGCGCCAGGGCGGCCACCCGCGGGTCGCGCCAGCCACACCCGTGCCGCTCCTGGTAGGCCAGGAGGAGGTCCTGCTTGGCCACCCAGTCCAGGGTGTCGGCCAGGCTGGAGGGATCGGACTCGAGTCCCTCGAGGACGGCCTCCCAGTGCTCGAGTACCAGGGCGCCCACCGTCCCGTCGTCCCCGAGTGCCCGCAGGCCCTGCTCCTCGGCGTACTTGCGGGCGGCCCCGAAGAGCTCCCACTGCATCTCGAGGGCGGTGGCCGAGGTCCCGTCGTTCAGGGCGAGCGGTCGGGCCAGGGACAGATCGGCCGAGACCTGGTGCAGCGCCCGCACGGGGTCCACCAGGGAGAGGCTGCGGGTCGGGCCGGCGTCGTCCTCAATCATGGCCAGCACGATGGCGGTGGTCCCGACCTTGAGGAGGATGGCGATCTCGGACAGGTTGGCGTCGCCGATGATCACGTGCAGCCGGCGGAAGCGGGCCGGGTCGGCGTGCGGCTCGTCGCGGGTGTTGACGATCGGCCGCTTCAGCGTGGTCTCCAGCCCGACGATCTCCTCGAAGAACTCGGCCCGCTGCGAGATCTGGAAGTGGACCGTCTCCGCATCGAGGGCGGGCGTCTCCACCCCCACCTTGCCCGATCCGGTGAACAACGTGCGCGAGACGAAATGCGGCACGGCTCCCTCGATCACCTTGGCGAAGGGGACGGCGCGGTCCATCATGTAGTTCTCGTGGCACCCGTACGAGTTGCCCTTGCCGTCGGAGTTGTTCTTGTAGACGACGGGCGCCGGCTGGTCCGGGATGCGCAACGCCGCCGCCGTCATGGCCCGGCGCAGCACCTCTTCGCCGGCCTTGTCGTGGACGAGGCACTCGAGCGGGGTGAGGCACTCGGGCGTGGAGTACTCGGGGTGGGCGTGGTCGACGTAGAAGCGGGCGCCGTTGGTGAGCACGGTGTTGGCCAGGTGGGTCTCGACCATGGGCGCCAGGGACCCCTCACGGGCGAACCCGCGGGCGTCGTTGCCCGGCGTCTCGTCCTCGAAGTCCCAGCCGATCTTCTGCTCGATGGCGGACGCGTAGGCGTTCACCAGGACCGACGAGGCGGCGATGGGGTTCTGCTCCGCGCCGGGTGAACGTATCCCGTACTCGGTCTCAATTCCGCACACCTTGGTGGTGGCCACTCACACGACCCTATCGGTCCTTAGAGGTACTGTCCGGTACCCACTCGCTCAATCGAACGACCACCGTGCACCTCGCGGTCCTCGGTGAGCAGGGTTCGGACGTAGACGATCCGCTCGCCCTTCTTGCCCGAGATGCGGGCCCAGTCGTCGGGGTTGGTCGTGTTGGGCAGGTCTTCGTTCTCCTTGTACTCCTGGCGGATCGACTCGTGGAGGTCCGAGGTGCGGATGCCGCCCGACTCGCCGGCGATGACGCGCTTGATGGCCAGCTTCTTGGCCCGGCGCACGATGTTCTCGATCATGGCCCCCGAGGCGAAGTCCCGGTAGTAGAGGATCTCCTTGTCGCCGTTCTGGTAGGTGACCTCCAAGAAGCGGTTCTCGTCGTCCTCGCGGTACATCTCGGTCACCGTCTTCTCGATGAGGGCCTGGACCGCCTTGTCGGCGTCCCCCCCACCGAGGCGGCCCACCTCGTCGGCGTCGAGCGGGAGGGCGGTGGTGAGGTAGCGGCTGAAGATCTGGGCGGCGGCCTCCTCGTTGGGCCGCTCGATCTTGATCTTCACATCGAGCCGGCCCGGGCGCAGGATGGCGGGATCGATGAGATCCTCCCGGTTCGACGCCCCGATCACGATGACGTCCTTGAGCGATTCGACCCCGTCGATCTCGGCCAGCAGCTGGGGCACGATGGTCGACTCCATGTCCGAGCTGATGCCGGTGCCCCGCGTGCGGAAGAGCGACTCCATCTCGTCGAAGAAGACGATCACCGGCATGCCCTCGTCGGCCTTCTCCCGGGCCCGCTGGAAGACCTGCCGGATCTGGCGCTCCGTCTCGCCCACGTACTTGTTGAGCAGCTCGGGGCCCTTGATGTTGAGGAAGAAGCTCCGCACGTTGGCGTTGCCGGTGCTCTCGGCCACCTTTTTGGCCAGGGAGTTGGCCACGGCCTTGGCGATGAGGGTCTTGCCGCATCCCGGCGGGCCGTAGAGGAGGATGCCCTTGGGGGCCGGCAGGTTGTACTCGGCGAAGAGCTGCTTGTGCAGGTACGGCAGCTCGACGGCGTCGGTGATGGCCTCAATCTGGGCGTCGAGGCCGCCGACATCGGCGTAGGTGATGTCGGGCACCTCCTCGAGGACGAGCTGCTCGCTCTCGAGCTTGGGCAGCTTCTCGATGAGGAGCTGGGTGCGCAGGTCCATGAGGAGGGAGTCGCCGGCCCGCAGCTTGACGTCGAGCATGTCCTCGGACAGCTCGGCGACGCGCTCCTCGTCGGCCCGGGCGAACACCACGCAGCGGCGCTTGTCCTCCAGCCGCTCCTTGAGGGTGACCACCTCGCCGGAGAGCTCCCCGTCCCGGACGAGGACCACGTTGAGCGACTCGTTCAGCACCACCTCGTTGCCCTTGCGGACGAGGCCGGGGTCGATGTCGGGGTGGAGCGAGACCCTCATCTTGCGCCCGCTGGAGAAGACGTCCACCGTGCCGTCCTCGTTGACCCCGAGGAAGGTGCCGTAGGCGGCGGGCGGCTGGGTCAGCTTCTCGACCTCCTCGCGCAGCGCGGCCAGCTGCTCCTTGGCCTGCTGGAGGGTGAAGGTCAGCTTTTCGTTCTGGGAGGTGGCGTGGGCCAGCTGGCCCTTGCTCTCGAGCAGGCGCTCCTCGAGGGCCTGGACCCGCCCGGGGCTCTCCTGGAGGCGGCGCCGGAGCGCGTGGATCTCGTCTTCGGCGTCGGCCAGCTCTGACCGCAGTGCTTCGGCCAGGGCGGCCAGCTCGTTCGAGTCAGGTGGGATACTCACAGACGTTCACCCTACTCCTGGGGCCGGGTATCCCGGTCCTCATGCCCCAAAAAAGGCCGTGACGGAGGGAGGGGCCGGTTGGCGACTAATGTGGGAGGCTGGGCTACGACCGAGGAGAGAGACGACGACATGAAGGTCTGGATCGACCAGGATCTCTGCACGGGTGACGGCCTGTGCGAGGAGATCGCACCGGCCGTGTTCACTCTTCTCGACGACGGCCTGGCCTACGTGAAGGAAGACGGCTCGGTGCTGAACGAGCCCGGAGGCTCGGCCGGCATGGCCGCCGTCCCGGCTGATCTGGAGGAGGCGGTCGTCGAAGCCTCCGAAGAGTGTCCCGGGGAGTGCATCTTCATCGAGCGGTAACCCGGCGGGCGGTGGTCAGGAACCCCGTGTGCCCCACCATGCGGTGATCGGGACGTACCGAGCGCGCCTCGACGTGCCAGGTGCGGCGCATGATCTCCTGGGTCTCGGACATCCCGAACGGTGTGCTGTCGTCGTCGAGAGCCTGGCGCAGCAGCGCCGTCTGGTTGATGGTGGGCAGGTAGGCCAGGAGGATGCCGCCCGGCCGTAGTGCGTGGGCGGCCGCGGGGAGGACCTTGTGGGGCTCGGGCATATCCAGCAGGATGCGGTCGAGGTCGCGCTCGTCGATGCCCTCGGTCACGTCGCGTATCTCCACCCGGTAGGGCGCGTCCGCCCCCAGGGTGGCGGCCACGTTGGCCTTGGCCCGATCGGCAAAGTCCTCGCGGAGCTCGTAGCCGACGACGGAGGCGCCGGCCCGCAACACCGTCATCGACAGTGCGCCCGACCCGACGCCTGCTTCGAGGACACGTTGACCCGGTCCGAGGTCGGCGGCGATGAGGATGGCGCCGAGGTCCTTGGGATAGATCACCTGTGCCCCGCGGGGCATCTTCAGGACGATGTCGCTCAGGGTGGGGCGCAGCACGAGGAACTGGCGGCCGGTCGACCCGTTGATCATCCGCCCCTCGTCGCCGCCGATGATGTCGTCGTGCGCCACCACGCCCGCATGGGTGTGGAAGATGGCGCCACCGACGAGGGTGATGAGGTAGCGCCGTTCCTTGGGATCGACCAGCAGGACGCGTTCGCCCGACTCGAGCGCGTGCCCCACGGCGCTCAGGGTTCGTACGGTTCGACGACGGTCTGCGGCGCACGGGGGTCGGTCACCGAGATCAACAGCCGCTCACCCGGAGAGACGCGGAGCGACGTGACGACGCCGCCCCGGTCTATCAGCGCCCGGCGAAGGACGATGGTGAACAGGGCGATGCCCAACCAGGTCAGGTTGCCGGCCAGCCCGCGCCGCAGCGCGGCGCGCACGATGGCACGAAGGAGAACGTCCACGGCCGGGCCTACAGCCGCCGGATCTCGACGACGGCCGAGCGGCTGCGTCCCTTGCGCCGGCCGGCCAGGAAGGCCACGGTGATGACGCCCAGGGCGACGGCGACGACGGCGGCGATGCCCTGGGTGGCCGAGGCGCGGGCCGTCGCCTCCCCCTCCCCGAACACCCGAGCGTAGGCGGACTCCAGATCATCCCGGGTGATGCGCCGCCCGTCGGTCCCTGGCCTCGGCATCAGCTGCTCCCTTCCCTGCTGTTCGTGTCCGTGACCCCTGGCGAGCGCGTGGCGGCGCTGGAGCCACGGGGGACCTTTGTGGTGGCCTGTCCGGGCCCGGCCGTGATGCGCCAGACGGCCACACCGGCGACGCCGATGCCCAGCACACTGACGGCGAAGTAGGGCACCCAGGACCAGTCCCCGGTGAGCGCCGTGCCGGTCTCGGTCTGCAGGAGCCGCAGTATGCCGAGAAGGAGGAGCAGGATGCCGACGGCGATGGCCAACGACCCGGCCACGCCCCAGGCCAGAAAGCGCCCCAGGCCGGTGAGGGGCTCGAGCGTCTCCTGCTTGAGGTAGTCGATGGTGAGGTTGAGCGCGTCATCGCCGGCGCGCCGGATCCCCCCGGCCTTCCCCGATCCATTGTCTCCCTTGTCCGGCCTCACGTGCGCTGGTGCCATGTGGCTCGCCATCCTGGTCCGTTGTCCGGTCCGGTGCAAGCAGACCGCTCACTTCCGCTCCCCGAAGATGTAGGTCGAACTGGCCCGGGCCACCACCCGGCCGTCCCCCGAGACGATGCTCGCCTCGGCGAAGGCCACACGGGATCCCCCGGAGACGATCTCGGCGGCGCAGGTGAGGGTGGTGCCCGGGGAGACCGGCGCGAGAAAGCTGATCTTCATCTCGGCGTTGCTGGCGAAGACCTTGCGCCCTTGTACGAAGGTGACGGCGGCGGCACCCATGGAGGAGTCGGCGAACGCGGCGAGGAACCCGCCTTGCACGATCCCGGCCGGGTTGGCGAAGCGCTCGTCGGCCGTCACGCGCCACGTGCAGCGGCCCGGGACGGACTTGTCGAGGCAGACCATCCCCAGGGTGAGGTCGCAATTGGGGGGCACCTGCACGCGGTCAGGCTAGGCCAGCACTGGATAGTGTGGGTCATGGCCCTCACGCATGCGCCCGTGGTCCAGGATCCGTCGCTGGTGGAGCTCGGGATCAACGTGGTCCGTGGTCTCGCCATGGATGCGCCCGAGCAGGCCAACTCGGGCCACTCGGGGACGGCCATGGCACTGGCTCCGCTGGCCCATGTGCTCTGGACGCGCATCATGCGCTACGACCCCCACGCGCCGGCGTGGCCCGACCGCGACCGATTCGTCTTGTCCAACGGGCACGCCTCCATCCTCCTGTACTCCATGCTGTTCCTGACCGGGTACGACCTCACCCTCGAGGACATCCGCCAGTTCCGCCAGTGGGAGAGCCGGACCCCGGGCCATCCCGAGCGCCTCCACACCGACGGCGTCGAGGTGACGACCGGGCCGTTGGGCCAGGGCGTGGGGAACGCGGTGGGGATGGCCATCGCCGAGCGTGCGCTGCGGGCGCGCTTCGGGAGCGACGTCTGCGACCACCGGACGTTCGTGATCGCCGGCGACGGGTGCTTCATGGAAGGTGTCTCGCACGAGGCCGCGTCGTTGGCGGGCCATCTCCGGCTGGGCCGCCTGATGGCGTTCTACGACGACAACCACATCACGATCGACGGGCCCACCGAGCTGGCCTACAACGACAACGTGCCGGAGCGTTTCGCCGCCTACGGCTGGAATGTCCGCAACCTCGGCGAGATGGCCAACGACGTGGACGGCCTCGAAGCCGCCATCCGGGAGGCGATGGAGGCGCCGGCGGACGGTCCCGAGGCCCGGCCGACCCTACTCATCCTGCGCAGCCATATCGGGTGGCCGTCGCCGAAGTTGACCGACACCGCGGCGGCGCACGGGACGCCCTTCGGCGCCGAGGAGATCCGGGTGACCAAGGAGATCCTCGGGCTCCCGCCGGACGAGACGTTCTGGGTGCCCGACGAGATCCGGGCGTTCTACGCCCGGGAGGGGGCGCGAGGCGAGACCTACCGCCGTGAGTGGGAGGCCCGGTTCGAGGCCTGGGACGGTGACCGGGTGGCCTGGGAGGCGGCGCAGGCGGGCCGCGGCGTCCCGGGCTGGGCCGACGGGCTGCCCTCGTTCGAGGCGGGCACCACGCTGGCCACCCGCCACGCCATCAACCAGTGCATCAACGCCACCGCCGGCTCGCTGCCCGGCCTGATCGCCGGCTCGGCCGATCTGACCGGCAACAACGGGGTCCTGATAAAGGGAGCCGAGGTACAGGCGGCGGCGACGCCCGGAGGCGCCCAGCTGCACTTCGGGATCCGCGAGCACGGCATGGCTGCGGCGATGAACGGCATGGCGCTGCACGGCGGCATCCTCCCGGTCGGGGGGACCTTCTTCGTCTTCACCGACTACATGCGACCTGCCGTGCGGCTGGCCGCCCTGTCACAGGCCCACGTGATCTATTCGTGGACCCACGACTCCATCGGTCTGGGCGAGGACGGCCCGACCCACCAACCGGTGGAACACCTGGCCAGCCTGCGAGCCATGCCGGGGCTGACGCTGGTGCGCCCGGCCGACGCTAACGAGACGGCGCAGGCCTGGAGGCTCGCCGTGGAGTCGGACGGTCCGGTCGGTCTGGTGCTGACGCGCCAGGACGTCCCGGTGCTGGCCGAGACGGCGGCCCGGGCGGCAGCGGGGGTGGCGAGGGGCGGCTACGTGCTGGCCGAGGCTGACGGCGAGCCGAACATCGTGCTGATCGGCACCGGGAGCGAGGTGCAGCTGTGCCTGGGTGCGGCCACGCTGCTGGCCGACGCCGGCGTGGCCGCTCAGGTGGTCTCGCTGCCGTGCTGGGAGTGGTTCGAGGCGCAGGACGAGGGGTACCGTGCCGAGGTCCTGCCGCCCGGCGTACCGGCCCTCAGCGTGGAGGCGGGCTCGACGTTCGGCTGGAGCCGCTACGCCGACGCCTCGGTGGGGCTGGACCGCTTCGGGGCATCGGCGCCCGGCGCAGTGGCTCTGGAGCGATTGGGGTTCACGGTTGACCATGTGGCCGAACGGGCACAAGCACTTCTGGACAACGCAAGCAAGGAGCCTTCGACATGACCCGTCTCCAGGATCTCTACGACATCGCCGGCCAGAGCCCCTGGTTGGACAACCTCCGCCGCGACTGGCTCGACAACGGCCAGCTGGCCGAGCTGGTGTCGAACGGCGTGCGGGGGATCACCTCCAACCCCACCATCTTCGCCAACGCCATCAGCGGGCAGGACACGTACGACGCCCAGTTCAAGCAGCTCATCGCCGACCACACGGTGGAGAGCGCCTACTGGGAGTTGGCCATCACCGACATCCAGAGCGGGCTCGAGCTCCTGCGGCCCCTTTACGAGGAGAGCGACGGTGAGGACGGCTTCGTCTCCCTGGAGGTCTCCCCCGGGCTGGCGCACGACACCGAGGGCACGGTGCGCGACGCCCGCATGCTGCACACCCGGATCGCGCAACCCAATCTCTTGGTCAAGGTCCCGGCGACCAAGGAGGGCGTGCCGGCCATCAACGCCCTGCTGAGCGAGGGACGGAGCATCAACGTCACCTTGATCTTCGGGCTCGACCGCTACGACGAGGTGATTGAGGCGTACATCAGCGGCCTGGAAGCGCTGGCGGCGGCCGGGCGGGCGTCGGAGTTCCCGCGGGTGGCCAGCGTCGCCTCGTTCTTCGTCAGCCGGGTCGACACCGAGGTGGACCGGCGACTGGAGTCCCTGGCCGGGGGCGAGTCGGGTGATCCGGCCATCCTGGCCCTACGGGGCACGGCGGCGGTGGCCCAGGCCCAGGTGGCCTACCAGCACTTCCACGCCGCCTTCTCGACCGATCGCTGGAAGGCGCTCGCCGCGCAAGGCGCCCGGGTGCAGCGGCCCCTGTGGGCCTCGACCTCGACCAAGAACCCGGCCTACTCCGACCTGCTCTACGTCGACAATCTCATCGGCCCGGCGACCGTCAACACGATGCCCGAGGGCACGTTGGAGGCATTCCAGAACCACGGCACGGTGGCCCGGACGGTCGATGCCCATCCCCAGGACGCCGTCGACGCGCTGGCCCGCCTGGCCGACGCGGGCATCGACATGGAGGACGTCGAGCAGACGCTGGAGGACGAGGGGGTCCACTCGTTCGCCAAGTCCTTCGACGGGCTGCTCCAGTCGCTGAGCGACAAGGCGTCCACCCTCACGTGACGGCCGTCTCCGACGTGCCGGAGGCCTTCACCGGCGTGGTCGTCGAGGCGTTCGCGTCCCGTCCGGGCCCACGCTTCACCCTCGTGCTGTCGGGGGGACCGACGGCGCAGGCGTGCTACGAGCGGCTGGCGGCCGCCACCACGATCAATTGGTCCGTGGTGGACATCTACATGGGCGACGAGCGGGTCGTGCCGCCCGACGATCCCGACGCCAACCAGCGGCTGGTGCGCGAGACCCTGGTCGACCGGGTCGGACCCGTGGGATCGTTCTCGCCCATGCCGACCACGGTCCCGGTCGAGGAAGCGGTGGCCGAGTACCAGAAGACGATGGCGGCCGTCCTGGCGGGTCCGGGTATCGATCTCATCCACCTGGGCCTCGGGCCCGACGGCCACACCGCGTCGCTCTTCCCGAACGCCCCGACCCTCGATGCCGGACCCGACGAACTGGTGGTGGCGACCGCGGACCCGAACGGCCGCAATCCGCACCCCCGCTTGAGCGTGACCCTGCCGGTCATCAACGCCGCCCGCCGGGCGGTCTTCACGGTGGCGGGCGCCAGCAAGCGTGAGGCGATCGCCGCGCTCAAACGGGGCGACGACATTCCAGCTGCCCGCGTCAAGGCGACGCAGGTGGTCTGGTTGGTCGATTCGGAGGCGGCGGGGACAGCTTGACCGCGGCTTTGGCCGCCGCCAGCCTGCGGGCGCCGGCGATATAGCGGGCGCTTTTTGGGTGGGAGCTGCAGCCCGCCTTCGCCGAGTAGCTCGGTGGCCGCATCGACCGAGACGGGGCCGATGCCCTCGACTTCGCAGAGCTCACCGTTCCCGACCGAGCCCCGGCGGAGCGCCTCGGCGTCCACGATCACCAGGGTGTGGGGCCGGGCCCCGCCCCCGGCCCCGGAGCCGGCCAGGAGCTCGAGGAACGCGTCGAGCCGGTGCGCGTCGAGGGGTTCTCGTTGCCCGGCCGCCTTCCAGCGTCGCCGGGCGTCGGCTTCGAGGCGAGGAGCGATCCGGGCCCAGGCCACCTCGTCGCAGAGGAACGCGCCTGCGATGCCGCCCTCGGGACGTTGGTGCCAACGAACGTGCCGGCACTGCTGGACACGGGCCCGCCGGGCGTGCTCGCTCTGCCGACTCCGGGCCGCGGCCCGCAGGCGGGCGGCGGCGTCGCTCAGCTCCTGGTGCGATGCACCGTTGCCGGCCAGCTCGAGCAGCGTGCCGGCCGCACCGTCGGCGACGGCCGCCGTCTCGCTCATCAGCTTGAGCTGGGGCGCCGAGAGGTCGGCCTCCTGGAGCGCACCGCTGAGGGCCGGATCGGCGGCGGCCCGTCCGGCCGCGGCCAGACGGGCCTTGGCCACCGCAGCCGAGGAGCCCGAGACCGCCCCGAGCCAATCGGCCGCCGACCCGTGGCCGGCCTTGGCGTACGAACCCGTCTCGAGGACCACCGGGGAGAACAGCGCGATGCCCGATGCGGCCGCCCGCTCGGCCTGCGCGAAGAGCGCCACCACGCGCCGGGCCTGGTCACCCGAGGCCGACGTGGGCGCGGCGCCATGCACCAGGCGCTGCAGGGTGCGCACGGCCTGCTCCAACTCGTGTTCGAAGTCCCGGGCCGGGAGAGATGAGACCACATGGGAAACGTAGTGGGGGGGTGTGACAGGTCGATGAGGGTGTATCGGATCGCTCCGGCCCATGAGGTGTCTAGATTGGCCGCAATGCTTACCGACGCCGAACTCCTGCAGATGCCGCTGGCCGAGCTCATGACGCTGGCCGGGGCGGAGCGCGACCTGGCCTACGGGCGCCGTGTGACGTACTCGCCCAAGGTCTTCATCCCGCTCACCATGCTCTGCCGCGACCGGTGCGGCTACTGCACGTTCGCCAAGGCGCCGGCCCGCCTCACCTCCCCCTACCTCACACCCGAAGAGGTGCTGCAGATCGCCCGCGCCGGCAAGGAGGCCGGGTGCCACGAGGCGCTGTTCACCCTGGGCGAACGGCCCGAGCTGCGCTATCCCCTGGCCCAGGAGTGGCTCGACTCCCAAGGGTTCGCCTCGACGGTGGACTACCTCGTGCACTGCTGCAGACTCGTCCTGGAGGAGACCGGCCTCCTCCCCCACGCCAATGCCGGCGCCCTCTTCCCCGACGAGCTCGCCGCGCTGCGCCCGTTCACCGCCAGCCAGGGGATGATGGTCGAGTCACTGGTGGAGGGGCTGGACGCGCACCGGAGCGCGCCGGACAAGGAGCCGGCACGGCGGTTGGCCACGCTGGACGCCGCCGGTGAGCTGCACATCCCCTTCACCACCGGGATCCTCGTCGGGATCGGCGACGACCGGGCCGGCCAGTTGGCGGCGTTGCGCGCCATCGCGCGCTCGCACGGGCGGTTCGGCCACGTCCAAGAGGTCATCGTGCAGAACTTCCTGCCCAAGGCCGGCACCGCCATGGCGCGTGTCGCACCCTGCCCACCCGAGGAGCTCCTGTGGGCCATCGCCGTCGCCCGTCTCGTGCTGCCACCCGAGGTGCACGTCCAGGCCCCCCCGAACCTCTCCGACGATCTGGCACCGCTGGTCGAAGCCGGTATCGACGACTGGGGCGGGGTTTCCCCGATCACCGCCGACCATGTGAACCCCGAGCGGGCCTGGCCGGCGCTGGAGACGCTGCGTCGGGCCACCGAGGAGGCCGGCCACGTGCTAGCGGCGCGACTCACCGTCTATCCCGCCTTCGCCCATGACCCCGAGACGTGGCTCGACCCCGGTGTGCGGTTCGCCGTGCTCGACGTGTCCGACGCCGAGGGCCTCGCCCGCGACGCCCCATGGTGCTCGGGCGGCGAGGTGGATCCGCCCGTGCTCGTCGGCAGCGGGCTGCCGGTCGGCGGGACGAGCCGGGCGGGCCGGTCACACGGACCGGTGGCCGAGGTCCTCGACGGTGTGGCACTGGGACAGGAGGTCGGCGAGGACGAGATCGTGACCCTGTTCTCGGCCCGTGGCCCCGAAGTGCGCATGGTGGCCGAGGTGGCCGACGATCTGCGGCGCGCCGTGGTCGGCGACGCGATCACCTTCGTCTACAACCGCAACATCAACTACACCAACGTCTGCACCTTCAAGTGCCGCTTCTGCGCGTTCTCCAAGGGCCCACTTTCGCTCAACCTCCGGGGCGCGCCGTACCTCTTGGAGCTGGACGAGATCACTCGCCGGGTGGCCGAGGCGGAGGCCGAGGGGGCCACCGAGGTCTGCCTGCAGGGCGGGATCCACCCCGACTTCGACGGGGACTACTACCTCCACGTGCTGGGCGCGGTGCGGGCGGCGTCGGAGCGCATCCACATCCACGGCTTCACGGCGCTGGAGGTGACAGAGGGCGCGCGCCGCTCCGAGGTGCCGCTGGCCGAGTACCTGACGCGGCTCAAGGAGGCGGGCCTCAAGACGCTGCCCGGCACGGCGGCCGAGATCCTCGACGACGACATCCGGGCCCTCATCTGCCCGGACAAGGTCAACACCGAGGAGTGGCTCGAGGCACACCGCACCGCCCACTCGGTCGGCCTGCGTTCGAACATCACGATCATGTTCGGCTCGGTGGAGCACCCGGTCAGCTGGGCCCGCCACATGCTGCGCACGCGCGCGCTGCAGCGGGAGACCGGAGGGTTCACCGAGTTCGTCCCCCTGCCCTTCGTCCACATGGCGACCCCGATCTATCTCCAGCGCAAGGCGCGCCGGGGACCGACCTTCCGCGAGACGCTCCTCATGCACTCGGTGGCCCGCATCGTCTACCACGGCGACATCGACAACATTCAGGTCAGCTGGGTCAAGATGGGGGTGGAGGGCGCGCGCCAGGTGCTGCAGGCGGGAGCCAACGATGTGGGGGGCACGCTGATGGACGAGAACATCTCGCGGGCGGCTGGAGCGCGGCACGGCCAGCGGATGGGGGTCGAGGAGCTGGAGTCACTGGTGGAGCCGTTGGGGCGCCCGCTGGTGCAACGCTCCACGCTGTACGCCCTGGCGGGCTCTTGAGCGGGAGTGACCAGCAGGAGGACGTCCTGCACCAGGCGTTCGCCGGCCTGGCCAAGGAGCACCTGCTCGGCCCGGCGCAGAGCAGGGAGCTGCAGGCGATGCTCGGGTCTCTGAGCGAGATGACCAGGGAAGGCACTTCGGTGGGCGACCTCAAGATCGCCAATGCGGCGCTGGCCGAGATGGCCGAAGCGTTCCGGGTCTTCCGCCCGTACCGCAAGGTGCGGAAGATCACCATGTTCGGTTCGGCCCGGACCAAGCCGGAGGACCCCGTCTACATACTGGCGCGCGACCTGGCCAGTCACATGGCCGGGGCCGACTGGATGGTGGTCACCGGCGCCGGTCCCGGCATCATGGCGGCCGGCCTGGAGGGAGCCGGACGCGAGCACGCCTTCGGGGTGAACATCCGCCTCCCCCACGAGGAGGGGGCGAACGACTTCATCGCCCAAGATCCGAAGCTGGTGGAGATGAGGTACTTCTTCACCCGCAAGTTGATGTTGATCAAGGAGTCACACGCCTACGCCATCCTCCCCGGGGGGTTTGGCACGCAGGACGAGTCGTTCGAGCTCCTCACCCTGTTGCAGACGGGCAAGGCCGAACCGGCGCCGGTGGTCATGATGGAGACGCCCGGCGGCACCTACTGGCGCGGGTGGCTGCGCTTCTTGGAGGAGGAAGCGATCGCGTCGGGGTGGGTCTCGCCCGAGGACGTGGCGCTCTTCAAGGTGGCCACCTCGGTGGACGAGGCGACCGAGGAGATCCTCGGCTTCTACCGCAACTACCACTCGTGCCGCTGGGTGGGCGACGTACTGGTGCTGCGGGTGCAGACGGCACCCAGCCGGGCCGAGCTGGCCGAGCTCAACCGGCGCTTCGCCGACATCGTCACCCGCGGCACCATCCGCAGCGCGACCGCCTTCCCGCCGGAACGTTCCAGCAACGACCATCCCGAGCTGCCGCGGCTTGCCCTGCGCTTCGACAAGTGGCACTTCGCGCGCCTGCGCCAGTTAATCAACGCCGTCAATGAGTGCACGGGGGCCTAAAGCTAGCGGGTCTGCTCCTTGCCGCACCTCGGGCAGACGGTGGCGTACTGTCCCCCGCTCCACTTGAGCCACGCCCGGCACGACTCGCAGTGGTCGTGGCCCTTGAGCATCTCGCGGTACTTCCCCCCCGGGCGGAACCGCACCGTCATGATGACGACGGCCACCACGCCGAAGATGATCCAGTAGATCACTCGAGCACCGCGACGGCCTTCTCGATCGCCCGCCGGGCCCGGACGATGCGCCGCTCTATGGCCAACGCCTCGCCGGCCTCGGCCGAGTCCGGGTCGCCCTGGGAGGCTCGGCGCAGCGCATCGAGCGCGATGTCCGTGAGCTCGTCGATCACTCCCTCGAGGCGGCCGGCCACGTCGGCCATCGCGTCGGCCGCCCCGGTCACTTGGGGAGGTCCACGGTCTGGACCGTGTAGTCGCCCTCGGCGAAGGCGGCGCGCAGGAGCCTCTTGTTGAACTTGCCCACGCTCGTCTTGGGTATCTCCGGCACGAAGACCCACTGGTCGGGCAGCCACCAGCGGGGGACCCGCCCGGCCAGGAACTCGACCAGATCCGACGGGGAGGGCGTCAGGCCCGGCTTGGGCACGACGACCACCAGCGGCCGCTCGGACCAGGTGCTGTCCGGGACGGCGATCACCGCCGCCTCGAAGACGTCGGGATACGCCATCACCGCGTTCTCCAGATCGACCGACGAGATCCACTCCCCGCCGGACTTGATCACATCCTTGGTGCGGTCGGAGATGGTCATGTAGCCCTGTTGGTCCAGCGTGCCGATGTCGCCGGTGCGGAGCCAGCCGTCGTGGAACCGGGAGGGATCCTCGTCCTTGTAGTACGAGCCGGTGACCCAGGGGCCGCGGACCTCGAACTCCCCCACCGACTCGCCGTCGCGCGGCAGCACGGTGCCGTCCTCGGCGACCACGCGGACCTCGACGCCGGCGACCACCCGCCCGGCCTTGATCTTGTAGTACATGTCGTCGTGGCCGTTCAGCCGGCGGGCGGGAGGCAGCCCGAAGGCCGCCATCGGGCTGGTCTCGGTCATGCCCCAGCCCTGAATGATCGTGACGCCGAAGCGCTCCTCGAACCCCTCGATCAGCGACTGGGGCACGGCGGCGCCCCCGGCGGTGATGGCCCGCACCGACGAGAAGTCGATCGGCGTGCTCAGGTGCAGCAGCCCGTTCCAGATGGTGGGAACACCGCAGGCCAGCGTCGGGCGGTACTCGTTGATCACGCCGGCCAGATGGTCTCCCATGAGGAACATCTGGGGCATGATCATGGAGGTCCCGGCCAACCAGGCCCCGTAGGGCGTTCCCCAGGCGTTGGCGTGGAACATGGGGACGATGATCAGGATGCGGTCCCCCTCCGTCATCCCCACCGACGAGGCGGACTGCTGGGCCATGGTGTGCAACCAGGTGGAGCGGTGGGAGTAGACGACGCCCTTGGGATCGCCCGTGGTGCCGCTCGTGTAGCACATGGCCGCGGCGGAGCGTTCGTCGAGCACCGGCCAGTCGAAACCGGGCTCCTCGGCCGACAGGAGCTCCTCGTAGGGCAGTGTCGCGCCCAGGGAGGTGCTGTCCCCCTCCCCCACGACGATGATGGTCTCCACGGTCTTGAGCTCGTCCCTCACGGCGGCCAGCAGGGGGATCAGCGAGGCGTCCACGATGATGGCGCGGTCCTCGGCGTGATTGATCACGTAGGCCAGCTGATCGGCCGCCAGCCGGATGTTCAAGGTGTGCAGCACCGCCCCCATGGAGGGAACGGCCAGGTAGGCCTCCAGATGAACCTGGTTGTTCCAGCAGAACGTGCCGACTCGGTCCCCGCCGCGGATGCCCAGTCGCGTGAGCGCGGCGGCCAGTTTCTCGGCCCGGACCGCCACCTCGTCGAAGGTGGCCGTACGGTGCCCCCCGGCCTCGACGGTGATGACCGTGCTGTCGCCGTGCTGCTGCTGGCCGTGGCGCAGCAGGTCGCTGATCAGGAGTGGTGCGTCCTGCATCGTGCTCTTCATTGCCCAAGTATGGCGACCTTGCGCTCTGTACGCGCCGCGTCCGACCGTTCCTCCGTCGATGAGCGCTCCCCGCCTTCTCGGAGTCGGTGCCGTCGGACTCGTCCTGGCGGCCACCGTGATGGCCGGAGCGACCGGGGTGGTCGGTGCCTCGCTCCTCGGGGAGGGGGGCACGGCCCCCGGTGGCACGGCCCCCGGTGCCACGGCGACCGGAGCCGTCCCGATGCTCGCGCTGTACCAAGAGGCGGCCGCCACCTGTCCGGGCCTTCCCTGGACCGTGCTGGCGGCGATCGGCACCGTGGAATCGGGAAACGGGACCTCCGACCTCCCCGGCGTCCACTCCGGCTCCAACGGGGCCGGCGCGGAGGGACCGATGCAGTTCGAACCGGCCACCTTTGCCGCCTACGACCAGCCGGTGCCGCCCGGGGGCGCCACGCCGCCCTCCCCCTATGACCCCACCGACGCCGTGTACGCCGCGGCGAGGATGCTGTGCGCCAACGGGGCCGCGGGCGGCGCCGACCTGCCGGGGGCCGTCTTCGCCTACAACCACGATCCCGCCTACGTCACGCAGGTCCTCTCCCTGGCGCAGCGTTACGCCCAGGGCGGAACGGCGGGGCTGACCGCCGTCGAATGGGCCCTGGCCCAGGTCGGGACGCCGTACGTCTGGGGCGGTGAGACGCCCGGAGTCGGCTTTGACTGCTCCGGGTTGGCCCAGGCGGCCTACAAGGTGGCGGGGATCACCCTGCCCCGGGTGGCCCAGGACCAGTTCGACGCCGGGCCGCCGCTGCCACCGGGAGCGGCGCTCGCGCCGGGCGACCTGGTGTTCTTCGGCGCCGGGCCGACCGACGTCACTCACGTCGGGATCTACGTCGGGACCGAGGACGGACAGGCCGTCATGGTCGACGCACCGCACACCGGCGCCGACGTCCGGGTGGAGCGGTTCCCCTCCGCCCTCGGGGCCGAGTTCGGCGACGAGATCTACCTGGGGGCGACCCGGCCCGGCTAGGTCGGGCGCCCCCGCCAGGTGCGGTAGAGGCGCACCAGGCCGGCGGTCGAGGCGTCCTGCGCCGCCAGATCGGGCGCTTCGGCGGAGCTCAGCACGGGGGCGAGCTCGCCGGCCATGACCTTCCCCAGCTCCACCCCCCACTGGTCGAAGGAGTCGATCCCCCAGATGGTTCCCTCGACGAACACGGTGTGCTCGTAGAGAGCCACCAGCTGGCCGAGTACGGAGGGCGAGACCTTGGGGGCGAAGATCGTCGAGCTCGGTCGGTTTCCGGGCATCACCTTGTGGGGGACCAACTCGGGAGGGGTGCCCTCGGCGGCGATCTCCTCGGCCGTCTTGCCGAAGGCCAGCGCCTTGGACTGGGCCAGGCAGTTGGCCACCAGCAGATCCTGCTGGCCGCCGTGGTCGTGGGTGGCCTCGGCGAAGGCGATGAGGTCCGCGGGGATCAGCTTGGTCCCCTGGTGGATGAGCTGGTAGAAGGCGTGCTGGCCGTTGGTGCCCGGGGCGCCCCAGAAGATCTCACCGGTCTGGCCGTCGACGGCGGTGCCGTCCAGGTGCACCGACTTGCCGTTGGACTCCATGGTCAGCTGCTGGAGATAGGCGGGGAAGCGGGCGAGGCGGTGGCTGTAGGGCAGGACCGCATGCGTCTCGGCGCCGAAGAAGTTGTTGTACCAGACGTTGAGGAGCCCCATGATCACGGGCAGGTTCCGCTCCAGGGGCGCCGTGCGGAAGTGCTCGTCGATGGCGTGAAAGCCGGCCAGCATGTCGGCGAAGGCCTCCCGGCCGATGGCCACCATCAGCGAGAAGCCGATGGCCGAGTCGTAGGAGTACCGGCCACCGACCCAGTCCCAGAACTCGAGCATGTTCGCCGGGTCGATGCCGAATTCGGCGACCGCCGCCGTGTTGGTCGACACGGCGATGAAGTGCTTGGCCACCGCTCCGCTGCCGTCCCTGCCCTCCTCGCCCAGACCGTTGAGGAGCCATTCCCGGGCCGCCGCCGCGTTGGTGAGCGTCTCGAGGGTGGTGAAGGTCTTCGAGCTGACGACGAAGAGGGTGGTGGCCGGGTCCAGGTCGTGGGTCGCCGCGTAGAGGTCGACCGGATCGACGTTGGAGACGAACCGGCTCTCCAGCCCGGGCGAGGCGTAGTCGGCCAGCGCCTCGGTGGCCATGGCCGGCCCCAGGTCCGACCCGCCGATCCCGATGTTGATCACGGTGCGGATGCGTTGCCCCGTCGCGCCGACCCACGTCCCGTTGCGGATGCGATCGGACAGATCGCCCATGCGGCGCAACACGGCGTGCACGTCGGACGTGACGTCCTGCCCGTCGACGACGAGGGGCTCGTCTTCGGGCATGCGCAGCGCCACATGGAGCACGGCGCGGTCCTCCGTGGTGTTGATGTGCGCACCCGAGAACATGGCGTCGCGCCGCGCCTCGACGGCGGCCGCCCGGGCCAGGCCGAACAGGAGGGACAGCGTCTCGTCGGTGACCCGGTGCTTGGAGTAGTCCAGGACCAGGTCCCCCCCGCCGGCCGTCAGACGCGCCGCCCGGGAGGGGTCGCGGGAGAAGAGCTGGCGCAGATGGAGGTGGCGGACCTCGTCGACGTGCGTGGCGAGGGCGGTCCACTCGGGGGTACTTGTGGCATCCATCGCCTCAGCGTAGGGCCGCCGGCCGGACCTGGCATGCTGCAAGAGGCATGACAGAGGATCGGGAGTTCCACGGTCGGATCGGCCGGGATTGGCGCGATTCGGACCCATGGTGGCCACCGGTGGCGAGTCCCCCGCCGGGCGCGCCCAACGTGGTGCTCGTCGTCCTCGACGACGTGGGGTTCGCCCAGCTGGGCTGCTACGGCTCCCCGATCGCGACGCCGGTGATCGACGGCCTGGCCGATGGCGGAGTGCGACTGGCGAACTTCCACACCACCGCCCTGTGCTCCCCGTCACGGGCCTGCCTGCTGACCGGGCGGAACCATCACCGCAGTGGCATGGGCCGGGTGGCCGACCTGGCGGTCGGCTTTCCCGGCTACTGGGGCAGGCCGCCCCGTGAGGGGGGCTTTCTCTCGGAGATCCTGCGCCAGCAGGGCTACGCAACCTACGCCGTGGGGAAGTGGCACCTGAGCCCGGAGAACGAGACCGACATGGCCTCGTCCCGGGCCACGTGGCCCCTGGCCCGCGGCTTCGACCGCTGGTACGGCTTCCACGGCGGGGAGACCCACCAGTTCGTTCCCGCCCTCTACCACGACAACCACGCGGTCCGGCCACCGCGCCGCATGGAGGACGGCTACCACCTGAGCGCGGACCTGGCCGATCGGGCCATTGAGTTCGTGGCCGACCTGCGGGCCGTCGATACCGGGCGACCGTTCTTCCTCTACCTGTGCCCCGGTGCCTGCCACTCCCCCCACCACGCCCCGAGCGAGTGGATCGAGTGGTACCGGGGAGCCTTCGACTCGGGGTGGGACGAGTGGCGGGACGGCGTCTTCGCCCGCCAGCTCGAGCTGGGCATCGTCCCGGCGGGTACCGAGCTCTCCCCGCGTCCTCCGTGGGTTCCGGCGTGGGCCGACCTGGGTGACGTCGAGCGGGAGCTGGCCGCCCGGTTCATGGAGTGCTTTGCCGGTTTCCTCTCCTACACCGATGCGCAGCTCGGTCGGGTGCTCTCCTTCCTGGAAGACGTCGGCGACCGGGAGAACACCCTCATCGTTCTGGTCTCGGACAACGGCGCCAGCTCCGAGGGAGGCTCGCTGGGGTCTATCAACGACATCCGGCTGGAGAACCTCGATCCGGCCTCGACGGCCGAGATGTACGAACGGATGGACGAGATCGGTGGGCCGACGAGCCACAACAACTATCCGTGGGGTTGGACGATGGCGGGCAACACTCCCTTCAAGCGATGGAAGCGCGAGGTCCATGAAGGTGGGGTCGCAGACCCCTGCATCGTCAGCTGGCCGGCCCGTCTCGGCCCGGCGGCGGGCGGCATCCGCCACCAGTTCACCCACGCCGTCGACGTCCTGCCGAGCGTGCTCGAGCTCGTGGGGATCGCCGCGCCCTCGCACATCGAGGGCGTCGCCCAGTCCCGCATTGACGGCACCAGCTTCGCCTACGTGCTCGGTCCAGAGGGAGCGGACGCCCCGACCGCGCACGTGACCCAGTACTTCGAGATGTTCGGCTCCCGGGCCATCGTCCACGACGGATGGAAGGCGGTGACCTTCCACCCGGTCGGGCCGGTCTACGACGACGGTCTCAATCCCAACGCCTCCTTCGACGACGACGTCTGGGAGCTCTACCACGTGGCGCAGGACTTCTCGGAGACCGACGACCTGGCCGCCGCGGAGCCCGAGCGCCTGGCGGAGCTGGTCGCCCTGTGGTGGGAGGAAGCCGAGCGCAACGACGTGCTCCCCCTCGACAACCGTCCGCTGTGGGCGCTGATCAACAAGCCACCCGACCAGCGACGGGACCGCTCGGTCTTTCGCTACTTCCCGGGTGGTGCACCGGTGCCCGAGTCGGTCGCCGTGCCGGTCCAGAACCGCTCGCACACGGTGAGGGCCGACGTCGTGGTCGGCGACGGGGCCGTCGCCGAGGGGGTGCTGTTGGCCACCGGCTCCGCGCTCGGCGGATGGTCGCTGCACTGCCTGCACGGATTTCCGCGCTACGTGCACAACCTCTACGGCAAGGCCCGCCACGTGCTCACCAGCCCCGTGCCGCTGCGCCCCGGCGCCCACCGGGTGGCTCTGGCGTTCACCAGGGACAGCGGCCTGGGCGGGTCGGCCCAGCTGTTGGTGGACGGCGAGGTGGTCGCCGAGGGGGCGATCGAGCGTTTCACCCCGGCCGGCTTCAACGGGTTGGGGGTGGGGCTGACCTGCGGGTACGAGTGGGGGCCGGCCGTCGGCGACGGCTACGAGGCCCCGTTCCCCTTCAACGGCGTCATCGAGAGGGCGGAGGTGGAGGTGACCGGACCGGTGGTGCGCAACCCCCTGGCCGAGATCGCCGCCATCCTGGCCGAGCAGTGATGGCCGAGGAGTGACCGGAGCCGCTAGCGCAAGGCCAGCTGGCCCGGGACGAGCGGTGCGGGCAGGGACGTGGTCCCCATGAGCCATCGATCCACGGCGGAGGCCGCCGAGCGGCCCTCGGCGATGGCCCAGACGATCAGGCTCTGACCGCGGGTCTGGTCGCCGCACACGAAGACGCCGTCGACGTTGGTGGCCCAGTTGCCGTCCGCCACCACGGCGCCGCGGCTGTCCACGTCGATCCCGAGCTCTCCCACCGTCCCCCGGCGCTCCGTGCCGACGTAGCCCATGGCCAGGAGCACCAGCTCGCACTCGATCTCGAACTCCGTGCCGGACAGCTTCTCGAACACCGGGCGCCCCTCCTCGAGCAGCATCTCCACCTCATGGCCGCGCAGGGCCCGCACCGCGCCCGTGCCGTCATCGACGAACTCGGTGGTGGTCACCGCGAAGACGCGCTCACCGCCCTCTTCGTGGGCGGCCGACGTCCGCAGGATGAGCGGCCACAGCGGCCACGGGTTGGCGTCGGGTCTGCCGGCCGGTGGCTCGGGCAGGATCTCGAACTGGAGGACCGAGGCGGCGCCCTGTCGATGCGCCGTGCCGAGGCAGTCGGCGCCGGTGTCGCCGCCACCGATGATGACGACCCGCTTGCCGCTCGCGCTGATGGGCGAAGCCCGCAGGGCTCCCTCCTGGACCAGGTTCGAGGGCTTGAGGTAGTCGAGCGCCAGATGCACCCCGTCGAGCGAGCGACCCGGGACGGGAAGATTCCGGGGCAGGGTGGCCCCCCCGGCCAGGACCATGGCGTCGAACGCGGCGCGCACGTCGTCCGCCGAACGCACGGTGACGTCCGGTGCGCAGGCCGTGCCCGGTCCCCGCAACTCGCCGGGCTCGGC
>Ga0302324_100007320_pt1 | contig 23503 bp, 13 predicted proteins | sample Palsa_T0_1_FD_201949 | JGI IMG/M metagenome (GOLD analysis project Ga0302324, IMG submission 201949) | Peat permafrost microbial communities from Stordalen Mire near Abisko, Sweden - Palsa_T0_1 | ecosystem: Environmental > Terrestrial > Soil > Palsa > Peat permafrost | place: Sweden: Abisko... | reverse complement strand
CGTTGGATCTTCCTACTTCTTATAAAAAAACTAGTTCTCACACACACTCTAAAGCCCAATTTTGTCTCAGCCCTTTGTGGCCCGACTAAAGTCGTGCCCTGATACAAAGCATGATAGCCTCAGACCCCTGAAGGGTGGCGCATTTGCGCAGATTTGGTTCTACTCCTAAACAGCTGTTACAGGCCACTAGTTATCGGATTTCTGGAACGCCGCCGTTCCAATCTCTACTATCTCGACCCACTTCGGATGAACTGGAGCGTCGGCGGCGTATTCGTCGTGCCAGTCCCACCACTTGTACGGTGGGGTCTGGGGGTAGCCCGCCGGCGAGTCCTCCCATTCCTCCTGGCGCCCGAGCGGAGTCAAGTCGAGGTAGTTCCAGGTACTCCCCATCGCCTCGTCGCCGCGATTGTTGATGAAGTAGGTGCGGAACACGCTGTCGCCATCGCGGAAGAACATGTTGTGGCCGTGCCATTCATTGACGCCGAAGTCGGTGTCGAAGCTGTCGGTGATGGTGTACCAGGGCATCTCCCAGCCCATCCGCGCCTTCAGGCGCGCGACGTCCGCCTGCGGGGCACGGGAGGCGAACGCAAGGGTGGTGTCGCGGGCGTTCAGATGGGACAGGTGGGCGACCTGATCGGCGCCCAGCGAGCAGCCGCGGCAGGCGTGCTCGGGCCAGCCGAACACCCCGGGCTCGAAGAAGGCGCGATAGACGATCAACTGACGGCGGCCGTCGAACAGATCGAGCAGGCTCACTTTCCCCTTGGGTCCGTCGAACTCGTACTTCTTCTCCACCGCCATCCAGGGCATCCGCCGGCGCTCGGCAGCCATCGCGTCACGCGCCCGGGTTAACTCCTTCTCCTTGACCAGCAGTTGCTGGCGCGCGATCTCCCACTCTTGCGATGACACGATCGGGGGCATCTTCATGTTGCTCTCGGTCTTCTTGTTATTGTCCATGTTCCTCTCCTTGCTCCTGATTGTTGTGCGTGGTTGTCGGTTGTTGGTTCTTGCCGCGGAGCCTGCCAACGACCAGCGCAGAGATGCCGCCCGTCGAGGTAGCACTCGCCGCGATCCAGGCCACGGTTGTCATACACATTGGACACATGGCTAGCTCTCCTTTTCGTTCAACGTTCACTGCCACGCTTCTCGGCTGCCGTGCGAATCCGGGTCGTCAGGTCGGTCCAGCCGGCATCCACTCCTTGAGCGGATTCCCCGATCCATCCCATCGCCCGATGCACAAACCTCAGTTGTGTCACTCCGTTCTCCTCCGTCAGCCGGTACTGCAGATTTGAGATTGCCGGCATCGACATAAACAGCGGTCCGCATATTTCCAGCAGCGATGGCGGCTTGATCGCCTGCACCACGCCCCAGAAGTGTCCCGCGTCGTTTCCCAGATCGCGAAACCAACGCCCACCGGGCCAGGCCTCCAACTTCATCGGCATTGGCCCCCGGTCTGGTACCGAGTTCAAGGGCCCCATCTGCTCCAGAATCGTCTCGAACACAATCTCGATCGGAGCCGCAATCTGTTCCTGCTTCACTATCTCGAATGTCTGAACTGGCTGCTCCTGAGGATTCGTTGGCATTACTTCTCCTTATTTGTGTTGCCACTCAAAACCATGCGCTCCCGAGCCTTTCCTTCGGCCCGCTCCTTGATGTGACCGAGTTGATGCGTCCAGTACCGCTCGAACGTCTTCACCCAGTCATGCACCGGTTTCAGCTCGGTCGGATTCAATTTGTACATTCGGTGTTGTCCGCGCTTAATCACCGATACCACGCCAACTTTACGCAACACCCCAAGGTGCTTCGACACCGCGGGCTGAGACATTCGCAATCGCAGTACCACCTCACCGACCGCGTACTCCCTGCCATCTGCCAGCACGCCAATCAGCTCACGCCGTCGGGGCTCCGCGATAGCGTTGAAAACATCTGTTGTTGTTGCCGCTCTTGCCATTCTTTTAATATATTCCCTTATGGACATATGTCAAGCGCGGGCCGGAAATTTTCGGCGGTTGAAGAGAGAGTCTTGCTGCTATCGAAAAGATTTGTGCGAACTCCACCCACTGTGGCCGCCATATAACCCGCACCTCCATGACGACGCGATAACATCCCCTGGTGAACTTTTCTCCTGAGTCACGTAAGGTGAAACCAATGACTGCAAACCGGCTGCTCACTGTATCCCTGTTCGCCACCATCATGAGCGGTTTGCCCGCCAGTGCCCAATCCGCCAAGGGCCAGCAGACCATCCTCTATGGTGCTGCCTACTACGAGGAGTATGCGCCGTACGACCGCCTGGACGAAGACGTGAAGATGATGCAGGCCACCGGGATCACCGTTGTGCGGATCGCTGAGTCGACCTGGGGCACACTGGAACCACAACCGGGAGTCTTCGATTTCAGCCACGTCGATCGCGTGCTGAACGCCATGGACAAGGCCGGAATCAAAGTCATTGTCGGCACACCGACCTATGCCGTGCCTACCTGGCTGGCACGGGAACATCCGGATGTTCTCGTCATCACTCCGGAGGGGCCGGCCCAGTACGGCCGCCGTCAGAACATGGATATCACCAACCCGGCATTCCGCAAGGCTGCTGAGCAGGTCATCGTTGCGCTGGTGGACCACGTGAAGGATCACCCCTCGGTGATCGGCTACCAACTGGATAATGAAACCAAGGCCTACGGTACCAGCGGCCCCAACGTACAGGCCGCGTTCGTCGAGTGGATGCGCCAGCGGTTTCCGGACCTGGTGATGATGAACAAAGAGTTCGGCCTCGATTATTGGAGCAACCGGGTCAACGACTGGAAAGACTTTCCGTCCGTGAATGGTTCCATCAATGCCAGCCTCACCTCTGCGTTTGCCGAGTTCCAGCGCGGCCTGGTCACTGACTATCTCGCGTGGCAAGCTAACCTGGTCCGGAATCATGCTCGGCCGGATCAGTTCGTGACCCAAAACTTCGATATGGACTGGCGTGGATATTCGTATGGGGTGCAGCCCGACGTCAACCACTTTGAGGCAGCGCGTGCCCTGGATATCGCCGGCATCGATATCTACCATCCCACGCAGGACCACCTCACCGGGGCTGAGATTGCCTTTGGCGGCGATCTGGCGCGGTCGATGCGTACCGGCCAGAACTACCTGGTCATCGAGACCCAGGCCCAAGGCTTTCCCGAGTGGACACCCTATCCCGGCCAACTTCGATTGCAGGCTTTCAGTCACCTCGCCTCCGGCGCCAATATGGTGGAGTATTGGCACTGGGGCACCACCGCAAATGCAATCGAGACCTACTGGCGCGGTCTGCTGAGCCAGGACTTCCAACCCAACCCCACGTACGATGAGGCGGGATCCATCGGCAAAGACTTTGCCCGGCTCGGTCCGCAGCTGGTGAACATGCGCAAGCACAATCAGATCGCGATCTACGTGAGCAATCGCGCGCTGACAGCCTTCAATGCGTTCAAGTTTGGCTGGACTTCGAAGACCACCTACAACGAGGTGCTGCGCCCTTTTTATGACGCGCTCTACCGAATGAATGCCGAGGTCGACTTCGTCGATCCTTCGACCGCTGATCTTTCCCCCTACAAGCTGATCATCGTACCTGCACTCTACGCTGCATCAGACGCGGAGGTCGAGCGGCTAAATGCCTTTGCCAAGGCTGGAGGTCATTTGCTCTATACCTTCAAGAGTGGCTTCTGCGACGAGAATGTACGGGTACGCTCCAGCATTCAGCCGGGCCTCATCGCCGAGGCCGCCGGGGTGAAGTACAACCAGTTCGCCATCCCCGAAGGAGTCTCTCTTGAGAACGACCCCTACCAGGCCGGCGCCGCAGACAACACTGCACGTTGGTGGATGGAGCTACTGACACCCACCACCGCGACGGTTGTCGCTCACTACCACCATCCCGTTTGGGGTAAATATGCAGCCATCACCCGAAACACCTACGGCAAAGGCGAAGTGACTTACGTCGGATTCATGCCCAGCGAAGTCCTTACCGAGAAGATTGTGGAAGACACCATGAAACGCGCCGGTCTTTGGGGAGCGCAACAGTCGCTTCATTTCCCGGCCATTGTGCGCAGTGGAGTGCTGTCCAACGGACACCCCGTGCACTATTTCCTCAACTATTCGGCCGCCCCTACAGGGGTAACTTATGCCTTCACGGATGGGACCGATCTCCTATCGGGTAGCCGTGTGCGCCAAGGCGGAAATGTTTCGCTGCCCGCGTGGGGCGTCGCGGTGATGGAAGAGAATGCTCGCTAGCTGGACTTAGAAAGGAATACGAAACTGAAACTCCTCATATCCCTATTGATCTGCGGATTGCTTGGAGTCGCCCATTCGCCGCGTGCATTGGCGAAGCAGCGCGTGGATCTGACCGTGATCCATGGCACTTTGGTGACGATGGACGGAAAGCGCCGCGTTCTCGAAGATGGCGCGGTGGCGATTCAGGGCGACACCATCGTCGCCCTCGACTCCAGCGCGACCATCGACTCTATGTACGAATCGAGTAAGGTGATCGACGCCCGCGGCGCGCTTATTCTGCCCGGGCTGATCAATGCTCATACGCATATGAGCATGAGCTTGTTTCGCGGCCTGGCAGATGATCTTTCACTGGACGATTGGTTGCACAAGTATATCTTCCCGGCGGAGAGCCGCTACGTTACCCGTGACTTCGTTACCTGGTCGACGCGGCTTAGCCTGCTCGAGATGCTGCGCGGCGGCACTACCACCGTCGCCGACATGTATTACTTTGAAGAAGAGGTGGCCGAAGCTACCAAAGCCGCGGGCATGCGGGGCGTGCTGGGAGAAACGTTGATTGGCTTTCCTTCGCCCGATAGCAAGACTTCCGCTGCGGCACTCGCCTATACCGAATCCTTTCTGAAACATTGGAAGGGTGACCCGCTGATTACGCCCGCCGTCGCGCCGCATGCTATCTACACCTGCCCCGAAGACCTTCTGAAGGATGCTGCGGCGCTTGCCCGGAGCAATCAGGCGCCGCTTCTGATCCACGTAGCCGAAGCACCTTTCGAGATCGAGCAGAGCCGGCACGATCATGGCCTGACCACGGTCGAGTATCTCGCGCGCATTGGCCTGTTGGGATCGAACGTTCTGGGGGCGCATTGCATCTGGTTAGATCAGGCGGACATCCAGACCCTGGCGCACTTTGGCGTAGGCTGCTCCTACAACCCATCCAGCAACATGAAGACCGCTGCTGGTTCCATGCCGGCCGTGGAGTTGCTCTCGGCCGGAGTCGCCGTCGGCATCGGAACCGACGGCGCTGCCAGCAATAACAATCAGGACATGTTCGAAGAGATGAACCTGGCGGCCAAGCAGCAGAAGTTGGCGCGCATGGATCCCAAGGCTTTGTCTGCGCTGCAGGTGGTCGAGATGGCTACCATCACCGGCGCCCGGGCCCTCCATCTTGAGCGACAGATTGGCTCGCTCGAAGTGGGCAAGAAAGCCGACCTCATCGTGGTCGACACCACCGCGCCCCATGCCACGCCGATGTATAACGTTTATTCGGCGATTGTCTACGCGCTCAAATCCTCCGATGTGAGAACCACCGTGGTGGGCGGCAAACCGGTTATGGAGGATCGGCGCATGCTCACGCTCGATGAACCCGCCATCCTGGCAAAAGCTGCGCAATACGCCACCTCGATCGGCGCCTCCTTTGGGCCGGGAACGAAGTAAGCTTACTCCATGAATCCTCTCGTCTCACCCTCCTGGTTGGCCGGCCGGCTGGGCGATCCCCGCACCGTCATCCTGGACGCCACCCTGCCTCCCGTGGGGATCTCGCCACCGGTTGATACTTGTGCGCGCTATCTTGCCGGCCATATTTCCGGTGCGGTCTTTTTCGATATCGAAGCACTCTCCGATTCCTCCACTCAGCTGCCCCATATGATGCCCACGGAAGAAGCTTTCTCACGCGACATGTCGGCTTTGGGTATGGATGATCGCATGGCCATCTGCATCTACGAGCAGGAAGGCGTCTTCTCCGCTCCGCGCGCCTGGTGGATGCTTCGCACCTTTGGAGCTCGCGAGGTCTACATCCTCGATGGAGGCCTCAGCGCCTGGATCCGGGCCGGTCTTCCCACGTCCTCTGGCCCCGTTCACCGCACACCCGCCAACTTCCGCGCCATCCTCGACCGTGAGGCGGTCAGAGATTTCCGGCAGGTGCAGCAGTTGATCGCCGGGCGCGGGCAAATTCTGGATGCCCGTTCCGCCGGTCGCTTCACCGGCGCCTCTCCGGAGCCCAGGCCCGGTATCAGCCCGGGGCACATGCCTGGCGCCACCAACATCCCCTTCACCGAACTGCTCGAGGATGGACGTCTGAAGCCTCTCGCACAGCTTCATGAGGTATTTATGGCCAGGGGAGTGGACATGAAACAACCAATCACAACCACCTGCGGCTCTGGCGTGACCGCCGCGGTCATCGCCTTGGGCCTTGAAATAGCGGGCGCCGATCGCGTTAGTCTTTACGACGGCTCCTGGGCAGAATACGCTCAACGCCCCGAAGCCGTCATCGAGAAGACCCACTGAATCTGCTGCTTTGCAGCGGATCAGGGTTGGGGCGTGCTTGAAAACCTCAAACCGCCCCAACCTCACGACGGCCTATTCAATGATCATTCCTGCATGCCTCACAATTTCTGTTCTTGCTATCGTTACAATTTAACTTTAGTAGATAGCCGTGAGTCTCCCCGTTAACGGTACCCGTTCCCACGATCTCTTCGCGGTCGTTGATTCCGCTTGCGGCCCCCAGAACCCACCCGGAATTCGACGGAATCAGGTCGTTGAGGTCCTGCAACTGGCCCTTGCTGTACAGAAATCCATGGCTGATGTACGTGCCTGGAGGTCCAGAGCCAAAGTTATTCGGGATAAAAATATCCGAACCGCCAACTACCTGGCCCCATGCATTAATGCCGCTGCCTTGGCTGGAATTTCCCGTGGGCAGCACGCCTAGATCAGTCATTTTGCCTTTGTCCCACAAGAACGCGTGAACGTTGGGGGCGTCGAGAATACCTGAGGTGCCCGTGATCTGGAGGGACTCGTTGATGGCTGTTCCAGCGCTATAGTTGCCGCCTGGCAGCACGCCCAGGTCGATCATTTTCCGGTCATGATACAGAAAGCCATCGGCATCCCCGTTAGCCGTGTTCGCGATCCCGGTTACGTCGCCTCGGTCGTTGATGCCAAAAGCTTCGCCGCCACCGACAGTGGCTCCGAGCGTTCCCAGACTAATGACATTTCCGTTTTTGAAAACGACAGCCTGAACCAGGCCCTGGCTATTGTCAGCGGCCCCTGCCACTTCGCCGGAGTCGTTAACAGCAAAGGCAATGCTCGTCGTGCCACCGGGCAGGAATCCAAGTATCTGCAAGAAATGATCCTGATAAAGGAAGGCACGGGTCACACTCTGAGCATCGTTTCCATATCCGGCCACGCGTACTTTCCTTTTCTCCTCATCTTCAGGGTGGACACCCTTTCTGTTATCGCCCGCGATGGCGGTCCCAATACTGCCATTTGCAAAAGATAGAGCCAAATCCACCAGCTTGCCGTCGCGGTATAAAAAGGCGCTCCCTGGGATGCCGCCAATGTCTACTGTAGAAGTACCCGACCAGCCGGTGATCTGGCCCGACCGGTTGATTCCTAATGCTGTACTGTAGTTTCCTCCCGGGAACGTACCCAGGTCGGTGACTGTATAGGTTTGAGCGGTTGCTGGTCCTGGCGCAAGCAACGCGCAGGAGAGACTCAACGCAGGCAAGTATACCCAAGGACGCATATTTCCCTCTTTCTGCAATTTTTTGGGGAGTGCTTCCGCGGGGGGGCAGAAGTGCACCCTACAATACTGCCGCAGGAGAGTCAGCGTCAACCAGCAGGCGGAGAGTCCATGAACTGGCGGTCGAATCAACGTACCCGATAGAGCCTCGTCGCGTGCGCAGGCAGCTCAGTCTTAAGCGAAGCAGCCGGCCCCAGATCTTTACGCGCCCACAGATCACGAACCGCATGGCTACCCTCGGACAGTCCCAAGTCCTTCCAGGAGTAGATCACCTCTTGCGTCTTATCGCCCAGATTGAAGACCGCCAAATAATCCCCACCCCCGGATTCAGGAGTAGCCTTCCACACCACCAACGAGCCGGTATGAAAAAGCTGTCGATTGTCCCGCGAGTGCTGGTCGACCGCAATCACCTCAGGGTTGCTATAAAGAGCCTCGGTCGCCGCATCCATTTGGGTGAGATTCGTCCCCGCAACCAGCGGCGAACGAGCCATCGACCACAGCGTCATCAGCGTCCGCGACTCATCCGCCGTGAGCCGGGACATGCGCGCCTTGCCCCATCCGGGCCGGGGACCAAGATAGCCCAGCGGCAGCATGTCGGCGTCCGGCCAGTGCCCTACCTCGATATGCGGCGCCCACTCCGCGGTACGATCAAATTGACGTACCAGCCCGGCCGGGAACGTCTGCCCCGCAGGGCCCGGCCAGGTGTCCCACATATCGTCAGATATCCGCCAAAGCTGGGCATATTTGCGCACGTCATCGGCTTCCTCAATCGGCGTGGGTCCAGGAGAAAGGCTCAGCACCATCGCGCGGCCAGACTTTTTGATCGCCGCGCTCATCATATGAATTTCATCGGCTTGATAGGGTTTGGAAATGCAGTCGACCTTGATGTAGTCCACGCCCCATCCAGCGTAGAGCTTGATAATGGAATCGTAATAAGCCTGGGCAGCGGGATTTGCATTCAGCCCATAGTTATCCGAATTCCATCTGCAGGTATCCGTCGTGTTGGCCGCATCGGCTGCATGGAATGCCGATCCAGCAATGGGTAGGTTCTTCTCCACCGCCTGGCGCGGAATGCCGCGAATGATGTGGAGTCCAAACTTGAGCCCTTGCCCGTGGACCCAATCCGCCAGCGGCTTGAATCCAGAAGACGAGAAGCGATTGTCCGCCACCAGGTAACGCCCGTCGTCATCCATCACAAAACCTTGCGCGGCTCCCTTCTGCCCCGGTGCACGCAAGTACCAACCCTCATCGACCACCACGTATCGCCATCCCAACGGCTGCAGATGCTCATGCAACCAGGAAACATTTGCTTTGAACTCGGCTTCGGTTACGGTCAGCCCGTAAGAGTCCCAGCTATTCCAGCCCATCGGCGGAGTAGGGGCAAGGTCAGTGGCTGCGAGCAAGTGCAGCGGGCTCAACATAATCAGCAGGAATGGGAGATAGCGTCGGCAATTCATCTTGCCGTAAGTCTAGAGGAAAACGCCTTACCAGGTTTTCTTAATGAGCGTATCGAAGGCGACCCCCCCGTTTTGATTGCGCGTGGCACTCACCGCGACTCGAGGCGAAAGCTGGTACTGCCCCTGAATGGTCTCATTCTGAGTCGAAGCCACATTGCTGGTGAAGGTCACAAACAGGTTTCCTGTGACCCGCTGCTGAATGGTGATATTCGCGCCCGGAGGCCCCTGGCTGGTGCCCCCCGCCAGTACCGGGTTGATGGAAAGCTGGGAAATACCCGCAACTTTGGAGAGCCGGCTCGTCACCTGGCTGCTTACCTGCGAGGCCACCAACGATGCCGCCTGTTGGTTTGCCGGCAGCGAAGGACTATTCGCGTTGGATTCGGTGGTACTTCCAAATGCCAGCAGGTTGATGATGTCGGCGGCCGGCAGCGAAGGGTCAGAGGAGTAATTCGTACGCAGCTGATCGACCGGCCCATTGAAGCGCATAGAGATGTTGTATTGCTGAATCGTGGTGTTGAGCGCCAGATTGACTACCGGCTGTGTTTCCGAAGGGTTGACGAACTCAATGGTTCCACCGTTCAACACGAAGCGATCGCCGTTGAGAATGATGTCGCCGCCGTCGAGGTTAACCCTTCCCAGGATGACTGGCTCTGCCGCCGTGCCCCGCACCCGCAGGTTGGCCGAGCCACTGATGCTGAGACTTCTGCTGACCAGGTTGATGTTGTTTTCGGAAGTTAGCCCCAGGTTCAACTGGATGTTTTGCGTCAACCCCGGGGTTACAGGTGCGGAAACACCACCCGAGAATTGATCGATGAAGCTGTTCAAATCAAATGCCGGAGTGAACGAAAGATCGGCAAGTCTCACCTGGCCCCCGAGTATCGCGTTATCGGTACTGCCCGCGAGACGAATATCGGCGTTGACCGTCTCGCGAACCCCTTGGGGGTAGAGGGCGCGCACCCCATTCGCTGACAGACCCAGATCAAATTGGATCGAAGGACGGTACGCCACTCCACCCTGCGCGGTGACCGTGCCACCGCCAACAGTGCCCTCAAATTTCGTGATGTTAAGCCGGTCCTTGGTGAGCGTGAGCACGCCGTTACCGTGTTGCAATCCCACCGGCAGATCACCGCTGGCAAAGTTAGCATCCACGATCTCCACCTGGCCGCCTACGTCGGGACTATCGGTCGCTCCACTCGAATTGATATTGAACTTCAACTCGCCCGAGCTCCGGATGTCCGGAGCAAATGCCTGGGCCAGGCGCAGATTCACCGTGCCCAACAGCAGCAGGGAGATGGGAGCGCCCTTGGTGGTGGACATCGAACCCTGAAACTGCAGGTCGGTATCGGTGCCCTTGAGCCCGGAACGCTCGAGCGTAATCTTCGTGTCTTTGTAATCCACGCGGATGGGCGAGGTCTCTGCCAACTGGATGGTATTGCTATAAGCCAGTTTGAGGGTGGGAATGGTAACGTGCGCCTCTAATAACTTCTTGTTCTTGAGCGGCCCATGAAGCGTAGCATGGAGCTCGGTCTGCCCAGTCAAATCGTTGGCTTGCGCCGGAGCGTAGATGGCAAAGATCGGCTGCAAGGGAATCATCTGTGTATCGAGCGTCGCATCTGCCGGGTAATCGCCGGTCAAACCCACCTTCGCATTTGCCTTGATTTCCGTACCGACCGCTGCGGAAGTCAGATTGGCTGTAGCCAGATGATTGGCTACGTTCATCTGCAGGTTGACGTCAGCGATCTTCTGATCCTGAATGTCTATTTGCGGAATCTGCAGTGTCGCGTCGAGCTGCGGGTTGTCAAATGTGCCCGCACCGCTGGCTTTTACATTCAACACGCCCTTGGCGTTAAGGTTCTGCGCTTTGATGGCCTGCAGTTGTTCCAGGCGAATTCCCGTGGCTGTTAGTTGAGCGTTGTAGGTCTTTTGCCGCGGCCGGACGCTGACCTTACTCTTTACGCTGCCCGCGGGGAGCTCCACTCCCAGATCGCCGTGGATCTCTTCTCCTGTGCCATCAAAGTTCAGGGTCGCAGAGGTCACGGGCTGATCGTAGGCGGTGACATGAGTCAGCGAGACATTGCCTTGGCCAATGGGACTCAGCTCAGTCCCATGCATCTTTACATTGGCTGCTAACGTACCCGTCACCGGTACTTGTTGTCCGGCAAGTTTTAGCAGGTCCTGAACATCCAACTGCGAGGCCTGGAGATCGACCTGGAGCGGGCTGGCGTCGGTAAACGCCCACTTGTGCAAGCCGGTACTGGCGTTGAAGGCAATTTTTCCGTGAGAAGCCGGTTCCAGGTCAGCGTGCTGCAGGCTGGCCAGGGATTGGTTCACATCCACATCCGTGCGCAGCACCCTCCATTCTGTTCCGTTGAAACGGAAGTTAGAAGCCGTCAACTGCCCGGTCAGGCGGGGATCGCTGGTCGATCCACGCACTGTACCCTGAAACGACGCGGTCCCGGCTAGCCCGAGCGGCGGCCCTGGAGCGCGGAACAAATCAGCAACCGTTTCCAGCTCGCTCAGGTTATTGGATTGAAATTTCAGATCCAGACTCGACCGCTGGCTTACCACGCCGTTCATCGTCAGGGTACTTTGTGGCGTCTTCAGGTAGCTCTGCTTCAGCGCCAGCTCCTGGTTCTTTGCGGTGTAGTTTCCGTGAAGCCCACTCTCTACGGGAACGTCCTTGCCCTGACCAGACACTCTTCCGTGAACGGACGCGTCTGCGTGGGCGACGACATCGTCAAAGGTTCTTCCCCAGGCGGCATTTGCGTCGGCGTTCAGCACCCCACCAAGGCTCACTCCCTTGGGCAGCGCCGACGTCTTCATGGCGCGGTTCAGATCTGCCAGCTGTATGCCGCGCAGCCCGGCGTTGAACTTCGAATGCGGATGGCCGTCGATGCTGTTCATTTTTCCGCTCGCGGTGAGTTCGCCGCCCAACAGGTTGGCGCGGAAGTCTTGCAGAGTAGCATCGCCGTTTTCAAGCAGGTAGTGCGCGGCGATGTTTCTGATCTGCGAGCGAACGGTTGTAGTCTGCACGTCCAGCTGACGACTGCTGAGATCGCCCTTGATCAGCGCCGTATCCAGGAGAGAGCGATTGGCTATTTCCTGATATTGAACTGAACCGCTGGCGCGAATGAATCCAACCGGCACAGAAGGGTTAGCAAGAATCTTGCGAAATTGGCTGCCGTCCAACGTGGCAACATAGGTTCCCTGCACTTGAGGGTGGCTGTAATCCTGCAAGGTAGCCGTGAGAACAACCTCTGACGTTTCGCTGGTCAATCTGGCTTGCGTTAAGTGGAAAGTAGTCGGCGTCGCATCGAACTCCGCGTCGAGATTGTGCGGAATTGGTTTGAAGGTTCCAGACTGCAGATGGCCGTCGGAGTAGCTGAGCTTGCCCGAGTACTTCTGTAGCAGGCGGTCGAAGGACGCCCGAAAATCTACATTGCGTAAGTCTGCGGAAAGAACGCTCTGACGATTGTTATAGTAGACCGCGCCCAGATCGAGTACCGCATGGCGAATGCCCAGGTCGAACAGGCTGGTGTTACTACTGCTGGAGCCGCTGCTTTTGATCGTTGGGATGTTACTGACCCCGTGCGCGTCGGTAAACACCTTCACCACCGGTTGATCGATGACCAGGCTGTCGAGATACCACTTCTGGTGTAAGACGGAGACAATGCGAACCCCAACCTCGCCGTGAGCGACCTGGAGCAGAGGCGGATTCGGGTAAGGACTGGCGCCGGCCACCGTCAACCCGTAAAGGTCGAGGCTAAGGTTCGAAAGATGGAGCGCGAAGTTTTGCAACTGTACTTGTGTACCGATGCTCTCGCTGGCTTTCTTTTGCAGGGTGCTGAGAACATAGTTGTGGAATCGCGCACTGTGCAGCAGGATGGTGACGGCAAGTCCCGCTACTATCAGCAGAGTTATCAAAATGCCGGCCACCCAGGCAGCCGCCTTCCACAGCCGTGAGTGCCGTCCTGCCGGCGTTAGCTTGCGATGAGACGCTGCTGTACTCACTTGGGTCACCCCCGTCAAAATGCCTGGCCGATACTAATGAAGTATTGGGTTGATTTAACTCCCGGGACCGGGTTCAGGTTATGTCCGAGATCGATGCGCACCGGGCCCACCGGCGTGGCATAGCGTAGACCCAGCCCCACACTGTTGGTGTAGAGCGAAACGAAGTCGTGAAAGCCAACCCTGGGGAACACGTTGCCGCCGTCATAGAACACAGCCAATCCCAGACCTTGCTTGATGGGTAGAGGGATGCGCGCTTCGGAGTTGATGATCAGCAGCTCATTTCCTCCTGCCGGGACCTGAATGAAAGAACAATCGGTAGACGAACCAGAGCTGCAAACCTGAACCTGCCGCTGGGGTCCGGCCCCGTCCAGCGGAAAACCGCGCAGCGTGTTGCCGCCGCCGGTAAAGAACTGTTCACTCAGGGGAACACGGCTGTTGGAATACGCCTGCGCCAGCCCTATGCGAATGCTGTTCGCCCAAATGATGTTGTGAAAGGTCGGCCGGTAGTACGCCGCCTGTCCATTGATTTTGGCAAAGTTTACGCTGGAGCCGAGCTTGGTATCGTTGAAATCGAGTTCGATCGACTGCAGCATACCTTTGCGCGCGTCGAGAGGATTGTCGCGCGTATCGCGAGTGACGTTAGCGGCAATCGTCGAGAGCCTCACATGCTGATCCTGCGGCAGCACCAGCTGGGGAATTTCGATACGCGTCAAATCCGTCTGGCTGAAGCTGTAACGCAGGAAGAAAACATCATGCTTTGCCCGGTCGATAAATTTCTGCAGCTGAAAACTTCCGTTCTCAACCTGGGAGGAGAAGATGGGATTCTCTCCATCGCGTTCCGCCTGGATGGAAGTCGTCGAGCCCCACGTCGACCAGCGGAAATTGGGGTCGATGAAATACCCGGCGACACGCTGATCCAGGCGTCCGGCAAATGCTGTCGCGGAAAGCGATTCCCCTTTACCCCGCACATTATTACGGGTGTATTGGAAAGTCCCTCGCGGCCCATAGTAGGTAGTTTGGCTGGTAGTGAAATTGGAGGGTAGTCCTACCGGCGGCAGATTAGGCAGCGCTACTGTCCCGCTCGGAATACTGCCACCGCGATTGATCACTTCGAATCCGAAACCGTAGGTCATCGTGTTCCGCTTGGCTTCATGGACTTTGATCAACACATCTTCACTCGTTTGCGTCGTTATCTGACGCCTGGGATCTACTTCTGCCCAGTCGAACACTCCAGTGTGGTTATAGAGCCGGCTCTCAGAGCTGAGCAACTCTGTTTCCGTCAGCGGCTGATTGGGAACAATGGTGGCCACATCTCGGTCGATGAGCCTCTGCTGGGTATGTTCCCGCCCCAGGGTCAGGACATCATGGGTGTGGACTTGCGGGCCCTCAAAAATGTGATAGATCACGACGATGTGGTGAGGATCGTCCTTGGAAGCGACGTTAGCTGTTTCGCGGAAGCTGGAGGTCAGATAGCCTGCCTGCAGATAATGAGCAACTATATTGGCGCGGTCGGTCGCCACCAGCCTTTGCGAATAGGGCTTCCCTGGGGCAAGCTTCAGACCGCCCGGCGCAAATTTCGATTGCGGAAAGGTATCGTCTCCTTCGATCTCAAGCGAGCTCACAATATCCCGCGGGCCCTCGGTGAGGTGGAAGACCACCGCCACGTTGCCATCCTTACGACTCACCGCCGGGGTGACCTGCGCACTGCTGAAACCCTCAGACTGGTAAAGCGCGGTCAGATTCTTTTGGCTAGTACGAACCAGCTGCTCGCTGTAGTCGCCCGGAGAAAGCAGGTGTGCCTTCTTGACCGTGACCAGCGCCATCAGATCCGGCGTCTTGATTTCGTGGTTGCCGGTCACTGCCACGTCAACTACTTTGTGTTTTTTGCCCTTGGTGATGGTATAGACGATGGTGTCCACCGAATCTTTTTTGTCGAAGTGGGAGTCGACGGCGACGTCGAAGAATCCCTTCTTCTGGAAGTAAGAGACCAGAGCTTCACGGCCCTCCTGCACCAGCTCGGGATCGACGCCCACCCCCTGGTAGACGGGTAGCAAGGATTTTTTGGTCCAGCTCCACAGGTGCGCGCCTTTCACCTCGACATGAATGGTTGGTCCTGCCTTTACATCAAAGTGGATGTCGGCGCGGTTGGTATCTGCAGTGTAAGCCGCTCCGGCTAGTTTCACCTGTGCGGACAACTTTTCTCGCTTTTCTAAACGCTTCTGCAGGTACTTCTGGGCGTTATTGAGCGTGGCGTGGCGGTAATTCTTTCCTGGGCGGATGGCTGCTCCCCTGATCCGCGCGCCCAAACCCTGCAGGCTTTTCGCCATGTTTGCGGCCTCGCCGGGGGCGGTATCTGCGACATTCACCGTGCCAAATTTAGCGCGGCGATTCAGACTGACCTGAAAGTTCACATTGGCGACATTATGGTCGGTGTCCAGGTTGACCTGGGGACGAACCTCCACTTCAAAATATCCTTCCTGCTGGAAGTAGCGAATCAACGCGTCTGTGTCCTTCTGAACGTCGCCGGCGTTGTAGGGGGCCTGGGGAGGATAGTTTGCGATTTGCACCAGCTTGGAGTACGAGAACCGCTCCGCGCCGGGAAATTCAAAAATGCCGAACCAGACTGCGGGCTCTGCAATCAGCAGCACCCGAACCCCATTGGCCTCGGGCTCGATTTGCAGCTGCACCTCATCGAACTTGCCTTCCTTTTTGAGGGTGGCAATGCTCTGCTCAGCTTTTTCTCTCGAGAATGGTTCCCCTGGGTGCTGCTGGAGCAGCGGCATCAGCTTGCTGGTATCCAGGTTGGGACGGCCAGCGATCTCAACGGCAGTTACGGTCTGGCCCTCGTAGGAGGACAAGATGGCCTGGCTCTGCGGAGCTGTTTTGGGAAGTTGGGACGGCTGGGTTGTACTCTGCGCGAGCAGGACAGTGGACATTGCGAGGATGCTCAGGGCTCCCGCGACGTGCAAGCGTGTACCCCTGGTCAGGAAATTGAATTGAGCCGTCACGCTAAAGTATCCCAGAAACAGCTCAAGCCATGCCATCTGCACTTGAGATGCAGGGATGGCGGGAAGTGGTTTGATCCAGAATGGAACACTGTGCAACCTGGACGCTGCGGCCGAAGGGGCTGCACAAACCTGCCGGATATTGCAGGCAAGGGCCCAGCCCTGACTAACGTCAACCACCACATCCTCGGCCGCCATTTTCCGACCGCCACCGATGAGTCGATCCTGCGAGCGCAAAATGTGCCGGCCGATCCTGATTGGCTGCGACGCTTGGCTGCGTACTGTGCGGAAAAGGGTGCGTTTTATGCGTCTTATGCGTTTTATGGGGTGGCATCGGCGGCTTTGGAGACTTTGGCCCACAGGGTGGCATGGCGTCCGGGGCCGGGTGAGGTTTGGTCGTAGATGAGGCCTTGGCTGATGAGTTGTTGCAAAGCGAGGTCGATGCGCTCTTTGCTGATGTGTTTGTGAAAGAGGCCTCTGATTTGGGTTTTGCTGAGGCCTTTCGGGTTCACATCGAGGGCCTGGGAGATGCGGCTGGCTGCGGGATCGATGGGGGCGGTGTCGAAGAAGAGGCGGGCGCTGGCGCGGCAGTAGTCCCATACGGCCAAGGCGGCCTGGAGATGGCAGACGTCGACCTCAGGGCTGCGGTCGAGGGCAGAGTAGATGGTGCTGAGGCGTAAGACCTGGGCTTCGGCGCGGCTGGTGGCGGCTCCATATACGTTGGGGCGGCCCTGACTCAGGCTGGGATAACGGTGGTTCCAAAGTTCCTGCGCGGCTGGGGTGCGGCGGAATTGGAGGCTGGTCTGGGCGTGAATCCAGTCGAGAGCATGGAGCAGTTCGTGGGCCAGAGCGGACAACTCGTGGGGCGGGAGAGCGCCCCCATTGGGGAGCGATTGGCTGCGGTGCACGCTGGTCCAGAGGCAGCGGTTGGCAAAGCCGTTGTGAGATTCGGTGCGGCCGATGTGGTGAAGGAGTTCGCTTTGTGTCACGTGCCCAACGAGGCTGATATGGGCGGCAGTGGCGTGGAGAAGGCGCCGGCCATCGTGAGCGCTGAGATCGCCGCCGTCCCAGGCGCAGCGCAGCAGAGGCGAGAGCTGCCCGGTTTCGCGGCCGAGGAGATGGAGGATGGAGGCGAACTCCTCTGAGAGCAGAAAGAGACGGCGGTCGGTGGGCGGTTGTTGGTCGTGCAGTGCCTGGAGGACGGTGTTGGCGGTGGGGCGGTGGGTGGTGACGCGGTGCGTGATCCAGGGGTGGTCCACTTCGGTGAAGAGGCCGGCGATCTGACGCCAGCTTGTTCCTTTGCGGGCTTTGCTGGACTCGCCGACGAGGATGACGAAGAGATTGAGGCCGTGGCGGGTGGAGCCGACGAGGGAATGGGGGCCGGGACCTGCGAGGTTGCCGAAGGCGGCGAGGAATTGCAGCAGGAGGGCCACAGGATCGGCTTCACTGTGGGGGGCGAGACTGCGGACGATGCGGCCGGCAAGGCCGTAAAGGGCTGGATCGTCTAATGTGGGTGGGGAAAGAACCGCCTCCCCCGCGCTCCCCCGGATGTCCTGTCGAGAGCCGCTGCGTTGATCATCATCATCATGCGGTTTTCTTTCGGCTAAAGCGTGAGGGGGCGGCGGGTATGGCTGTTGCGCGGGCGGTTGGACGACCACAGGCTCGTCGGTGGTTTTGGGTTGCGGCTGGTCCTGGTCCCGGAGGTGGTCCCGGAGGGCGAGCAGTTCTTCGCGGCGACGGCGCTCTGCGGTGGCGAAGGCAGACATGGAGAAGCGAGAGTTCCATGGGTTTGCATTTTTCATAATACGACACTAGTACGGTTTCGGTAGTTGCAACAGTGGCTTAAGCATTTATTTTGGAAATCATTAGTAACCTTAGCTTGATTGCAAATATTACTAAATTCACGCGCGACAAAACGCCTACATATTGCATCTTTACTAGACGCGCCAAGTCAGCTTCAGACGCAGACGACACAGCATAGTAACTGTAGCGCCGAACTTGCCGACCTGAGTCACAGGGCTGTCGACTCACTCGTGCGGGGAGCGACAGCGGCGTCAAGCACCGAAAGCTTCGTTACAAGGGCCTCGGGTACGGAGCAGTGGTATCCCACCCTTCGCAAAGAGCGCGAAGGATGGGGCACCCGAGATTGGTGGAGGGGAAAGAGATACACTACGCCCATCTTTACTGACCCAGGTATGGTGGGGATCGAGGGGCATCCGTGTGGATCTGTGGTACCCGCGACCAGCTTGAGCACATCGACGGTGTCGAAGCGGGGAGCGGAAAGCGATAGCGCAACTCAGACTCAATAGCAACTCTAACGATCTGTTCCGAATCCACACCGGCTAAGTTCGCTAACCACTTAGCGCTTGCGACTAAGCACTTAGCAGAGACCTTAGAGAGCACAGTTATCGCTGCTCCCAAGTTACGAAAGTATTTATTTTGCTACCGGGACAATCCTGCAACCTGCCCGCATCCTTCGCCCCAGTTTATCAGGGTGCACAGAGCCTCTTACTGACGTCGAATTTCAATAGCCCTGGCCAGGTCCAGCTCTTGCTGAGCGGGACCACACCAAACGCCTCCTCGGTGACCGCCTCGCCCACCTTCAGTCTCGGCTCGGGTACCTTCTCGACCGCACAAAACGTAACCCTTTCCGACAGCACCGCAGGCGCGGTGATCTACTACACCACCAATGGCAGCACGCCCACCACCTCCAGCCCGGTTTATCACAGCGCAATCACCATCACCAACACCACCACCATCAATGCCATCGCCCTCGCGTCGGGCTACACCGCCAGCCCGGTAACATCGGCCAGCTACACGTTTAATCCCTACCTGGGCAACAACGCCTATTCGTATACCGGCACCGATACCAGGAACTACATCAACGCGACCTACGCGGTTACGGGGAATGATTCCGGCGGATACACGGCCACATCCTGCAGCTTCTACCAGCCCAGCGGCACAGTGACCAAAGGAGCGAACATCGATTGTGGCCTGGTGCCGGCGCCCACCCCGACCACGCAATCGTCGAGCTGGCTCTGCCATGGCACCTACAGCAATCCCGGCTCCTCGGGGGTGGGTGGATGGATCACCATCCCTCTTACGGGATGTGGAACGCTCTCTCCCGGCAGCGCCTATTGGATCTCCACCGACAACAACGATCCTTTGAGCTTCCCTTATGGCTTCTGGAATTGCGGAGGGAGCTGCACCGGCTCGGCCCCGACGGTGGGCAACGGAACTTATCCTTACCGCTACATCGCCGTCAGCTATGGCCAGTACACGGGAATGGGCACGTCCATGCTCGCCGGCGGAGCCTACCAAGCCTCGCAGTACGTGACCCTGGGTCTGAACACGCCCAATCAGACGGCAACCCCGACCTTTTCTCCGGGCACGGGGACTTACTCCACGGCGCAGTCAGTCACCCTCGCGGACGCCACTTCCGGGGCGGTCATTTACTACACCACGGACGGCAGCACGCCTACTACGGCCAGCTCTGTTTATCACAGCGCCATCACGGTAACAAGTACGACCACGATCAATGCCCTCGCTGTGGCTCCTGGTTACAGTAACAGCACCGTCGGCTCGGCTACCTACACCTTCAATCCCTATCTGGGGACGAATGCTTACTCGACTGCCGGCACGGACAGCGCGAACTACATCAATGCGACCTACGCGGTCACCGGGAGCAACGCGCACGGTTACACGGTCAGCTCGTGCAGCTTTTATCAGCCGACCGGCACGGTCACTTCAGGAGCGAAGATAGATTGTGGCTTGATCCTGGCGCCCACGGCAACCACGAAATCCTCGAGCTGGCTTTGCCATGCAACTTACACCAATCCCGGCTCGTCCGGGGCGGGGGCGTGGATCACCGTGTCGCTCTCGGGCTGCGGTACGCTGCCGGCGGGGACAGCGTACTGGATCGCCACCGACAGCAACGATACGCACACAGGCTTTCCCTATGGATTCTGGAACTGTGGCAGTTCCTGCAATGGCAGTGCGCCGACCGTGGGGACAGGAACTTATCCGTATCGATATAGCTCGGCGACCTACGGAGTGTACACCGGCATGAGCAGTTCGATGACGGCTTCTCCGGGGACCCAGGCCGCACAATTCGTAACCTTGGCGGTGGCGCCATGAGTCTCCGGTTCCACGCCATCCGGCTTAGCCGCTCACTGAAACACAAACCGGGAATATTCACCAGGGGGCCTATGTTGAAGCATGCATTGGTGTATCTCAATAGGAACGCAGAAAGCGCGCAAAGCCGCCTCAAAAAAGGCCCGCGGGCGGATTCTCTACGCAAGAACTGGTCACCGGGCTATCGCAACGCTCACCGCGCCACACCTCAGGGTTCGTGGATGGAGTGGTTTCGATGGGGACTAATCCTCCTCTCGATACTGCACGCCGGGCTTGCAGTCGCCCAGAGTAGTTTGACCGATGTCGTCGGCATTCCTACAGACGCTGCTATCTACCCGATTCCCGGCGTGGGGTTTGTGAACCTGGTGAATGGTAACCTGCATGTAGAAATCCCATTGCGCACCATAACCGGCCGCAACGGGAAAAAGTCCACGACTGCCATCGTCTACGACAACAGCTTTTGGGAGTCCTTACCATGCCCGAACCAGACGTGTAATGCCCCTAACGGGTGGGCCACACTGGCAGCGCCGTTTCCGGGAGGCGGCGGATATGGGGCACCGGTGAGTATACAGGCAAGCGGCGCCGGCCAGGTAAATGCCTTAAGCCAAACTTCCGTCTGTGGTTCCGCAGACCAGACAACCTACTCCAACTTTACCTACACCGATCCACACGGGACCATCCACCCCTTTCCAGCCGCTGTGATTGTGACGGCATCAAATTCGGAGTGCTTCCCGTCCGCAGCCCAGGTCGCAGCGGCCGACGGAAGCGGGTACTGGCTGGTAGTGAACAATGGTACCGGCTGGACTGTTTACGACATGCACGGGAACGTCGTAACCAACAACGGCCCAGACACCAATGGAAATACAGCCCCAAGTCTCAGGCAAGACTCGCTTGGACAAGGCCTGTACCTTCCATCGGATTTTTCGGTCAATTTCGAGACGGTTCATGTCTGGACCAATTTTGCCGACCCGAGCATCGCCGAGCAGCAGGGCTCCGCACAGGTGATAAGTTCCATTACACTGCCTGACGGAAGAAGCTACGCTTTCCAGTATGACGATGCCGGCAATACACCACAACCGGGGCACTACGGGACCTTGACGGGCATTACACTGCCCACGGGAGGCCAGATCACCATCATAAGCAACCCACAAGGCTACGCGGCCTTTCCTTTGCCGGCGATGGTGGTGAAGAGCGTTCAGACGCCAGATGGGACGTGGTCTTTCCAATACAACTCTTCCACGCAAACAGTTACCGCGACAGCCCCACCCGATCCGCTCACCGGGCTTTCCGCACAGACGACGGGCACCAAACCCGGCTCGACTGAAACCGTAAAATATTACTCCAGTACGGCTACAGGCACGCCTCTACGCACGGTTCAAACAACATTCGTCAATCCCGGTGTTTCTTCCGTCACAACCACGCTGGAAGACGGGAAGACCAGCAGCGTTCAGTACTCCTATGAAGATCAATGCACTCCCCGGGTTAACCTTAAGCAGGAGTTTGACTTCAACGGTAACCCCATTCGCGTAACGAAGATTCAGTATTGGACTACTGCAAACGACGACAAGCTACTGTGCGAACAATTCAATGGCGAGCCCACCTGGGACACCACCGATCCATACTTGGGTACCAATAACGCTCTTATCCTGCACATCACTGACATTCCCCAGAGCATCATAGTCTACGGGCCGGGGGGAGTCACCAGCGCTCCCGTGGCGCAGACCAATTTTACCTACGATTCGACTGGCCTTACGGCGACATCCGGCTCGCTCAGTCATTCGGTCGTGGGCCTTACAGTGAATGGAAACAAGATTCACGACGACACTGATTTCGGAACCTCGATGAAATGGCGTGGCAATCCGACAATCGTTTCCCGCATGACCACACCCGGAAATTTCATCACGACATCGACCAATACCTACAATATCCTCGGCGAGCTCGTCTTGACCAAAGACGGCAACGGAAATCAAACGCAGTTCGATTACACTGACTCGTGGAACGACGCGTCGTGCATTTCAAGCCCCGTCTTTGCGTATCCTACGACGGTGACCAACGCGCTGAACCAGGTCAGCGAAAGCGCTTATAACTCCTGTGACGGAAGCCTTGCGAGTACAAAAGACCAGAACGACATCACTGCAGACCGGAGCGGAACGGTCTACACGTACGACGGTTTGCAGAGAGTAACCAGCATCGCCCTGCCGGATGGAGGGAATACTCAGCGAAGCTATGGCGGAAGCTCGGTGCCGGAAGTGATTACAACCACCACGACGGCGACGCCAAATCCCAACCAGGTATCGACCACCACCCTCGATTCATTGGGCAGAGCAGCGACCGTCGTAGCCGCAAATGGGGCAACGACACAATCAGAATATGATGCGCGCGGCCGCCTCTCTTCCGTCACCAATCCATCGCTGAGCAGCACTGATTCCACCAACGGGACCACCAAATACTTGTACGATGCGCTCGGCCGTCTGACGGTTCAAACGCAACCCGATAGCAGTACGCTTCAATGGTGCTATGAGGGCATGGCTGCCAGCGGTCAGACAAACTGCCTAGCCAACAAGAGCACAAACGCAATCGCCGAGACAGACGCCTGGGTGGACTTTTCCGACGAAAGTGGCACCCATTGGCAGAGGATGAGCGACGGTCTGGGGAGACTCACGGCGGTCCTGGAGCCCAACACCAGCAAGACTCCGGCGATCGAAACCGACTACGCATATGACGCCCTTAACGATTTATCCACAGTCAACCAGGTTGGCGTCTCCGGGGAAACAGCCGTAGCGCGTTCCTTTGTCTACGATGGAATGTCGAGGCTAACCACGGCCGCCAATGCAGAATCGGGAACAACGATTTACAGCTACGACGGGAACGGAAATGTAACCAGCAAGGTGGACGCACGCGGAAGCGCCACCGGCGGCGTGTGGTACTGCTATGACGGGTTGAATCGCATCACGGTTAAAGCCTATACCTCGCAGAACTGTTCCTCGCCAACCTCGCCTGCCGCCACCTATAGCTACGATTCGTCTTCCGTCTCAGGCAATCAAAATCCGGTAGGACGGCTGACAAACGAGAAAGTATTCAGCGGAAGCACCCTGCTGACCCAGCGACAGCCCTATGCCTACGACGCAATGGGCCGGCTCAAA
>Ga0302324_100007318_pt1 | contig 23507 bp, 20 predicted proteins | sample Palsa_T0_1_FD_201949 | JGI IMG/M metagenome (GOLD analysis project Ga0302324, IMG submission 201949) | Peat permafrost microbial communities from Stordalen Mire near Abisko, Sweden - Palsa_T0_1 | ecosystem: Environmental > Terrestrial > Soil > Palsa > Peat permafrost | place: Sweden: Abisko... | reverse complement strand
GAATGCCGGGCTATGGACGCATCTGGCGCATTCCCGTGAGCTTTACAATCGATCGTCAGGGACGCTTGGTTGACGACGGCTGGCGGGATCCGCATCCGGTGTGGACGCAAGAGCGTCTGCAACGCATCGTGACGCCGCTACTTTCCATGACGTGATTGTGGGAAATTCGCTGTTTTACTACTGCATTGCCATCTTCGAGGAAGACGCACGATTCAGTGCGCGCTGAGCGGCTCGGACGAATGGGGAGCGCACATGGTCGCATCCCCATCCCGCCCGAGCGCGCACTGTTCCTTGATATTCAGATGGATCTGCTGAACGGTATCGCCTTCGCGCGTGCACTCGATGCACAAACGCTGCCTTTGATCGTGTTTGTGACCGCGTTCGATAACTTCGCGCTGGAGGCGTTTGGAAGTCTGCACCATCGACTATCTTCTTAAGCCCTTCGACTATGAGCGTTTCAGCAGATCACTGGCGCGCATGCGTCACAGACACGCGACGGAAAGCCAGGCGGACCGACAAGCGACGATGTCATCCGCTCTGCAAGAGTTGGAACTCCAGGCCACGACGGCGACTCCTCCCCGCATTCTCGCGGAGTCCGGAAGCCGCATGCATGTTCTCGATGTAACCCACGTCGAAGTCGTGGAAGCCGATCGAAACTACGTGAAGATCACCGTGGGGCGCGAGATTCTTCACGCGCGCAGTACCCTGCAGCAGGCTGAGAAATCGTTGCAATCGCAGCCGATGTTGCGCATAAGCCGGTCCTGCCTGGTCAAATTGCGGCATGTGACCGAGATCAGCCGTACTCCGCGTGGCGATGCCATCCTCGTTTGCCGGTGGCACCACCGTGACGAGCAGCGAGGGCTTCCGAGAATCTGTCAGACAGTATCTTGACTCGCTGGAAATCGGTTCGCTGTGAATGGTAGCGAACCATCCCATAGACACTGCAGAATCGGCCACTGCATACGACCCACACGGTGGCGAGCGGCTTACCGCTGAGCTGCGCCACCATTCGGTAGCGGGCGTTGGCGAGCAGCCAGTCGCTCTTTGTCTTCCCGTACGCGGATGTTGCCGTGAGAAGCTGTCCGGCAGATTCTTAAGAGTGCTTCACAATCCGCAAAGTTGATCGCCCGTCGCTTCGATTGATTTACGAAAGCGGCCACGAATGATTGCGACGTTCTGCTTCGTAAGTAATTGAAAATAATATAATTTATGGATGGGCGCGCGAGAGCCTCGCGTACTCCATGCACTCGAGTGAAGCGGCCGGCGTCGATATTGAGTCGGAACATCCGAATTCCGGTGTCGTTTATGGTTGAATCAGGGAGGATGCGTACCCCAGAGGTATTGGCCTCTATCGACAAGTAAACCGAGTCACTATTGGCAGCCCCGCCAGTCGCTGCGAGGTCACCGTCGAAGCCAGCGGCACGGAGAGCGATGCACTCCTGAATCGCCCGGCGGCGACGCCGCTACAGGAAGCATCCAGAAGAAAGCCTATGAATGATCCGGATACCGTTGCAACTCCGGCACACCACGACGCGCATCGCAGTCGCGCCCGACAGCTAGGTTTGCGAACTAAGCGTCAGTGGGTGATCTCCGCGCTTATTGGGATTTGCGTGTTGGTCCTCGTCTGGCTGCTAATCGTCTGGTTAACGAAGCCAAAGCCCAAGCCCCCCGCTCCACCGCCGATCCCGGTATTTGCGGCGCCCGTCAAACTCGGCAGCATCAATATATACCTCGACAACATTGGCACCGTCACTCCGGTTTACACCGTAACTTTGGCGAGCAGGGTCGCAGGAGCACTGACCGAAGTTCGCTTCAAGGAAGGTCAGATGGTGAAGAAGGACGAGCTCTTAGCGGTGATCGATCCTAGACCGTATCAGGCTGTCGTGCTTCAGGCACAGGGGCAATTGGCACGCGATCTGGCTTTATTGAAAAACGCGCGACTCGACCTCGTGCGCTATCAGAACTCTTACAAAGAGCACGCCGTCCCAGAGCAGCAAGTGGCAACGCAGCAGGCCCTGGTCGAACAGGATATGGGTGTCCTGAAGCTCGATGAGGGCAACCTCGCTGCTGCCCAGGTGAACCTCGACTACACGCGCATCGTTTCACCGATCGACGGCAGAGTGGGACTTCGCACCGTCGATCCGGGCAACATCGTGCCAGCAGATGGTACGACCGGACTCGTCACCATCGCACAGCTGCAACCAATTACCGTCATTTTTACTATTGCCGAGGACGACCTCTCGCAGGTGACCGAACAAATAGCCACCGGCCGCACACTTGCGGTCGACGCGCTGGACCGCACCAGGCAACGCAAGCTGGCGGCAGGGAGCCTCCTTACCATAGACAATGAGATCAACACGACGACTGGCACGGTGCGCGCACGCGCAACGTTTTCGAACACTCACAACGAGCTCTTTCCCAATCAATTCGTCAACACCCGGCTCCTGGTGAAGACGCTCACTCAGGTTAATCTCGTTCCCGAAGCGGCCATTCAGCGCAATAACGATGTCGCCTTCGTATACGTCGTGCAGCCCGACAGCACAGTGCAGTCGGTTAACGTGAAGATCCAGGCGACGGAAGCTCAGGTTTCGGCGGTCATTGGCGTCGCGCCTAATCAACACGTCGTGACGGATGGCTTCGACAAGCTGCAGAACGGCATGAGAATTGTCATTCGCAAGCCGCCTGCCAAACCCGCGACGCCCGACAATGCGCAGCCCACTGCGACGCCCAACGGCGAGGTGAAAAAGACCGGATGAATCCGTCGCGACCGTTCATTCTGCGGCCGATCGCGACGTCGCTCTTAATGGCAGCGATCCTGTTGATCGGCATCATCGGCTTCAGGCAACTGCCAATCGCTGCGTTGCCCGACGTCGATTACCCGACCATGCAGGTCGTGACATTTTACCCGGGAGCGAGTTCGGATGTCATCGCATCCGCCGTCACTGCGCCCCTCGAAAGACAGCTTGGAGAAGTCCCGGGCCTCAATCAAATGCTCTCTGCGAGCTCAGATGGCGCGTCCGTCATCACGCTGCAATTCAACTTGAGCCTCAATATTGACATCGCCGAACAGGATGTGCAGGAGGCAATAAACGCTGCGCAAAGCTATCTGCCACAACAGTTGCCGATGCCGCCGGTATACAGCAAGGTCAATCCCGCGGACGCTCCGATCCTCACCCTCGCACTGACCTCGCAGTCGATGCCGCTGGCGCAGGTCGAAGACTACGCAGATACGCGCCTCGCCGAGAAAATCTCACAGTTGCCGGGCGTCGGCGCGGTAACCATTAGCGGTGGCCAGAAACCCGCCGTGCGCGTCCAGGTCAATCCCACACAGCTTGCGTCTTATGGACTCAACATGGAGGACGTACGCGCGTCCCTTACGGCTACGAGCGTCGATACGGCAAAGGGCAGCTTCGATGGTCCCTCGCAGAGCTACCAGATTGCTGCCAATGACCAGATCACCTCGAGCGCTGATTACCGGCAGCTGGTTCTCACCTATCAAAACGGCGCCCCAATCATGCTCAAGGATGTGGCTAATGTGATTGATGGTGTGGAAAACAGCGAGCAATCCGCCTGGATGAACAATGTTCCGGCGGTAATCGTGAACATTCAACGTCAACCCGGGGCCAACATTATTGATGTCGTCAATCAGATAAAGGCGCTGTTGCCGAAGCTGCGGGCGACGATACCGCCCGCCATTAAAATAGCGGTATTGACCGATCGCACAACTACTGTGCGAGCTTCGGTATCGGATGTGGAGTTCGAGCTCCTCCTGTGCATCGCGCTCGTGGTTGCCGTAATTTTCGTTTTTTTGCGCACTTTGGCCGCCACGGTCATTCCGGGCATCGCAGTCCCGCTGTCGCTCATCGGCACGTTCGGCGCCATGTATGCACTTGGTTTCAGCCTAAATAATCTAACCCTCATGGCGCTTACGATCTCCACGGGCTTCGTCGTCGACGACGCGATCGTGATGATAGAAAACATCACGCGCTATGTTGAACAGGGAGAGGCGCCACTCGACGCGGCACTAAAGGGTGCCGAACAGATCGGCTTTACGATCATGTCGCTGACGGTCTCGCTCATTGCAGTACTGATACCGCTACTTTTCATGGGCGACATCACCGGCCGCCTGTTTCGGGAATTTGCGATAACGCTCAGCGCGACGATCCTCATCTCCGCGATGATATCGCTCACACTCACACCGATGCTCTGCGCAAAACTCCTGCGCCATAAGGAAGAGTCGCAGCAGAGCCGCTTCTATCGAATCTCGGAGCGGTGGTTTAAGAATACCATCAGATTTTACCAACGCACTCTTGACTGGGTGCTCGAGCATCGCACCCTCACGTTGTGGGTTGCGGTCGGCACCCTCCTCTTGACCATTCTGCTCTACATCGTCATCCCGAAAGGGTTCTTCCCCGTGCAAGATACCGGGGAGATTCAGGGCGTCTCCGAGGCGGCGCAAAACGTTTCCTTTGCACGAATGGCCGAACTGCAGCAACGCCTAGCGGCAGACATTCTCAAGGATCCCGCGGTCGAGAGCCTGTCATCGTTCATCGGCGTCGACGGTACGAACACGACTCTCAACAGCGGACGCATACAAATCAACCTGAAGCCGCTCGCCAAGCGCAAGGACGCCTCGCAGGTGATTCGGAATCTGCAAAATTCCCTGGGACACGTGGACGACATCAGTCTGTACATGCAGCCCGTGCAAGACATCTCTGTGGAGGACATCGTTAGCCGAACCGAGTACCAGTACAGTTTGCAGGACCCTAGCGCGGATGAGCTCTCGAAGTATGTCGCGCGCTTCGTCGATCGGCTGAATCAGCTGCCTGAGCTTGAGGACGTTGCCAGCGATCAGCAGACACAGGGGCGGCGGGCGACACTTTCATTTGACCGGCCCACGGCATCACGTCTCGGTGTCACCCCGCAAAACATCGACGACAGCCTCTACGATAGCTTCGGGCAGCGCCAAGTCTCAACGCTGTTCACGCAGCTGAACCAATATCACGTTATCTTGGAAGTGGCACCGGAATTCAAAGTCGGACCCGAGAATCTGCACGATATCTATTTGAAATCGACGGGAGGGGTACCGATTCCGCTGAGTGCTTTCACGCACACGTCTCAGGGATCGGCGCCGATCCTGATAAGCCACATGGGTCAATTCCCTGCGACCACGGTTTCATTCAACCTCGCCCCAGGAGCGTCGTTGGGTGCGGCGGTCAAGGCAATTCAAGAGGTGCAAAAGGAGCTGCCTGCACCTCCCGCATTGCAGGGATCGTTTCAGGGCACCGCGCAGGCTTTTGTCAGCTCTCTGACCAATGAATCAATCCTGGTGCTGAGTGCTCTCTTGACGGTTTACATCGTGTTGGGGATTCTCTACGAAAGTTATATCCACCCTATTACGATTCTCTCGACGCTGCCGTCTGCGGCGGTTGGCGCACTATTGGCACTGCTGATTTGCGGCTCACAGCTCACGGTCGTGGCGATCATCGGCATCGTCTTGCTGATCGGCATCGTGCAAAAAAATGCCATCATGATGATCGACTTCGCACTCGAAGCGCAGCGCAAGGAGAAGAAATCAGCCTACGACGCTATCCATGAAGCCTGCTTGCTGCGCTTTCGTCCCATCCTCATGACCACGATGGCTGCGATGCTGGGCGCGATGCCCCTCGCCTTCGGACACGGCGTCGGCTCGGAGTTGCGACGGCCCCTCGGTATCGCGATCGTCGGCGGCCTGATATTCAGCCAGCTCTTGACCCTGTATACGACGCCGGTCATTTACCTGTTTTTCGACGATTTGGCCGCTCGGATCGCGGGCCTTCGCAAACACAGGACACCTGCCGCCGCACCACAACCAGCCGCACAATCAGGGCCGGCTCAGCAAGCCCAATGAACTTCTCTGCACCCTTTATCCAGCGTCCCATCGCAACCACGCTGCTTACGGCGGCGGTGGCGCTGGCGGGAGTGGTCGCGTTTAAGGAGCTCCCCGTCTCCCCGCTGCCACAGGTCGACTTTCCGACGATTTCGGTGTCCGCATCGCTTCCGGGTGCGAGTCCCGAAATCATGGCGTCCTCCGTTTCGACGCCCCTTGAGCGCGAGTTCGGCCGAATAGCAGCGGTCACCGAGATGACGGCCCAGAGCACGCTCGGCCAGACGAGCATCACGCTGCAATTCGATTTGAGCCGCAATATCGACGCGGCGGCGCGCGACGTTGAGGCCGCAATAAATGCCGCGCGCAGCTATCTGCCAACCGACCTGCCCAACAATCCTACCTATCGGAAAGTGAACCCGGCGGATGCCCCGATCATGATAGTGGCGCTGACCTCGGACAAGCTCCCGCCAGCCCAGCTGTACGACGCTGCATCGACGATCCTGCAACAGCGTCTCTCGCAGATAGCCGGCGTCGGCCAAGTACTGGTGGGTGGCAGCTCCGCTCCCGCCGTGCGGATCAATATCAATCCGACGCAGCTGAATGGCTACGGTCTGCAATTGGAGGACGTGCGTTCGGCCATTGCAGCGCAAACCGCCAACGAAGCCAAAGGAAGTTTCGCGACCGCCAGTCGGCGCTGGGAAATCACGGCGAACGACCAACTGCTTAAAGCGGTCGACTACCGGCCGCTCATCGTGGCCTTTCGCGGTGGCGCGCCCGTGCGGCTCTCGGATATCGCCCAAGTGCAGGACTCGGTGCAGACCGTCCGCTCGCTGGGCCTCGCTAATGGCCAACCCGCCGCGTTGATCATTATTTTCCGACAGCCCGGAGCCAATATTATTTCAACTGTGGATGGCATCAACGCCGCGCTGCCCCAGCTGCACGCGAGCATCAACCCCGCCATCAAACTGACCGTCGCGCTGGACCAGACCGTAACGATCCGCGCCTCGGTAAAAGATATCGAGGGGACCCTCCTCATTTCGATCCTGCTTGTCGTCCTTGTGGTCTTTCTCTTCCTACGCGAATGGCGTTCGACGTTGATTCCGCTCGTCGCCGTGCCGGTCTCCATCCTTGGAACCCTGGCGGTCATGTATCTGGCTGGCTACAGCATCGACAATCTCTCCCTCATGGCACTGACCATCTCTACCGGGTTCGTCGTCGACGATGCGATTGTGGTGCTCGAGAACATCACACGCTACCAAGAAGGGGGAATGGGTGCCGAGGAGGCTGCGTACAAAGGAGCCGCCGAAATCGGTTCCACCGTTCTTTCCATGAGCCTTTCGCTAGTAGCCGTGTTCACGCCGATCCTGCTCATGGGCGGCATTATAGGGCGATTGTTCCGCGAATTCGCGATAGCACTTTCCGTCACGATTCTCGTCTCGTTGGCGGTGTCCCTCACGACGACGCCCATGATGTGCGCGCAGTTGCTGAGCAAAAAATCTGCTCACGGAAAATTTTATCGGGCAAGCGAGAGAGTATTCGAACGGGTGCTGAAAAAATATGAGCAAAGCTTGGGGTGGGTTCTAGAACATTCCCTGCTGGTACTGATTGTCGCCATCGTGACGGTCGCACTGAATGTGTACTTGTATATTGAAATACCGAAGGGATTTTTTCCGCAGCAGGATACGGGGCGCCTAAACGGCAGCATCGTTGCGGACCAAGGGACATCATTCCAGCTTATGCAGCTGAAAATCCAGCGTCTGGCAGCGATCGTCAAGCAGGATCCCGCTGTCGCCTCGGTGCTCGCGTTCACGGGCGGTGGAGGAGGAACGACGACCAATACAGGGCGCGTTTTCATATCCCTCAAGCCGCTTGGGCAGCGCAAGGCATCCGCTGATCAGATCATCAATCGACTGCGCCCCAAACTCGCCGTCGTGCCGGGAGCGACCTTGTTTTTGCAGGCGGTACAGGACGTCCGAATTGGCGGGCGGCAAAGCAACGCCCAATACCAGTACACGATTCAGAGCGATAATTTGCAGCAGCTAAATCACTGGGGACCGCTGCTCTTGAGTTCAATGAAGAAGATTCATCAGCTGACCGACGTGAATAGTGACGCCCAGAACAGCGGACTAGCCGTCAATCTGGTCATCGACCGGCCCACAGCCTCGCGACTTGGCATAAGCGCGCAGGCCCTGGACGCCGTCCTTTATGACGCCTTTGGCGAGCGGGAGATCGCGACGACGTACACCTCGCTTAATCAATACTTTGTTGTCATGGTCGTCGACCCAAGCTTTTGGCAGGATCCGCAGGCGTTGCAGAACGTCTATGTGGTCTCTGCCAGCGGCGCGATGGTGCCGCTTGCGGCATTTACACACTTCGGTTCCTCGACTGCACCGCTCGCTGTCAACCACTCGGGCGTTTTCCCCTCTGTGACATTTTCATTCAATCTTGCTCCGGGAGTTGCGCTCGGCGACGCGGTGAAGCTCATCAACGCGGCGCAGCAGAAAGCCGGAATGCCCAGCACCATTACAGGCGCGTTCAGTGGCACGGCTCAGGCATTCAAGGATTCACTTGCCAACGAACCGCTGCTCATTGCTGCGGCAATAGCCGCGGTGTATGTCGTGCTGGGTATTCTTTATGAGAGCTACATCCATCCGATCACTATCCTCTCGACGCTGCCCTCGGCAGGGGTGGGCGCGCTCGTCGCGCTGATGATCACGCATACCGACCTCAGCGTCATCGCCTTGATCGGAATCATCCTTTTGATCGGAATCGTAAAAAAGAACGCCATCATGATGATCGACTTTGCCCTCGAAGTAGAAAGGCACGAGCATAAAACGCCCAAGGAGGCGGTCTTTCAGGCCTCGCTGTTGCGCTTTCGACCCATCATGATGACGACTATGGCCGCGCTGCTCGGCGGCGTTCCGCTGGCAATCGGCACGGGCATGGGGTCGGAACTCAGGCGTCCGCTCGGCATTGCGATTGTCGGTGGTCTGATCGTGAGCCAAGCGCTGACTTTGTATACCACGCCCGTTATTTATCTCTACATGGACCGTCTGAATACATGGGTCTCGAAGTTTGGGCTTAGGTCCGGCCCCACCACGCGCACCGCGGCCGGTGCATCCGCCTCATGAAAGCGGTTGCACTCACTGCGGGACCGTTTGGCCTTGCGCTCCTCCTGGCGGGATGCAACTTCGCACCACATTATCAAACCCCGAAGAACGCCCCTGCGCCCGCGTTTAAAGAAGCGGTACCCAGCAACGCTCCCGCCCAAGGATGGAAACTTGCCGAACCGAGAGACGCCGAGATCAGAAACGCATGGTGGGAGGTGTATCAGGATGCGGAACTGAACGAGCTCGAGTCACGGGTCGCGATATCCAATCAGACTGTCGCCGGCGCAGAGGCAAATTACCGCGCGGCGCGTGCGCTGGTGCAGAAAGCAGAGGCGGCGTACTTCCCTGCGCTGACCCTCGATCCTTCCGTGGTTCGCTCGCGGGCGAGTGCAGCAGAGGTCTTGGCCGGCGGCGTCCCCGGCGTGACCTCCTCCAGTACGGGAACCACGACGCCGACGGTCGGCGCGGCGACTACCGGGGTCAGCGGCGCCTCGACGACCCCGCGCACGATCTATTCGTTTCCGCTTGAAATCTCCTACCAAGTCGATCTCTGGGGCAGCGTCCGCAATTCTGTAGCGCAAAGCCGTTATTCGGCGCAAGCGAGCGCCGGACAGGTGGAGACCGCCCTTCTCAGCACTCAGAGTCAGCTCGCGCAGGACTATTTTCAACTTCGAGTTACGGACGAGCAACGACTTCTTCTGGAGACGACATTGGCCGACTATCAGGCAAGCCTGCGCCTGGTCAAGTCGCTTTTCAAAGGGGGTCTCGCCTCAGAGGAGGACATCGCGCAGGCAAACACCCAGCTCGAATCCGCCAAGGCGCAAGCCACTGATCTGGGGATCGCGCGCGCGCAATATGAGCATGCGATCGCAGTGCTGATCGGGGTTCCCCCGGCGCAATTTTCCATCGCCTATCGGCATTTCAATCAACCTCTGCCGATCGTGCCCGTTGGCGTGCCTTCCGATCTTCTCGAACGTCGTGCTGACATTGCCGCTGCGGAACGCCAGGTCGCCGCAGCAAATGCAGGCATTGGCATTGCACGCGCAGCATATTTCCCTGCCCTGACGTTAAGCGGTTCGGGCGGTTTTGAGTCGACAGCGGTCAGTCAACTCTTCGACTGGCCCAATCGCTTCTGGTCATTCGGACCGGCAGTCGCCCAAGTGCTATTCGACGGCGGAGCATTGCGCGCCGCGACCGCGCAGGCGCGAGCTCTTGACGATCAGGCGGTGGCGAACTACAGACAGACAGTGCTCACGGCGATTCAGTCGGTGGAGGATAATCTCGCGAGCCTGCGCATTCTTGCACAGGAATTGACGGAGGAGCATAACGCCGCTGTAGCCGCGCAGCATTTTGTTGCCTTGTCGGTCACGCGCTATCGAAACGGGATCGATAGCTACGTAAACGTCATCACCGCCCAAAACGCCTTCTTAACAGCGCGGGAAGCTGAGCTGCAGGTTCAGATTCGGCAGCTTACCGCCAGCGTCAATTTGATCAATAACCTTGGCGGCGGATGGACTACATCCGAATGGAGCCAGACTGAGCGTATGGCGGAGAATCCACCCAGCGCCGACAAAGAAGCGCAAGTGCCCGCGCAGAATAATGCGGCGACTCCAAATCCGCCGCCCTTGTCGAATCGAGAACTTCGCCCCGAAGAGCTTTTAAAGCAAGACGAGGCCGATATGGCGCCAGGACCATGAATGAAGTAGTACCAAGCGCGCTCGTTTAGATCGCTGATGTTGCAGCGACCCCTCCAGCCTCAACGACCATAGTGACGCTGCGTTGCAGAGTCATCTGTGTCCATGATTATCAGATCGCCGCGAGTCGGCCCAATCTCTTACACCGGCTCGAGGCATTCTCCTACAACTCACGCAACGACTTGTAGTGATACTGCATGTGAAAGGAAGAAGAGAGCCGCGTGGAATGTTCGCGGAAGTCAAGGCTTCGAAGATAGATTTGGAAGAGCTCGGCGGCGAGCTCCCGAAGCGCAAAGAGGAATTGTCAGGTGAGACAGCTGCTGATCGAGTAGTGAGGTTCAATAAAGTAGGAGCTCAACAATGGCGAGAAAATATAGCAAATCGAGTGGAAAGAAAGTCGAGAAGGCGATGCACGAAATGGAGCGCGGCACGCTGCGCAGCGGCGGCTCCGGCGCAAAAGTCAAGAGTCGCAAGCAGGCCATTGCCATTGGGCTATCGGAAGCTCGGCGTGCGGGGGAAAAGGTGCCGAAGAAGAAATAGAGGGAAGCAAGCAAGCGATAGGTGCCAATCTGCCGTCGACGGCATCATGCGACGCTGAGAGGGGGCTTTTACGAGTCAATGCGCGACATACCTTGTCGGATGTCCGCGGAAAATGTATCTCTGCTGCCGGAATCCCTTGCGCGTTGGGTGATGCACCCGAAGGCGCGCAGTTCCTCAAGCTTATATCGCGTGTCGAGTCCGCCGATTCGATACACGTAGGTCGGAAGGTACCCGGAGAGCAGCAGGCGGTAATTCCAGGGCAGAAATCCAACGATGTGTTTGACCATGTGGTACACGAGCGTCGTGCAGTTGACGCTGATGGTGTTGTAAAAACGCGGTGTAGTTACGAGGCTGTTTGCCTGCTGCACATAGGCTAGAAACAAGGAACGCATGGCCGGAATCGGCAGACGGATCTGATAAAGATAGTCGTCCTCGCCCCGGATATTGGTACGAACGCGTATAACGTCTCGTTCGTCGGCTGCGATGATGCTGAGTTCGAACTCCTTGAAGAAGCCTCCGATCTCGGAAAACCCCTGACCCTTCTTCCGCCGGATCTCGACCGAGAACACCACATGCTCGCCTTCATCGAAGCCGAATGAGATCAGTACATGCGCTATGGCTCGATAAGACCAGTACGATAAAATCATATCGACCGAATCCAGCCGCTGCAGATCGTAGCTGCGTGATTCCCAGCGCTGCGTGTAGTCGGTGAGCGTGCGCCAGTCGAAATTGCGCACATTGTGAAGAATGACTCGACTGCCCTCCACCTCACCTGTGGTCATTTGCGCCACGTCATCGGCCCACACCCGATCGTTGGATGGCTTCAGACGATGCCACCAGACAATCAAAATCCCGAACACCACGGCGAAGCATAAAATCGCGGACGGAGATCGACGCTGCGAAAGCACCATCAGTGTCGCTACGGCCAGCGTAGCCAAGGCCGCCACGGCCCAAATCTTGTGCACCCTTCCGCCCGGCGCGTGATACCACAGAGCAAGACAGCCCCAAACTGTCAACGCAACGACGATGACAATCGCCAGACGCGTCGCTCCAATGCCCGAAAAAGCTGCTGCAACGTCACTCATCTGCGGAACTACCGCGCTCGTTCACTTGCCCGCCGGCTCGCCGACGTTGCGCTCCTTCGGTTGATCCTTGCCGTGCAGTGCATCGTCTTCGATCAGCTCTCTGTGCACATACAGGAACCGAACGGTTTCATATTCGAATGGCGAACCTGTAGCGTAATAGCGAAAATTCGTTCTGGAACGCTGGTCGACAGAGTCAAGGACTCCAAATGCCCACGTTTTGTTGCCGCGGTATAAATTAAATAAATTTATCCCATAGGGAACGCCGAAATCACCGAGCAACCCGACACTGTCGCGCAACGTCGACGGCCCGAGAATCGGAAGCACCAGATATGGGCCGGGGTGCAGCCCCCATCTCGACAACGTCATGCTGAGGCCGGTCGGCTCGCTTGCAAGATTGAGCTTTGTGGCGATATCTAACAGACCGCCGATTCCGATCGTCGAGTTGATCAGGAATCTACCGAGACTGTGCACACCGGCGGCAGGCTGTAGCTGCACCGCGTAATTGACTATGGTTTTCACTTCGTCCAAGTTTTGGAAGAAGTTGTGCACTCCGGAACGAATCGGTGCAGGCAAATGATCATAGCCGTACACGACCGGCAGGAATATCGTCTCGTCGAAGCGCGCATTGAATCGATAGGTGAATCGGTTCATCCGCTCCCACGGATCATAGGAATCAATAGACGGCGCATCGGCCGGGGTCAGGGGGACTACATCGTGCTCACCACCTTGGGAAGTGACGCCCTGGGGCGCGGTTGTCGCCGCCGCAGCGAGCGCTGCCGCGCTCTTGATGGCTGCGGCGTTGTCCGCGGCAGGAGTCTCGGGCGGTAGCCTGCGGATGGATAGCTCCTGCGAGGCACAGCCGGACAATACCCAGAAAACCAAGCAAATGAAGGCCAGCGCTCTCACTGCCCGGGCCCTCTCCAACGGCCGGAAAGCATTTCGAGCATGTCGGCGATTTGACGGCGCTCGCCGAGATTTCCCAAATGCCCGCCGTGATCGTAAACCGCAATTCTGTCGCCGAGCGTAGATTTCAGCCAAGCCAATTCCGGCTTATCCAGAATCACATCGTCGCTATTGGTTTGCGCGTAATAGTCAGGATTGCTGTGCAGCGCCGTACCGATGATGTTCAGGCTATTGTCGGCCTTAAGAGAATCTACGGTCGAATTGGGACGGTGCACGAGATAGTAAGGTGCGAAGACCTTCGCAAAATACTCGGAAAACGGTTTGCCACGTAGAATGCGTGCCGTTTCCTCCAGCGAATCGCCGAGACGCGGCGGGTTCTTCGGATCGATCACGGCATCCGTGCCAGCGTACAAATCTCCGGCGAAGAACATGTCCATGAGGGCGATGCGAAACGTTAGCGCAATTGCTGCCGAAAAATCCGCATCTGTCTTCAGTACAGTGGCCGCCGCACCCAGCAAATTGGTGTCGTCGGTCGGCACCCTGTCCGACAGGCGATACAGGTTCGCCAGTCGCGTATACAAGCGTCTATACAGACGCTCGACGCCTGCATCGCCGGAACCGATGCTGATCGTAAAGAGCTCGTCGAGGCGGGCGACGGACGTAAACAAGCTGACCGGCGGATTGATCATCACCGCACGATGAATTTTGAGCTTGCCTTCAACTGCGTCAATTGATTTGACAACGGCGGCGTTGGCCCCGCCCAGGCTGTAGCCAAGTATGTCAACATCAGTGATCTGGATGCGACGCGGCAGGTGCATGACGATCTGCTGCATGGCTTCGTACAAATCGTGGCCATCCTGTTGCAGATCGCCGGCGACTCCGGTCCGCGACGTGGAAACAATGAACCCCGCAAACGTCGGCGATGGCATAGTCAGGACGTGATAGCCCGCTCCATAAAGCGCGGCGCGCAGTGTCGAAAGTTTTGACGTGTTGCCGTCGCTGCCGATTCCCGAGATCACTATCGCCAATGGCGCGGGCTTGTCCTGCGGGGAGAACCATGCGCGCAACCTGCGGTCAAACCAGAACACCTCCGGGACGCTCCGCGTCCAGGGAATCGCGATGTTCAACTCTTCCAGTGGCACTTTTTCGGGCAAAGGCGCCACGTCCTGCGGCGGCGTCCCAAACACCGTCGCGCGCAGCGCCGCCGAATCGGCAAGACCCGCTGCGGGGCCGATCCCCGAAGAAGCACCCGGAACCTGCGCATCGGAGGCGACCGCCGCTATGGGAAACAGCGCCAAAAGCGTAAGCACCACCAGATGTTTCATTCGGCGTTGCAGGCAGCTGGCTGTAATGGGCTTGAAGCCATAAGTCTCGTCCTGCGCAGGTTACACGTTCGTCGGTTGAAATCCCGCCCGCGGCGCCAGCGACCGGTTGAGCCGAGCATGGGGTATAACAGGCTATGTTGGTGCTGCGATTGGAAGTTGCTTGCAGCTAAGTAAGCGAGCGCCTTGGCACTTTGGGCCGTCACGCGGAACACTCGCCGTGGCGCCGCACCGACGGGTGTCGCCGAGCGTGCGTCGATTGAGGATGCAGCGAAGCTGATGCTAACAACTGTTACGTCGGTTTCTTGTCGGACGCATCAGGCATGAGCGCTTCGCCGGGCGCCACCATGCATAGAGACGATCGGATCAAGAAGCGCATGTTGAGCGGCGCTTCGAGTGAGAAGCTAGCGCCGCGCCCGGGCACAACGTCGACTGTCCAGCGCGTGTGTGCCCAGCGTCTGAACTGCTCGCGGTCCATCCAGAATTCGCAGCCCGCGATCTCGCCGACTTTTTCATCGACGCTGCCCAACTTGAATTCCCCAACTTGAAAGCACATCGGAGCGCTGCCGTCGCAGCACCCTCCCGACTGATGAAACATCAGCGGACCGTGTGTCTTTTTCAACTGCTCGATCAATTTGCGCGCCGCATCCGTTACGCCAACCCGATTCGGGTCCATGGTGATTACATTAGTCAAGCGGCGGCTCCCGTTTGATCGGGCGATCATTCGAGCGAACGGATCGCGGCTTGCTGCGATCCGTTTGCCGTTTGCTGCGCACGCGCCTTGCTCTTCAGAAAAAGCCCAATGCCTTATCGCTGTAGCTCACCAATACATTCTTCGTCTGCTGATAGTGATCGAGCATCATCTTATGTGTCTCGCGGCCAATACCAGATTTCTTGTAGCCCCCAAACGCCGCGTGTGCCGGGTAGGCGTGGTAGCAATTTGTCCAAACCCTGCCCGCCTTAATACCACGACCGAATCGATAGGCGCGATTCAAATCGCGCGTCCAAACGCCCGCACCCAGGCCATAAAGCGTGTCATTGGCAATCTCCAATGCCTGCTCGGGCGTATCGAAGACTGTCACCGACACGACGGGGCCGAAGATCTCTTCCTGGAAGACCCGCATCTTGTTGTGGCCCTCAAAGATCGTGGGCTTAATGTAGTAGCCACCGGCGAGATCCCCCGGCAGCTTGTTCGCAACGCCGCCCGCTAGGACCTTGGCACCTTCCTTCTTGCCAATATCGAAATAGGAGAGAATCTTCTCGAACTGATCATTGGAGGCCTGCGCGCCAATCTGCGTGCTCATCTCGTACGGATCGCCCTGGCGAATGTTCTCCACCCGCTTGACCGCACGCTCCATGAAGCGCTCGTAGATCGGCCTCTGCACCAGAGCTCGCGACGGGCAAGTACACACCTCGCCCTGATTGAGCGCAAACATCGCAAATCCTTCGAGGGCTTTGTCGACGAAAGCGTCCTCTTCACGAAGGACATCCGCGAAGAAGATGTTCGGCGACTTGCCGCCAAGCTCGAGCGTGACCGGAATGATGTTTTCCGATGCATACTGCATGATCAGGCGGCCCGTCGTTGTTTCACCGGTAAAGGCGATCTTGCCGATGCGCGGACTCGATGCGAGCGGCTTGCCCGCCTCGAGCCCGAAGCCGTTGACGATGTTCAACACGCCCGGCGGCAAGATGTCCTGGACGAGCTCCGCCAAGACCAGCAGCGACATCGGCGTCTGTTCGGCCGGTTTGATCACTACAGCGTTGCCGGCGGCAAGAGCGGGCGCGAGTTTCCACGCCGCCATCAGAATCGGAAAATTCCACGGGATGATCTGGCCGACGACACCCAGGGGCTCGTGGTAGTGATAAGCCACCGTGTCGTCGTCGAGCTCACCGAGCGAGCCCTCTTGTGCGCGCACACAACTCGCAAAATATCGGAAGTGATCCACGGCCAGCGGCATGTCGGCAAGATTCGTCTCGCGGATAGGTTTGCCGTTGTCATAGGTCTCAACCGCAGCGAGGAACGGCAGATACTGCTCCATCTTGTCGGCCACGCGGTTGAGAATGCGTGCGCGCTCGGCGACGGCCGTGCGGCCCCATTTTTCGGCGGCGGCATGCGCCGCATCGATTGCCCGCTCCACATCTTCGGCCTGGGACCGCGCGATCTGACAGATCACCTGGCCCGTCGTCGGGGAAATATTGTCGAAATACCCGCCCTTCACCGGGGCGATCCAGCGTCCACCGATGAAGTTCTCGTAGCGGGCGCGCAGCGGAATTTTGCGCTCGATCGTCTTCAGGTGAGCGGCGAACGAACCACTCTCATGAATCGCTCCGGCGCTCGCGGACGGACTGTCAGCCTGACGTGCTTGGGCGGAACTTGGGGGAGTCATGACGGGTCTCCTTAGGTGTGATTCGACTCAACGCGGCGCGAGCCATTGTCTTGTCAGGCACCAACGCAAGGGATCGAGGCGAAGCGGTATCCAGAGCGTGATAATGAAAGAAAAGCGCGACTGCCTACAATCTAGCATATCGACTTCAGTTACTGGCGTACCCGCGATATTTGCGCCGCCGCAAATGCCGCGGAGCACTTAAGCATGAACGCGGCGCAACGAAGCGGCTGGACACCTAAAAATTGGCATGCGCGGACAGATCAAGCGTCCCACCCTGCCCGCTGCTCCGCTCCATCACTGATCTCGTAATAGTCTGATTTATCCGCGACAAAAATGTGCTGTGTAAGCTTGAGGTTGGTGGGGGCATCCAGTGTTCCGGCCATAATGCTGGTCCAGCCGGTGCCATCCCTGAGAGGGCGCCAGAAAAGATTACTGCCGCACCGACCGCAGAAACCCCTCTGCGCCCGTTCGGATGAAGAGAACCACACGAGCGTCCCATCTTTCTCGAGCGTTATGCGGTCGGAATCGGCGCCCGTAGCGGCGACAAAGTGGCCGCTCAACCGCCGGCACTGTGAACAATGACAGGCGATGACGTCGCGAAGAGCGCCGCGCACAGAATATCGGACCCCGCCGCACAGACACCCTCCCGTGGAAATACTGCGCTCCTGTTGCAATGCGGCTCTCCCGGTTACGAAGAGTTCAAGAATTGAGCCATTGTGCCACATCGGTCTTTCGTCAGAAGCTCCATCAAAACGCTATGCAGCGGCCGCAAAAATGTGCCGATTCCAAATCAGGTGAAAAGGGTTGAATGTCATTAACGATGATGGTCGAATGCACTGCAATACCAACACTAAGGAGACAGTCATGGCTGAGAATGTCTACAAGGTCATCGAGCTCATCGGCACCAGCACAGAATCGTGGGAAAAGGCCGCGACTGCTGCCGTCACACGCGCAAGCAAGACGTTACGTGACTTACGGGTCGCTGAGGTATGTGAGCTGGATTTGCAGCTGAAGAACGGCAAAGTCGAGGCTTACCGCGCAAAAGTCAAAGTGTCGTTCAAGTACGAGAGGGAGAAGTAGCACGCGGCCCGCCAGCGCCCTCACCAGCGCTTGACCTCACTCGTCAACGCAAAAAATAGCTCGCCCGTGTCATTTGGAGGCTTCGGCTTTCGGATCAAGCCCGAGGCTCAGATTCATTGCTAAAGTTGGCTTGATCGCATCCAGCTCTTTGACACGCAATAGGAGAGCCCGCCGCACTTCCGTTCACGCGTTGCTCATCCTTGATCGGCAAAGTGGCATCCATGCTCAGCAGAGGTTGCAAGCGGGAAGCCGCTGCTCGAGTTGACACGTGAACCGGTTCGGCTCGACAGGCCCATTCGGGCGTGAAGGATGACTCGAGTTCTAATTATTATATATAAATCAGCATCTTATAGAATAAAAAGTCGCTCAGTGCGACCTTGCCTGTCAAGGTAGCCTGAGCCTTAGCCGTGCATTTGCGTGGACGGATGGAGCCAATGAAATCTGGGCACGATCAGTCGTCTCAGCCGCAATCGACTTGCAATATGCTCGTTCCGGAACCAATACAGTCAATGCTGCGATAATGTACAAGCGTTGAGTTAGGAGACGGGCATGGCAACGGGCTGGGCGGGCGAAGGCGCGGTTCAGGAACAAATTGACGCCACGGTAAAGGACGGGATCCGCCGCGCTCAGAGTCGCCTGCCGAGCGGCCCTGGACTTACCCATTGTACTCATTGCAGTACTGAGATTCCCGAAGCGCGGCGTACCGCGATACCGGGCGTTCGACTGTGCACGAGCTGTCAGGAGACCGAGGATCGCGACGCCGCGCAATTCAGCGGGTACAACCGCCGCGGCAGCAAGGACAGTCAGCTGCGCTGAGTGTCTGATAGCGGCGAGCGCTCCCTACAGCCTCGCATGCCTCAAGCTTTACCAGCCGAGTGCCAAACCGTCGCGGCGGCCATCGGCACCACCATGCAGGACTCCGGTCTGCCAATCGATCCGGATCGCTTGCGCCGTGCCAAGAGGCATGTCGGTGGTAGCGACCGGATGCCCCAGCGCGAGCAGGCCTTCAACCGTGCGCTTCGATATCGATCGCTCGACTTCAAAGGAATCGCCGCGAGCAAAGAACCTTGGCTGGTCGATCGCCTGCTGGAGGGGCATTCCATGATCTAGCAGATTGCTTAGCAGCAGAATCTGTCCCATCGGTTGAAAATGCGCGCCGGTCACGCCAAATGACATTTCCGCTCTGCCGTTGCGTGTCAGAAGGGCCGGCATAATCGTATGCATGGGACGCTTGTGCCCGGCGATCGTATTCGGATGTCCGGATTCAACAACGAAACCAGAGCCTCTGTTGTGAAGCACGATGCCTGATGCGGGCGCTACGATTCCGCTGCCGAACTCATCGAAGATCGAATTGATGAACGCAATCGTGTTTTGATTGCGGTCGACGACTGCGAGAAATACCGTATCGCGGTGGGCCGGTCCTGCGGGTGGCGCCAGGTCCGCAATGCGCGTCGAGGCCGAGAAGCGCCGCGCCAGCGCATCTGCATAACGATCGCTGAGGATTTCGTCGACCGGCACCCGGACGTAGCGCGGGTCGCCCACAACCGCATCGCGAACGGCGTAGCCGAGCCGCGCGATCTCGGCGAGCAGATGCAGCCCTTGCGCGCTGCCCACGGGGATGGAGCCCACATCAAAGTGCTCAAGCGTACGCGCGATAACAAGCGGGACGATGCCTTGGCCGTTCGGCGGGCACTCCCAGATGTCGAATCCGCGATAAGGAGCGTGAATTGGACTCACGTATTCCGGCTCAAACTGGGCGAAATCATCGAGCGTGTGCAATCCGCCCAGTGCGCGCAGGCAGCCGACGATGTCGTCGGCGATCCAGCCTTGGTAGAACGCCGCCGCGCCTTTCTCAGCAATAGCGCGCAAAGCATGGGCGAGCTTCGGCTGGCGGTGCACGGCGCCGGCAGCGGGCGCGGCGCCATTATTCAGAAAAATGCTTGCGGCCGCGGGCCCCGCGGCAAGCTTGGCAACCTGCCCTCGCCAGTCGCGCGCCACGCGATCCGTCACAGGGTAGCCTTCGTCGGCCGCGCGTATCGCCGGTGCCAGAAGCCGGTCGAAACCAAAGGTTCCGTGATCCGCCACTAGACGCTGCCAAGCGGCGATTGCGCCCGGTACGGTAACCGCATGCGCGCCGGACGGATCGATCGCAGACAACCCGCGCTCAAGAAACCAGGCCGTTTCGGCGGCTCGCGGCGCCCATCCAGAACCATTCATGGCGTAAATTGGCCCGGCGCCGCCAGGCAGGTAGAGCGCGAAACAGTCGCCGCCGATTCCCGTTTGACTCGGCTCTACAACAGCGAGCAGCGCAGCGGCCGCCACAGCCGCATCCACCGCGTTGCCTCCTTCATTCAGGATTTGCAGTGCGGTCCAGGTCGCGAGCGGGTGAGACGTCGCAGCCATGCAGCGCACACCGAGCGCCTCTGAGCGGCCGGGCCTTTGGAAGTCGCGTTCCCACGAAGGGGTAACCATGTCAACGAGAGTCCAGAGTTAGCCGGTCGAAAGTTTAGAGCGCTCAGCGAGCAGGCGCACGCTACCGAATGCCTCGACGGATCCCAAGAGCGCGGTAATACGCTGTTCTCCGCATGTCGGGGCGGCACATTGAAAAACTCCCAAAAGTTTCTGTAGCAATTGACAACAATGCTTCGGTCGCGGTAGAAGTATGGATGTGCAGAGATCGGTCGAAACCACAGTCGCAGCGCTCGGGGCGGCCATCGGTGAACCGGCACGGGCGCGCATGCTGTTTTGCCTAGTCGACGGACACGCACGCACGAGCACCGAACTTGCGATTGTGGCCGAAGTAAGCCCGTCTACAGCGAGCATGCATCTTGCGCGACTAAAAGCACAACGTCTCGTCGCGATGATTGCGCAGGGAAAACACCACTACTACAAATTGGACGGACCCGCCGTCGCCACGGTACTTGAGGCATTGACGGTTTTTGCCGGAGAATCCCAAAACAAATTTGTACCCAAGACCCCAAGCCGGTTGCGCGCGGCTCGTACTTGCTACGATCACATGGCCGGTCACCTGGCGGTCGCTCTTCACGATCAGTTTCTAAAGCTCGGGTGGCTGGCGGCCGTGGCGGCTGGGGAGAAAAGTTACGCATTGACCGATGAAGGCGTGGAGGCATTTTCACAGCTTGGTATCGACATCGAAGCCACCCGAAAACTGCGACGCCGCTTCGCCTGTGCCTGCGTCGACTGGAGTGAGCGCCGCCCCCATATCGGCGGCGCGCTGGGTGCCGCGCTTCTAAAGGTTGCGCTGAAACGGAAATGGGTCGTTCAGGACCTTGATTGCCGTGCTTTGAACGTGACGCGCGGCGGACGGCGAGAGATGTTGGCACGATTCGGTCTTCCCTATTGAGCGCACGCGCAACAACTGACATTTCGCAAAGGAAGTAAAACCGCGCTGCCAGGCGGTGGCAATGCAATCGAGCGGCGTCTCACCTGTGGCGTGCGTCGCTGATTATTGAGAGCCGAGCGCCAATTGAAGCTTTCGCAAGGAACACCATCATGATGACCTGCGTGATTCGCTACCAGATTGATCCATTCCAGCGCGACGAATTCAAGAAATATGCTGAGAATTGGAGTCGAATCATTCCGCGCTGCGGCGGGCACTTGGTCGGATATTTCCTACCCTTTGAAGGCACGAACGATGTGGCATGGGGCCTCATTGCTTTCGACAGTCTCGCCGCGTATGAGGCATATCGGACGCGCCTGAAATCTGATCCTGGCGCGCTTGGGAATTTCGCTATGGCTCATAGCAAGCGCCTCATTCTTCGCGAAGAGAGAAATTTCGTCGAAGTTGTCGATGGCACATTTGGGATGCCAGCCGCGCTTGCTGAACGCGAGTGACTGTTCATCGCAACCCAGATCACGCCGGGCGCAAGCGTAAACTGTTTTTATTTCTTGTCATCCAACTGCAGTTTAGGAATCCCAAACTTTCCCTCCAGCTTGTGCAGTTTCTGCAGGTCAATTGACCCGACGATGTTCACGACGGTGAATTCGTGTGGCTCGCTGGCGATGATTACTAGTCCATTGGCCTTGCCCTGGTCCACGGACATATAGATGTCGACGTTGGACTGCTCCTTGTGACTGCGAACTGCAACCAGGCGTTGCCATAGCGGCGGCGACAACTGCCTGCGCACCAAGTCCACGTCGGCAGTTGGAAAGGCGAAATCTTTGTCGAACGTATAACTCCTGACGTAAATGCCCTTCAACCCGCCTACGAGCTCCTTGGCGGCAGCATCCTCGGGTTTGCTTGAGTCCAGAAAACCTGCGGCGATCCCAAGAAGAGCCGAGTCGAGAGTGATACTGACAGAATCGCTGGCTTTCGCAGCCAGCGAATCGAAGTTTGGCATCTTCAGTTGGACATCAGGTGCGGCCGCCATCGCTGCTGCAATTACAGCCATGAGCGCGACGAACTCAATGATCACATTCCTGACGGAGATTTTCATAGCTTACGCTCCGGAGATCTCACTGGCGGATGCACGTGCTTCGTCGTTGACGACTCGATACGCAAGATCGAGTTTCGCGCCTGTTACGCGCAATGCTTCGAGCAGCTCCTTGCGCGCTTCGAGCCCCCGCTGCTCGCGCCGCAGCTGCCAGTCATGAGTGATGAGGGAGGCAAGCACAACCGAGGCCGCAAGTGCGGCCGGCAGCCATCGATATCGGTTTCGTGCAGGTCGCCGCGATCGTGACGAATCGTGAGCAATGCGCGACAGCACGCGTTCGGTGAATTCTTCTCCGGGATTCACCGGTCGCAGCGCGCCTCGAAGTTCCTCATCCAGATTGTTGCTCATGTCAATAATCACGCTTTGTAAGGGGGAGAACCAGGCTCCGACGGCGTCCCGTCGGGTTCCATGAAAGCAGTAACCTGCTCACGTAATGTCGCCAGCGAGCGTTTCAGATGGCTTTTTACTGTGTTAGGCGGCATGTCCAAGATCCGAGCAATCTCCATAGGATCGAGATCCTCTTGATATCGCAACAGCATCACCGCGCGAGGCGCTGGCAGCAGTCTTCCGACAAGTTCGCGCAACCTGCGTTGCAGGAGTGGATCACGGTCGTGTGCATCGCTCACGAGGTTTAAGTTCTCTTCCAACGGCACTGATTCATACTTCGGTTCGCGCCGAAGTCGATCGATCGCGCGATTGATGGTTACCTTGCGCAGCCAGAATGACAGGTGTGCATCGGATTCAATTGCAGCCAGACTGCGGTGCAGCTGCAGGAACACATCCTGAGCCAGGTCTTGTGCTTTGTGCCGGTCCGACAACATGCGCAGAGCCAAGCTGTACACCGAGCGTTGATGATTGCGAACCAGCACAGTGAATGCCGCCGACTCGCCGGCAATGGCTCGGGACAGCGAATTGTCCGGCGCGCATTCCTCAGCCTGGGTCACGCAATGAATGCCAGGACGGCTCAAACCAGCGACTAAACAATCACAAGACGTAGGGCGCAAGGTGCGCAGTCGTCGCGTCCGGTAGGCCCAGCTGCTTTTGCAGATCGGCCATTTTCTCA
>Ga0302324_100007314_pt1 | contig 23513 bp, 22 predicted proteins | sample Palsa_T0_1_FD_201949 | JGI IMG/M metagenome (GOLD analysis project Ga0302324, IMG submission 201949) | Peat permafrost microbial communities from Stordalen Mire near Abisko, Sweden - Palsa_T0_1 | ecosystem: Environmental > Terrestrial > Soil > Palsa > Peat permafrost | place: Sweden: Abisko... | reverse complement strand
GCCGACGGGAGTCTCTGAGCCAAATGCGACCGACAGCGAAAGCCAAATAATGGACACGCGCCGGCGTGTCGTGACAGTACCCATCAGAAGCACCCAAACATCTTTCTCACAACCAGCTTATGACGTATTGCAGAGATAAAGTATTCTGTCTTTTTCGAGGCTTACCGCGCTTTAATGTTCTAATCGTTGTCGGAGGAATCCTGGGCTGCCTGCGCTTGGGCTGGAGCTTGTATTTGCGGCTGGGCCTGCAAAGGAAACTGGGTCGGCGTCAACTTGCTAAAAGACATTTTCAATTCTTGTTCCGATCCGCCGCCACGCAGCACGATTTTGTCGGGATCGACGCGGGAGACCTGCCAACCCTCGATAGAGCCGCCGACAGCGACGCCGACCGCCAACGGATGGGAAGGCGATTTTATGAGCGCGAGCCTCGTGTCGCCGTCCAGTATGACACCGATGAGCGTCAGGTCGGATGGAAGGCTCGTTGCGCCTGCACTGCTCGGCGCGGCAGGTGCTTCGACCCGCACCCTGAGCGGATTAAACACGGACCGATCGTCGACCGCTGCGAAAGCCTCCATCGGCGGGGCCTCAAAGCGGGCAGGTGGCGCGTTATCCGCAGGCACAGCGGGCGGCCGGATCTCGGCCACGGAATATTCGGGCAAGGGCGCAAGCAACAGATAGAGAAGCGCCGCTCCCAGCAAACCGCAAATGCAGGCGAGTACAATTTGCGCCGGTGAAAGCCGCAGGGTCATTTCGATCCGCCCCACCGATAGGCATGAACGGTCCAGCGCACTTCCATTGCGGGATTCTGCGCTCGCGGGTTGGTGGGCCGCCAGTTCGGAGGCATCACCAGATCTGCAGTGTCGAGAAAGAAATACGGTGTATGGGTTTCGATTGCGTAGATCAGAGCACTTACGCGCGAGAGCGGGATGGTCAGATCGTATTCGATCGCAACGTCGTCGAAGCCCTTGATACGGGTCGGCGATAACAATTGCGCGCTCAACAATGAACCTCCGCTGCGATCGATCATTTCCTTCATGTCGCTCTGCAGTTCAGCTTGGGCAAGAGCTGCACTCGACCCGGTCAACAGACCGGGAACGGATTGGGCGCTCTGCTGCAGCGCCCGCAAGCGTGCCTCCAGCATCGGGCGTGACGCCTCTTCCGTTTTATAGGCAGCCAGCTCGCGAAGCGATTCCTCCTTGCCCTCGGCCTGCGCTTCAAACAGCGTCATCAATGGCAAGATCAGGATCAGTGCAATGAAACCAAACACTGTGCCGAGGGCGATGAACGCGCCCCTCCGGCCACGAAGGAAATCAGGGACGGTCACGAACGGGAGCCTCCCTTTACATCGAAGGACAGATCGAATCGCTCCGCTCCGTCCTGCGCGCTCTGTAGCGGCGCCACAAATTGGGCATTGGCAAACAGCGGCGACCGATCTATCTGACCCACAATGTCCGACGCGGATTTCGAAAAGCCCTGGATATGAGCCTTGTTGCCGTCAACCGAAAGTTCTGTCAGCCAGGTTCCATCCGGCAGCACGCGGGTGACCTCCGAGAGTATCGCGATGAAAAGCGATGCCCGCTTTTGGGCAAGAGGGAATTCGATCTGGGCACGCACGTCTCTGATGTCGTGCGCCAGGCGATGAATAACCACGGTTCGTTCGCTCGCTGCCTCTACTTCCGCGGCCAGCGCATCGGAAGCCGCAGCACTGCGTAGATAGGCGGCAAAGATCACCATTGCACCGAGCGCAATCGCAAGACCGGCGAGGGCAAAGACATTCCAGCGGCGCCATTTCAATCGCAGATAAGCGCCTTTATCAACGGGAAAGGCGCGCCAATCGGCTTCACGCGCGTCACCTTCGAACATGATCGAAGCGGGGTTGAGTCCTGCGGCCTGCACCAGAGCGACCGCCTGGTCGACAACAGTACGCTTGACGATGCGCAGCTCCACCTCGACCTGCTTGGATGTCTTGCCCGTATTGACCACGGCAAAATCGAAATAAAGACGTTCGAGCTCGATTGGGCTGAGTCGCTCCAATTCGAAAGGGATCGCCTTGGCAAGCGTGGCACGCGAAGCTGCAGGCAATTCGAAGCGGCGACGCAAAACATCGTTTTGCGGCAATCTCACGACGACATCCGTCGTCCCTCGAGGGATGAACTCAGACGCAGCAAACAGGACAGACAATTCACGGGCGCAATCTTCGGCCGGACCCGTTGTGCGCCCAATTTCGAGCACATTGTCGCCAGTGACCAGATTGACACCGGCCTGGGCGCTCCCGACGTCGACACGTACAAACCGGGAGCTACGCGCAATCGGCGTCGCAATCGCTTCTTGCGCAAAGGACGAAAGCTCACCACGCCATTCTGCCAGGAGCGCACTCGCTGTTGTGCGAAAGTCGCCGGCGGACCCAGAAGTTGTTGGCGAAACCATCAGCGGCCCTGACAATTTTTGGTAAGTTGATCGAATACGCAGGCCTCGTCCACGTCGATACGCGGCGCGATCACCAGATCGGGCCACTTCTCTCTTTTCGCAAATGTGGCCCGGATACGGATCAACATCGGCAGGATGCGCTGATTTTGCCAGACATTCGTCCATTCCGCAGGCGCTCCGGGCGCCTCGGCACCGAAATAAGCGATATTGAACGTCTGCAACCCACCGATTACCGTCTGGGCCGGACGGATCGTGAGAGAAGGTGCAAGCTCGGCCTTTGCGCTAACGCGCAGGGCGAGTGTGCCATTTTGTGGCTGTGCGGCGATCGTCACCACTTCCATTGCACCCTGTATCTTTTTGGCAGGCGCGAGAAACGTCACCCGCTGCGCTTCACCGTCGAACTCCACATACCTGTCCTGTGGCGTGGTGACGACGAACAGCGGATAGATGTTCGATAGCTCTTCGGTCAAGACCTCCTGTGCGGAACGAATACTATTCTCGCCAGAAGTCGCCGTTTCGGCCTTTTCCCACACGCGTGTCCCAAACCGCATGCCGCCGAACAGCAACAGCGAAAGAAAAGCGACAACCGCTGTGGCGACCATCAACTCGATCAGCGTGAACCCCGCCTCCGCCGGAAGCTGTGCACCCACTATCGCCCGACGCGCGCTCATTCTGCCGGCGCCTTGGGTACAAGTCGCAAGCTGGTGAGCGAAATAGAGCGGGTGCGTCCATAACCGCGCCAGGACACGGTTGCGAAGATTTGTGCGGGATCGTTTTGCCATGCCGCGCGATCGTCGCCGCTCCCATAGGGCGCGATCCGGAGATTCCAGTTCAGTTCCCCATTTCGGCCCGACGTACTGCCCAAGGCCGGATTCGTGGCGTTCTCCGCCTGCGTCAACAGAGACTGCGCCAGCGTGCGGGCGGTGGCTTCGTTTTCGCTTTCCTTCGCCCGCTCCAAGCCTTGTGAAAAAATTGCCAACAGAAGCGCCAGCGATACGCTCAATATGGTTAGCGCGATGAGCACTTCGATGAGCGTAAAGCCATCGCTCGCCGCGAACTCGGCATTACCAATTTGCGATCTGGGGCTTCTCATCGCTTTTCCCAGGCGTTCCCGCGGCGCCATAGCTAAAAATATCGAACTCGCTGTGACTTCCGGGCGAACGGTAATTGTAGGGATGGCCCCAGGGATCGGACAGCTTGGTGGTTTTCTTGACATAGGGACCGTTCCAATTCTCGGCATCTGCCGGCGGATTGACCAGTGCCTCCAATCCCTCCTGCGTGGTGGGATATCGCCCAACGTCGTATTTGAAGAGATCCAGACCGGCCGAAAGATTCGCAACTTCCGTTTTGGCTGTGCTGACCTTGGCGCTGTCGAGATAGTGCAAAACCATCGGCGTTGCGATTGCCGCCAACAGGCCCAGGATCGCCAGCACGACCAGAAGTTCCATCAAGGTATAGCCCGCTTCGTCGCGGCGTTGCGCCAATGCGGTCATGCGATTTTTCGTGTTCGTCACGACAACCTCCTATTGCAGCGCAAGATCGTTCACGCTGAGAATGGCAACCAGCATCGATCCGATAAGCCCCGCCACGATCATGCCCAGCCCGATCGTGAGGCAGGGGACGAGAAGCGCGAGCGCCCGATCGATCTTGTGCTTGATCCGGAGTTCGTCGAGATCGGCCTGCCGGAGCAACATCTCGTCGAGCTTGCCGGATTCCTCGCCGATCTGGATGAGATCGAGTGTCACGGCTGGAAACACTTTGGTGCGCGCAAGCCTTTGCGCCAGACGCTCGCCTTCGCGTAACGATGCCGCCGCGTCCTTCACGGCCTTCGTGAGCACGGTATTCGAGAGTACGTCTTTCGAAAGATTCAGCGCCGTCGGCAATGCGACACCGTTCGACAACAGCGTTCCAAATGTGCGCATCAGCCGTTCGACCTCGATCGACGCCCATAATTTGCCGAGTACAGGCAGCCGCAACATCCAGCCGTCCCATTGCAACCGATAGTGGGGTTTCTTGAGCGCAGAACGCAGACCGGCGATGCCGAACGCGAGCAAAATCAGGAAAATCCAACCGTAATCGCGTATTGCGTGTCCCGCGTCCATCACGATCCGGGTGGATGTCGGCAAAGATTTGCCGGCGTCCGCAAACAGTGGCTCAAACTCGGGCAGGACGAAGACAAGGATCACCACGATCGACGCGCCCGCGGTAAGCAAGAGCAGCGAGGGATAGACGAGTGCCGATGTGACGGTCTCGCGGATCGTCAGCGTTCGCGTCAGATAGTCTGTCAGGCGTTGCAGCGTGACATCGAGTGAACCGCCATGCTCGCCGGCGCGCACCATGCTCACATAGAATTTCGGGAAAATCGAATCTACAGCAAGGGCTTCGGCGAAACTCATGCCATCGCGCACGCGATTGCGCACAGCTTCGAACGGCGTGCGTAGCGCGCCGATGTCGGAAAGTCCGATCAGGATCCCAAGCGCACGGTCGAGTTCAAGACCCGCCTTCAAAAGCGTGGCAAGTTCCTGCGTGACCATGGAGAGCGCGCGCAGCGAAACGCGGTTGCCGAATTTCAGGTTGCGCGTGAGAAAGCCCAGCGCACCGCCTTCTCCGCGCGCCGACGCATCGAGCGGATACAGGCCGCGTGTTCTGAGCTGACGGATGACCGCATCCTTCGACACGGCATCCAGAACGCCTTTCACTACAGCCCCCGAGCCCGTCATCGCCCTGTATTGAAATTGCGCCATCTTATTCAGACCACAGGCACGACACGCAGCACTTCGTCGATCGTGGTAACGCCGTTCAGCGTCTTCACGAGACCGTGCTTGGCCATTGTTTGCATGCCTTCCGCGAGCGCTATTTTCTGAATGGCCCCCGAATCGGCGCTCTTTAGAACCGCCTGACGAATCGCGTCGCTGATCGGAAGCACTTCAACGATCGACGTCCGGCCGCGATATCCCGTGTGATGGCACTTTTCACAGCCGACCGCCCTGTGCAGAACGATGGGCGCGCCGCCGCTGAGCTCGTCGAGTCCCAGACGCGCCACCAGTTCCGGGATCGGTTCGTAGGCTTCCTTGCAATGATCGCACAACTTGCGCAGGAGGCGCTGTCCCACAATCCCGTTCACCGTGGATGTGAGAAGATAGTCTTCAACGCCCATGTCCAGAAGGCGTGTCACCGCGCTTGCCGCGTCGTTGGTGTGCAGCGTGGAGAGGATGAGATGGCCCGTGAGCGCAGCCTGCACCGCGATCTGAGCCGTTTCCAGATCGCGGATTTCGCCGATCATGATGATGTCGGGGTCGTGACGCAGGAACGACCGCAAAGCGTTCGCGAAAGTGAGGCCGATCTGCGGCTTGACCTGGACCTGATTGATGCCCAGCAGGTGATATTCGACAGGATCTTCGATCGTCAGGATCTTCCTGTCGGCCGTGTTGATTTCGGCCAGGGCTGAATAAAGCGTCGTGGTCTTGCCGCTGCCGGTCGGTCCCGTCACCAGGAGAATACCGTGCGGGCGAGCCAGAAGCGCCCGGAATGGACCGATCACGCTTTCATCGAATCCGAGTGGAACGAGATCGAGCGCGACATGACCGCGATCGAGAATACGCATCACGACGCTTTCGCCATGCACCGTGGGCGTCGTGGCGACACGCAGGTCGATGTCCTTGCCACGCACCGCCATCGCGATACGACCGTCCTGGCTCAGTCGCCGCTCGGCGATGTTGAGCTTCGCCATGATCTTCACGCGCGAAATAATGGCGGAAGCAACGCGTTGCGGCGGCGAATCCACCGCTCTCAGGACGCCGTCGATGCGGTAGCGGACGCGCAGTTCGTTTTCCATCGGCTCGATGTGAATATCCGACGCGCGCGATTCGACCGCCTGCGTGATGAGCAGATTGACGAGGCGGATGACGGGAGCTTCGCTTGCGATGTCCTTCAGACGATCAACATCATCGGCGAGGCTTTCGCCGACATGCTCATTCGTTTCTCCGGAAATCTGGTGGATTCCGGAACGCCCGTCGCCATAAAGGCGCTCATGCGCCGCTTCAAGATCCGCCGGCAACGCCACATAGGGCAGGATCGGTTTTGCAACCGCAAACCGCACCGCGTTAACCGCGTAGTCATCGAGCGGATTCGCCATCGCCACAACGATGCCTTCCGGCAATTCCTTGAGCGGCAACACCTTGGCCTCGCGCAGGAATTTCCGCTCGAGCAGGTCTTCGAGGATCGGCTGGGAGGGATAATCGCCGGCGACGGCGAGCGGCAGGTGGAGGAACTGCGACAGCGCCTCGGCCATATCGCGCTCGCTGACGAGGCCAAGCCGCGTCAACACGCTTTCCAGGCGTTCGTTGCTTTCTGTCGCCAGATGCTCCGCCCGTTCGATCGATTGCGCCTGGACCTTGCCGGTTGCGACCAGATAGTCCGCAACCGTCCCCTTGGCGGTCAGGGGGTTGCCCTCCGACTGCCCCGAATCCGCGGCTACCAACCGCAACGCCATTACGCTCGCTCCCCAAATATCACAACACAGCCCGAAAATTCCGCGGGTACACAGCAGATACATGTCCCGGCCACAAGAGCCAAAGTAGTTCCTGCAGGGTTAGCTTAGCACGTGGAAGAAACAGCAAGGAATGCCAAGTCGATCTACCTTAACGCGTATTAATTAAAGGACCGGATCGCTTGTATCCGCCGATCGGTGTCGCGCATCTATTTCAGCGAGTCAGGACTCCGCGCGACGCAGACCCCGCAGTCCCGGCTCAAGCCCATCGAGGCGAATGCCAATTGTGATGCGATTGCCGTCTGCCCGTGGCGGCAGGATAACCTGTGCCGCCCTGGCGGAAGCAACAAGAGCCTCTGCAGCACGCATCAGAGAACCGACGGCAACGCACGCGCCGGCCGGGCAATCGAAAAAGACCGGTAGCTTCAGACCCACCTGGCCGAACTTCACGACGACGATGTCGCCCTTTTTCGCGGCAGTTGGAAACCGCACCAGCATGGCCATCGTTCTCTGGGGTCCGATCAAGCGGAAGGCTATGATCAGGATCAACTTTCCGTCTCCGTTCACATAGCCATGCGCCAGACGACAGTGTCCGCCTGCAGCTGGAGCAGAGGACGGATGCGTCGGATCCTGCTGAATAGTGCTGTTTTGCGGTCGCGATTTAGAACCGCAAGACAAATCCCACGGCCCGATCATCCGGTTGCCCACAAAGCCGGCAGGTATCTGGACAGGAGCGATGCTCGGCAGATTCCGCGCGCCATGCGGCAGATAATGTGCCGCCGCAAACAGCCCCGCCAGAAAAAGAACCGCCAGCACGACGCCGGCGATTGTGTCTTTCATCTCATGTCCCTTGACGAATGCCCCACGTGCGAAACGGCATAAACTGCCAGGAGGGCCGGTTCAACCGTCGTTCAGCACACCCGGAAATTGAGGGTCGGCCTTCGGCCGGAATAACAGCCGTTGCGCGCTTTGGCATCGCGCGTATCGAAGACAAAAACGTTTAGTCAGGGCCGGAGACCGACAACGCGCCCGCAGTGGTTGAAAATCCTCTGCCATGTCCCGTGCAGCCGCATTGTTGCCGGAATAGACGACACGATTGCGATTTTTGTCCAGGCGCCGATCCGTATGTGCGACCTGTTGCCTGGCTTGCTTGGAGCCGCGACGGGGCGGTCCGTCTGTGCAGGGTGCCGCCGGCACGATGACGATGTTCCAGCCAAGTTGGTCCCAGCAGTTTTTGGTTGTAAATGACCAGTCAGTAATTTATAGTTGTCGAAATGCACCCGACACCTCCCGGCCCGGTTCGTTGGCGCAGGCGCAAAGAGGCCAGGCCACAGGAAATTCTCGCCGCAGCGTTGGCGGAATTTGCGGCGAAAGGTTTTGCTGCCGCCCGCATGGACGACATTGCCCGCCGAGCCGGCGTGACCAAAGGCACGATCTATTTGTATTTCGACAGCAAGGAAGACGTTTTCAAAAGCCTGGCGCGCGAATCGATCGGCGGCGCGATTGCGGACGCCGTCTCCGTCGCGAAGGCCTTCGAGGGCGCGTCGGCGGAGTTGTTGCGTGTGCTGCTGCGTCACGCAGGATTTCTGCTCCGCAGCAGCGATCGTGCCGTTCTTCCCAAGATCGTCCTCGGCGAAAGCGGGAATTTTCCCGAGCTTCTTCGCTTCTGGCGCACCGAAGTTGTGGACAAGGGGCTGGAACTGTTCGGCTTCGCCGTTGCGCGCGGCGTGACGCGCGGCGAGTTCCGTGCCGTGGAACCGCAACATGCAGCCCGCCTTTGCATCGCGCCGCTCCTGCTCGCAGCCATATGGCGTTCGACATTCGCCGCTCTCGACGCCGCCCCCTACGACCTAGAAGGCCTGATCGAGACGCATATCGACGTGCTGCTCAAAGGACTTTCCGTCGATGGAAAGGTCTTGCCATGAAGCGCCTGTCACTTCTTCTGCTGCTGCTTCTCGCTTCCTGCGACAACAAAAATGGAAATGCGTGGCTCGGCTATGTCGAAGGTGAAGACGCCTTCATCTCCGCGCCGCAACCAGGCTGGCTCTATCATCTCGCAGTCCAGCGTGGGCAGGCCGTCAAACGTGGCGATCTTCTCTTCAGGCTGGACGACACACATGAAACCGCGGCACGCGACCAGGCGATCGCCAATATCGCGCAGGCGAAAGCGCAAATCGCACAGGAACAGGCCAATCTCGACTATTCGCGCAAACAATTGACGCGGCAGACCGGGCTTGCCCGCGTGGGCGCGGGCATTCCCGCGACACTGGACCAGGCCGTGTCCACGCTGCAGCAATCGCAAAGCCATATCGCGCAGCTTGAAGCGCAAGTGAGGCAATACGAAGCCGCGCTGGCGGACGCGCAGTATCAGCTCGCGCAACGCGACATCGTCGCCTATGTGAGCGGCCGCGTGGAGGACATTTACTTCCGTGAAGGCGAATATGTGCCGGCAGCGACGCCGGTGATCTCCGTCCTGCCGCCCGCAAACGTCTATGTGCGTTTCTTCGTGCCGGAAACGGACCTGGCTCGCGTGAAGTTGAATCAGAAGGTGAAAATATCCTGCGATGGATGCGCAAAGGGCCTGGCGGCTCAGATCACGTTCATCGCACAACAGGAGGAGTTCACGTCGCCCGATATTTTCAGCGTCGGCAATCGCGAAAAGCTGGTGTTCAAGCTCGAAGCTCGCGCTCCCGGAGGACTAAGGCTCAATCCCGGTCAGCCCGTGGAAGTTCGCCCGCTTTCGCCATGACCGCTTCCCTCGCTATCGATGTTCATGGGCTGACAAAGCGCTTCGGGCAGAAAATCGCCGTCAACGGCATCGACATCGCCGTCCCGCAAGGCGAAGTTTGGGGGTTTCTGGGCCCTAACGGCTCCGGTAAGACCACCACAATCCGGCTGCTGTGCGGCCTGCTACGTGCGGATGGCGGAAGCGGTACCTGCCTCGGTCATGATTTGCGAACGCAGGCGGAAGCGATCAAACGCGAAGTTGGTTACATGACCCAGAGATTCAGCTTCTGGGAAGATCTTTCCATCCGCGAAAATCTGGAATTCGTAGCGCGCGTCTACAGAATTGCGAGTCGCAAGACAAAGGTTGACGAAACCCTGGCGCGGCTGGGCCTGACCGGCCGCCAGAAGCAGCTCGCGGGCGAACTGTCCGGCGGCTGGAAGCAACGGCTCGCACTGGCCGCCTGCATGCTGCACACACCCAGACTGTTGCTTCTCGACGAACCGACAGCAGGCGTCGACCCCAAGGCGCGTCGCGATTTCTGGGAAGAGATCCATGCCTTGAGCGAAACGGGGCTCACCGTCCTCGTCAGCACACATTACATGGACGAAGCGGAACGTTGCGACCGTATTGTCTATATTCTCAATGGCAATCTGATCGCGCGCGGCTCGGTCGCCGAAGTGATTGCGCGGTCGCAACTTGTCACCTTCGTGGTCGAAGGCGAGGGCGTACGCCGCCTCCTGCGAAACCTGCACGAGGCGCCGGGCGTGCAATATGCGGCGTTCTTCGGCGCGGCGCTGCATGTGAGCGGACGTGATCGCACGGCGCTTGAAAAGGCTTTGGCGCCTTATCGCGGGCAGCCGGGCATCGAAATCCGCGAAAGCCCGCCGAACCTCGAAGACGTGTTCATCCTTCTGCAGGAGCAGGCGCGATGAATCCGGGATTTTCGTTCGCGCGTGTCTATGCCGTGTTGCTGAAGGAATTCATCCAGATGCGGCGCGATCGCCTCACGCTGGGGATGATTCTCGGCGTGCCGATCATGCAGCTTCTGCTGTTCGGCTTCGCCATCAATCTGGACCCCAAGCACCTGCCGACCGCGATCGCCGCCGACGATGGTGGCGTGTTTTCCCGTTCGCTCACCGTGGCGCTGTCGAACTCGGCCTATTTCGACGTCGTGCGCACGACGCGCTCGCCCACGGAAGCGCGACGGCTGCTCGACGAAGGCATCGTCTCCTTCGTGATCGAAATCCCGGTGAATTTCACCCGGGATCTGGTCAGAGGCGCGCAACCCCAACTGCTCGTCGAGGCCGACGCTACCGATCCAGCCTCGGGCTCCAGCGCGATCGGTGCCTTCAGCGAGTTGGCGAATGCAGCGTTTCGCGACGATCTGACGGGGCCGCTCCTGGCGCGGACCCCGGCGGCGCCTGCGTTCAGCGTGATAATCCACCGCCGCTACAACCCTGAAAGCAACAGCCAGTACAATATCGTGCCCGGTCTTCTGGGCGTCATCCTGACCATGTCCATGGTGCTGATGACCAGCATGGCCCTTACCCGCGAACGTGAGCGCGGCACCTACGAAAACCTCCTGGCGATGCCGACGCACCCCGCCGAGATCATGCTGGGGAAAATCCTGCCCTTCGTTGTCGTAGGCGGCATCCAGAGCGTCCTGGTTCTTCTCGCCGCCAAATTTATCTTCGGCGTTCCCATCATCGGCTCGCTGGGGCTTCTTGCCATGGCCGTCACGCTTTTTATCATCGCCAGCCTTGCCGTCGGCTATACATTCTCGACCTTCGCTGAGAGCCAGCTGCAGGCGATGCAGATGATGCTTTTCTACCTGCTGCCATCGATCCTGCTGTCTGGCTTCGCCTTTCCTTTCCGGGGCATGCCCCAATGGGCGCAATGGATCGGCGAAGTGCTGCCGGTCACGCATTTCATCCGGGTCGTTCGCGGAGTGTTGCTCAAAGGCAATGGCCCCGCGGAAATCTGGCCCGACATCTGGCCGCTTATCTTGTTCCTGGTTGTCGCAGGCAGCCTTGCCCTCGCTCGTTTCCGCCGCACATTGGACTGAATGACGCGCCTGCGGTGGTTTGGAACTTAACCTCTCCCACCCAGGGGCACTTGCGAAAGACTTCGCGCCGCCTCACATTGCCGAGACCTAATTCACCCCGTCCGCGTTGTCTGAATCGCGGCCCGGGAGCCCGCCGCAATGGCGTGGCCAAGTCGGAGAGTGGGGTCCGAACCGTTCATCATGGCAGGCCTATCCTTGATCCTTCAGTCTGCATTGGCCTGCGTCCTCGTGTTGCTGGCGCTGTTGTCGCTGCAACTCACGAGCCTCGGCCTGTTGCGCCGATTTATGCCGGCGCGCGCAGCCCGTTTACGTGCCCTGCCTGAATCGGCGCTTCCCCATGTGCTGGTGCAGCTTCCCGTTTGCGATGAAGGCCCGTTGGCGCTGCGCGTGGCGGCGGCGGCGGCCCGGCTCGACTGGCCGCTCGACCGGTTGGAAATCCAGCTGCTCGACGACGGCAAAGCGGGGGGACATGAAGCACTTTGCCAGGCGATCAAGCATGTCGTTCCCGAAGAAATCAATCTGCGCGTGCTGCGGCGAGGGGAACGCTCAGGTTTCAAAGCGGGCAACCTGGCCTTCGGCCTAAAGCACTCCGACGCCCCCTTCGTCGCCATTTTCGATGCGGATTTTGTCCCACCCACAGATTTTTTGCGGCGGACGGTGCCGGCTCTGGTCGAAGATTCGGGCCTTGCGTTCGTGCAGGCGCGTTGGGCGCATGCCAACCGCAACCGCAACTGGCTTACCCGCGCGCAAGGAGTGCTGCTCGACAGCCATTTCGCGGTGGAGCAGGAAGCGCGTTACCGCGCCGGCCTGCCCATCTCGTTCAACGGAACGGCCGGCGTCTGGAGCCGGGCGGCGATCGACCACGGCGGCGGCTGGACCGGCGACACATTGACAGAGGATCTCGATCTCAGCATTCGCTGCGCGCTCAAAGGCTGGCGCGCGGCGATGATTTCGGATCTCGAAGTTCCGGGCGAATTGCCGGAGACGGCAGCGGCCTGGCGCGCGCAGCAAGCGCGCTGGACCAAAGGCCATGCCCAGGTGGCGCGAAAGCTTTTGCCTCAGATCTGGCAGAGCCCCATGGCGGTCTGGAAAAAAGCTGTCTTGTCGTTCCAGATCTGCCAGTTCGCTTTCTATACCCTTGCCGGCCTCAGCGCGATCATCAGCCTGACGCTCATGGCGATGGGCGTGGCCTATCTGCAATCGGTGGCGGAGCTGGGCATAGGTGTCACGATCCTGGGTCTGCTCGCAAGCGTAAGCTATCTCTATGCCGGCCAGGTGATGCTGGGCCGCGGCGACGAACCCCTGCTGCCCCAGTCGGTGCTCTTGGCAATTATTTTCCCCAGTGGGCTCATTCTCGCCAATGCGCGGGCCACGTTCGAAGCGTTTTCCAACGCGGGAATGGAATTCATCCGGACTCCGCGGGCCGGCGAGGCGAGCATCGGCGGCTGGCGCGGGCGGCCGGAGCTGGTGGCGGGCCTGCTTTTGCCGGTTTTTGCACTGGCCGAGCAGGCCTGGAGTGCGCCATTTTTCGTGTTCGCCGCGGCCGGTCTGCTCTCGGTGGGCGCCATGGGGTGGAACGGCACGGGCGAGGTACCGGCGCGGGACGCCCTTCCCGCAAACAACCAGAATTAACCAAAACTTAAGCAATCGGATCACAATAAGCGTTCCGTCAAGCGCCTCGTGTTCAGGCGCAACCGTCATTGTTTGGACGGTCAAACCGGGGGCTTATCATGGTGGCGTCTCCTGTCAGGCCGGCGACGATAGCCCTTCTCTCACTCTTTGCAGCGGGCTGCGCCAGCACGCCGGAATGGGGGGCGACATCCGGCAACCTGCCAGCGCCTTACATCAAGGACACACGCGTGGTGACGCCCGATTCGCCATTGGAATGCGTGGCTTATGCGCGATCGCGCTCCGGAATCGTCATTTACGGCGATGCAGGGACATGGTGGGACAAGGCGGATGGCCGCTACGCGCGGGGCTCCGAGCCATTGCTGGGCTCGGTCATGGTGCTCACGGGCTATGCCAGACCCGGCCGCGGACATCTCGGTGTGGTTACCAACCTTCTCTCGGAGCGCGAAATCCGCATCGACCACGCCAACTGGCTCGACGACGGCGCGATCTATCTCGATGACCCTGTGGTCGATGTGAGCCCCGAGAACGACTGGACCGAGGTCAGGGTGTGGAACCCCAAAACGCTTTCCTGGGGCGTACGAACCTATCTTGTGCAGGGTTTCATAGGCCCCGCATCGACCGCCCGGCAGCAACGCATTTCGTCGACCGACGCCGGCAATCCAGGCTAGCCCCGCCGCTCTTCCGATCTGCCTTTTCGAGCCCGCCGGTTCGCAGCCGGTGCAAAATGGTCTGCTGCGCCATTCTGCCTCGCCCCTCTTTTGCGCGGCCCCCCATCTTTCTATGGTCCGCGCCCTTATTGGTCTCCCGAACGAGGCGAGCGGGGACAGCGGCATGACAAAAGCGCTAAGCTCTCGCCGCGTGTCGACTAAGGCCCACTGCCGGATGATCCCGAACCCCTTGTGAGCGATCCGCACCGTATGACCGACACTTTCGCGGACGCAGGGCTCGACCCTGTACCGCATCAAGCTCACGACACGGGCAACCTGTCCAAGGGTCGCTTGGCCGTCCTCACGGTGGGCGCGCTCGGTGTCGTGTTCGGCGATATCGGCACCAGCCCTATCTATGCGATGCGCGCGACCGTGCTCGCGACAGGCGGCGCGCTGCCCGGTCGCATGGCCGTCCTCGCCGCGGTTTCGATGATCTTCTGGTCGCTCATCGTCGTGGTGACGATCAAATATGTCATGCTCATCATGCGGGCCGACAACGACGGCGAAGGCGGTGTACTCGCACTCGCCGCCCTCGCGCATCGTTCCCCACGCCTCGGCCGGCGGATGAAATCGTGGATCGGCATCGCTGCCGTGCTCGGTCTCGCGCTGTTCTACGGCGACGGCATGATCACGCCCGCGATTTCGGTGTTGAGCGCCGTCGAAGGATTGGGCGTGGAAAGCGACGCCTTCAATGCCCTTATCGTGCCATTGACGCTCATTATCCTGATCGGCCTCTTCATCATGCAAAGCCAGGGCACGGCGAAGATCGGGCGGCTCTTCGGGCCGATCATGGTGATCTGGTTTGTTGTGCTCGCCGTGCTCGGGCTGCGCGCCATCGTCGAAACGCCATCAGTGCTGTGGGCGCTCAATCCCTACTATGCGGTCTCCTTCGCCGTGCATGCTCCCGTGACGACATTCGTGGCACTGGGCGCGGTCGTCCTCGCCGTCACGGGCTGCGAAGCGCTCTACGCCGATATGGGCCATTTCGGCAAAGCGCCCATTCGCAACGCCTGGCTCTATATCGTGCTGCCGTCGCTCATCCTGGCCTATTTCGGGCAGGGGGCCACGATTCTGAAAGACCCGCACACGACGGATCATATTTTCTTCGCCGCCATCCCGCATTGGGCGCACTATCCGATGGTGCTGCTGGCAACGGTGGCCACGATCATCGCCAGCCAGGCCGTGATCTCCGGCGTTTACTCGATCACGCGACAGGCGGTGCAACTGGGTCGTCTGCCGCGCATGGAAATCCGCCATACGTCGGCCACGGATTACGGCCAGATCTATGTACCGCGCATCAACGGATTCCTCTGCATCGGCGTCGTTCTGATCGTGCTGGTGTTCCGCAGCTCGGCCGCCCTTGCATGGGCCTACGGCATCGCGGTCACCGGCGTGATGGTCATCAGCACGTCGCTGGCCGCAATCGTGGCGGTGCGCCAATGGGGCTGGAAACTGCGTTTCGTCATTCCCGTATTCGGATTCCTGGCTTTCATCGATCTCGCCTTTCTTGCCTCGAACTCGCTCAAGATCGTGCAGGGCGGCTGGTTTCCGCTCGCCGTCGCCGCTGGCGTCTATCTGGTGATGGACACGTGGCGCCAGGGACGCCGCGCACATTTCGAAAAAATCCGCACGGATTCGATGCCGCTCGATCTGTTTCTCGAACGCGCCGACAAAACCCCCGTGCGCGTCGCCGGCACCGCCGTGTTCCTCTCCGCCCGCAGCGATGTGGTGCCGGGCGCGCTGCTGCACAACCTCAAACACAACAAGGTACTGCACGAGCGCGTCGTGCTTGCGCATGTCACGGTCGAAGACACGCCGATCGTCCCCGCCACGCGCCGCCTGGAGGTCACGAAGCTCGGCAAGGGCTTCTACAATGTGAACATCCATCACGGTTTTTTCGAAACGCCCGACGTGCCGCGCGCGCTGGAGACGGCGCGCCCGTTCGGTCTCGTGCTCGACGTGGCCACCACGACATTCTTCATCGGCCACGAAACGCTCGTCCCCGCGGAACAGCCGGAACTGGGCAAGTGGCGCACCTGGCTCTATATGCAACTCGCGTCGGCCGCGCTGTCGCCCGCGCGCTTCTATCACCTGCCGCCCAACCGCGTGGTCGAACTCGGCACGCAGGTGACGATCTGAAATTCCCTGCTAACAGGGAATTTAGCAGGGAATAGCAGGAGCGGGTTCCCAGACGCGGAGTACCACCTTTTTCCCTCTTCCAATCGCACAGCATGCGGCCCTCCTTCGCGCAGAGGTCGATACACATTTCACCCTGACGGCCAAACAAAAACCCGGCCGCTCGATTCCGAGCGCCGGGCGCACCATGCCGTTATGACGAAATTTGTAGTGTGTTTGATCAACCGAGTCAAGCGATTTATTCGTACACGGAACGTACCGTGTACTCTTTAGGGATTCCGCGGATTTTCGCACCGACAGTGAATCCCCCTCTGTAGCCTCTACACCACCCGGAAAACCAGCGTCTTGAGATAGGCGGTTTCCGGCAGGAGCGGATGCACCGGATGATCAGGTCCCGCGCCCGCCTGGCGCACCAGCGCGGCGCGCCGGTCCGCCCGCGCGATACCGGCCGCGCATTCCGCTGCGAAACGCTCGAGCGGCATATTATGCGAGCACGACGCCAGCACGAGAAAGCCTTCGCGCGCCGTGACTCCGGCCGCGAGCCGCGCCAGCTTGCGATAGGCCTTGGCGCCGGCTTCGAGATCCTTGCGCGCCTTCACGAAAGGTGGCGGATCAGCAATGACGATTTCGAACGTCTCGCCCGCGGCGCCCAGCCGCTCCAGTTCCTCGAACACATCCGTCTCGAAAAATTTGCAGCGTCGCGCGACGCCGTTGGCTTCGGCGGCATCTTCCGCGAGCGCGAGCGCCGGCGCCGAACTGTCAAGCCCGCTCACTTCCCTCGCGTCCGCGCGCGCGGCGGCGATGGCGAAGCCGCCCGTATAGCAATAGGCATCGAGCACGGATTTGCCTCGCGCCAGATCGGCGATGAACCGCCGGTTGTCGCGCTGGTCGTAATACCAGCCATTCTTCTGGCCGTGGGAGATGTCGGCGAAATATTCCGCGCCGTTTTCTTCGAGGACGAGTCGCGCCGGCGCGGCACCCTTGTGCACGCTGATATGAGATTCGAGCCCCTCCAGCGCGCGCACGGGCGTATCGCCGCGCAGGATCACATTTGCGGGCGCCACGACGTCGTCAAGCGCCTCCAGCAGAGGCACACGCAACGCTTCCATGCCCGCCGTCGTGATCTGCACGACGCAGGTTTCCGCGAAGCGGTCGATGACGAGCCCCGGCAGGCCGTCGCCTTCGGCATGGGCGAGCCGATAGAAGGGCCGGTCGAAAAACGCCTCCCGCAAAGCGAGCGCGGACCGCAACCGCGCGGCGAAGAAGGCGCGATCGATCTCCGTTCCCGGCGGCGCACCGAACAGCCGAACCGCGATGAGGCTTTTTGCGTTGAAATAGCCCACGCCGTAGCCGCGGCCGTCATCGCCCGTCACCGCGACGAGACGGCCCGCCGGCAGCGCCTTCGTCTGCGCATCCATGACAAGCTCGTTCGAGAATATCCACGGCGCGCCTGCCCGCGCGCGGCGGCCTTCGCGTGGTTTCAGTCGGACGATGGGAAGGTGGGTCATGGCGGCTCGGCAATCTGTTTCAGGCGCCCGAAAGGAGCACCCCCGCATCCACTTCGCACAACTGCGCCCCGCTCACCAATGCTTCATTGCCTTGGGCAGCCAAAAGGCGGCTTGATCGCAACACACAGCACTTGTGATAATTATCGAAGCGGCCGTGAAGGAGTTTGCGCCATGCGGAACGAGAGAGCTCTGATCGGAATCCGGTCGCTGCTTTTGCTCGCTGTGGTCGCATGGCCGTTTACCGGGGCTTGGGCCGGCACACCGCAGGAACAGGTGCTGTATCGCTTTGCCGGCGGCAGCGACGGCGCGCAGCCGAACAACGGCTTGATCGCGGACAGCGCGGGTAATCTTTACGGCACGACAAGCGAGGGAGGCGGCGCAGGGTGCGGCGGAATCGGCTGCGGCATCGCCTTCGAGTTATCGCCGCAGCAGGGCGGCGGCTGGACCGAAACGATCCTCCACATTTTTAAGGGCGGCAAGGATGGTGCCGTTCCAGACGCACCGTTGGTCGCAGACGCGGCCGGCAATCTTTATGGCACGACCTCGGAAGGCGGCAGCGACACATGCGGCCTGGCGTCGGGTTGCGGCGCCGTCTTCGAACTTTCGCCGCGCAAACGCGGCTGGAAAGAAAAAATCCTCTACAGTTTCGACGCAAAATCCAAAAGCGATCGAAACGCAAACATCCAGCCGCCGGAACTCGTCATCAGTGACGTCTGGGCTCCGAACGGTCTGGTGTTCGGCAGTGACGGAAATCTCTACGGCTTTGCGTTTCTCGGCGGACGCTGCGACGTGATGGGCTTCCTGGTCGCCTGCTATGGCGGCGCGTTCGAACTGAAGAAGCCGTCGAAACGCGATGCCCAATGGCGCGAAAGCGTCATCTATCGCGCCAAGAATCTTCTTACGGGGCGCCCGGAAGGTCCGCCCGTGTTCGACACGAGCGGCAACCTCTACGGTCTCGAAGTGGGCGCGAATTACGGCAGCGTGTTCGCGTTGCAACCGCCCGCCGACAAGGGCAAATGGAGGCCGTCGACCCTTTACACGTTCCAGGGCGGAGACGACGGCGGCTATCTGGCGCCGGGTCTCGCATTCGATGCGAATGGCAATCTTTACGGCGCTACCACCGGCTACCAGTCCCTGCCCGGCAACGTGTTCGAACTGACGCCAGGCAAAAACGGTGCGTGGACCGAAACGCCGCTCTACACCTTCGCGAACGCCGCCAACGGCAACAGTCCGACCGCGGCACCGGTGCTGGGCGGTGACGGCAACATCTATGGCATGACCTCAGCCGGCGGCCAGAGCAATCTGGGCGTTGTGTACGAGTTGTCGCCACAGAACGGCAGCTGGAACGAGACAGTCCTCTACAGCTTCTCGGGAGGCAGCGAAGGCGCAACGCCCCAGGGTACGCTCCTCGCCAGCAGCGGCACTTTCTACGGCGTTACATTGGCCGGCGGCAATGGCGGCTGCTATAACAATGCCGGCTGCGGCACGGTGTTTGCGCTTATACCCTGACGCTCGCGCATCCGGAGATTTGTTCTGCGACCTCAGCGTTGAATTTTTTTGACGAACCATGAACCCGCATTGACGGACGGCGCGTACCGCTATTCTCTCAACTACTCCGGAAACCGCTGGAAGATTTTTTCGCTCGCCGTGTGATGACGGGCAGCGTTGGCATTGGCGCGGGCGACGACATCGGGCGGCGCTTTGCGGCGCGCATCGAGATAATCGTAGAGCGCCATGATCTCGTAATCGGCAAACACGTGAAACTGGTCGCGCGCAAGCCACGCCATCGCGGCGACCCTGCGGCCATGAGCGCCGATGCCCCGCCGCAACAGATCGAAGAATGCCGGGCGATCGTAGTTCGAAATGACCTTGAGATCTGGCGCACGCCCGTCTGCCGAACCGGAAAGATCCGCGCCGTGGCATTGGCTGCACGCGACTCGCGCGATATAGCGGCCGCCGTCATAACGCGGGCCGAGGTCGAGCGAAGAAGGGCTTATGGCCGCTTCCAGCACCGAGGGCACGAGTTGGCCTTCCACGATCGCCAGCCGCGCCGGCAGGTCGAATTTGGGTTGCGGCCAATTGTGGCCTGCCGCCGGCAATCCGCGGAGATAGAACAGAATCGCGGAGAGATCGTCTTCGCTCATATAGGTGTAATTGCCCGACGGCATTCGCCACAGGCTCGTCGCGTCAGGCGCGATTCCGGCACGCACCGCACGCTCGAACTCGCCGTCCTTCAGCGCTTTGGACGCGAGCAGCAGATTGGCGGCATAAACGGGCAATACGGTCTGCCGGCCGATCAATCGCCCCATGAAATCGGCGCCGTGGCACAGGCCGCAGCCCATGATGAGGATGACATGCCCGCCCCTCGCGAGCATTTTCGGCGTCGGCGTGGCCGGCTCGCCGATCGCGGGCAGCGGATAGCGCCGCTCGATCACGGCTTCGGAGGCGAGATAGACGTAAGCGGGCGCGAGAATGGCAAGCGTGACGACGACGCCTGCGATCGCACCGGCCCATCTGAGGACCGGGCTCATGCGACTCCCTGCTTTAGCCCTCGCTGAGGCTAGGCTTGCGCATCGCGATCCGCAATCGTCGCGAAGTCAGAGCTGCGCGTGCAGGCGAACGCCGAGCACGGAGACGGGCCCGCGATCGCAATTATAGGCGGGGTTGGCGATGAACTGATAATCGGCGCTCGCACTGAGCCAATCCGTGAGGCCGGCGCTGTAATAGGTTTCGAGGATCTGTTCGACGCCATAATGCGGCAGTCTGCCGTCGCCGATGAGAATGCCGAGGCCGCCTGCGGCGAAATAGGCGCGCGCCGCATTCGACATGTCGTTGACCACGAATGCCGCGCCGACCGTGTCGTTGGGCCGGTTCCACTGCGTGCCTTTGAGCGAAAGCCCCGCCGACAGCGAGCGGTTGACCTCGGTGAATTCGTAAGCCTCCTCGCTGCCGTCATTGACGCTCGCCCGCGCGAAGGCGCCCAAATCGCCTGCGATCTGCTGTTCGAAATTGAGCTCGCCGCCGGGGCGCGACGCGTAGCGGCGGACGAGCGCGGTGTTGGGCACTTCGCCCGTGGCCCGCGCGAGCGCCAACGCGTCGTCATAGCTGCCCATGCGACCGCGATTGACATAGCCCAGCAGCTTGAGCTTGCCGGCCGCGCCCCACATCGTGTGGCGTTCTTCGGCCTCGCCGATGAGCGAAAACTGACTGAAATCGGTTTGCAGTTCCCGGCTGTTGGGGATTCGCGACAGCGCGAAGACGCCGCCCCGCAACGTCCACCAGGATTGCGTCCATTCCGCTGTGCCGCCATAGCTGTAGCCCCAGGCATCGGCGGCATAGTCGAAGGCGCCGGCATCGATCACCGCCCAGTTGAGGAAATCCGAACTCGGGTCATGCGCGTAGGCGTTGGTGTCGAAAATGTCGGTGACGGAGAATTTACCGGCCGTGATGACGAGATTGTCGGCGGTCCTGTGTCCGGCAAGCTGGTTGGCGCCGTCGTCGATGTTCTGCATCTCGCCGCCCAGATCGAAGGTCTGGCGCAGCAACAGACGCTGCAAACGGAAATAGGGAATGTCGGCGCCGACCTTGTAGGCTTCGCCGCTGGGAAAGCCTGCCACGCCCAGCGTGTCGCTGAGGCCGAAGCCCTGGTCGATTTCGGCGTCCGCATAGGCTTCCCCACCATACCAGAGGCGAGCGCCCATCTCCACGCCGGCCGACACGGTTTCGTCGCCGCGGCTGCCCGGATCGAGGCTGTTCGCGCCGCGATAGGGCGACCGGAAAGCCGGGTGATATTGCTCGACGAAGACGAACTGGCCGTGCAGGTTGAAATTCTCGTCGGCGTTGTCCTGCGCCATGGCCGGCGTCGCAAACAACGGCAGGACGAGAGCGGCCAGGAGCCACGCGCAGACCTGAACCGACAGCGGTCTTGCCCCGCCGCGGACGCGGGCACTCCTCATCGTCATGTCGACCACGTCCGCCCCCGTTCCATCACCGCCTTCTATGACGCTTGTATGACATGCATGTGTCGGCGCATATACCCAACCAGGTATCTGCACACATACCCATGCCAGTATAGCATTCAAGCGACATTTGCACTACAAGACAAGCCGCAACGAATGCAGGTGCCGCTTATGCGCGCAACGTCGCATCGGACAAAACGGGTTCGAGGAGAAACGCGGAAGGCAGTCCACCCGCCGCATGCGCTGCGCGACCAGAAGGCGCTCATCAACCGGGTGCATCGCCTGCGCGGCCAGGTGAATGCGATCGAGCGGGCGCTTGAGGCCGGCGCCAGCTGTTCGGACGTGATCCAGCGCATCACGACGGCGGCCGGCGCCATCGATGGCCTGATGGCGGAAGTGCTGGAGGAGCATGTGCGGGAATATCTGCTCCCGGAAGAGGAGATGTCGGCGGCCGCGCGCGAGAAAGCGGCAGAGGAATTGATCGGGATTATCCATTCCTATCTGACATGATCCCCCATGCCGGGCCGGCAGGTGACGAACGTCGCGGCGCGGTATATGGTGCGGCCCGGAATGCGTTGGATTCCTGCGGATCGTGCACAGGCGTAAGCGGACATCGCGGATGAATACGGCAGCGGCGCCGCTGTGGCGGCGTCTGCTTTTCGTATTCACACTCGCGACGTTCACGCTGCAGGGCTATATCGTACAGACACATATACACGGCAGCCCGCATCTGGCAGCCGGAACGAATGCTGCGATCGGCAAAGCCGGCAGCACCGATCCGCACGACAAATATCCGGCCAATGACGACCCGGCCAATTGCCCGATCTGCCAGGAAATCCTCCATACGGGCGCCTTCATTACGCCCGCTGCGATCGCGTTGCTGCCGCCGACCCTGGCGGTTTCGACCATTGCCATCGCCGCACGCGAACTGCCTTTCATTGCGGCGGTTTCGCATGACTGGCGCGGTCGCGCTCCACCCCGCATCTGATATTCCCCACCTTGCGTGATTGCGATGGAGCGGCCGAAACGCCGCCTCCATCCGCCATCCATCCGTAAACGAGTTCCGTCCGGTCGCACGCGCAGCAGATGCCGGGCACGCGACGGCAGTTGCAGGGATTTTCAGATCATGAATCGTATGATGTTACTCGCCACCGCGAGCGCGGCCGCTTTGCTGTCCGCTTCGGCCCTGGCGCAGACCGACACTTCCTCCAGCGAGATCGAAACCGTCGTCGTCACCGCCAAGCGCCTGAGCGAAGCCCGCACCGGCATCCAGACCCAGATTGGTGCTTCGACCTATGCCATCACCGCCAAGGAAATCCAGGACACGCCGGGCGGCGACAACACATTGCTCAATCAGGTCATCCTGCAGATGCCGAGCGTGGCGCAGGATTCCTACGGGCAGTTCCACATCCGCGGCGAACACAACGCGCTGCAATATCGTCTCGACGGCATCACATTGCCCGAAGGCATCAGCGTGTTCGGCCAGACGCTCGATCCAAGACTGGCCTCGTCCGTCGAACTCATCACAGGCGCCCTGCCCGCGGAATATGGACTCGCGACAGGTGGCATCATCGACATCAAGCCCAAGACCGGCCTCTTCGACAATGGCGGAACCATTTCGATGTATGGCGGCAGTCACAACGAACTTGAGCCGAGTTTCGACTATGGCGGATCGACGGGGAACCTGAATTATTTCGTCTCGGGTGACTATATGACCAACGGGCTCGGCATCGAATCGCCGGATGGCAGCTCCACGCCGATCCACGACCGGACTACGCAATATCATGGCTTCGCCTATCTCGAAGACATCCTCGACAACAACAGCAGCATCACCGCCATCCTGGGCACGTCGCATGACCATT
>Ga0302324_100007310_pt1 | contig 23522 bp, 23 predicted proteins | sample Palsa_T0_1_FD_201949 | JGI IMG/M metagenome (GOLD analysis project Ga0302324, IMG submission 201949) | Peat permafrost microbial communities from Stordalen Mire near Abisko, Sweden - Palsa_T0_1 | ecosystem: Environmental > Terrestrial > Soil > Palsa > Peat permafrost | place: Sweden: Abisko... | reverse complement strand
CGCGAACTCGACTTCGGCGCGCTCGATCAAGCCGACGTTCTCGATCGACAAGCGCAGCAGCGCGGTCGGACCGCTCATTTCTTGATCGGAACGCCCCATTGGAGCTTCTCTTCGAGCCGCTTGAAGAATGCGCGCCGGCGCACGCGGGCGAAGCGCACCGGCGCGGCGGCGCGCCGCACGACGACCCGGTCGCCGGCCGTCAGATCGGCGGCGATGACGCCGTCGGTTTCGAGGTTCGCGCGGCTGATCTCACCGTCGCAGGTGATCTCGATGGTGGCATCCGTTTTCACCATGAGCGGTCGCGCGAAGAGCGTGTGCGGCAGCAGCGCCGCTACGCCCAGCGCGTCGACCGCGGGGTGGATGATCGGGCCGCCGGCGCTCAAGAAGTAGCCGGTCGAGCCGGTCGGCGTCGCGACGATCACGCCGTCGGACGGCATGTGCGCGATCTCCTCGCCGTCGAGCACCAAGCCGAACGGCGCCATGCGCGCCTGCGCGCCGCGTCGCACGACGACGTCGTTGATGGCAAAGTGCAGCTCGTCGGAACCGACGACCCGGGCGTGGAGTGCGACGCGTTCTTCGACCCGCACGAAACCGTCGAAGACGCCGGCTAGCCTCTCGTAGCCGTCCGCATCGGCTTCGACCTCGGTCAAAAACCCGAGCCGGCCGGTGTTGATCCCCAGCACCGGAATGCCGCGCGGGTGCGCGATGCGCGCGCCGCGCAGCAGCGTGCCGTCGCCGCCGATCGTGATCAGCAGCTGGGCATCCTCGACCTCGCACGACGGCGCCTGCGACAGCGCAGCGATGAGCTCGGGGCCGCGCTCGCACAGCGCGACGCGAATGTTGCGCTCGGCGGCCAGCTCGACGACGACCTTGGCAGCGTCGACGGCGTTCGTCTTCTCGGCGTTGACGTAGAGCGCGATCGCGTTCACCGAGCGCCTCATTCGGCCACCTGCTCGGCATGCGCCGACGCGACCAGCGCATCCAGCCGCGCATCGCCGACGTCCTCGCCGCCGCGGCGCAGCTCGTAGAAGAACTCGACGTTGCCGGCCGGACCGCGCAGCGGCGAGAGTTCCGCGGCGACGACGCGCAGCCCGGTCGCGCCCACCGCGTCGCGCACCTCGCGCAGCACCGCGGCATGCACGGCCGGATCGCGCACCACGCCGCCGCCGCCGATGCGCTCGCGGCCGGCCTCGAACTGCGGCTTCACCAGCGCCACGATCGCGCCGCCGTCGCGCAGAAACGCGGCCGCGCGCGCCACGATCGTGCGCAGCGAGATGAACGACGCGTCGATCACGATGAGATCGAAGCCGTCCGGAAACGCGTCGGCGGGCAGCGTGCGGACGTTGGTTCGCTCGATCACGCGCACGCGCGGATCGCCGCGCAGCTTCCAGGCCAGCTGCCCGTAACCGACGTCGAGCGCGGTCACCGCTCGCGCGCCGTGCTGCAGCAGCGCGTCGGTGAACCCGCCGGTCGACGCACCGACGTCGAGCACGTCGAGGCCCGTCACGTCGATCCCGAACGCGCGCAGCGCGCCCTCGAGCTTCTCGCCGCCGCGGCTGACGTAGCGCGGGGGCTCGGCGACCACGACATGCGCGCCGGCGCGCACGCCGGTTCCCGGCTTGGTCGCCGGATCGCCGTCGACGCGAACCTTGCCGGCCACGATCAGCGCCCGCGCCTGGGAGCGCGTCAAGCCGGTGGTCTCGGCAACGAGCGCGTCGAGCCGGCGAGCATCATGGCGGCGTTCACGCTCATCCATCACGCGCGCTCGGTCATCGACTAGTGGGGCTTCCAACCGGCGCCGTGTCACGATGTGCGGTCCACTTCAGGGGCCTGAGGTCCCGAGACCTGCGCGTCAATCCGCCCGCCGCGGGCGTTCGTTCGATGATCGGAAACCCATATCCGGACGGCCCGCGCAACCTTCCCACCGCCGTGCCCGGTTTACGAGCGAACCAGGCCGGGGCCCGATGCTTCGCGACACCGGTTTGCCACCCCCGAGGATTCTGCAAGAATTGGTGCCAATATTGGTGCCAATCATGGCGCCAATGCTGAGCAACCAACACGGTGCCCCCGTCGACCGCCGGAACGTCGCCGAGATCGCCCGGGCGCTGCGCGACGCCGTCACCGGCGGCGTCTACCGGCCCAAGGAGCGGCTGGTGGAAGAGGAGCTCGCGCGCACCTTCGGCACCAATCGCGCCGTCATCCGCGGCGCGCTAGCGGCACTCCAGCAAGAAGGCTTGGTCACGCGCGAGCGCAACCGCGGCGCGCACGTGCGGCTGATCGAGCCCGACGAGGCGATCGAGATCCTCGAAGCGCGCGCGGTGCTCGAAGCGCTCGTGGCGCGGCGTGCCGCCGAACGGATCGACGAGGACGGCATCCAGGCGCTCACCAACATCGTCGAGCGCATGGGCGAGTGCGCGCGTTCGGGCGACCTGATGGCGTACTCCGAGCTCAACGCCGGCTTTCACGCCATCGTGCTGCGGTTCGGCGGTCATTCCACCCTGCAAAAGCTGCTCGCGCAGTTGCAGTCGCAAAGCGTGCGGTATCAGTTCCGCACCGTGCTCGCGCCGGGCCGTCCGGCCAACTCGCTCGCCGAGCACCAGGCGATCCTCGCCGCGCTCGCGCGCCACGACCCCGACGGGGCCGAGCGCGCCGCGCGGCAGCATGTCGAACGGGTGACGGAGACGCTTCGCTCGTTCGCCGGTCACGACCGCTTGAGCTAGAAGCGCTCTCCGCCCGCCGCGATCAGCCGTGGAACTTGTAGTCGAAGCCCACGTTGATCAAGTTGATGCGCACGTTCTCGCCGGGCAGCGGCACGCTCGGGTATTGCGGCAGCGGGTACGGAATGTGCTCCTGCGTGATATTGACCAGCACCGCATGGAAAACGAGCCCGGTCTTCGGCCAGATCTTCACGACGCCGACGACGACGTTGTTGAGGTATGACGGGCCGGGATCGCCGATCATGAAGTCGGCGCCCTTCTCGTACGAGATGAACGGCCAGAAGAGGTGCGTGTTCGGGCCGGTCGGGATGCGGGCCGTGATCCCGAACGGGAAGATGAACCCGCTGCCGACGTACGTAACCTGCGGATCGTCGCTGAAGCCCGTCACTATGCTGGCGGGGTTGCGCGGCACGTACATCTCGCGCAGGTCGATGCTGAACGGCTCTCCGATCGGCGTCTTCGGCCCGAACGTGTAGTTCTGGCCGAGGAAATATCCGTGGTAGTAGTTCTGCAACACGTTGTCGCTCGGTGACGACGGATCGCCGCAGCACATGCGCGAGCGGTTGAAGTAACCGATCGAGGCCTGCCAGCCGTGGCCGAGCACGTCGTTGAGTCCGACCGTGTCGAAGCGGTCCTGAATGTCTCCCGTATAGATCCCGGGCTGGAACCGGCCCAGCGAGAAATCGACGTTCTTATGCTGGTAGAAGAAGTCGAGCTTCTTGCTGAAGTGATAATCGAGGCCGAAGTCGAGCCGCAGGTCGTTGGTCGTCCCGCCGTTGGCTGCAAAGACGTAACCGTTGGCGTTCGAGCCCGCCGGTTTGACGTTCGGCGGGATCGCCGAGTTGGCGGCGTTGTAGGTCTCATTGCTGCCGGTCGACACCGTCCAGGTGGGCGAAATCGTGATCGAGAGATTGGCCAAAGGGTCGTCGGCGAGCGCCGGCCCGGCGCCGGCGCAGACGTAGGCCATCGCGGCCGCACCGGCAACCGCGAGCAATCCTAGGGGCGCACGTGGCTTCATCGGCTTTCCTTCCTAGCGAGGCAGGACGAAAAGGATCGTACCTTTCCTGGCACCAATATTGGCGCCAATCGTGGAACATATCGGGCGCGCGAAAGATTCTTCCTGCCGATGACGCGAGCGCTCGCGGGAAAGGTCTGCGTCCTGACCGGCGCGGGCGGGAGCATCGGGTCTGCGACCGCCCGGCTGTTCGTCGAGCACGGTGCCAGGGTCGCGCTGGTCGACGTCGCCGAGCCGCCGGTGCGCGCCGTGGCGGCCGCCTTCGACGCCGAGGTCGTGGCGTCGATGGTCGCCGACGTGAGGCGGGCCGACGACGTCGAACGCGTCATGCAGCGCACCGTCGAGCGGTGGGGCGCCATCGACGTGATCTTCAGCAACGCCGGCACGCTGGGCACGATCGCGCCGGTCGCCGACTACCCCGTCGAGCTGTTCGACGACGTGCTGGCCGTGCACGTGCGCGGCGCGTTCCTGTGCTGCAAGTTCGGCCTGCCGCGCATGCGCGACGGCGGCAGCATCGTCATCACCTCGAGCGTCGCGGGCGTGCGCGGCGATGCGGGTGTCTACGGCTACATCACCGCCAAGCACGCGCAGGTCGGCCTGATGCGCTGCCTCGCCAAAGAGGCGGCGCCGCGCCGTATTCGCGTCAACACGATCCATCCTGGTCCGGTCGACAACGGCTTTCAACACGAGGTCGAGCGGCATCTCGGGCCGATCATCGGGCGCGACGCCACGGCGTTCTTCGACGAGCTGATCCCGCTGGGCCGTCACGCGCGGCCCGACGAGATCGCGCAATCGGTCCTCTATCTCGCGTCGGACCAGAGCAGCTTCACGACCGGCTGCACGCTGATGGTCGACGGTGGGATGAGCGCATGAACTTTCCACTAAGCAATCGCCACGTCCAGGAGGAGCTCCCATGCCGACCAGCCGGGTAAACCGCGCCGCGTTCCTACGAGCCGGCACCGCCGCCGGACTCGCGGTCGCGGCACCGCGCGTCGCGTTCGCCGCGCCGCGCACCATCAAGATCGGGCTCGTGCAGCCCACCACCGGTCCGCTCGCGTTCTTCACCGAGCACATGCCGTTCGCGCTCGCGCAGATCAAGGAGAAGATCGGAACGACGATCGACCTGCACGGGACCAAGTATCCGTACGAGATCCTGATTCGCGACAGCCAGTCCAACGCCAACCGTGCGTCCGACGTCGCGCGCGAGCTCATCCTGCAGGACAAGGTCGACCTGATCGCCGTCTACGCGACGCCCGAGACGGTCAATCCCGTTTCGGACCAGTGCGAGCTCAACGGCGTGCCCTGCATCTCCAACGATGCGCCGCTCGAGCCGTACTTCTTCGGCCGCAAGGGCGATCCGAAGAAGGGCTTCGAGTGGACGTATCACTTCTTCTTCAGCGCCGGCACGCTGTCGAAAGCGATGCTGGCCTACTGGAACAAGCTCCCGACCGACAAGATCTTGGGCGGCCTGTGGGGCAACGACGGCGACGGCATCGCGCAGTCGAAAGTCTTCGCCGAAACGTTCACCAAGGCCGGATACAAGGTCGTGGATCCCGGCCGCTTCGACATGCCGGCGAGCAGCTACACCGCGCAGATCGCCGCGTTCAAGAACGGTCACGCGGACATCGTGCAGGGCGTGCTGCCGCCACCGGACTTCACCGCGTTCTGGAACGGCGCCGCGCAGCAAGGCTACGCGCCCAAGTCGGTCTACGTCGGCAAAGCGTGCGAGTTCCCGGAGACGATCTACCCGCTCGGCAAGCGCGCCGAAGGGCTCACCTGCGAGGTGTGGTGGTCGAAGTACCATCCGTTCACGTCGCACCTGACGGGGATCACGTCGCGCGGGCTGGCCGACAGTTGGGAGGCGGCGGAGAAGCGGCAGTGGTCGATGCCGCTGGGCTTCCGGCATGCCCTGTGGGAGGTCGTGTTCGACGTGCTGCGCCGCACGCAGGACATCGACAAGAAAGACGCGATCCGCGATGCGATCAAGTCGACGCACTACCAGTCGATCGTCGGCCCGATCGACTTCCGAACCGGTCCGTTCCCGAACTGCGCCGAGACGCCGCTGGTCGTGGGACAATGGTTCAAGGGCTCGAAGTACCCGTACGAGATGTCGATCGTCGACAACACCACGACGCCGATCGTGCCCGTCAACCACAAGCCGGAGCTGATTCACTCCTAGTGCTCTCTCGGTAGTCCCGCCGGCCGAATGCTCGAGCTCACGGGACTCTCGCGTCGCTTCGGCGGCCTCACGGTGATCGACGATCTCGCCCTGCAGGTGGCGCAGGGCGAGATCGTGGGCATCCTCGGCCCCAACGGCGCGGGCAAGAGCACGCTGTTCAACCTCATCGGCGGCAACCTCGCGCCCAACGCCGGCCGCGTTGCCTACGCCGGCCGCGACGTCACGCGGATGCGCGTCTGGGACCGCTGCCGGTTGGGCATCGGACGCACGTTTCAGATCCCCAAGCCGTTCGCGCACATGAGCACGTTCGAGAACGTGCTCGTCGCCGCGGTGCACGGCGGTCGCATGCCGCTGCGCCGCGCGAAGTCGCGCGCGGTCGAGGTGCTCGAGCGCACTGGGCTGGCGCACCGCCGGTCGGTCGCCGCGGGCGCGCTCACGCTGCTCGACCTCAAGCGGCTCGAGCTCGCGAAGGCGCTCGCGCTCGCGCCTCGGCTGCTGCTGCTCGACGAGATCGCCGGCGGTCTGTCGGAGGTCGAGTGCGACGACTTGCTGGCGATCGTGCGCGACGTGCACGCCGGCGGCGTGACCGTCGTCTGGATCGAGCACGTCGTGCTGGCGCTGCGCCGGCTGGCCAGCCGCATCGACGTGCTGCACGGCGGCCGTTTCATCGCCAGCGGACCGCCCGACGACGTGCTGGCCGATCCGCGCGTCCGCGAGGTGTATCTCGGTGTCTGAGCCGCTGCTCGCGCTCGAGCGCGTCTCGGTGCACTACGACCGCTTCCGAGCGCTGCACGACGTCGACCTCACCGTCGGCGCCGGTGAGATCGTCTCGATCATCGGCGCGAACGGGGCGGGCAAGTCGTCGCTGCTGCGCGCGATCGTCGGACAGGCACCGCGCATCGACGGAACGATCCGCTACGACGGCGCGGAGCTGCGCGGGCGGGCGACGGCGCAGATCGTGCGCTCCGGCGTCGCGCTCGTCCCCGAAGGACGGCGGCTGTTCCCCTCGCTGACGGTCGAGGAAAACCTCGAGATCGGCAGCAGCATCGGGCGGCCGGGCGAGGTGACCCTGTCCGAGGTGTACGCCTATTTCCCCGTCCTCGAGCAAAAGCGGCGGCAGCTCGCGCGCGACTTGTCCGGCGGCCAGCAGCAGATGGTCGCGCTGGGCCGCGCGCTGCTCGCCAACCCGCGGCTGCTGCTGTGCGACGAGATCAGCTTGGGCCTCGCGCCGCTGGTGACCAACGAGCTGTACGAGATCGTGCCCGCGCTGGCAAAGCGCGGCATCGCGATCCTGCTCGTCGAGCAGGACATCTCGCGCTCGCTGGCCGTCGCCGACCGGTTCTACTGTCTGCTCGAAGGGGCGGTCACGCTCTCGGGGCGGCCGGCCGAAACCCCGCGCGAGACCGTCACCCAGCACTACTTCGGATTGTGGAAGCGATGAACGCCGCCGGTCTGGTGAACCAGCTGCTCCAAGGCATCCTCGTCGGCGGCCTCTACGCGCTGTACGCGTCGGGGTTGTCGATCTCGGTCGGAGTGATGCGCTTCGTCAACATCGCGCACGGCGACCTCATCGTGCTCGTCTCGTTCCTGCTGCTCACGCTGACGGCGTCGCTGAGGCTGCCGCTCCCGCTGGCGGTCGCCGTCGCCCTGCCGATCTCGTTCGCGGGCGGCTACGTGTTGCAGCGCTGGCTCCTGCAGCGCGTGCTCGGCAAGGGCATTTTGCAGATCGTGCTGGTCACGTTCGGGCTGTCGGTGATCATCCAGAACTTCTTGCAGGGAACGTACGGCGCCGACACGCGCCGCCTGTCGGGCAGCGGCTTCGAGACGGCGACGATCGCGCTGCCCGGCGGGATCGGCATCGGCGTGCTTCCGCTGACGATCTTCGTCGTGGCAGCGGCGCTGATCTTCGTGCTCGACCGGCTGCTCTATCGAACGCGCGTCGGCGCGCAGGTGCGCGCGGTCTCCGACGACGTCGAGGCGGCGAATCTGATCGGGCTGGCCGCGCCGCGCATCTATGCGATCGCGATGGGCGTGGTCGGCGTGACCGTCTGCATCTCGGCGGCGTTCATGTCGGTCTGGACGAACTTCGATCCGACCAGCGGTCCCGACCGCCTGCTGATCGCGTTCGAGGCGGTGGTGCTCGGCGGGCTCGGCAGCCTGTGGGGAACGCTGATCGGCGGGATCGTGCTCGGCGTCGCGCAGGCGGTCGGCGCGCAGTTCGACGTCTCGTGGCAGCTGCTCGCCGGACATCTCGTCTTTCTGGCGATCTTCCTGATCCGGCCGCAAGGCCTGTTCCCGCGGTACTAGGCCGGTGCGCGCGCTGCGGTCGGTCCCGCGCAGCATTGTGGTCGGCCGCGCGTTGCTCGTGCTGGGCGCGCTGCTGCTGATCGCGGCGCCGAAGATCACCGACGCGAACGGACTGCAAACCGCGGCCGATCTGCTCACGATGCTCGTGCTGGCGGTGATGTGGAACCTGCTCGCCGGTTACGCCGACATCGTGAGCATCGGTCAGCAGATGTTCGTGGGGATCGGCGCCTACGCGTTCTACGGCTTCGCCGTGCTGGCCGGCATCAACCCGTACCTGGCGATCCCCGCGGCCGGCGCGGTCGCGCTGGCGGCGGCGATCCCGTCGATGGCGATCGTCTTCCGGCTGCGGGCGGCGTACCTGTCGGTCGGAACGTGGGTGCTCGCCACCGTCGTGATGCTGGGCGCGGGAAAGCTCGACGCGTTCGGCGCCGGACTCGGAACGAGCCTACCCGTATCGGTGGTCGAGGTCTTCGGCACCGATCCGACCTCGCGCTCGACGACGACCTATTGGCTGGCCCTGGGGCTCGCCGCGATCGCGTTCGCCGCGACGCTGGTGCTCATGCGCTCTTCGACGGGCATCGGCTTGACCGCGATGCGCGACGACGAGGAAGGCACGGCCTCGGTCGGCGTCGACATCGTGCGCGCCCGGGTGGTGTGCTTCTTGTGGACCGCCCCGTTCCTGGGCCTGGCCGGCGCGCTGATCACCTTGCAGCGCCTGCGCGTCGCGCCGCAGATGTCGTTCAGCATCACCGATTGGACGGTCTACGTCATCTTCATCGTCGTCATCGGCGGCGTAGGCAGCTTCGAAGGCCCGATCATCGGCACGCTGGTGTTCTTCGTCATTCGCGAGTATCTGCAGAACTGGGGCGTCTGGCACTTCATCGTACTGGGCGCCGTCTCGATCGCCGTGATCTTGATCGAACCGCGCGGCTTGTGGGGACTGCTGCGCCGCGTCATCCCCGGTGATTTGATCCCGGTCTCGCACCGCGTCCCGTAGGCCGGTTCAGCGCCGTGGCGGGCTCCGGTCTCGTTTCCCCGCGGGAACCGGCGCAGATGCAGGCCACTTCTATCTCCTAGGCAATGCTACCGTGGCGGCACGCGCGGCCGCGCTGGGATCGAGCTCTGAGCACCACCACCGACAGGAGTGAGCACCATGCCGCGTTATCTCGTCGAACGGACCTTTCCCGACGGCTTGCACATCCCCATGAACGACCAGGGTGCCCAAGTCTGCAACACCGTCGTCGGCAACAACACGAAAAGCGACGTCACCTGGGTCCACTCCTACGTCTCCGACGACCTGCGCAAGACCTATTGCATCTACGATGCCCCCTCGCCCGAAGCGATTCGCGAGACGGCACAGGCCAACAACCTGCCGGTCGACACGATCACTCCGGTCAGCGTCCTCGATCCATACTTCTATCGAGGTTGACACCGGCGACGCGCCGCGCCTAGAAATTGCGCGACAGCGGCGTGCCTTGGTCGCGTCAGGTCGGTCCTGACAACATCGCGCGAAGCTCGACGGCGACGGCATCCGGTGCTTCGATCATCGGCGAGCCGTTTGCGTTCGGGAGAACGATCCCGCTCATCCGCGACCGGGATCGAAGTGTCCTGGCTCCCGCGAGATGTTTCGGTCATTTTTCGACCCGCTACTGAAACGTCCAGTCCGACACGTTCCAGTAGAGCGAGCCGACCGGGGCGTCGCGCAGACCGTGCAGCCGAACGTCGTGGATCGCGATCGACGTCCACCAGCGCATGATGACGTAAGGAACCTCGCGCGCCTCGATCTGTTGGATCTCGTCGTAGATGCGGCGGCGCTGCGACTCGTCGTAGACGCGAACGCCTTGTGCCTCGAGCGCGTCGACGCGAGCGTTGCGCCAGAACGCCGTGTTCTGGCCTTCCGGCGGGATCATCGCCGAGGTATCGAAGCTGATGCGCTCCGGGTCGAGCGAGCGCAGGATGAACGCCGACAGCGCGACGTCGAACTTGCCGCCGTAGAAGATTCCGCCGGCTTGACCGGGCGCGAAGAACGTTGCGGCGGGAAACGTCTTGATCTGTGTGTCGACGCCGATCTCGCGCCAGCGGCTCTGCAAGATCACCGCGGTTTGCTCGCGATCGATGATCCCGGCGACGGTGGTGAACGTGATCTGCAGCGGTTTGCCGTCTTTGGTTCGGATGCCGTCGGGGCCGACATGCCAGCCGGCTTGATCGAGCAGCTTGCGCGCCTGCACCGGATCGTGGGCGCAGGGCCGAAGTGTTTGGTCGTACCAGGTCGACCACGGCGGCTGCAGCCCGACTCCGAGCGAACCGATACCGTGGACGACCTTGGCGTAGATCTCCCGGATGTCGAATCCCTCGCACAGCGCGCGCCGCACGCGCACGTCTTGGAGCGGACCGCTGCCCGCGTTCAAGGTGAGATGCTCCCACAGCGTCGACGGCGCGAGGGCCGGAAGGAACCCCGGTATCGGCCCGAGTTGCGTGTACGCCGCGATTCCGAGCTTGTCGACCAGATCGATATCGTGCGACCGGAGCTCCGAGATGATCGTGTTCTCGCTCGGCGTGAAGTGCCAGACGATCCTGTGAATGCTCGGCACCTTGCGATGATAGGCCGGGTTCGCTTCGAAGATCATGTCGTTGCCGTGGTGCCACGCGACGAACCTGTAGGGTCCGCTCCCGACCGGATTGGTCCCGAAGGCGCTGTGGTTGAGGTCGCTCACGCCGCGCAGCACGTGCGCCGGCACGATAGCGCCTTGCGAGAAGTTCGTGAACGACATCACGACGGCCGGCGCAAACGGCTGCTTGAGGTGGACGACGACCGTATACGGGTCCGGCGCGTCGACCCTGGCAAAGTGATCGTACGGGATCCTCGTCACCACGTTGTTGTGAGGATCCATGATCGCCTCGTAGGTGAACTTCACGTCGTCGGAGGTCACCGGCTGCCCGTCGTGCCATTTGGCGTTGCGCACGAGGTGATAGATGATGGTCAGCCCGTCACGGCTGATGTCGCCGTTCTGCTGCGTCGGAACGCGGGTCGCGAGGTCGGGGACCAGATTCCCGTGCTCGTCATTGCGAAAGAGCCCGTCGAACAGCAGGTTGTAGGCGTCGATCTCGACCGCGAGCGTGCTGATCACCGGGTTGAGCGTTCCTGGTTCTTGCTGCAGGGCAACGCGCAGCGTGTCCTCGGCCGCGGCCGGCCGCACGGGCGACAGCACCACGACCAGGAACGCGAGTACGACCGATCCGACCACGATACGCATGAACGCACCTCGGGACGCGCGGAGGCTATTGAGCTTCGTTCACCTATTCGAGTTGGGCGATGAACTCCGTGTGGTCCATCGGGCGCGAGAACATCGGGTAGTTCTTCTCGATCGCGAGCCGCTGCTCGTCGTCGCTCACGGTCGCGGTGCAGTCCTTGAGGGTGATCACGTTGTAGCCGCGCTCGTAGGCGGTTCGCATCGTCGACTCGACGCAGCAGTTCGTCAGGAAGCCGCCCAGCGCAATGGACGTGATGCCGCGGCTGCGCAGGATGAAGTCGAGATTCGTGCTGGCGAACGCGTCGAGCCCGCGCTTGCCCTCGACCACGATGTCGTTCTTCTCCGGCTTGAGATCGTCGACGATCGCCGCACCCCAGGTCCCCTTGATGAACGACTTGCTGTCGACGACGCCCTTGAGAATGCCATACGGCTCTGACGAGATCTCGCCGTATCCTTCGACGAACTCGATCGGCGCGTGAACCACCGTCCCGCCGGCGGCGCGAACCTTGGCCGCGACGTCCTTGGTGTTGGCGAGCATGTTCGTGCTGTCCATCACCGGCTTCACCGCCCCGTGCAGCGTGCCGCCTTCGGACGTGAAGTCGTTCTGGTATTCGATCAAGACGAGTGCGGTTGTCTTAGCATCCATAGGCCGCGAGACTTGATCTGCCTGTGAGGCTTGTCCTGCTTACGCCAGGGGCTGGTAACGTTTTCGCTGCGGCGGCGTGTCAGGCAGTAACCAGCGTTCCCGGACGGACCACGTTCACTTCGTCCCAGCGATCGGTGATCTTGCCGTCCACGATTCGCAGGATATCGATGCCTGTTTGCACGAGGTGCTTTCCAGACGGCTTGATGTCGCGGAAATTGCCTAAGTGCGTACCGGGCATTGTCCAACGGACGACAGCAGTGTTTTCATTGACAATGATGTCCTCGGTGATAATCTCGAGATCGGGAAACGCACCGTGTAACATTGCAATGACCTGCCTCTCACCTGCGATCCCCGCTAGCAGATTGGGAAACCGCATGTGATAGACGAACTCGGGCGCATACAGTTCATCCAGCGCATCGAGATCTCCACGATTCCAGATGTCCACCCAACGCACTGCTATGCGTTCGTTCTCTTCAGGCGTCACGAGCTGTCCTTTCCGGGTACGTCTTCGGGTGTGCTGGTCCGCTGTCCAGCATCAATCAGCCTACGGGCCGCTATTTGCACCGATACGAAGCGCTCCGCCTCCCGACTCGCTCGCTCTCGCCCTCCGCCTGTAGCTCATCGAAAGAGCGATACAAACGTTCACGGGCGTGCGCGACCCGAGCAATGCCGCCGCTCGTCACCGACAGGACGATCACATGTATGAAACCTCCATTCCTCGCGTTGCCATCCTAGGTCTGGGCATCCTTGGATCGGTCGTCGCGCGGAAGGCTGCGGAGGCCGGGCTGCTCGTGACCGCTTGGGACCGCACCGCCGGCCATCGAGACCTGGTCGAGACGCAGCGCGTGCACACCGCAGCGACACCGGTTGAAGCAGTGCGGGATGCAGATTTGGTCGTCACGATACTGTTCGATGCGGACGCCGTGCTCGACGTCATGGGCGACGAGCATGCCTTCGACGCGATGAAGCCGGGCGCTACGTGGGTGCAGATGTCGACCATTGGCGTTGCCGGTACCGAACGCGCGATCGCGCTCGCGGCCGGACGCCCCGACGTTGCTTTCGTCGACGCGCCGGTGTCCGGCAGCAAGGACTCTGCCGAGCAGCGCCAGCTCGTCGTCTTCGCATCGGGCGACCACGACCGCGCGAGAGCTATCGTGCAGCCGTTCTTCGACGCGATCGCGCGCGACGTGCACTGGCTGGGAGCGGCGGGTCAGGGGACGCGAATGGGTCTGCTGTTCAACGCCTGGATCGGGATCCTGATCGAAAACATCGCCGAGGTCACCGCCCTCGCGCACGCGCTCGGCATCGAAACCCGTCGCTTCGTCGAGCTGGTTTCGGACGGCTCGCTGGTTCCACCGTGGGCGCTCGCGAAGTTCCGGAAGATCGTCGACGACCGGACGGGAGAGGTTGAAGTCCCGCTGCGTCTGGCGCACAAAAACGTGCTGCTCGCCCTCGCTGCAGCCGGGACTGAGCGCCCGAAGCTCACTGTCCTCGACCACATCGCCACCAAATGGGCGGACGTGATCCCAAGCTTCGGCGACTCCGACATCAGCGCTTTGTACCTCAGCCGGCCGGCGGCGCGCTGATCCCGGCGGTCGCGTAGAGGGCGCGCGATTCATACATCACGCCGCCTTTGATCGTCGTTTCGATGTTCCGGAGGCGGCTGATGTTCTCGAGTGGGTTTCCGCGCACGAGGATCGCATCCGCGAGCTTGCCGGGACGCAGCGATCCGAGCGAATCGCCAAGGCGCATCACGCGCGCGGGAACGATCGTCGCGGTTTGGAGCACGTCGGCGTTCGGGATCCCGGCCTCCGAGTACAGCTCCAGCTCACGCACCAGATCGAAGCCCGGCAAGAGGTCGTCGGTACCGGCGACGATCGGGATCCCGCTCCGATGGAGGAGCGCGACCATGCGGCGGAACGCGTCAGCCGACGCGCGGTATTTTTGATCGGTGTCCGCTCCGCCCGGCAGACCGGTCGTCGTCAGCGAGCGCCGTACCTGGATCGGGAGCCGGCCTGCGATCTCGCCGAAGCCGCTCGATGCGACGTCGCCCGGCCGCGTCATGCACGAGTCCACGAAGATCCCGAGCGTCGGATCGCTCACGATCTCACGCGCTTTCAGCAGCGCGACGAACGCCGAAACCTCCGCGCTCTGCAGATCGATCGTTCCCGCCCGAAGCGCCGGCGCGGTGAGGCGGACCGGCGTCTGCGTGCGGTCCTTGACGTCCGGCATGAAGTTGAGCAGCAGAAAGTTGACGTGCTGAATCTCATCGAATCCGGCGTTCACCGCGTCTTGCGCGATCATCCCGGCCGGGATATGGCCGCTCACGCGCATCCCGAGCGCGTGCGCCTCGCGGACGATCACCGGCACCAGCGCGGGCGCGACGGAGCTGTAGATCTTGATCTGCACCGCGCCGGCCTTCTTCCAGTCGCGGACTTGCGCGATCGCCTCGTCGGCGGTGCTCGCAGTGCGCCCGATCGGCGCGGTGTACTTTCCCTTGCCGTCGATCAGGCCGGCGATGAGGATGCGCGGGCCGATGAGCTCGCCGCTGTCGAACCGGCGCTTGGTGGTCGTGATGTACTCCGGCCCGTTCCCCGGATCGCGGATCGTCGTGACGCCTTCGGCGAGGAGGCGCGGGCCGAACTCCGCGGCGACGTGCATGTGCGAGTTCCACAGGCCAGGCAGCAGCGTCTTGCCGGTGCCGTCGATGCGCCGTGCATCGCTTGGAACCGTGACCTCGCTGCCGCCCGCCGCGGCAACGGTGTCGCCGTGGATGAGGACGGTCGCGTTCGGCGTCAGCGCGCCGGCGTCGGCATCGAAGAGCGCGACACCGGTGATCGCGATCGCCGTCGATGCGCGCTGCGGCAGCGTCTTCGCGTACTGGCGTCCGAGCTCGGCCATGCGCGCGTTCTGCGCCGCGAAGAGGTGCGGCAGCACATGCGCCCATCCGTCGCGCACGACCGCGCCCCACTCGCTGCCGAACGTGAAGAGCGTGCCGTCCTCGTCGAGCCACACATGCAACGGCGAGAAGTCGATGCCGAGCAGCTCGTATAGCGTGACCCGGCGCGTTATCGCGCCGGAGCGGACGCCGATTGCGTGTACCTTGCGAACCGTTGCCGTACCGCTGGGCCAGAGCGGAAGCACCCCGTTCGGTTCGCGCAGCGCGGCCCGCGCAAGAATCGCCAACTCCTCCGGCGTGCCGTCGATGCTAGGATAGAAACGCGGCTCCGCGGCGGCCAGCGTTTCGCGCTCGACGGCGTTCTTCCACGAGACCGTTCCGCCGTGCGCCGTGAACCGTTCTCCGACGGGGACCTTGAGGTAGTTGTAACCCGACGTCCGCAGGGTCGAGACGAAGCCACGCCGATCGAGGCGGATGACGCTGCGCAAGCTGGGCCCGCGCCCGCGGTCGTTGAACGCGAAGCGTACGTCGAGCGAGCCGTCCGGCGTGGTCACGGTGGTCTGCGAGCCGCGCAGCACGCCCGATGTGATGTACTCGTAGCGCACCGCCCGGCCGGAGAGCTTCGCCGCGACCAGCCGCGGAGCGGCCCAAATCGTCGCGACCGATGCGCCGGCTAGCGCCAGCCAGTCGCGCCTCGGCAGCGGCAGCTCACCAGCCAGCGCGTGATGAGCCTGCCGCTGCGGCAACCCGAACAGTTGCATTTCTCGATGCAAGCGGCAACCGCACACACTTTCCTCCAATCGAGGGACGCGTCGAAAGTGCTGGCCTCGTTCGCGGCGTACGCGCACGTCTCCCCGCGACGGGGGCTGTACGATTACTTGGCGTTCAGTCCAAATTGGGCGTTTCGCGCGAGGCCGCGGTTCTGTGCAGCCGTTCGTAGAAAGGCGGCGTGAGGGCGCGCAAGTTCGCCTCGGCGCGCTCGCTCAGCGAAATCACCTCGATCTCCTCGCCGGCGGGAACATCCGGCCATAGACGATACGGCTTGCGGCCACAGCGTCCACATCGACCCACGGAAATGCAAACCGCAACGCGAGAACCCTGCGGGCGGTACCGCCTTCACCTGTCCCGTTGACGAGGTAGGCGCGAACGACGGTCGCGATTCGCGGCAGCACGTCTCCGAGCGCACCTTTGAATGCCTCGTTCGCCGGGCCGAGTGCCTCACCGGAAAATGCGACGATCTCGTCGGGGCCCGCCGTCGCGATCGGAGGCACGATCACGTTCAAGCGGACGTACTCTGTGCGTTGGAGCGCCGTGGCTGTGCCCTCCAGGTACGAACGCGACGACGAGCGCGGCGATCGCCACGGCGGGCGACCCGCGGCGATCGAATACCGGGGCGAATGCGGTCGCGCCGGCGATGATCTCCGCCAGAAAGAGGTACCATACCACGGTCAGCCGCAGCGTGGCGTTGCGGTGCGCGAAACGCAATGGCGCCGCGTAGACGACGCGCGTACCAAGCGCGCCGGCGCCGACGACGATCCACCCGAAGACGACTCCGACGTAGGCCCTCGTACCAATGATGAGCGCGATGATACCGAGCACCGCGGTTACGGCATACCGGGTGAGCGTGCGTCCCTCAGGACTCGCGTTCATCGTCCTTTTTCACGTGACGCTTTTGGCACCTCGTTGTTGTCGATCACGCCGGGCCGGCAAAGAGGATCAGATTCTCATCCGGATCCGAGATGACAAACGTTCTTGCACCCCACGGCTCCTTCTTGAGCGCCTGATGGAAGTAGACGCCGGCGGACTGATAACTCAGAAACAACTGCTTGATTTCGCTCGCCGCGGCAACCGTGATCGTAGCGGAAAGCAGACCTTCGCGTTTGCGAACGTCGCCGGCGAACACGGGTTCGGATACCAACCTCAGGTTCAGTCGTGCATTGTCACGGACGACCTGACCATAGAACGGCGGATCGCCATAGATGAATTCGACGGCGAAGCCGAGCTGTTTCGTATAGAAGTCACACGATCGTTCGACGCTCGCAACGAAAAGTTGCGCCTCGACGGCGGTGAGAAAGGGGCGCGACAAGGCCTGTTTCGGCTTAGCGATCATGGCATCTGCTCCGTGTACAGGCTGTTTGAAAACCACCCATCACGGAGCACAGCGTGGTCAGATCGGAGTGACCGTGCACCATCAATTGATCGTTCGCACTCCCGAGGCTGCGCCGAGGCATCGCGGCGGTCATCTGCTCACGTCGATGCGATGGGAATTCCCGCGAGATGCTTCTCGATGTCGGCGAGACGCGCGCGCGCGGCGCGCGCTTCGACGTACGCCGACGCCGCCGCGGCAGCGCTGCCGAGTTGACCCAGCAGATCGATGAGCTCGGGATCGGGCGCCGTGCCGTCCGAGAGGGTGCCATACAGAACGAAGCCCCGCAGTGCGTGCCGATCCGCGACCGGGACCGCGAGCACCGGCGCCGCCGGTCCCGTGGGCAGCACGGACTCGGCGATTGCGAAGTCAGCGAGATGGAACGGACGTTCGCGCAGAAGCAGCGTCCGGACGAGCAGCGCGTCGTCGTCGATCGTGGCAACGGCGTCCGCCCAACCCGTAGCCCGAACGCAGCGGAAACGGCCCGTCTCCTCGTCCAATCGGAACAACGCGGCCGAACGCAGCCCGAGCACAGCCGAGACTTCGTCCGTGAGCGCGCGTTCGATCGCCGCATCGCTGGCAGCAAACGCGAGCGCGTCGATCCCGTTCCGTAGCCGGCGTTCGGCAGTATGGCGGTCGCGAAAGAGCACCCGTTCGACGAGGTGTTCGATCCGGTCGTGCATCGCGTTGAGCGCAACGCCAAGGGCGATCGTCACCACCGCCTCCGCGGCGAGCGCGAGCCGTGTCTCGACGATCAGCTTCCCGGCAAGCCAATCGACGAGGCTGACGGCGACCACGACCACCGAGGTGACCGCGGCGTAGACGACGGTGCGATTGAGCACGAACCCGATGTCGAGCACGCGATGCCGTAGAATCGCGTAGGCAAGCGCGAGGGGCAGCGCTATTTGGGCGAGTTCTGCGGCAGCCTGCAGGTCAGCCGATGCCAACACGGGCGCCGTAATGATGGCGTTCGTCGCGACGAAACTCGTGAGCGTCACGCCGTAGCCGACCAGGACCCACCCGATCCGGCGCCGGTCTTCACCGGACGCCTCACGATATTGCAATAACGCGAGTACGCCGCCGACAATGACCACCATGATGCCGAACAGGTTCGCGACGTTTGACCACGTGTGGTGACGAACGGGCTCGAACACGGCAAACGTGAGGCAGATTGCAAGGCCGACGAAGAGCATTGCATCCGCAACGCGCATGCGAAGACGTCCGCTGAGCGACGACGGCTCCGCCGGAAACCGCGTGACAAAGATCAGGAGCAGGAATACCGGGAAGTCGGCCAGGAGTGCCTCGAGAACGGTCGCAACGGGCGCGAACACGGGGTCGGGCAGCCACGAGAACAACGCGATGAACCGGAACGACGGGACCGCCCCCCACGTGTAGCATGCGAACGCCGCCGTCGCCACCGACGGCCGGCGAGCGACCACGACGGCGGAAATGAGCACTCCGATCGTCATCCCGACCAGCCCAGACCACCATTGCGGGTCGCCGAGCGGGAGGGTACTCAGGTACGGGACGATGACGCGATCCGACCAAACACCGGCATGACGTACGCGCAGCGTCAGCGCGTAGCCGGGCGGCCCTCCCGTCTGCAAGCGCAAGCGTTGCACATACGACAGCGTCGAGAGATCCAGACGGTCCCCGGCCGCGATACCGGCGGAATACTTCGCCGGGACGCGGACGCGGGCGACGTACGCACCCTGTCCGTCAGCGCCCACGGCGAGGGGAAACATGCCGAGCGGCAGCAGTGCCATCGCCCAGCCCAGGGCGAGAACGACGAGGGACAGTGCGGCAACCAGGAGTCCGAACTCCGGCTTCCTGCTCAGCGAGCGATTCCTCTCAGCCACGGTGCGCGACGTTCGTTCGCTCTGCGACCAAGCCCTAGCGTCATCAGAACGCAATCGTTGCGTTCACACTGAATCCCGAATTTCACAGCGAATCGCGGTTTCACCGATTCGTTGTGCGACAGCCTCAGAACGTTAGAACGGCTAGAACGGAATCTCGTCGTCGGTCGTAGCGGCTGCCGCCGTGGCGCCTGGCGCGGCGGTATCGGCGGCGGCTCGGAGGGTTTCTTCGGCGGATTTGAGCAGGGCTTCGCAGCGGGCGACGAGCTCGCGGCCTTGGCGGTAGAGCTCGACGGCGCGTTCGAGCTCGATGTTCTCGCGCTCGAGCTCGTTTACGATCTCGGTGAGGCTGGTCAGCGAGGCCTCAAAAGAGGCCGATTTGTTTTCCGCCATCTGCGTTCTCCGATTCGACGCGCGCGGTGAGCTCTCCGCGAGCCAGTTCGACCTGCAGGCGCGTGCCGGGCGGCGCATCGGCCGCGTCGACGAGGGCCCGTCCGTCGGGGCGGCGCACGATCGCGAAGCCGCGGCGCATCGGCGCGGTCGGGTCGGCGGCACCGAGCTGCGCGGTGAGGACCTCGAGCCGATGTTTGCCGCGCTGGATCACCCGCGCGAACGCCGGGGTCAGCCGCTCGGCGAGCTCGTCGCGGCGGCCCTGCTTCTCGGCCAGGAAACGCAGGTCGAGCCGCCCGCGCACCGCCTCGAAACGTGCGCGCCACGCGGCGACCAGGCTGATCGGCGACCGGTGGAGCAGCGCGCGTTCGACGAGGCGCACGCGTTCCCGTGCGCGGACGACGCGGGTCTGCGCCGCGCGGTCGAGCGCCGCGGTCAACCCGTCGAGCCGCTGACGGCGGCCTGCCAAGAGCAGCGTCGGATCGGCCAGCGGCGAGCGATACTCGATCTTTTCGAGGCGCGCGCGCAAACCACGCAGGCGCCCGCTGAGCGCGCGGGTGATCCGATCGCCGTCGCGCGCGATCGTGCGCAGCAGCTCGTCGCGCCGCGGCAGCAGCGTCTGCGCGGCCGTCGACGGCGTCGGCGCTTGCCGGCTGGCGGCATAGTCCGCCAGCGACGTGTTCGCTTCGTGGCCGATGGCCGTCACGACGGGTACCGGCGCGGTAGCGATTGCGCGCACGACACCCTCGTTGTTGAACACGAATAGGTCCTCGAACGAACCCCCGCCGCGTGCGACGACGACGAGATCGGGCGCGTACGCATACGCGGCGCGCAATGCGCCGACGATCTGCGTTGCGACGTCGCCCTGCACCGGCGTCTCGAACAGACGCACGGAAACCTGTGGGGCGCGCGCGCGTGCCTGCGTCAAAAAGTCGCGCGTCCCGTCGCCGCTCGCCGAACCAACCAGAGCGACGCGAAACGGATACGGCGGGATCGGACGCTTGCGCTCGGCGCGGAACAGCCCTTCGGCTTCGAGCTTGGCGCGCAGCGCCTCGAACTTGGCGTACAGCGCTCCTACGCCGCCGACGAGATCGAGATGGCGCACCACCAACTGGTACTTGCTGCTCTTCTCGAAGGTCGAGACCTTGCCGTAGACGCGCGCCGCCTCGCCGTCCTTCGCCGCGGGAAACGTCGCGGCGTCGCTCGGGTACGCGAAGCACGCCAGCACCGACTCGCGATCCTTGACGTCGAAGTTCCAGCTCCCGCTCGACTGCACGCGCAGGTTCGAGATCTCGCCCTCGACGCCGAGCAGCGCGAGCCGCGTGTCGCTGTCGATCTTGCGTTTGATGTAGCCGGCCAGCCGCGAGACGCCGACGACCGGGATGCGCGACCAGTCGCGCTCGATCACGGCGGCGCGGTCGGTTCGGCGTCGAGCCGCTGGTACGTCTGGCCGTCGCCGACGGCGTCGGGCGGTGGTGTCATCGGCGCCAGCGACGGCGGCGTGCGCGGCGCGGCGTGCACGACCGGCAGCGGCGCGAGCGGAACGGCCGCCCCACCGGAGCGCGTCGTGGTGCGCGAGCCCGGCGTGTCGGCGACCGTGCCGCAGGTGTGCTGGTCGGTGCCGACCAGGAAGTAGTCATCCCGTCCCGACCCGCACAGGCGTGCTTTGACCACCTCGCCGACCGGCATCACGAAACCGTGCGGCTTCGTCTTCGCCAGCGCACGTTTCATGAACCGCGCCCAGATGCGCGCCGGGATGTTGCCGCCGTACGACTCGTTCATGCGCTCGTAGTGGTCGTTGCCGATCCACACCGCCGCGACGAGGTCGGGCGTGTAGCCGACGAACCACGCGTCGCGGAAGCTCGACGTGGTGCCGGTCTTGCCCGCCGCCGGCCGGCCGATGTCGGCGTTCGGATAGCCCGTCCCCTCTTTGATCACCGACTCGAGCATCGAGGTCATGATGTACGCGACGCCGGCGCTGACGACTTCGGTCTGTTCGGGATACGTGTTGTCCATCACCGGCGAGCCGAGCGAATCGCGCACCAGGCGCACGGACGTCGGCCTGATGTGCACGCCTTGGTTCGCCAGCGTGGCATAGCCGGCCGCCTGATCGAGCGGCGAGACGCCCGACGCGCCCAGCGCCACCGCCAGCGTCGGGTCGAGCGGGGCCGTGACGCCCATGCGATGCGCGTACTCGATCACGCGATCGATGCCGAGTTCTTGGGCCAGCTTCACCGCCGCGACGTTGCGCGACTGCGCCAGCGCGGTGCGCAGCGTGATCGCGCCCATGTAACGGAAGTCGTCGTCCATCGGCGCCCAGCGCGTGCCGTCGCCCATCGGATAGCTCACGGGCGTATCTTCGACGATCGTGGTCGGCGGGTGGCCGGCGTCGATCTCGGCGGTGTAGACGTACGCTTTGAACGACGAGCCCGGCTGGCGGCGCGACTGCCAGGCGCGGTTGAACTGATTGGTCAGCGAAAACGGCGTCGCGCCCCCGACCATGGCCAAGATCTCGCCGGTCGACGGCCGGATCGCAACGAGCGCGCCCTGATGCGCGCCGATCCCCTCGGCCTTCGCGCGGCCGATCCCCCACGTCACGGCGTCTTGCGCGATGTCCTGCATCGCCGGGTCGAGCGTGGTGTAGACCTGCAGGCCGCCCTCGAGCGTCACCTGCGTGCCGAACTGCTGCTCGATCTGATGCGTCACGTAGGTCGTGAAGTACGGATAGCGATACGATTGCAGTCCCGTCGGGCGCTCGCCGATCAAATGCAGCGGCGCGTCGGCGGCGGCGTCGGCGCGCGCCTGCGTGATGAATCCCGCATCGACCATGCGGTCGAGCACGTGCTGCTGCCGTTCCTTGGCGCGGTCGAGGCTGACGTATGGCGAATAGTCCGACGGCGCCGCGGGCAAGCCGGCGAGCATTGCGGTCTGCGCCAGCGTGAGGTGGCCGACGTCGGTGCCGAAGTAGGTGTGCGCCGCGGCTTCGATGCCGTACGCGCCCGACCCGAAGTAGATCAAGTTCAGGTAGCGCTCGAGGATGTCGTCCTTGGTGTAGTAGCGCTCGATCTCCATCGCCAGCAGCGCTTCCTGGATCTTGCGCGAGTACGACACCTCGTTGGACAAGAACAGCCCGCGCGCCAGCTGCTGGGTGATCGTCGACGCGCCTTGCAGCTGCTCGTGCCGGTAGTCGGCCAGCGCGGCGCGCGCGATGCCGGCGAAGTCGACGCCGTGATGCTGGTAGAAGTGCGCGTCCTCGGTCGCGATGAACGCATCGCGCACGCCGACCGGGATCTTGTCGATCGTGACCCAGGTGCGGTTCTCCCGGTAGAGGTTCGCCAGCAGCATCCCGTTGCGCGCGTAGACGCGGGTCGAGCGCGACGGCTGGTAATCCGCCATCCGGTTGATGTCGGGCAGGTTGCGCGAGTAGGATGCGACGATGCCAGCGACGATGCCGACGAACAGCAGGATGCCGAACACGCCCAGCACCACCAGCGTCTTGACGATGCGCCAGATGATCCGTCCGGCGCCGCCGCCGCGCTGCGGCGAGCGGCGGCGGGCGCGCGTTCGCGGTGACGCGATGGCGCGGCTCATCGCTCCGCTCCGCCGTTGCGGTGCGGCACGGCACCGCCGCGCAAGGTGACCGCCCGCGCCAGCACGCCGTTGACGTAGCGGCCCGAGTCCTCGGTCGAAAACTTCTTGGCCAGCTCGACCGCTTCGTTGATGACGACCGCAGCGTCGGTCTCGCGGCGATGGTTCAGCTCGAACGCGCTCATGCGCAGGATGATCCGGTCGATCGTCGGCAGCCGGTCGAGCGTCCAGCCTTCCAGCAGCGGCGCGATGAGCGCATCGGACTCAGCGGCATTTTCCAGCGTCCCCAGCACGAGATCGCGCACGAAGGCGCGCCCCTCGGCCGGCGCGCCGGCCGACAGCAGTTCGGTGACCAGCTCGTCCGCGGGCCGCTTTCCGATCTCACTTCCGTAGAGCGCCTGCAGGGCGAGCTCGCGCGCGTGGCGCCGGGACGTCGCGGGCATCAGACCGGCTGGGCTCGCCGCGCCAGGAACTCGGGCAACCAGCCGACGCCGACCCCGCCGGCGCGAAACCGTGGTTCGCCCAGCA
>Ga0302324_100007309_pt1 | contig 23524 bp, 13 predicted proteins | sample Palsa_T0_1_FD_201949 | JGI IMG/M metagenome (GOLD analysis project Ga0302324, IMG submission 201949) | Peat permafrost microbial communities from Stordalen Mire near Abisko, Sweden - Palsa_T0_1 | ecosystem: Environmental > Terrestrial > Soil > Palsa > Peat permafrost | place: Sweden: Abisko... | reverse complement strand
CGGCTCGTCGCTGCGCAAGGACTACAAGACCCGGCGCCTCAACCGCGAAGTCGCCTGCCACTACACGTTCATGCACGAGAATCTCTTCGACATGAACCATCAGTTCATGCATCGCAAGCAGATGGGCTCGATCCGGGCGCATTGCCTCGGACGGCAACACGGCGATAACTGGGCACAGGTGGAATACAGTTTCAGCCGCACGGCCGGAAAATCTTCCGTCGGCGAACAAGTCATCGTGGACTTGATGCGCAAGCGTGGCGAAGCGAAAAAGGCCTTCTCCGACCACATGCGCATTCGCACCGATTACCCCAGCCAGAATCTGAAGGTGTGGGTCGGGCGCGACATCCAGGAAACGAACGATCCGGTACTCGACGTATGGCTCGGCTATACGCCGTTGGATGCAGAGCAGCGTACCAATCGCACCTATGGCTACTTGTCGGTAAAAAAGCCGCGCGTACCCGGCATCATCCATGCCGTGTGGCCGTTCGTGGTCTGGTTTACCGAGAACATTTTCCGCGAGGATAAGGAGATCGTGGAGTTCGAGCAGCGCGCCTATGACGCACAGGGCGCGGACTGGAACAACGAGGTGTTCCCGGCGTTGCGTGACCTGCGCGGTGTGCTCGCCCGTTGCGGAAGACCCATGGCGTAGTCGAAGCCGAACATTGAGAACAGAACGAGCGCCGCCAATTAGGTTACTTATTCGAGCGCGGGTGCTGCGGTGCCGTGTGAAGCGACCGCATCTGCGCGCCGCGACGGCCCAACCCCGCGCTCTATCCCAGCGCGGCCGCGGCGCAGTGTAGACTGCTACCGATGGTCGACTCGCCCGGACAATATCCGCTGCTCGAATCCATCGATTATCCGGCTGAGCTGCGGCGGCTGCCGGCCGCCAAGCTTGGGGAGCTGGCCGCTGAGCTGCGGCAGTTCCTAATCCATAGCGTCAGTACCCGCGGCGGCCATTTCGCCGCCGGGCTGGGTACCGTCGAACTGACCATAGCTCTCCACTATGTGTTCAATACGCCGTTCGATCGCCTCGTTTGGGATGTGGGCCATCAAGCCTATCCGCACAAGGTCCTGACCGGCCGGCGCGAGCGCCTGCACACGATCAAGCAGGACGGGGGTCTGGCACCGTTTCCCACGCGCAGCGAAAGCGAATACGACACCTTTGGGGTGGGGCACTCGAGCACCTCGATCAGCGCGGCGCTGGGCATGGCCGTGGCGGCCGCGCGAGCCGGCGATAATCGCGCCGTGGTCGCGATCATCGGCGATGGGGCGCTGACTGCGGGCATGGCCTTTGAAGCGCTCAACCACGCCGGCTCATTGCCCGCGAATTTGCTCGTCGTTCTGAACGACAATGACATGTCGATTTCGGAGAATGTGGGGGCGCTGTCCAACTACTTCGCCCGTGCGCTCTCGGGCCGTATGTATGCGCATCTGCGCGAAGGCGGCAAGAAAGTCCTGCGCCAGATGCCGGCGGTTTGGGAACTTGCGCGGCGCTCGGAAGAGCATCTGAAGGGCATGGTACTTCCGGGCACACTGTTCGAGGAGATGGGCTTCAACTACATCGGCCCGATGGACGGCCACGATGTGGGGGCGCTCGTCACCACGCTGCGCAATCTGCGCAAGCTGCGCGGGCCGCAGTTCCTGCATGTGGTCACGCGCAAGGGCAAAGGTTACTCCCCTGCCGAGGCCGATCCGATCAAATGGCACGGGCCGGGACCGTTCGATCCGGCGAGCGGCACTATTTTTAAGGAAAAGAGCACCGGCCCCTCCTATTCGCAGATCTTCGGGCGATGGCTGTGCGACATGGCGCAGCGCGACCCGCGCGTGGTTGGCGTTACACCGGCAATGCGCGAAGGCTCGGGCCTCGTCGAGTTCTCGAAGCAATTCCCCGACCGCTATTTCGACGTCGCCATCGCCGAGCAGCATGCCGTCACCTTTGCGGCGGGGCTCGCAGTTGAGGGCTTGAAACCGGTGGTTGCGATTTATTCGACCTTCCTGCAGCGCGGCTACGACCAGCTGATTCATGACGTCGCTCTGCAGAATCTGCCGGTGGTCTTTGCGCTCGATCGCGCGGGGCTCGTCGGCAGTGACGGTGCAACCCACCAGGGCAGCTACGATCTGTCATTTCTGCGCTGCATCCCCAATATGGTGATTATGGCGCCGGCCGATGAGAACGAATGCCGGCAGATGTTGTACACGGCAACCACCGTTGCCGGCCCTGCGGTGGTGCGCTATCCGCGCGGCTCGGGTCCGGGCGTGCCGGTCGTCGAGGAAATGACCGCCTTGCCGATCGGGCGTGCGCAACTGCGCCGCGAAGGCCGCAGCGGCCTTGCGATATTGGCATTTGGCGCGCTCGTCGATTCCGCGCAGAAGATTGCGGAGCACCTAGATGCCACGCTCGTTAACATGCGCTTCGTCAAGCCGCTCGATGAAGACCTCGTGACTGCGCTTGCAGCGCGGCATCGCGCCATAGTGACCATCGAGGAAAATGCGATCATCGGGGGCGCAGGCTCGGGCGTGTTTGAATTGCTCGCCTCCGAGGGATTGCAGCTGCCGCTGTTGCAGTTGGGCATTCCCGACCGTTTTATCGAGCACGGCTCGCGTGACAGCTGTCTCAAAGCGGCTGGGCTCGACCTTGCGGGCCTCAGCGCCAGCGTCGAGCGCTGGTGGTCACTGCAGACGCAGGAACGGTTGCGCTCGGTGAGCAGCGTCTAGAGCGCAGAAGTCGCTGCCGGCGCGGTCGCTGGCAGCTCCTCCTCGCCGCGCTTGAGATAGCGATAAAAACTATCGCTGTCGATGTTGGCCCCGCAGATGACGACACCCGTGCGCGCGCCCTTCAGCCGCGCTGCCAGAGGACCCAGTACGGCTGCTGCGGCTGCGGCAGCAGCCGGCTCGACTGCGAGCTTTGCCTCGCGGTACAAGAGCGCAAGCGCCGCGCAGATCGCGTCATCCGACACGGTGACAATATCGTCGACGAACTGACGGCAAACATCGTAGGTCCCCTGCGTCGTCATGGGCGGAGCAAGACTGTCCGCGATGGTGTCGACGCGCTCCATGTGCTGCGGCGCCGCGGCGCCAAAGCTGCGGCTCATGACATCCGCTCCAATCGGCTCGACCCCGTAGACGCGACAGCTCGGCTTCATTTGCTTCACTGCCGCCGCGACGCCCGCCATGAGCCCGCCGCCGCCGATCGCAACGACCATCGCATCTAGATCCGGCGCCTGGTCCAGAAATTCGACCCCGACGCCGCTCGTTCCCAGGATGACATTCGCTCCGTCGAACGGATGGATGAATGTGCGGCGCTCCGCTTTACGGATGTCCTCCGCCAGTGCGAATGCCGCGCGGCCATCAGTTGACATGATGACCTCGGCTCCGTAGGCGCGCGCTGCCGCGACACGCACCGGGCTTGCTGTTGCGAGCATCACAACTTTCGCCGACACCCCGGCGCGCTGCGCAGCGCAGGCCACTGCGATGGCGTGATTGCCGGCGCTGACCGCGGTCACGCCGTGTTGACGCTGCTCCTCACTGAGACCGAGAACGTTGAGCATTGCCGCGCGGAATTTAAAAGTGCCGGTGCGCTGGAATAGTTCGAGCTTTAAGACGAGCGGAGTTTGCGCGCCGAGCCGCGCCTCAAGTTCTACGCCCTGCCAGGACTGAATCGCAGTTGCGATGACGTGCGGCGCGAGTAGCTTCGCGGCGGCGCGCATTTGGCTGACGCTGGGTACATCCATGCTGGTTCATCTTCCCCGATGTGGGTTCAGGATCCAAAGCGCTCCCAGGAGAGCGGTGAAATCCGCCACGAGCGCGAGCACAAAGGCCGAGGCAGACACGACGCCGAATTGACGCATCGGCGGCAGATCCGAAAAGGTCAGTGCAAGAAAACCGCCCGCATTGATAAGGGTTGCAAATGCGATGGGACGGCCGGCCACGAGGAGCGCGTGCCGCAGGGCCTGCGCCGTTGAACCTTCCGATCGAGCCTCCTGAAAATGGTAGAAAAAATGAATCTGGTCATTTTCCGTCGCGCCCAGCACCGTTGATCCGATGAGGATGGTTGCAATGTTCAAAATGATGCCCGTGACGCGCATCAACAAAAAAGCGCCCAGAATCGCAAACAGCGACGGGATCATCGCCATCAATCGAGCCGCGGGGCTGCGGAACACTACGAGAAACGCAAGGAATATGACGGTCGCCGTCAGCGCGAAGCTTTGAATCAGGCTCGGCACCAGGCGCAGGGTAATCTGATCGGCGAGCACGCCTTGTCCGACCACGCGTCCGCGCACGCCCGCGAGCGCAGGGTCCTTAAGCTGCCGTGCATGCCAGGCATCCTCTATAAAGGCGCGCATCGCACCGGGGCCGCCGAAGGCGGCGTCGCGGCCGCGAACGCTGACGCGCGCATCGGCGAGATTTCCAATGTCGACGTAATCGCGTGCTCCGGGTTCCGTCAGCAGGATCTGCTCAAGTTGCGCGGCGAGTGCAGGCCATGCGGCAGCGTCCGAGGGCAGTTGATCCGATCCCGTCTCGATATAGTGGGCCCAGCGCAACGCGGAAGTCGGCCCGTCGACGGCGGTGATGCGCGGGTCGGCTTCCAGGCGCCGCGTCAGTCCTTCGACGGCGCGCAGAAAATCCGGCTTCAACACATCCCCGGCCGGTGTCTGCAACCACAGCTCGTTGACTTTGAGGCCGTTGGTGCGCTCGAACTCGCGCGTATCGCGGGCAATGGCGACATCTGGATTGATATAGGCAAGAGAGTCCGTCTGCAGGGCAAGCGGCGCAAGCTTGCCGGGTATGCCGAAGAGCGCGGCCGCCCCGCACAGCATGACGAGGACCGCGACGGCAACCAGTGGCCAGCGGTAACGCGCGGTGAACGGAATCCAGATCTCGACGAAGCCGGCGTACCAGCGGCCTTCGGGGGCGCGGGCAGTCCGCGTCGGGGTGCGCAGCAGCGATTGCAGTGCCGGAAACAATGTGAAGCTGGCGATCCAGGCCACGATGAGTCCGCCGGCCGTCCACAGCCCCATTTGCCGGATGGGACGAATGTCAGACACCGCGAGCGCGGCGAAACCCACTGCGGTGGCAAACATCGAGGCCGTGCAGGGCAGGAATTTGTTGGCGAGCGCATGGGCATGGTGTTCCAAGATCGGCCGGTCATCCTGCCGGTCGATGTAGCGCGCATGGATATAGACCAAGGTCGCAGTCGTCGTCACCAGCACCGTCAGCGGCACGAGCGCTGAGACCACGGTGTTGGGCCAGCCGAATGGATCCGCGAGCCCCACCGCTATGGCGACCGCCGCACCCAATGTGAGGATGATGGCCTCGAGGGTACGCAACGAGCGGAACACGAGGAAGATCAGCGTGATCAGGAATACACCGAAGAGCGGCATGGCATGTTTCGATGCGGAACCGGTCTTCTCCTCCAACCATTGATTGATCCAGGGCGATCCCACGCGGCGCACGGCCGTAAACGCGCCGCCAGGCGCGGCGAACGGCTGTGTCACCGTTTCGATGTCTGCCAGGGCCTGGTTGCGCTCAGTGGGTGAATGGACCTTAAGGTCGAGCGCTATCCCAAGATAGGTGTCGCCCAAGAGGCCGGCGCGCCGCAAGAGCGTAGTGCCGGTCGCGAATTTGCGCAGGCGGTTCGCCTGCTCGTCCGTGAGAGGTACTGCTGAATTTGTGCGCCGAAAGAAACTCAATATGCTGTGGGCCTGCACGCGCGGCAGCTGCGAGAGCTTGCGCTGCAACTGATCGGTGGCCCGCAGCGCCGTGGGACTCAACGGATCGGGAGCCTCCAGCATCAGAAGCGCATGCTCATCTTCGGGAAACAAGCGTTCGAAATCTCGCGCGGCGCGAGAATCCGGGTCGTCGGCGACGATCAGGCGCTCGATCGCCGAATCGGTGGGTATCTGCAGCGCGCCGTAGAGGCCTGCCGCTGCGAGGAGCAAAAAAGCTCCCGCAATCCAGCCTCGCACGCGGAGTATGCGAAGAAAGACTTGGACGAGCGCGGGTGCGGCCGGCACATTCATGCGCGAAATTCGGGCCCTATCGAGCGCGCGGGCACGGCGCGCCGTGGAATGATAGCCTAACAAGATGAGTACGCTGCTGGCAGGCGCCATCGTGACGATGGTTTTCTGTGCGCCCGGATATCCCGGCGGCAGCGCTGACGCGCAGCCCTTCCTCGACGCTTTTGCCACGGCCGCCGCTGCTGCGGCGAAATGGCCGGCTGGCAGCCTGACGGCGACATACGACGCCACTGAAGCTGGGGGCCTTGAAAAACTTGCCAAGCCTGAAGCGGCTTTGGCGTTCGTGCCCTATCCTTTTTTTGTCGAGCATGCAGCCGCATTGCATCTTGAGCCGCTCGTGCAGGCGAATGTGACGGACGTCGGCGTGCAGGAGCGTTGGACGCTCGTTGCGAAGAAGGGCAAGGTCAGCACACCCGCATCGATGTCGGGCTACACCCTTCTCAGTGTCGCAGGCTATGCGCCGGAATTCGTACGTGGCGCTGCGCTTGCCGGTTGGGGCTTGCCCGCGGGTGTAAAGATAGAGCAGGCCTCACAAGTGCTGACGGCGCTGCGCCGAGCGACCTCCGCAGAGGCGGTTGCCGTGCTGCTCGATGCCACGCAGACGGCGGCTCTTGGGAGCCTGCCTTTCGCGGCCGACCTGCAGAGCGTCACGCAATCTGCGCCGCTGCCCACCGCCATTCTCGCGGTAGTCGCTGCGCGCCTGCCAAAGGCGCGCGCCGATGCACTGCGTGATGCACTGTTGAATTTGGCCAAGAGCGCGCCGGGTGCTGATGCGCTCGCTAATATGCGTCTGCAGGGCTTTGTCGCACCGCAGCTGCCGGTCCGTGCGGCGCCGCCGTGAGAATGCGGCTTGCGTGGGCACTTACGCTATTGCCACTCGCCGCTTGCACGGTACCCGCGCACAAGCCGGCAGCGCCGGCAGCCACGAATGCCTCGAGTGCTGAACTTGCTGCGGCCATTGCCGCCGACGCCAGCAAGAGCGATCACGAGTCCGATCCGCAGCAGCGCGCGGCATTGGCGGCGGCCGCAAACCGCGATGCGGATGCCTGCATCGCACAGGCGTCGCGGGACGTTGCCTGCCTCTTTGGCCGCGGGGTTGCGCTTGGGCTTGAGGCGCGCGCACACCCGGTGCATGCGAGTGCAACACTCAACGACATGCTCGCGTCGCTGGCGCAGGCGGAGAGCGTTGATGCAACCTATGCTGACGCCGGCCCCGCGCGCGTGCAGGCGCTGGTTTGGATTCGCGCCCCTGGCTGGCCATTGGGTCCGGGCGATCCGGAGCGCGGCCTTGCGGCGGCACAGCGTGCGGCGGCGCTGCGACCGCAATATCCGCCGAATTGGCTGGCTCTCGCTGAGGCACAGAGCAAAACGGGCGCGACTGCGGATGCACGCGCGAGCTACGTGCGTGCCCGCGACCTTGCGAAAGATCTGCCGGACACGCCCGATCGGGCCGACTGGCTCAAACAAGTGGAGCAGGGCATGAGCCATCTACCATGAGCGCCTCGCGCAATCCGCATGCCGATCAGATGGCGCATGAGTCCATGATCCGCACGCTCGCAGCGCAGGCGAATGCAATCTGGCCGCAGGAGGAGCTGCTCTTTGCGCGCTACGACCTGCCCCCCGAATGCCGCATCGCCGACATTGGTTGCGGCAGCGGCGAGATCACCTCGCGCCTGGCGCTCAAGTATCCGCGCGCGACGGTGGTCGGCGTCGACATTCTCGAAAGTTCGGTCGCCTTTGCCGGCCGCCGCTACGCCGCGCTTGCACCACGGCTGCGCTTTCAGCAGGGGGATGCATTTGCGCTGGCATTTGAGTCGGGGCAGTTTGATCTGGTGGTGTGCCGGCACATGACACAGTCGGTCCCGGAACCTGAAAAGGTTCTCGCGGAACTGCGGCGCATCTGCAAGCCGGGCGGCTGGCTGCACATCCTGAGTGAGGACTACGGGATGCTGCAGATGATGGTCGGCAAGCTCGATCCCGACCGCCTGTGGCATGAGGGCGCAGTGGTATTTGGGCGCAGCACCGGAGTGGATGCGCGCATCGGGCGGCGCACTTGGAGCTTGCTGCATCAGCTTGGCATCGCAGAGCTGCGGGTCGACTATGTCACCGTCGATACCTTACGCGTGCCCCGCGAGACCTTTGCCACGCTGATAGAGGCCTGGCGCGACGGCTACATAAGTGTGTTTGCTGAACACACGGCGCTGCGCACCGAGGAGGCGCGCGCGCTCTTCGATTACATCATTGCGAGCATCCGTAATCCCGACGAGTATGCGGTCTGGCAGGTTCCCATCGTGAGCGGCCAGAAGCCCCGCTAGTCAGCTGAGTACGATGAGGAGATCCTTCGCGTCAACCTGCTGACCTGGGGTTGCCAGTATGTCGGCGACCGTTCCTGCGCTTTCGGCGCGCACCGCGGTTTCCATCTTCATGGCCTCGAGAGTTGCGAGGACCTCGCCGCGCGCGACTTTGCCGCCGAGGATGGCGGTAATGGTTGTGATCTTGCCGGGCATTGGGGCGCCCAGATGCAGCGCGTTGCCCGGCTCCGCCTTCCTTTGCGGCGGCCGCTTCGCGACCTGACTGCGATCCGGCACGCGCACGGAGCGCGGCTGGCCGTTCAACTCGAAGAACACTGTGCGTGTGCCGTCCTCGTGGACTTCGCTCGTGGTGATGTACAAGACGATCAGCGTCTTGCCGCGCTCCAGGCTTACGCTGATTTCCTGTCCCGGCTCCATCCCGTAGAAGAACACCGCCGTCGGCAGGATCCCTACATCGCCGTACTGTATGCGCTGGTGCGCGTAATCGAGCCACACCCGCGGATACATCAAATACGACGCCAAGTCCTCGTCGGTGATCGGCCGCGGCAGCTTCTGGCGGATCTTGGCGCGCTCGCCTTCAAGGTCCACCGCGGGCAGCGTCGCGCCGGGGCGCTCGCGAAGCGGCGGCACGCCCTTCAATATTTTAAGTTGCAACGCGGCAGGAAAGCCGCCGAGCGGCTGCCCCAGGTCGCCGTGAAAGAGCTGCACGACGGACTCGGGAAAGGCGATCTGCTTGTGCGGATCGAGCACCTCCTCGCGCGTAAGACCGCTTGTGATCATGAGGAGCGCAAGATCACCGACGGTCTTTGAGGTCGGCGTGACCTTGATGATATCGCCGAACATCTCGTTCACCGTGACATAGGCCTGCGCCACTTCAGGCCAGCGCGCCTCTTCGATGCCGAGCGCGCGCGCCTGCTCGCGCAGGTTGGTGTACTGGCCGCCGGGCATGCCGTGCACGTAGACCTCGGAGGCGCCGGCGCGGATGTCGCTCTCGAACGCGGCATAGAGCTTGCGCACCTGCTCCCAGTAGGTGGAGATCATGCGCAGTTTTGCCGCGTCGATCCCGGTTGCGCGCGGACCGTGGCGCAGCGCTTCGATGATGGAGCCCAAATTCGGTTGTGAGGTGAGCCCGCTCATCGCATCGATTGCGCCGTCGACCGCGTCCGCCCCGGCATCGATGGCGGCAAGCACGCTCGCCCCTGCAATGCCGCTGGTATCGTGCGTGTGGAAATGCACCGGCAAGCCGATCTCCTGCTTTAGCGCCTGCACCAGGTCGTACGCCGCACGCGGCTGACACAGGCCCGCCATGTCTTTGATGCCAAGCACGTGGGCGCCGGCGGCTTTCAGCGCGCGGCCAAGCCCCAGGTAATAGTCGAGTGTGTACTTCTTTTCATGTGGATCGCTCAAATTGCCGCTGTAACACAGCGCCGCCTCGCACAGCTTGCCGGACTCGAGCACGGCATCGATGGCGACGCGCATGTTCTTGACCCAGTTGAGCGAGTCGAAGATGCGGAAGACGTCAATGCCGCCAGCGGCGGCCCGCGCCACGAAGAAGCGCACGACATTGTCCGGATAGTTGGTATAGCCGACACCGTTGGCCGAGCGCAGCAGCATCTGCAGCAAGAGGTTCGGCATCAGCGCGCGCAGCGCCGTCAGGCGCAGCCAGGGATCCTCGCGCAGAAAGCGCAGCGCGACATCGAAGGTCGCGCCGCCCCAGCACTCGACCGAGAAGAGCTGCGGCAGCAGGCTTGCGTAGTAGGGTGCGATCGCGGTCATGTCGATAGTGCGCATGCGTGTTGCGAGCAGCGACTGGTGCGCATCGCGCATGGTGGTGTCGGTGATGAGGACGCGCTTCTCTTTGAGCATCCACTGCGCGAAGCGCTCCGGTCCGAGTTCGTCGAGCTTCTGCTTCGTGCCCGCCGTGGCCGGCGTCAGCGCGACATGCGGCAGACGCGGCACGCCGAGACGCGTCGGCTGGATGCGGTTCTTGGTCTCGGGGGCGCCGTTGACGATGGTCTCGCCGATATAGGCGAGGATGCGTGTCGCGCGATCGCGCTTGCGCGGCCAGGAAAAAAGCTCGGGCGTATCTTCGATGAAGCGCGTGGTGTAGTCGCCGCGCGCAAAACGCGGATGCGTGATGAGCTGATCGAGAAAGCGCAGGTTCGTCACGACGCCGCGAATGCGGAATTCCCACAGCGCGCGGTGCATGCGCGCGATGGTTTCCTCAGGGGTCGGCGCCCAGGCGGTGACTTTGACCAGGAGCGAGTCGTAGGAGCGCGTAATGATCGCGCCTGCGTACGCCGTGCCGGCATCGAGGCGCACGCCGAAACCTGCAGGACTGCGGTAGGCGGCGATCTTGCCGTAGTCCGGAATGAAGTTATTCTCAGGATCCTCGGTCGTGATCCGGCACTGCAGCGCGTGCGATGCGATATGGATGTCAGCCTGCGCCGGCACACCGCTGTCGCTTGTGCCGATGCGGGCGCCGCCGGCAATGCGGATCTGCGCTTTGACGAGATCGATGCCGGTGGCGCACTCGGTCACCGTGTGTTCCACCTGGATGCGCGGATTGACTTCGATGAAATAGAACTTGCCGCTGTCCGCATCCTGCAGGAACTCCACCGTACCGGCGTTGACGTAGGCAACGGCCCGCCCGATGGCAAGTGCCGCCGCACACAGCTCCTCGCGCCCGGCGGCGTCGAGGAACACGGCGGGCGCACGCTCAACCACCTTCTGATTGCGTCTTTGCACGGTGCAATCGCGCTCGTACACATGTACCAGGCCGCCATGAGAGTCGCCGAGGATCTGCACTTCGACGTGGCGCGCGCGGCGCACGAGTTTTTCCAGGTACACCTCATCATTGCCGAAGGCCGCGAGCGCCTCGCGCCGCGATACCGGCAGGAGCTCGCGCAGCGCGCTTTCGCTCTCGACCACGCGCATGCCGCGCCCGCCGCCTCCCCAACTCGCCTTCAGCATGAGCGGATAGCCGATGTCGCGCGCCATCTGCGCGCAGGCCGCAAGATCCGACGGCAGGGGCGGGGTTGCCGGCATGACGGGCACGCCGACGGCGGTTGCGAGGTTGCGCGCCGCGACCTTGTTGCCAAGAGTGCGCATGGTCTGCGGCGAAGGGCCGATAAAGATGATCTGCGCCTCTGCGCATGCCTGCGCAAAGTCGGGGTTCTCGGCGAGAAATCCGTAGCCGGGATGAATCGCATCAACCTCGCCCTCGCGCGCGATGCGCAGCACGTCCTCGATGTCGAGATACGCCTCGATCGGTCCACGATCGCGACCTACAAGATAGGCCTCATCCGCCTTGGTGCGATGCAGGGAGAAGCGATCCTCCTGCGAATAGATCGCAACCGTGCGCAGGCCGAGCTCACTCGCCGCGCGCATGACACGGATGGCGATTTCGCCCCGATTGGCGACAAGTACGCTGCGGATTTGCGGCATGCAGGGATTCTACGCAAGAACTCGAAGTCCACTAGATGCATTGCCGCCCGCAAGGCATTTCCTTTCCACGCTCCGCTGCGGCGCACGGCGGATATTCCGAGGTGGTGAGTGCCGATGGACAGCCTTGAAGAATTCGGCTCGCGAACGGACCTGCAAAAAGGGATCCGCATGGCGTAGTCCCAATATTCGGACGGCGCCGAGTCAGGCTGTCGATCCACGACGCTCAGATGTCGGCCCTATTTTGGTGCACCGCAGCCAATCCCCACGGGCGCAAATGGAACTTTGCCATGGAACTTTGCCTACTGAACGTCAGTTCTTACCCACATTAGTAGTGGTTGGCATGGATCGGGTCTCGAGGATTCCTGCCGACTTCATGGCGGTCGTTTGCGGCTCCCAACACAGAAAGCGGAAGCCCGACGGGCCGCGTTCAAAAGAAATTGGGAGATCACACTGTGCGCACTCATCTTGTTGATGGAATCTCATCGGCGTGGCGGCTGCTGCTCGTCTTACTCGGAGCCTTCTTCTCCTACGCGCCTGCGACGCAGGCCGCTACGGCCGCTGCCGGCTGGACTCCGACGGCGACCCAAGCCATAACCCTTACGAATTTTACGATCCACGCGACGTCGCTTGGACCACTCGCAGGCACGACGCCGCTGCGGATCGTGGTGGGCTTGCGCCTGCAGAACGAGGCGCAGCTCAATAGCGCGATCCTGGCCATCAACACTCCTGGCAATCCCTCCTATGGGAAGTTTCTGACGCCGGCTCAGTTCAACGCGAACTATGCTCCGAGCTCCACGCAGATCAAGGCCGTGGAATCGTATTTGACCCAGATGGGGCTTACCAACGTAGCCGCGCCATCAAACGGCTTATACGTCACTGCATCCGGCACTGCAGCGGCGGTCGAAGCCGCATTCAATACGACCCTGTGGCAATACCAGGTCTCCGGCCCGAACGGTGAGCCTGCACGTACGGTTTACGCCAACACCCAACCGGCGCAAGTGCCCAGCGCACTCGGCGGGATCGTGCTGTCGGTCGTCGGTTTGCAGACCATAGACACCATGCACACCTTTATTGGCAGCTGGCCGACGGGCGCACCGCTACCCCCGGTTCCACCCGCGACGACCCCCGCGAATCCCGCGACGTTCACGCCGCAGGATTTCTGGAAGGTATATGACGTCGGCGCGATACCGACGGCCTCCACTACCACCATCGCGATTTTCGCCGAGGGCAATCTGGCTGGCATCGTGCCAACTTCAGCCAATCCCAGCGCAGCGAATGATCTGCGCCAGTTCGAGAGCGAGAACAAGCTGCCGCAGGTCGCGGTGGAGGTCGTCCAGGTGGGCCTCGGCAGCACCGACACCAGTGGCGCGATCGAATTTGACATGGACACCCAGGAGTCCACCGGCATGGCCGGCGCGGTGAAGGAACTCATCGTGTACGACGCCGATTCGATGAACGACGTCGATCTCATCCCGGGCTTCAACGCTTTTGTGACCGAGGATCTGGCGCAGGCAGGCAGCGCCTCATTCGGCGGCTGTGACACGCTCGAGTACGTCTCCGGTGCCATGCCGCTTTACGATCAAATATTCCGCCAGGCGGCGGTGCAGGGCCAGACGGTATTCGCCTCGACCGGTGATTCAGGTTCCGCCTGCGGCGTCGTGGGCGACACCAACGGCGTGCCGCTCTCGGGCGTTCCCGCAATGGTGGAGTTCCCCGCCTCGGATACCTATGTGATGGGGGCAGGCGGCACGACCATCCTGGTCGATTCAAGCTTCAACGTCATTGAGACGACCGCCTGGGATGCGGGCGGCGGCGGCTTCTCGGTGTGGGAATACTCGGGAGCGTGGCAGACGCCGTTCGTGCCGGTAGACGCTGGGAGCGCGGTAGCGGGCGTAGGCAAGGGTCTGCCCGATATCGCCATGGATGCAGATTTCCTGCTGTCGCCGGCGGGGTTTGTCAGCGGTGGCAGCGACACTTCCAACGGCGGCACGAGTCTCGCCTCGCCTCTGTCGCTCGGTTCCTGGGCGCGAGTTGAAGGCGCGCACAAAAACGTGCTCGGCTTCGCGGGACCGGCGCTCTACGCGCTCGCAACCCCAGGCCTGCCGTTCTCCACCATCTCGGGAATGACCGACATCACCCTCGGCAGCAACGGCCTCTACGCGGCGACTCCCGGTTGGGACTTTACGACTGGCCTTGGGTCATTTGACGTCGCCGGCGTCAGTGCCCTGGTCGGCCTCAGCAGTAGCAGCAGCGGCGCACTGTCGCCGTGTGTATTGCCGGGTACGCTCGTCGTCTCGCAGAAGGAGGGCAGTCAAACAGGCGCTCCCGCCAACGAAGAGGACGACGTTACGGGAGTCTCGTTCGCGGAGCCATACCCGGCGTCGACTGCTCCGGAAACGCTCGAGATCACCATGAACGTGGGCAATCTCGCCGCTTTGCCGGCGCTGCCGCCCAACACGTACTGGAAGGTGTATTTCAGTTATAAGGGACAAGCCTATTTCGTGGACATGGATACGGTCCTTCCCTCAGGCACACCCGCGGCCCCGGAGTTCGTCTACGGCGTCACGACGCCGAATGGGGCGGGCGGCACGGGGGACTCGACCCTGGGTACCATCACTGGCACGTACAGCACCACCGCGAGCACCATTACCTGGACGTTGCCGGCCAAACTTATCCTGCCGCCGGTTGGGACATTCCCGAACGTGACTGCCGGCACGAGCGGTACTCCTCCAGGGGCCGGAGCGCAGCTGTCGGCCGTCCACGGCGTCACGCAGCTTCTTGCCGGTGCGGACGCCGGCTTGCTTGAGACGATCGACACGAGCCCGAGCGGCACTTACACGTTAGTCGGCAATGCGGCCTGCAATCCGGCGGCAGCGGTGATTGCGCTGCTGGCGGCAACACCAACCAGCGGGACCACGCCGCTGGCAGTGACTTTGGATGCCTCAGCATCGCACCCGCCGTTGAACGGAGGAAAGATCAAGGAGTACACATTCAGCTTCGGCGATGGCACCACCGCCGTAACCCAGACGACCCCCACCGTGAAGCACTCGTACTCGGCGGTCGGCACCTACAAGGCGGACGCCGTGGTGACCGACACCGGCGGAGGAACCGGCACTTCCGCGAGTGTCGCGATTACCGTGAAGTCGGCGACACCTGCGCCGACGGCGGCGATTGCCGCGACGCCGAGCAGCGGCACGGCGCCCATGAAGGTCAGCTTCAACGCCTCGGGGTCCCATGATCCCAATAGCGGCGGCTCGATCAAGCAGTACAGCTTCAACTTCGGCGACGGCAGCGCATATGTGGTGCAGACAACGCCGACCGTGAGCCACACGTACAGCGCCGCCGCGAATCACATCGCGAGCGTCACGGTCACGGACGCCGAAGGCGGCACGGCTTCCGCGTCGGTGACGGTGAAAACTGCGCAGTGATGTTGCCACTGCGAAGGCGGATTGAGAAAAAGTCTCCGCAGCAAAGCTGCGCAGACCACCGCCAGCGTCGGGGTGTATTCATGGTGAGCGTCGGTATTTGACCCTGCAGCAGGAGCCGCCTGGGCCCAAGAATCTCGCGCAGGAGCTGCGCTCCTACGGCGCGGGCTTCTTCAGAGCGTCCTTGTAGGCCTTGGCAAAGGCTTCGACGTAGGTGTGCGGCAGGTGATCGGCCGGCATCTCAATGAGGCTGCGATAGAACTCGGCGTACAGATCCCAGTAGCCCGCGCGGCCAGCACCGCGCAGCTTGCCGCGCTTGGTGACGCGCTCGAAGCGCGCCTCGAGTTCCTTCGGGTCGAGGCGGTCGACGAATTCGATGAATGCCGCCCGTAACGCGAGCGCGGATGCGGCCTCGTGAGCCTTGGCGGCGCCCACGGTCTCGCGCAGCCACTGCACGGCGTCGATCTGCCGGGTTTCATGCTGATTCAGAAGATTGACCAGAAGCTCCTCGACCGCGGATCCGGCGAGCGACGGCCGCGGATCGTCGGCTTCGGTGTGGATTTCGATGCGAAAGCGGTTGCGGATCTCATTGCGCGCACGCTCCAGATCCTTCAATCCGACGAGTGCCTCGCGCAGCAGCTGACCGGCGAGATGCATCAGCCGTGTCTGGGCATCCGCCGGCAGGCGCTCGTTATCGATGCCGGCGCCGCGGCAGAATGCGGCAAGACCGCTTTGCACGTCGAAGAGTGCAGGAAGACTGGTGCGATTCTTGGGATTGCGGCCCGCGGCTTTCGCGAGGCGCGCGATGCGGCGCGCAATGGCTGCATCATCAAGCCCTGGGGAGGTCTCCGCGAGGACCTGTGCCGCAGAGGGTCCCTCCTCCATGCTTTGGCCGAATGCCGTGACAGGTAGGCCGCTCGCGGCCGGCGGATCCGGAACCAAAAGATCGCCCAGATCGAGCGCGGTCCCGAGGTCAGGCTGCGCCGTCCGGTCGACGGTACGCAGCGCTCCGAAGCTGGTTGGCACGGCGGTGGTCTGCGGCGCAGCAGGGGAGGCTTTGTGTGACTCCTCTTCGACGGCGACGGCGAGCTGGTACTCCCCCACCCGCAGTACGTCGCCCGTACACAGTTGTCGCGCGACGTCCTTGCCGAGCGGCTGCTCGTCCTCGTTGACGTACACGCCGTTGGTACTCAAGTCCTCGACGAAGTAGCGTCCGTCGCGCCAGGCAATGCGGGCGTGGCGCGCCGAGACGTAGCGCTGCGGGTCAGGCAGCACCCAGTCGTTGCTTAAGGCGCGCCCAATGGTGGCGCCGGCCGCGTCCAGCACGATAGTGCTACGTTCACCCAGCAACTGCCGATGATCACTGACGACGCTCAGACGTAGCGCCATGATTGCCCCAGAGGCCGTAAAAGGCGTGTCACTTCGACGTCGCGCGCGCACAGCCGCTTCCCCGGCGCGCCCGGACATATAATGTACGCAGCAACATAGCAGTCAGCGAGCCTCGACCCCATGGCACCCAGTCACATTTTCAAGATTATGTTCGTGAATCAGGGCAAGGTTTACGAAGTGTACGCCCGCAAAGTGAGCCACGGGACCCTGTTCGGCTTCCTGGAGGTGGAGGATCTGGTGTTCGGCGAGCGCTCCTCCGTGGTCGTGGATCCGGGCGAAGAGCGCATCAAGGGCGAATTCGAAGGGGTAAAACGAACCTACCTGCCGCTGCACTCGGTGCTGCGGGTCGATGAGGTGAAAAAGCAGGGAATCAGCAAGATCACGACTTTTGAGGGGGGTAACGTCAGTCAGTTTCCCGGGGCGCTGTATGCGGCGCCGCCGCGCGACTCCCCGCCCAAGAAGTAGCGACCCGTCCCCATCATGCTCGAGATCCCCGGTTCGACGGCGCTATCTTCCTTCCGTATCCGCAAACTCCTCGAGCGCCTGAGGGCGCTCGACCCGGCCGTCACCCGTCTCACCTCGGCGTTCGTCCATTTCGTCGATGTGGAGCGCCCCTTAAGTGCACGGGATACGGACATCCTGCAGAACCTTTTGAGCTACGGCGGCCGCGCGCCATTAAGCACTGCGCCACCGGCGAGCGCGGACGCAGGCGGCCGGCTCGTTCTTGTCGTGCCGCGCGCGGGCACGATTTCGCCCTGGTCAAGCAAGGCGAGCGACATCGCGCACGTATGCGGGCTTGCGGCCGTACGGCGCATCGAGCGCGGCGTCGCCTATCGGGTGCACTCATCCGGCGGGCTCGATCGTGCAAGTCTCGCGCTCCTTGCGAGCGTGCTCCACGATCGCATGACCGAGATGGTGCTGTTCGACTCTTCCGACGCAGCACAGCTTTTCGTGCACGCCGCACCGCGGCCACTGGCGCGGATCTCGCTTGCGATCGGGCGCGCGGCGCTGGAGCGCGCCAATGCGGATCTTGGTCTCGCCCTCTCGGAGGAGGAGATCAACTATCTGTACGCGAATTTCGGACGCCTGGCGCGCGATCCCACCGACGTCGAGCTCATGATGTTCGCACAGGCCAACTCAGAGCATTGCCGGCACAAGATATTCAACGCCAGTTGGAGCATCGACGGGCAGGAACAGGAGAAATCGCTGTTCGCCATGATCAAGAACACTTATGCGCAGAGTCCGGACGGCGTGCTGTCGGCATATCGGGACAATGCGGCCGTCATTGCAGGCAGCGTAGGGGTGCGCTATTTCGCCGCCCCAGGCAGCGGCATCTACCGCGGCGTCAGCGAGCCGATCGACATTGCGATCAAAGTTGAGACGCACAACCATCCGACCGCCATTTCGCCGTTTCCCGGCGCTGCGACGGGCTCGGGCGGAGAGATTCGCGACGAGGCCGCGACCGGCTTCGGCGCGAAGCCCAAAGCGGGCCTGACGGGATTTTCCGTCTCGCACCTGCGCATTCCCGGATACGAGCGCCCCTGGGAGGGCAATTTTAGCCGGCCGGCGCGCATCGCTTCGGCTTTGGAGATCATGCTCGAGGGGCCGATCGGTGCGGCATCTTTCAACAACGAGTTCGGGCGCCCCGCTATCTGTGGGTACTTTCGGACCTTTGAAGAGCATGCGGCGAGTGACAGCACGCATCGAATTCGCGGCTATCACAAGCCCATCATGATTGCCGGCGGACTAGGCAACGTGCGTCGCGCGCACGTGACCAAGGGTGAGGTGCCCCTGGGCGCCAAGCTCGTCGTGCTCGGTGGTCCGGCCATGTTGATCGGTCTCGGCGGTGGTGCATCCTCTTCGATGGGCAGCGGTGCCAGCACGGAGGATCTTGACTTCGCCTCCGTGCAGCGCGGCAACGCCGAGGTGCAGCGACGCGCACAGGAAGTCATCGATGCCTGCTGGGCGCTCGGGCCGCAAAATCCGATTCTGCTCATTCATGACGTCGGCGCCGGCGGCCTTTCGAACGCTGTCCCGGAAGTCGTCGCGCACAGCGCGCGCGGCGCGCGCATTGAGCTGCGCTCCGTGCCGAGCGCGGAGAGCGGAATGTCGCCCATGGAAATCTGGTGCAACGAGGCGCAGGAGCGCTACGTGCTCGCCATCGCGGCCGATAGGGTTGAGGATTTTGGGAAGCTCGCCGCGCGCGAGCGCTGTCCGTTCGCCGTCATCGGCGCGGTCGATGCGAGTGGAGAACTCGTCGTGCACGACTCGCTCTTTGACAATGAGCCCGTCGACATTCCCATTGACGTGCTGCTCGGCCGCACGCCGCGCATGCGGCGCCACGCGCGCAGCATCGCGCCTCACACCCGAGCCTTCGATGCGGCGCGCATCGATCTTACCGAGGCGGCCTATAGAGTCCTGCGCTTCCCGGCCGTCGCAGATAAGACCTTTCTCATCACCATCGGCGATCGCAGCGTCGGCGGCCTCATCAGCCGCGACCCGATGGTCGGTCCCTGGCAGGTGCCCGTGAGCGATGTGGCCGTGACCCTGGCTGACTACCACGGCCACGCCGGGGAAGCGATGGCGATCGGCGAGCGCTCGCCGGTTGCAGTACTGAACGCGCCCGCCTCCGGGCGGCTCGCGGTGGCGGAAGCCATCACCAATATTCTTGCCGCCGACATCGAGTCTCTAAAGAAGATCCGTCTGTCCGCCAACTGGATGGCCGCCTGCGGTGAGCCAGGCGAGGATGCTGCGCTGTATCAGACGGTGCGCGCCATCGGCGAGGAGCTGTGTCCGCAACTGGGTATCGCCATTCCCGTCGGCAAGGATTCACTGTCGATGCGGACGACGTGGCGCGAGGGTGAGGTCGCGAAGAGCGTCGTCGCGCCGGTGTCGCTCATCGTATCCGCCTTCGCGCCGGTCGGTGATGTGCGGCGCACGCTCACCCCAGAGCTGCGCCGCGATAGCGGCGCAACCTCGCTATGGCTCATCGATATCGGTCACGGCAGGAATCGCCTGGGAGCATCGGCGCTGACGCAGGTCTATGCGCAGCTTGGGACGGAGAGCGCTGATCTCGATGACCCTCACCGGCTCTTGCAGTTCGCAAGCGCCCTTGCGAGTCTCAAAGCGGCAAACTTCGTGCTCGCGTATCACGATCGCTCCGACGGCGGTCTCTTCGCAACACTCGCCGAAATGGCCTTCGCCGGACATTGCGGCCTTGAGATTTCATTGCCGCAGACGCGCGGTGGAGCCGTCGAGCAGCTCTTTGCCGAGGAGCTTGGAGCGGTGATCCAGGTGCGCATCAGCAATGAGGCGCAGGTTGCCGCGCTCCTCGGCAGCCACGGCTTTGGCGCGCATGCATTTCGTATCGGCGCGCCGGTGCTCGAAGGGGCGGGGGAGATGCGGATCCGCATCAGCGTCGGCACACTCGTATTTGATGAGTCATGGGCCGATCTGAAGCGCGCGTGGTCGGAAACATCCTGGCAGATGCGCCGCCTGCGCGATGACCCTCAATGCGCCGATGAGGAGTTTGCCGCCGGCAGCAAGGATACGGATGCAGGCCTGTCCGTCGCACTGACGTTTGATCCGCAGGAGGACGTGGCGGCGCCCTACATCATGCGCGGCGTTCGACCGGCGGTTGCGATTCTGCGGGAGGAGGGCGTCAACAGCCAGGTTGAGACCGCCGCCGTGTTTGATCGCGCCGGCTTCGAGCCGCACGACGTGCACATGACGGACCTGCTCGAGGGGCGCCGCTCGCTTTCCGACTTCAAGGGTCTCGTCGCCTGCGGCGGCTTCTCCTACGGTGATGTGCTCGGGGCCGGGGAGGGATGGGCAAAGTCAATATTATTCCACGCCGGGGTGCGCGAGGAGTTCTCGCATTTTTTCGCGCGCACCGACAGCTTTGCACTCGGGATCTGCAACGGCTGCCAGATGTTTTCGGCCTTGCGGAGCCTCATTCCCGGCACGGAGCACTGGCCGCGCTTCGTGCGCAATGTGAGCGAGCAGTATGAGGCGCGATTATCGCTCGTTGAAATCCGCCCCTCACCCTCGGTTTTATTGGCGGGAATGGCGGCCTCTTATTTGCCGGTCGCGGTCGCGCACGGGGAAGGCCACGCGGAGTTTGCCTCGCGTGCCGCGGCCGAGGCCTGCGCGGCAAGCGGTCTTGTGGCCTGCCGCTACGTGCATCACGACTTGAGCGTCGCGACGACCTACCCGTTCAACCCGAGCGGCTCGCCCTTCGGCCTTGCTGCGCTCGCCAACACAGACGGCCGCTTCACCATCATCATGCCGCACCCGGAACGCTCGTTCCGCTACGCGCAGAATTCGTGGCGACCCAAGGACAGCGGCGAATATAGCGGCTGGATGCGGCTCTTTCGTAACGCCCGGCGCTTCGTGGATTGACCGCGACTCAAAGCGAAATTCGGCGCATCCCGTTTAAGCCGGATGCGCAGCGGAACTCGCGCGGCTTGCGATTACGGCGCGCCAACAGCTTGGCGTGGGTTCTCTCGTACCTGCGGTCCGATCGCGATCCAGGCCTTGCGAATCTCGCCCAGCAGACTCGACACCTCGTTGATGCAGGCGACATCGGTCTCGAGATTGGCGCGCAACAGGCGGCGAATCATGTATTCGTACAGATCGCTCAGATTCTGGGCGAGACTGCCGCCCTCAGCCATGTTCAAGATCCCGCGCAGCTCGCCAATGATTTTGACGCAGCTGTGCAGCAGCTTCGCCTTGCGAACCAGATCACCGCGCTCGATGCAGCTGCGCGCCACACCCATGCGTTCCATGGCTGCATTCATCAGCATCAGCACCAAGCCGTGCGAGTCTGCCGAAGCCACCCCACCGTGTACGGCGTTGCTCTGATAGGCGGCCATGTTGGCGCTGCGTGAGAAGGCGTTCATGCCGCAACACTACCTGTAGTCTTGGTCATGTAGCGTTTAACGGCCGGGGCGGCGCGCACTTGAGCCGCCGCACTGCGTGTCGCGACTTTAGTTTGAGTTGTTGTCGCCGCCAACCTTGGGCAGATCGGAGAATGCCTGGGTGAGATACGCTGAGGTCGTCTGCAGCGATGACAGCAGCGTATTCAGCGCGGAGAACTGCTGCGTCATGCTCGCAGTGAGCGCGTTTTCCTCGTTCGTGAGATCGGTGCTCTGCTGTGTGAGGGCGTTATTCTGCTGCACGAGGGTTTGGCTGTAGGAGTCGACCGGCCCGGCGTTGCCGAGCGCTGCCGTCAGCTGCGTATTCAATTGCGCGCCAATACCGTTGCTGGAGCTGAAGAGCTGGCTCACGGCGGTGAAGTTGCTCGTCAGCGCATTTTGCAAAGTGCCGCTGTTCAACGCCAAGGTGCCGTCGCTTTGCGTCGTGACACCGATACTCGCGAGCGAGTTGTCGGCCGATGCTGCGCCGCTGACGATGCCGTGCACGACACCTTCGATCTGGTTCTGAATGCCGGTGAGGAGCGCATTGCCGAGCATGGGGCCCGCCGTGCCGGAGCTGGCATCGTAGCCGCCGAGACTCGAGAACGTCTGCACCAGAGTGTTGTACGCGGCGACGAAGTTATTGATGTTGGTCGCGACGGTCGACGTATCGTTCGATACCGTAACCGTCGCATTGCTGCCCGCGGCAGTGGTGGCGGCGAGATTGAGCGTCACCCCGCTGATGGCGCCGGTGACGGTGTTGCTCGGGCTCTGGTAGCTTACGCCGGCGACGTTCACGATGGCATCCTGCGCCGCGGCTGCCTGGGTGTAATTGGTGGTTACCGTAGGGCTGTAGTCAAGCTGTGCGAGGCCACCATCTCCGCCGCTGGTGCTGACTTGGATGGTATTGCCGGCGCCCGTCAGGGCCGAAGCGAGTACCAGGTGCGCGCCGTCCGTGCCCTGAACGAGGGTGGCTGTGATGCCGGGATTGCCGGTCGCGGAGTTGATCGCAGAGGCTATGCCGTCAAGCGTGTTGTCGCTGCTGTCGATATTGATGCTGAAGCTTTGTCCACCGAGCGACAGTGTGACTGTGCCGGTTCCGATGGCGGCGTCGCTGCCACCCGCAAAGGCCGTCGACACCAGCTGCTGCGCCTGCGCAAGCTGCGTGACGCCGATGCTGTAGGTTCCCCCTACTGCACTTGAATCTGCCGTGGCCGTGAAGGCTGATTGATCGCTGCTGCTGGCCGTGAGCGCGCTGAAGGAAGTGGGTGTGTCGAGTGAGGAGAGCGCGCCTTGAAAGGTCGCAAGTGCACTCTTCAACGTGCCGAGCGCCGAGATCTGCGCGGTGACTGCGCTCGTCTGACTCGCGTTGTTCGCCACCTGAGCGGCATAGGTCGCGGTGACGAGCTGTGAGACGAGTGAACTCACGTCGATCACCGAACCGCCCGTGGCGCCGCTGCCTGAGCTACTGGCGATGGAAACCACGGGTGTGGTCGGTGCCACGGTGGTCGTGCCTATGGTACTCATGTGATCTCCCGTCCGATCCCAGCGAATGGCCGTCAGCGCGAAAATGACGAGGGCGAGAACCTTGCGGTTCTCGCCCCGACGTCATCTGAAGCGTAGACGTTTTCTGTCATCAGCTAAGCTTGCTCAAGAGTGTCAACACGTTCTGCGGGATCTCGTTCGCCTGCGCCACCATCGCGGTGCCTGCCTGCTGCAGGATCTGCGCCTGGGTCAGCTGCGAGGTCGCCTGCGCGTAGTCCGTGTCCTGAATCGAGCTGCGCGCGCTGCTGAGGTTGGTCGAGGCCGTCTGCAAGCCCGAGACTGCCGCTTGGAAACGCGCCTGGTAGGCGCCCAATTGAGCGCCCGTAGCATCGATCTGCTGCAGCGCCGCGTCCACCGAGGTGATGGTCGCGTTGGATGCGGCGACCGTGAGCACGTTGGTGTTGGCGAGCGAAGTCCCGGATAGCGCCGACACTGTCGTTGCCGCCGTCAAACCAGAGTTCGTGACCGTTCCG
>Ga0302324_100007304_pt1 | contig 23534 bp, 14 predicted proteins | sample Palsa_T0_1_FD_201949 | JGI IMG/M metagenome (GOLD analysis project Ga0302324, IMG submission 201949) | Peat permafrost microbial communities from Stordalen Mire near Abisko, Sweden - Palsa_T0_1 | ecosystem: Environmental > Terrestrial > Soil > Palsa > Peat permafrost | place: Sweden: Abisko... | reverse complement strand
GGGAGCTGCTGCTGGCGAAGCTGGCGATTTTCTTCGCGGTTGTGGCGCTGGCCCTGGCGGGTATCGGATTGTATGGAGTATTGGATTACTCGGTGCTGCAGCGGCGGCGCGAGATCGGCATTCGCATGGCCCTGGGCGCCCAGAAACGCCAGGTGCTGGGCATGATAGTGGGGAGAGGCATGCTTGTGGCGGGGATGGGCTTGCTCGTTGGACTGGCCGGAGCCTTCGCGCTAGCGCGTTTGCTGGCAAACCTGCTCTTCGACATCAAGCCGACAGACCCAGCCACATTTGCCGGCGCAACCCTCTTGATCGCTTTGGTGGCCTTGTTCGCCTGTTGGCTGCCAGCGTGCCGCGCGGCTAAGATCAATCCAATGGAGGCGCTCCGATACGAATGACCGCACTATGAACCCCTTCCGCACCATTTGGCTTAAGATTCGTTCGCTCGGACAAAGCCGCGCGGCGAAGCAGGAGATCGACGAAGAATTGCGCTTTCACATCGAGCAGCGCGTGGCGGAGAACATCGCCGCCGGCATGGCGCCGGAGGAGGCGGGGCGCGAGGCGCGGAAACGATTCGGCAACGTGCAAAGCGTGCGCGAGGAGTGTCGGGAAGCGCGCGGCGCGAGTTTTGGCGAGACGGTTATGCAGGACATTCGTTTCGGTTTGCGGATGTTGCGCAAGAACCCGGGGTTCACGGCTGTGGCGGTTCTCACGCTCGGGTTGGGCATTGGCGCGACGACGGCCATTTTCAGCGCCGTCTATGGCGTGCTCATCAGCCCTTATCCCTACGCTCGTCCCGGCGAAATCTGGGCGCCCGGAGTTCAGAGCGCGCAGGGCAGGCAAATCATGCGCCCTTATCGGCAGGATGAATTCCAGGCCATCGCAGCGCTGCCGGAGTTTTGGGAGGCGATGGGCACGACACCGGGCGGCGTCCTTTTGACGGGCGAATTCGCGCCGGAGGCGATTACGGCGCCGCGACTCTCACTCAATGCGTTCCAATTCATCGAAGTAGGGCCGGTGCTTGGCCGAACATTCGGACCCGCCGATGTTTCAGACGCGGGGCAGCCGGAACCCGTAACCGTCCTCAGCTACCGACTGTGGCAGCATCTCTTTGCCGGCGACCCCGGAGCCATTGGCCGCACGCTACGCCTGGATGATCAGCTTTACACCATCATCGGCGTGATGCCCCCGCGCTTCGGTTGGTGGACAAGCGACGGCCTGTGGCTGCCGATCGTCAAAAAGCCGGGCGATGCCGGACGAGTATTCCCGATCGCGCGGCTCAAGCCGGGGGTGAACCCAGCCGTCGCCCGCCAGCACTTGCATGCGCTGCAATTGGAGCTGGCCAAGAGCAATCCCTCGGGATTTCCCAAGGAAAAGTTTGAATCGACGCTGACCAATTATCTGGACATGACGGTGGCCAGCGGAGAGATGCAGCGAACGCTGCACGTGCTTTTCGCGGCGGTGGGTTTCCTGCTGCTGATCGCGTGCGCCAATGTCGCCAACCTCCAGCTCGCCCGCTCCACCGTCCGCGCTCGCGAAATGGCCATCCGTTTGTCCATTGGAGCCGGACGCGGACGGCTGGTGCGCCAACTGCTGACCGAGAGCGTGCTGCTCTCCGTCCTGGGCGGCGTGCTGGGACTGGCCTTTGCCTTGACACTGACGCGGCTAGTGGCGGTGTTGATGCCCGGGTTCTATGTGCCCAATGAAGCGAGAATCCAGATCAATGGTTACGTTCTATTATTTTGCATTATCGTCTCCATGCTGACCGGGATCCTGTTCGGTTTGGTGCCGGCTTTGCAATCGTCGCGCCCCAACCTGAGCGACGCGCTGAAAGACGAAGGACGCGGGCACAGGCCGGCGCACGGCGGACGCCTGCGATCGGCCCTGGTGGTGGCGGAAGTGGCGTTGTCGGTGGTGCTGCTGGTCAGCGCCGCACTGACCGTTCGCAGTTTTCTGGCTCTGCAGCAGGTTGATCCGGGATTTCGCGCCGAACACGTCATCACGGTGGATCTGACCTTGCCATCCACGCGCTACGCTACGCTCAGTCAGCGCAACCAGTTCGGGGAGGAACTTCTGGAACGTGTCCATCATCTGCCCGGAGTGCAGGCGGCGGAGCTGGGCAACGGGGGGCTTCCGTTTGGAGGGGCAGAATCGCCGTATTCCATCAATGGACAGCCTGGTTCCGAGTCTCAACCCATCATCGTCAATCTGGTGGGTGTGGAGTATCTGAAGACGATGGGCGTCGCGCTCCTGCGCGGGCGGATGTTCGACCAAGATGACATCTTTCGGTCGGACCGGCTCGCCGTGATCAATCAAACCGCCGCCAAGCTCTGGCCGGCGGGAGAAGACCCGGTCGGAAAGCAGCTTCGGGTGGATCTGTTGAAAGGGCCGGGCGGATCGGTTCTCGTTCCAAGCAACAGTTCACCCGATGTCACCGTCATCGGCGTCTGTGCCGACACGCGCAACGACGGACTGACCAGCAAACCCCGGCCTGCGGTGCTGGTTCCTTACACGCTGGTTGCGCCGCCGGATCGCCGGCTGGCCATTCGCACTGACGCCAACTCGGCCTCCGTGATCACTGCGGTGCGCGAGCAAGTCCGGCTGATGGATCCGCAATTGCCGGTCGCCAACGTGCGTACTTTCAAAGACGCATTGCTGGAGGAGACCGTGCAGCCGCGCTTCACGATGGCGCTTTTCAGCCTGTTCGCGGTGATTGGGCTTGCGCTGGCGACCGCCGGCATCTACAGCGTGCTTTCCTACCTGGTCAGCCAGCGGACGCGTGAGATCGGTGTCCGGATGGCTCTGGGCGCGCAACGGAACGATGTCCTGGCCTTAATACTCAAGGATGGCGGCCGCCTCGCCATGCTGGGAATTCTCTTTGGCACGCTGGCGAGCCTGGCCGCTACGCGCCTTCTGACCAGCCAGATCGAACTCTTCGGCGTGGCCGCAACCGATCTGGTTTCGTTTCTGGGTGTGGTCCTGCTGCTGAGCCTGGTCAGCGCCGTCGCGTGCTGGTTGCCGGCGCGTCGCGCCACCAAGGTCGATCCCATGACGGCGCTCAGGTACGAATGACAAACACATGAACCCCTTCCGCACCCTCTGGCTTAAGCTTCGTTCGCTCGGACAACGACGGGCGGTGAAGCAGGAAATTGATGAGGAACTGCGCTTCCACATCGAGCAGCGCACGGTGGAGAACGTCGCCGCCGGCATGTCAGCGGAAGAGGCGGCGCGGGAGGCGCGCAAACGCTTCGGCAATTTCCAGGCCGTCCGCGAGCAATGCCGCGAGAAGCGCGGCGCCACCTTTGGCGACACGACTTTACAGGACCTTCGCTTCGGCCTGCGGATGCTGCGCAAGAATCCGGGTTTCAGCGCGGTGGCCGTCGTGACGCTCGCTCTGGGCATCGGAGCCAACATGACGATCTTCTCTGTAATTAGTTCCATGTTTTTCCAGCCGCTCCCAGTGAAGGAGCCGGAGCGGCTTGTGCTGGTGCTGCAAAAAAGCGCCGTCTGGAACATGTTGCACGGCCATTCGTGGCTGGATTTTCGCGACTATCAGAAGCGCGTGGATGCGTTCGCCGGCGTTCTGGCGACGATGCTCAATCCCGTGCATCTGAGCATGCCGGGTCAGCAGCCGGAGCGCGCCTGGATCGAAGCGGTCAGCGCCGATTATTTTTCCATGCTGGGGGTGCGGCCTAAGCTTGGCCAGTTTTTCCGGGGCGACGAGGATGACGCCATCGGCCGGGATGCGGTGGCGGTGCTGTCGCATCAATTTTGGCAGCGCGCGTTTGGCGGAGACGCCGGCGTCATCGGACGAACGATGATTATCAATGGCCATCCGTTCACGATCATCGGCATTGCGCCGCCGACGTTTCAAAGCGCGCAATGGTCCATGGACCCGGCGGCGTTCGTGCCGGCGTCGATGCTTGGCCAAATTCGCAGCGGGGGAGAGGACCTGCTTGTCAACCGAAACGGCGAAGGGGCGTTCACCGTGATGGCACGGTTGCAACCAGGGGTGCCTTTGAAGCAAGCGCGGGCCTCCGTGGGCGTGGTGGCCGCGCAACTCGCGCACGATTTTCCAGACGCGCACAGGCAGGCGCGCGTGTTCGTCATCCCCGAACGCTTTTGCCGCCCGATACCGGCTTTCAGCGAACTGATGCCGCTGGTCGGCTCGGTATTCATGGCGCTGGTTTTTCTGGTTTTGTTGATTGCTTGCGCCAACGTCGCCAATCTTATGTTTGCGCGCGCGGCCGTCCGCCAGAGAGAGCTGGGCATCCGGGCGGCGGTCGGCGCCACGCGCTGGCGTCTCTTGCGGCAACTTCTCTCGGAAAGCGTCACTCTGGCTTTGCTGGCCGGCGCCGGCGGCGGCTTGGCGGCCTTTTGGAGCGCCGGATTCATTGCCGGTTTCAACCCGTCGGGAGACGTGCCGACACGCATGGAACGCCACTGGGATTGGCGCGTCTTCCTCTTTGCGTTTGGCGTTTCGGTGGTGGCGGGGGTGGTGACCGGGCTGGCGCCGGCCTGGCGCGCGACCAAAATCGACCCGCAGACCACACTGAAAGAATCCAGCGCGGGGCTGCTGGCCGCCCGAGGGCATGCGTGGCGCGCCGGGTTTGTCATTTTACAGGTTGCGATCTCTGTGCTGGTGCTGACAGCGGGCGGGCTCTTTGTGCGAAGCTTGCAGCAGGCAGCCCGCCTGGACCTTGGTTTCCGCACGGACCACCTGCTGATGGCATCCCTTGATTTGGGACTGCAGGGTTACGACCAAGAGAAGCAGAAACTGTTTTATCACGACTTGACCAGCCGCCTGAAAGCCCTGCCGGGCGCGCGCTCCGCGAGTCTCGCCCACACCGTCCCCTTCGACTATGCCTGGGACATCGTCACGGTCGCGGCGGAAGAAAAAGGAGGCGGAAAAGAGAACTTCATCGCAGTTAATGTCAATCATATTGATTGCGACTACCTCGCCGTGATGGGAACGGCGTTGCTGCGCGGCCGCAATTTTACCGAGCAAGACACGGCCTCCGCGCCGGGCGTCGCCGTCGTCAACGGCGTCTTGGCGGAGCGGCTCTGGCCGGGTCAGGATCCGCTTGGCAGAAGGTTCAGATGGGGCGCCGGCGGGTCGTGGCTGCAGGTGGTAGGGGTGGCGCGCAATAGCAAATGCGAATCGATTGGCGAGGATCCGCGGCCGGTTTTCTATGTTCCCCTGACGCAAAGTCTCGCCACGCCCATTACCTTGCATGTTTGGACAGAGGGCGATCCTGCCGCCATGGTTTCCGCCGTGCGCGATGTGATCACGCAAATGGACCCGCTTCTTCCGCTCTACAATGTGCGCAGCATGAGCCAGCACGTCCACGACAGCGTTTTGGCGATGATGCCACTGCGCATGGCCGCGATGCTGGCAACTACGCTCGGGTTGCTCGGAGCCGTGCTGGCCGTGATGGGGCTATATGGCGTGGTTTCTTACGTTGTCATCCAGCGAACTCGCGAGATGGGCATTCGCATTGCCCTGGGCGCCCAGAGGCGGGACATTTTCCAATTGGTGATCCGCGACGGATTGAAACTTACGGTCATCGGCCTTGCCATTGGCTTGCTTTGCTCGTTGGGGCTTAATGGAGTTTTCAGCAGAATCCTCTACGGACTCACTCCCGGGGCGGCGCCGGTATTTGTCGTGGTGGTCGCACTGCTTGTCTCCGTGGCGTTGCTGGCGTGCTGGTTGCCGGCGCGTCGCGCCACAAAGGTCGATCCCATGACGGCGCTCAGGTATGAATGACAAACGCATGAACCCACTCCACACCATCTGGCGTAAGCTGCGCGCGCTCAGTCAACGGCGGGCGACGAAGCAGGATATTGATGAAGAACTGCGCTCTCACCTTGAGCAGCGCACGGCGGAGAACGTCGCCGCCGGCATGTCGCCGGAGGAAGCGACGCGGGCGGCGCGCCAGCGGCTCGGCAACGTGCAAAGCATCCGTGAGGAGTGCCGGGAGAGGCGTGGCGCGAGTTTTGGAGAGACGACGGTCCAGGATGTTCGTTTCGCGATGCGGATGCTGCAAAAGAATCCCGGATTCACGGCTGTGGCGGTGTTGATGCTCGCGCTGGGCATAGGCGCCAGCACGGCGATTTACAGCGTGGTCAATACTGTGCTGCTGCACCCCGTCCCCGGACCGGAACCGGACCGGCTCATGGAAATTGGCGAACGCAGCCACGAGAAGGAGGATATCGCCAGGTTCTTCGGGGTCAGCACGCCCGAGTTGGAGGTGTTGAAAACGAAAGACGAGTTTTTTTCCGATGTCGTTTGGATGGACCGATTGGACCTGGAGAGGAAAACGGAAGATTTCATCGATCAAATTGCCTGCACGGCTGTTTCGCCGAATTTTTTCTCGCAGTGGAACATGAGGCCCATTCTGGGCCGAACTTTCGCCAAGGACGAGGCCGTTCGACGGATTGACTACTCTACGCTGGACCGCGACGCGGTCATGGTTGTGAGCTACTCCTTGTGGCAAACTCGGTTCGGCGGGCAGGCGGACGTGCTGGGCAAAACGATTGAAGCGAACGGCCGCCAGTTCACGATCATCGGGGTCATGCCGCCTCATTTTCAGTTTCCCAACAGCGGGTATCCGACGTCCTGGGTTCCGGTCGAGAATGCGAATCCGCATCAACATCTCGATAACATCCAAATGTTTGTGCGTCTCAAACCGAACGTCACGCCCGGACAGACGCAAGCGATGCTGGATGTCGTGGCGCGGCAATTGGCGCAGGAGGACCCGGCGCACTTCGACGATCCATGGCACAGGCGGGGAAGTGGGTTCGGACTGCTGGCTCGACCGCTGCGCTACGCGTTTACCCAGGCGCCTTACTACGCGCATGACTTGCAACGGACTTTGCTGGTTTTGCTGGCCGCCATTGGGTTCGTGCTGCTGATCGCTTGCGTGAATGTCGCCAACCTGATGCTGGCCCGGACGGAAAAGCGCCAGCAAGAATTTGCCATCCGCGGCGCGGTGGGCGCCGGACGGGCGCGTCTGATGCGGCAGCTTCTGACGGAGAGCATGCTGCTGGCGAGCTTGGGGGCGCTGGCCGGCCTGGCAGTGGCGTTCCTGGGCATGAGGCTTCTGGCGGCGTTGGTGCCCGAGAGCATTCCGCGATTGCGACCGATCGAGATGGATGGCCACGCGCTTGGGTTTACGCTGCTGCTTTCCATGGGCACCGTGCTGGCGTTCGGACTAGCCCCGGCGTGGCACGCGGGTCGAATGTCAGTGGGAAATGCGCTCAAGGGAACGGGCGCGACCATTGGCGCCGCTTGGCGACATTATCGGAGCACCCTTGTGGTGATGGAAGTGGCGCTGGCCCTGCTGTTATTAGCCGGCGCCGGATTGATGAAAGAAAGCGTCATCCGTCTCCTCCACGTGGATCCGGGGTTCGATGCCGACCATTTGATCTTCGTTCGCCCCGGACTGGTTCGCGGTGAAAAATATAGTGCCCCGCAGGAAGGCTTGGTGAAAGTGGAGGAGACGCTTTACGAAGGGCTGCGCGAGGGGTTTGCCGCACTGCCGGGCGTGAAGAGGGTCGGCATCAACAAGACGCAGTATCTTCAGCCCGGGTTTACCTTGGAGGGGGCAGCCAAACCCATTGAGCTTTTGCCCGCTGGAAGCGGCGTGGGCGAGAGCGATTTTTTCCACGCGATGCGCATCCCGCTTCTGGCGGGACGCTATTTCGAGAAGACGGACATCGGCAAAGTTGGCACGGTCATTGTCAACGAGACGATGGCGCGCCTGTGCTGGCCTGGAGAAAACGCGCTCAACAAGAAATTTCGCAACCCGAGCGGAAAAGTTTACGAAGTGATCGGCGTGGTGGGAGACACGCGTCCTTTTCGGTACGACGAGCGCGTGGAGCCAACCTTCTATCGCCCGTATCAGGAACAGGCCGGCACGGGGGGCAGCTCGCCGTATTTGGTCGTGCGGACGGATCAGGATGCGCGAGCTTTGATACCTGCCATCCGGGAGGCCATCAAAGCGGTCGAGCCATCGATGACGGCGCCGCGCTTTCAGGTTGTTCGCCAAATGCTCTACGACGGCACCCAAGCCCGGCGCACGTATATGCTTTATCTGGTCATTTTCGCAGGCGTGGGATTGCTGCTTGCGGGACTTGGCATTTACGGTGTGCTGGCCTACTCGGTCGCGCGCCGGACGCGCGAGATCGGCATTCGCATGGCCGTGGGCGCGCAACGCGTGGACGTGATGAGGATGGTCTTGGTGGAAGGTGTGCGCCTGGTCTTGGCCGGGGTGGGCGTTGGGCTGCTGGCGGCATTCTGGCTCACCCGGCTTTTGCAGAGTCAACTCTTCGAGGTCAGCCCGACCGATCCGGTGGTGATGGCTGAGGTCGTCCTGCTGCTGTTGGCCGTGAGCTTGCTGGCCTGTTACATCCCCGCCAGCCGTGCGATGAAAACTGATCCCATGAGAGCACTGCGATACGAATGACAAACGCATGAATCCCATCCGCACCATTTGGTTTAAGGCTCGCTCGCTCGGTCGACGGCGCGCGGTGAAGCAGGAGATTGACGAGGAATTGCGCTTTCACCTAGAGCGGCGCACGGCGGAGAACATCGCCGGCGGGATGTCCCCGGAGGAAGCGGCGCGGGAGGCGCGCAAGCGGTTTGGCAACGTCCAAACTGTGCGTGAACAATGCCGCGAACGGCGCGGCGTAAACTTTGGCGAAACGACTTTGCAGGACCTTCGATTCGGCCTGCGAATGCTGCGCAAGAATCCCGGTTTCACCACGGTGGCGGTGCTCACCCTGGCGCTGGGCATCGGGGCCAACACGGCGATTTTCGGTCTCATGGACCACGTCATGCTACGGCTTCTGCCCGTGCGCAATCCGCAGGAACTGTCAGTGGTGGAGAGGCAATTTTCCCATCCGCAGTTCGAGCGGATTCGCGACCTGAACAAGGTCTTCTCGGAAATGGCCGGGACGCATCCGCTGGCCAATTTTGCGGTGGGCCTTCCCGGACAAACTCCGGGCGAGGCCGCGGGAGAGTTGGTCTCCGGCTCTTATTTCTCGACGCTCGGTGTCAGCGCCGCGCTGGGCAGAACGATTCTCCCGGAGGATGACCGCTCGCCCGAGTGCAGCCCGGTGGCCGTCATCAGCGACAGTTTCTGGAAACGCGCCTTTGGCGGGGCGGCAGACGTGGTGGGCCGGAAGATTAATGTCCGCTCCGGGTCGGGCAACGCGGGCACTTCCGGGTTGGACATTTACGAAGGAGCCGCCGCCAGGTCCGGGGAGGGAGCGGTCTTGACGGTCGTGGGCGTCGCGCCGCCGCAGTTCTTCGGCGACACGGTGGGCACGCCCACGGATGTGTGGATACCCGTGGCGATGGAACCGGCGGTCATGCCCGGCCGGCCCTGGCTGAACAAGGGCAACGTGAGATGGATCACCATCGTGGGCCGCAGAAAGCCGGGCATCAGCGAGGAGCAGGCGGGCGCGGCGATCACCGTTCTCTGGCGCCAGCTCTGGATGGACGAGGCGGGCGCCAAGCTCACCGAAGAGGAAAAGCGTTACATCTCCCAGGAAATGATAAAGGTCGAGTCGGGCGGAAAGGGCTTTAGTCAGCTACGGAGCCAGTATTCCCAGCCACTGGAAATATTGATGACAGTCGTCGGCCTGGTCTTGCTGATCGCGTGTCTCAATGTGGCCAACCTTCTGATGGCGCGTGGCGCGGTCCGGCGGCGCGAGATGGCGGTGCGGCTGGCGTTGGGCGCCGCGCGCGCGCGCTTGATGCGTCAGTCGCTCACGGAATGCCTGCTGCTCGGCGTGTTGGGCGGAGCATTTGGACTGCTTCTGGCGTTTGCCGGGACAAGGATTCTGGTGTCGTTGGTTTCGAGCGGCAACCAAACCATTCATCTGCCTTTGCGGCCCGATTGGCGCGTCCTGGTATTTACGGCGGGACTATCGTTGCTGACGACGATTTTGTTTGGTTTGGCGCCAGCGTTCCGCGCCACCCGGATTCGCGTGGCGGACACCCTCAAGGATGCGGCGCGCGGCACGGCAAATCAGCAGCGGGGGGGGCCTGGAAAAATTCTAGTCATTGCCCAAGTGGCGGTCGCGATGGTCTTGCTTATCAGCGCGAGCTTGTTCGTGCGGACGCTCTACAACTTGCGGACTCAAGATGTCGGATATGATCCGGACCATTTGGTGATGATGGGCTTGGACCCGATTAGCGCGGGCTATCGCGGAGACGACATCGGGCGAGTGTGCCAAAACATTCTCAATCGCATCGCCGCTCTGCCAGGAGTGCGTTGCGCGACGTTTTCGGAGAACGGACTCTTCTCCGGGACTGAGTCATCGACACAGGTGTCAGTGGAAGGAGTCAAGCCCGGCACCGAGGAGGAGCAACGAGCTCGGTTCGATCAGGTGGGACCGGGCTACTTCTCCAACGTCGGGATGCCCTTGCTGCTGGGCCGCGACATGACGGAGCGCGATGGACCCGCGGCGCCGCGCGTGACGGTCATTAATGAGACGATGGCCAAATTCCTTTTTCACGGCAGCAACCCCATCGGCAAGCGGCTCTTCACCAGCGTCACCGGCCTGGAACGGATTCCATTGGAGATAGTCGGCGTGGCGCGCGACGCGCAGGACCACAGTTTCTGGGCCAAACCGGTTCGGCGGTTTTATGTGTCTTACTTCCAGCCCATCGATGGGATCACGACGGCGAATTTCGAGATTCGGGTTTTGGGGAATCCGGGCAGCTTTGCCGCGACGCTGCGGCGCGAAGTGCAGGAGGTGGACCGGCAACTGATGATACTGGGCATCCAGGATTTGAATAGTCTGATGGATCAGAGCCTGGTGCAGACACGCTTGATCACCAAACTGTCGTCGTTCTTTGGCCTGCTGGCGGCGGTGTTGGCGGCCATTGGGTTGTATGGCGTGATGGCCTACGAGGTCAGCCAGCGGACGAGTGAATTCGGCATCCGCATGGCGCTCGGAGCGCAACGGAAAGACGTGCTTTCCCTGGTCTTTGGCAAGGGAATGAGGCTAGTCCTGGTCGGCGCCATCATCGGTTTGGCTGGCGCGACGGCCGCCACGCGGCTGGTGTCCAGCCTGCTTTACGGCGTGAGCGCGACGGATCCACTGACATTTGCCGGCGTTTCTTTGTTGTTGGCAACCGTCGCCCTCCTGGCCATCTGGCTGCCTGCGCGCCGCGCGACGCGGGTCGATCCGATGGTGGCGCTTCGTTACGAATAATGGATAGAATTCATGCAAACCAACATTCCATTGATTCGAATACCAAACATCGAAAAGGTCTTAAAAGATGCCGGACGCCCCAAAGAAAAGAAATTGGCATTGCGTCAGTCACGGGTGGTAGCGACGGCTCGCCGAGGCGTCCGCAGGTGTTTCATGCCGGGGCGGTCGCCTCGGCGAGGCGACCCTATCGGTCGGTGGCCCGCCGTCACCGACCCATTACAGAAAATGGGATTTTCATATTGCTTTCCAATAGGAGTAACGGTAATGTCGTTTTCCATGAACAACAAACTTGATGTTTGGCAGGGAACTTTGGCCTTAATGGTCTTGAAAACGCTGGAACGAACCGGCTCGTTGCATGGGTATGGGATTGCCCGGCAGATTGAACAAACCAGCACCAATCTCTTGAGTGTCAATTACGGCACGCTCTACCCCGCCCTCTTGAAACTCGAACAGGAAGGATACATCGCCTCGCGCTGGGGTGTTTCGGACAACAACCGGAAGGCCAAGTTTTATGAATTGACTCGCGCGGGACGGAAGCAGGTCGAAAAGGAAACGCAGGAATGGGAACGGATGACGGCGATCCTGGCGAGGTTTCTGAATCCGAAGGAGGGGCTGGCATGAGAAGGCAGCGTGGATGGCTAATGAAGTTTGGCGGCTTGTTCGACAAGCGGCGCAAGGATCGGGAACTCCAAGAGGAGTTGGAGAGTCACATCCAGATGCACATGGAAGACAATATTCGATCAGGTATGACGCCGGCAGAGGCGCGGCGTCAGGCGATGATCAAATTTGGTGGAATCGAGGCCACCGAGGAAGCCTACCGAGAGCAACGCGGCATTCCTTTGCTGGAGACACTGTGGCAGGACCTGCGGTTTGCGATGCGAGTATTGCGCAAAAATCCCGGATTTACCGCAGTCGCAGTCGTCACTCTGGCGTTGGGCATCGGCGCTAATACCGCTATTTTCAGCGTCGCGGACCGCTTGTTGGTGCGCCCGTTGCCCGTACCACGCCCTGAACGGCTGGCCTTGTTGGGCACACATTACGGCGATGAGTATTCCTTCGATGATTTTAACTATCCTTTGTTTCGCGATTACCAGCGCGGCAATATTGTGTTCAGCCAATTGGCAGTGACGGGGGAAACGACCGTCGGGCTTGGCGACGGCGGCGCAACGGAACGCCAGCGCGCGTTGTTGGTTTCGGGGAACTACTTCCAGATGCTGGGAGTGGAAGCGGCGTTCGGACGGACCTTCGACAAGACCGAAGGTGTGGAGATTGACGACGCGCCGGTGGTGGTTCTGAGTCATGGACTTTGGACACGGCACTTCGGCGCCGATCCGCGCGTCATTGGCCGACAGGTTACCCTGAATAGTCGAGTTTTCACCGTCATTGGCGTGACGCCACGCGAGTTCGCAGGCACGACGCGCGGCCAGACGCCCGACCTCTACCTGCCGATCACCATGTTCGGCCAGTTAAGCTCCGTCCGACCCGGCGGAGAGCATCCGCTGAGAACGCGCCTTCTGATATGGAATCAGATTCTCGGGCGCTTGAATGATAACATATCACATGCGCAGGCCCAGGCAGGCATGCGCAAGCTCGCCCAGGAAATTTACGCCGTCACGCCCACCAACACCGACACTAATCTTGTCGTGTTGTCCGGGGCCCAGGGATTCGCCGAAGGGACGCGCGAAGCCCGTCTGCCTTTGGCCCTGCTCCTGGCCACCGCAGGGTTGGTTTTGCTGATTGCGTGCGCCAATCTGGCCAACCTGCAATTGGCCCGCGCTTCGACGCGGAGCCGTGATTTTGCGGTGCGCGTTGCCCTCGGCGCCGGACGCGGACGATTGATGCGCGGTTTGCTCACGGAAAATCTTGTGCTGGCTCTGTTGGGTGGAAGCCTCGGAGTAATCGTGGCCCTTTGGCTCACCAACCTTCTGGAGGGTTTTCGCGTGCCGGGGGCGTCCTTCGAGTTGGTCGGGCGGATCGACGGTCGAGTGTTGGTCTTCACTTTGCTTGCTTCGCTGCTCACGGGCGTGGGATTCGGCCTGGCCCCCGCTTGGCGCGCCAGCCGTACCGCGATGGTGCCGGAACTCAAGAGCGGCAGTGGCACAGAGACGGGTAGGCCGCGCTGGAGTCTGCGCAACGCGCTCGTCGTACTCCAGGTCGCATTCTCGCTGCTTCTGCTGGTTGGCGCTGGCTTGTGCGTGCGCAGCCTTCAGAAGCTCCAGAGGATTGATCCAGGCTTTGAACCGTCCGGAGTGGTGCTCATGTCGTTCGACCTGGGCTTGAATTACTATTCGGTTGAAAGGGCCAGACAATTCGCAGACCAGCTTTTGGAGCGTGTCCGCGCTGTTCCGGGAATCGAAGCGGCAAGTCTTGCCACGGCCACGCCCCTGGATGGCAACCTCGGGGGAATGAGCCTTGGCCGCCTTGAGGGTTATGACAAGAAACCTGATGAACATCCGTCAGCAGATCTCAACTTGATCTCACCCGGTTTTTTCCACACCTTGGGCGTGCCGATTCTCGCGGGAAGAGATTTTGGCGCGTCTGATGCCGGGGCCGGCCTCAATAGCGTCATTATCAACCACGCTTTCGCCCAACGTTATTGGCCCGGTCAAAATGCCGTTGGCAAGCATATTTACCAAGGCGACTTTGGCGGCAGCTCGGACGGTATTTGGGAAATCGTCGGCGTTGTGAAGGATGTGACATCACATCGAGTCCAGGATGCCCCGAGTGCCGCGATGTTTCGGCCGCTGGCTCAGTCGCCGGCCAAAGCGTTAACGTTGTCTGTTCGAACGGCGGCCAAGTCGTCCGCCGTCATCCCCGCCTTGCGCGGATTGGTCAGGTCGCTGGACGCAAATGTGCCCGTCTTCAATGTGATCACCCTGGAACAACAAAAGGATGGCATGCTTTCACTCCAGCGAATGGCCGCGCTGCTGGTCAGCGGATTCGGAGCGCTTGCGCTCCTGCTCTCAGCACTCGGGATATTCGGCGTCTTGGCTTATTCAGTCAGCAGTCGAACGCGCGAAATCGGCATCCGCATGGCCCTGGGCGCAAGGATCGCGAATGTTCTCAACCTCGTCATGATTCAGGGCTTGACGCTCGTTCTGATCGGCATGTTGCTTGGCCTTGCTGGCTCGCTGGCGTTGACCCGTCTGTTACGAGGTTTTCTTTACGAAATCAGCGCTCTGGACCCGTTCACTTTCGCTTCGGCGCTTGTTCTCTTGACTATCGTTTCTGTGCTTGCTTGCTGGCTCCCCGCCCGGCGCGCGTCGAAGGTCGATCCGATGGTGGCGCTGCGACATGAGTGACTAATGAATTTATGCAAACAACCATTCCATTGATGGAATTGGACAATATCGAAAAAGTGTTCCTCACCGAGGAAGTCGAGACACACGCGTTGTCCGCTGTGAATCTCGAAATCCATCATGGTAATTCCGCGTACAAGGAGCGGCTGAAATGAGAACACTGCGTGGATGGATTATGAGGTTTGGCGGTTTGTTCAACAAAGGCCGCCAGGACCGAGAACTCCAAGACGAGTTGGAAAGTCACATCCAGATGCACGTGGAGGAGAATCTTCGATCAGGCATGAAGCCGGATGAGGCGCGGCGTCAGGCGATGATCAAATTCGGCGGGATGGAGTCCGTGAAGGAAGCGTGCCGGGAGCAACGTGGTATTCCTGTGCTGGAGACACTATGGAAGGATCTGCAATTTGGAGCGCGGATGCTGCGCAAGAATCCGGGATTTACCATAGTCGCTGTCCTTACGCTCGCTCTGGGCATCGGGATCAACACGGGTATCTTCACAATCCTAAACGCCACCGCTTTTCGCCGACTGCCGGTGCCGGGATCGGAACGGCTGGTCTGTGCCTTCCTGAGTATCGCTGTGAAGCATGGCTACCAAGGCTTCCACCGGAACGTTTACGGTGATGCGTATCGAGCCTCGTACTCCGAATATCGGCAGTTTCGAGATAACAGCCGCTCCTTTTCGGGTCTGATGGCATACGCGCCCGAGATTACGGCGACAGTGGGCGGCGACAATCCTCACCCCGTGTCTGGGGCGCTGGTCTCCGGCAATTATTTTGACGTTTTGAATGTTCGTCCTTCGCTTGGACGAGGCTTTATCGATTCCGATTGCAGTAAGCCCGGTGAAGCCGCTGTCGTGATTCTAAGCCATGACTATTGGCGCAGTGCATGGAACGCGGACCCATCGATTATTGGCCAAGAAATAATGTTGAATCGTACGCCCTTCGTGGTGGTCGGTGTTGCCCCTGCCGGTTTCCGAGGCACCGAAATCGTTCCAGCGGCATTCTGGGCGCCGCTCACAATGCAAAAGAGCTTTGTGCGCGACACAGATCTTCTCGGTGACGATTTTTGTGGCTGGCTGCTGTTGATGGGACGGATAAAGGATGGAAGCTCCATTGGACAAGTTCGTGCCGACCTAAGCGTGACAGCATCGCAGGTCGATCCAATCCAACCGGGGCGCGTTACGACCGTCAAGGTTCAGAAGGCCACCCTCGCGGGGGTCCCCGAGATGCGGAACATGGTGGTCGGGATTGGGGCGGTGATTCTCAGCGTCACGGGGTTGGTGCTTGTGATCGCGTGCGCGAATATTGCCAATCTATTGCTCGCACGCGCAGCGCAACGACGCAAGGAGATGGCGGTCAGGTTAGCGATTGGCGCCAGTCGTTGGCGTCTGATCGGACAACTGCTGACCGAAAGCGTACTGCTCGCTATCCTGGGCGGTGTCTTGGGTTCGCTGTTGGCTGTCTGGTCATCGGCAGTCGTGTTACCGCTTATCCAATCGCATCTGCCGCATGGTGTCTCACCCTTTGCACTCGATGTCAGCCCGGACCTACACGTCTTGATTTACACGGTTTTGTTGACTCTGATTACCGCAATTGCCTTCGGCCTTGTTCCCGCCCTAAAGGCCTCTCAGGCGAATCTAACACTGGCGATGAAGGAAGGTGGCCCTGAGTCTGAAGCAAGACCGAGACGTGGCTGGTATCTGCAAAGTGGACTAGTCGTCACCCAGGTAGCTGCCTGCATGATTCTGTTGCTGATTGCCGGATTGCTCATGCGCGGTCTCAACCGAGTCCAGAAGATCGATCCAGGTTTTGAAACGAAACAGGTTGCAGTCGTTTCCCTTGACGCTACGGCGGCAGGCTACAGCCACCAACGCGCCGAAGCCTTGTCGCGGGAGTTTATGGAGCGAATCGCAGCACTTCCTGGGGTGAAGGCCGTGGCCCAAGTTGAATCGGCGCCATTGAGTAATTCGCATTTCGGTGACCAATTCTCTGTTCCGGAACAGGACGGGGTCAAGCCGGCCGAGTACAACCACGTTTCGCCAAGCTACTTTCCTTTGCTGAGAATCCCGATAGTGCAAGGCCGCAATTTCACGGAATTGGAAACTCGGCAGGGCGCCCACGTGACGATCGTGACGGAATCAACGGCACGCCACTTCTGGCCCGGCAAGGATCCGATTGGAAAGGTGATTCGCAAGGGCGCACCGCGTCCGGATGCGACCGATCTGGAAGTTGTGGGGGTAGCGAGGGATGCGCAGGTATCTCGTTTGGCAGAGTCTGAGAGTCTTTACGTCTATCTTCCAGCCGGCCCTGAGGAGCAAGGGGGCCTGCAATTGTTGGTCCGCGAATCTGGCGAGGACAGGGCGCCAGCCGCAGCCATTCGGGGGGCCATTCATGGGATTGATCCGGAGCTGATCGTGGATGTCACCCGACTGGGGGACAATTTTGATTACTTTAAATTCCCAGGCCGCGTTGCTGCAACCCTATCGGGAGTGCTGGGCACACTGGCGTTAGTCCTGGCGCTCATGGGTATTTACGGAACAGTTTCGTATGGCGTGAGCCGACGCGTTCGGGAAATTGGCATCCGAATTGCCCTCGGTGCGGAACCCCGTGACGTGACAACCCTGATTTTGCGGCAAGCCATGCTGCCTGTGGCCATGGGAGTTGCCATCGGTCTTCTTTGCTGTGCCGCGACTTCGCAAATTCTGTCAAGCGTGCTCTATGGTATCAGCCCGCGTGACCCCGTGTCCTTCCTGTTTGTCCCGGGATTTCTGTTGGCGGTTGCCTTGCTGGCAAGTTGGCTGCCCGCGCGCCGCGCCACGCGGGTGGATCCGATGGTCGCGCTCAGATACGAATAGCTTTTTCAAATTTATGCAAAATACAATTCCACTGATTCAAATGACGAACATCGAAAAGGTGTTCCTGACGGAAGAAGTCGAGACGCACGCGCTGGCGTGTGTGAACCTCGAAATACTTCATGGCGAGTACGTATCCATCTCCGGACCATCGGGCTGCGGCAAGTCCACGCTGCTCTCGATCCTGGGCTTGCTCGATTCGCCGACGAGCGGCAAGTACGAATTGCGCGGCGAGTCGGTGGAACACCTGGACTACGCGAAACGGGCGCGGGTGCGCAACCGCGAGATCGGATTTATTTTCCAGAGCTTCAATTTGATCGGCGATTTGACGGTTTGGGAAAATGTGGAACTGCCGCTGACCTACCGCGGTCTGAGCGCAGCCGAGCGGCGCGAACGGGTGGACGAGGCGCTGGCCAAGGTCGGCATGACGGCGCGAGCCAAGCATTATCCATCGCAGCTTTCGGGCGGGCAACAACAACGGGTGGCGGTGGCGCGGGCGCTGGGCGGGCGGCCGTCGATCCTGCTGGCGGATGAACCGACCGGGAACCTGGACTCGAAGAACGGCGACGCGGTGATGGGCTTGTTGCGCGAGTTGCACGGCGAAGGGGCGACGATTTGCCTGGTCACGCACGACGCGCGTTACGCGCGCGACGCCCAGAAGGCGATCCACCTGTTCGATGGGCAGGTGGTCCGGGAGGAAGGAGCGGCGGCGCACTGACGCTTATGCAACGCACACCAGCCATAACCAGCCGGGAGTCCGGCATGGACGTGCCGGTTTCTCCCGAAATTCGGCGCCGGCGCAAACGACGGCGCTGGATGTTTGGCGGCGCGGCCGTGGCGGCGCTGGCGCTGATCACCTTCGGATTGTCGCGGCTTCAACCGGCCGTGCCTTCGATCGAAAGAGGCACGCTGCTCATGGACACGGTCAAACGCGGGGAGATGCTGCGCGAAGTGCATGGCAACGGGACGCTGGTGCCGGAAGACATTCGTTGGATTTCGACGGCCAATGCCGGACGGGTGGGGCAGATTCTGGTTCTGCCCGGCGCGCGAGTGGAGTCAAATACAGTGCTGGTGGAGTTGAGCAATCCAGAGGTCGAGCAGGCGGCGTTTGACGCGGAATGGGCGCTTAAAGCCGCGGAGGCAAACTCGGCCAATTTGCACGTGCAGTTGGACTCGCAAAAGCTGACCCAGGAATCGGCGGTGGCAACGGCGGAAGCCAATTACAGCGCCGCCCAGTTGGATTACGATGTCAATGCGGACCTGGCCAAGAGCGGGCTGGTGCCGGCATTGACGCTGAAAGAATCCAAGGCCAAGGCGGAGGAATTGTCCAAGCTCTTCGAGATCGAAAAAAAGCGTTTGGAAATTGGAGAGGATGCGGCCAAGGCTCAACTGGCGGCCCAGGAGGCGACGGTGTCGCAACTGCGCGCGCAACTGGCGCTGAAACGCCACTTGGTGGACGCGCTCAAGGTTCGCGCCGGCATGGACGGCATATTGCAACGCTACGGCGCCCTGACCGAGAGCACGCCATTTCAGGAGGGCCAGCAACTGGCGGCGGGGGCCATTGTAGCGCGGGTGGCCAATCAGGCGAAACTCAAAGCGGTGGTCAAGATCGCGGAAATGCAGGTGCGGGACATCGCCTTCAATCAATTGGCGCAAATCGACACGCGCAATGGGATTGTGCCCGGTCACGTGGTGCGCATCGATCCGGCGGCGGAAAATGGCACGGTTACGGTGGATGTGGCGTTGGATGCGCCGTTGCCCAAAGGAGCGCGGCCCGATTTAAGTATTGACGGAACCATCGAGCTGGAGCGCCTGGAAAATGTGCTGTATGTCGGCCGCCCTGTGCAAGGCCAGGCCGACACCAAAGTCGGGCTCTTTAAAGTGGTGGAGGGCGGCAATGGGGCCGTGCGCGTGCCGGTCAGATTGGGGCGCAGTTCGGTGACCACGATCGAAGTAGTGGAGGGTCTGCAAGTGGGCGATCAAGTAATCCTGTCCGACATGTCGCAGTGGGACGCGTCGGACCGTGTGCGGCTGAACTGAAACCATGTGCTGCGCGAGTCTTAGCCCGGATATTTCAAAATACAGAGCGAGACTGCTCCACATTGTCGGTAGGGCGGCGCAGACCGCGAAATGCGGTCTAACTCTTTTGTTGTTCCGTCTGCTGCGCCGCCCAAATATTAGGGCGAAGCGGCAGCTTCGCCCTACCAAACTACGAAATATTCGTCGCCATCTGCTGAGGTTGCTGCTCGTTTGGGCGGCGGGCGCTGCTCAGGGTCAATCCAATACCGCGGAACGGCCTCTCTCGCTCTCGCAGTGCTTTCGCATTGCACTGGACCATAACTTCGACATCAAGATCGCGCGTTTCAATCCGGAAATCCAACAGCATAACCTCAGCGCCACTTACGGGGCCTATGAGCCGACCTCCTCGTTCCTGGCCACCCGCAATTTCAGCGCGGCGCCGGTCGCGTTGAACACGCTGGGCGAACCGGTCACCGGCCCCTCGAGCTATGGGGATAATTTCACGCCGGGAGTCACCGGCATTTTGCCAAGCGGAATGAGCTACAATTTGGGCGGCAATTTGGCCGGCGTCAGCGAGACCGGCATGCCGGAAAACGTCAACGCTACGACTTCGCTCCAGCTCACGCAGCCGATTCTCAGGAACTTCTGGATCGACAGCCCGCGCGAAACCATTCAAGTCAATAAGAGTTTGCTGAAGACCAGCAAATTGGCGGTGACCCTGCAAATCATGACCACGCTGACCAGCGTGGAGCAGGCCTACTACAATCTGATCGTCGCGCAGGAACAGGTCCGAGTTTATGAGCAAGCCTTCCAACTGGCTCAACGCCTGGTCAACGAGAGCAAGTTGCGGGTGACTGCGGGTTCCCAGGCGCCGCTGGATGAAAAGCAGGCGGAATCCCAACTTTCCGCCAGCCAGGCCGACCTTCTTGGCTCGCAGGGCGCTCTGCTGGCGCAGGAATATGCGTTGAAGAGTTTGTTGAGCGACAGACTCTCCGAGTGGGACGGGGTCCACATTAAGCCCACGGAAAAGCTCGACGTCATTCCCCGCGCTTTCGATGTGCATCACAGTTGGAGCCGAGGCTTGTCACTCCGGCCCGATTTATTGCAGGCGCGGGAAAATATTGAGCGCCAAGGCATAGTGCTTAAGTATTTGCGGAATCAGATTTATCCCGAGCTGGACCTGGTCGGCAGCTATGGATTCAACGGCACCGGGGCCGGCTATAATGAAGCGCTGGGCGGGATTCAAAAAGGCAACGCGCCGGCGTGGACATTTGGAGCGCAGTTGACCATGCCGTTGGGCGGCAATCGCTCGGCGCGGGAAACCTACCATTCCAACAAGGCGCAAAAGGAGCAGTTATTGGCGCAATTGAAGCAACTGGAACAGAACATTATGATTCAGATTGCCGTTTCGGTGGAACAGGCCAGAACCGGATTTGCGCAAGTCGATGCCACCTTGCAGTCGAGACTCTTTGCCGAAGCCGCGCTGGATGCGGAACAAAAGAAGTTGGATCATGGCCGGAGCACGAGCTTTGTGGTGGTGCAACTCCAGCGCGATCTGACCACGGCGCGATTGGCGGAACTGGCGGCGGTGTCGCAATACAACCAAGCCCTGGCGCAACTGGCCTTGAACGAAGGGACAACTTTGGAACGAGACAAGTTGAGCGTGGAATTTAAGTGATGGGGAACCGCGAATGGACGCGAATGGACGCGAATGGGAAGGGAAACCAGAATGATTTGGTGATAGGCTTACAGCGGCGGACAGAAGCAAACGAAGGAAACGAAGAGCAGAGGAGAAGCCGCAAATCATATCTTTCAGAGGAAATTGTCAGGGGAATGATTGTCAGGGGAATGAGAAGCATGTCACCGGTCACTTCAAAGCCAGCCAGTCGGGGTGGAAACAACTGGCTATTCTGGGATGCTCAATTCATAGCAGGTTACTTTATGCAAGCAAGGGGCATTTCAAATTCTTCAAAGCCGCCATTGTCACCGGGCAGTTGAAAACCGGCCACTCCGAGAAGATTTGTTCATACTAGATTTCTTAGTTCAAGCAAGTAGTTTCCGGCTATTTTACACCGGCCTTAACAGCGGCCTCAGCGTCGATAGCCTTGAGGGCAGCGGCTGCCGTCCTGTAAATATGTTTGTCCTGGCTCTTGAACGCGCGGACCAACGCGGGGATCGCCGCCGTTGCATTCGTGCCGAAGGCACCGAGAGCGTTCGCGGCTTCATGACGTGTCTGTTGGTCAGTCTCACTCAGCGCGCTTATTAGCGCGGGCACCGACGCTTCGGGTTCAGAATGGATTTGGCCGAGGGATCGTATCGCACACTGGCTTAAGTCTTTATTCGCATTGGTTGCCGCCTCAAGTAGCAGTGGGATCGCCTTTCTTGCCGACGGGCCAATGCAACCCAAGGCGAAAACAACCGCACTTTGGGAGTCGAGTGAAATTCTCTGATCATAGATTCCAATCAAAGCTGGCACCGCGTCCTTGGCGCCCGCGCCTAACGCCGAAAATCCTCGGGCTGCTTCAATGTGTCTTTCATCCGCGAGAGTCACCCACGCCATTCCTGATCTGTCCGCCAACTTTAGCGCAGCCGCTTTCACGGCATTGTCCTCCGAGCGGAGCATATTCAATAAGGTTGGTATTGCATTGGTTCCAATGTGACGGATTGCGTCATCCACTTCGTCCCTATTTTCTACCAAAATGCGGGGATGGTATTCTTTCAACCACTGACTTAATGGCTCTCCGCCATACACGGGATCACGCGGCTGGTCCACCCGCCAAAGGATAATGCCCCCAATGGCGGCGAGCAAAACAGCCAACAGAATGCGGCGTTTCTTCCCCATGTGATCATTGTGGCCGGTTTGCGGCGAAAATCGAACGTTTTCCATAATTGGGCCGGTAGCAAAGTAAAACGAGCAGAACCGGAAGGCAAACCAAACAGCTCGCCGGTTCTGCGGTCGAGGGTTCGTTGGACTTGGGTAAGAGGTTGAATACAAAAGCCTTATGAAACAGATGCAACCCCTTTCAAGGTTGCAACCTCTCTGTATTCCTAGCCCAGGGTAGCTCGTGACTCGCAACACTGGCTGCGTTTTACGTGGCAGGGCTAAATGATTCAATCCCGTTTGGATTGGCAAGAACTTTGGCAACGGCCCTGAAATCGCTTGGTATTCAACTGAAAATAGGTGGTGCCGCACCACTAGACGCGCATTGGTAGTTGTGAGATCATGGCGCCATGACAATGGAAACAGAAGCTAACGAAGAGAACGAAGTTAAGCTGTCTCCACCGGGAGTGAAGTCAGCGCAAAGGACCTTTGTTGCCTTCGCGATCTCTCGCCGCGCATGCGCGCGAGCGAAGCGGGTCGCGATCTTCTGTGCCAGAATGTCGCTTGCCGGCTACCAAGTGCGCGGATTTCACGCGATTCCGGCCCGATGGCAAGAGATTGGCCACGATCTGGGAGAATCCGACCATCTCCGACCAAATCAAACCAAATCAAACCGGAAGGAAGAAGTTCAAAGTTCAAAGACAAGTCAAACCCAGTCAACCAAGGGGTTATGGAGATTATGATTAGGATTGCGATTATGATTAAGATTATGAAGGAAGAGGACGGCGGAATGATGTCTGGTCAAACCCAGTCAAACCCAGTCAAACCAGTCGGGGAGGTCGGTTGACTCTGTTCAGTGGCACGGTTACGGCTATGCTCTCCAATGATGAATGATCAGGCCGAACCCCGGAATTGGGCTGAGCCGCAATGGTTTGCGCTGTTGCTGGCGGCGATGGTTTTCATCCCGTTCTGCAATGTGCTGCTGGGGTATGCCACGTTTGCGATACGGGATTGGGGGCTGTTTTCCATGCCGGTGGCGACGTTTTATCGGGAGTGTTTCTGGCGGGGGGAATGGCCAGTGTGGAATCCCTATAGTTGCTGCGGGACGCCGTTTCTAGCGCAATTCAATACGCTGACGCTGTATCCGCTGTCGCTGATTTATTTGCTGCTGCCGTTGACGTGGTCGTTGCCAGCTTTTTGCCTGTTTCATGTTTTTCTGGGGGGAATGGGGATGTATTTCCTGGCGCGGCGCTGGACGGGGTCGCAGGGCGGGGCGGCGCTGGCAGGGGTGGTGTTCTGCTTCAACGGGTTGTCGTTC
>Ga0302324_100007303_pt1 | contig 23535 bp, 22 predicted proteins | sample Palsa_T0_1_FD_201949 | JGI IMG/M metagenome (GOLD analysis project Ga0302324, IMG submission 201949) | Peat permafrost microbial communities from Stordalen Mire near Abisko, Sweden - Palsa_T0_1 | ecosystem: Environmental > Terrestrial > Soil > Palsa > Peat permafrost | place: Sweden: Abisko... | reverse complement strand
TGATTCTGCTAAGGCTTTGCTGAGAGCCCTTCGCTGGACCAACCATTCGACCTCATTCGGAGAAGTCTGTCATGGACCGCCCCACTCCCCTTGTGTCCTATTGGATGCTTATCAAGAAAGAAAAGCAAGCCTTATTCGGTTACAGCGTCTGGAACAGATACAAAGCTTGGCAGGAGCCCAAAACTGATACGCTCAGAACCAAAGACATGAAATTCCTGTCAGCGACGCTCCTGATCGCCGTCTCGGCATCCGCGCAGGCACCGCCCGCGAATCAACTGTTCCACGGCGCAGCCGATCTGGACGCAGCCATCAACCAGGCGGTCCGGGAGGACAAAATTCCCGGCGCCGTCCTGCTGATTGGCCACGACGGCGAGGTGGTGTACCGGAAGGCGTACGGCAATCGCGCCCTGCTTCCCGCCAAAGAGCCGATGACCGTGGACACCATCTTCGATATTGCCTCCCTCACCAAAGTCGTCGCCACCACCAGCTGCATAATGAAGCTCTTCGAACAGGGACGCATATGGCTGGACGACCAGGTAACGACTTACCTTCCCGAGTTTCAGGGCGGACAAAGCCCGATAACCATTCGGGATCTGATGACGCATTTTTCCGGCTTGCGCCCCGACCTCGATCTGGAGCCTGCCTGGACGGGCTACGAAACCGGTATCCGTCGCGCCCTGACAGACAAGCCGGCGGGACCGCCTGACGCGAAGTTCGTTTACAGCGATATCAATTTCATTCTTCTGGGCGAAATCGTAAAACGCCTCAGCGGAATGCCCGAAAACGAGTATGTAAAGACCATCCTCTTCGCCCCCCTCGGGATGAACGAAACCGGGTATCTGCCGGACCCGTCGCTGCGCGCCCGCATCGCCCCCACCGAAATGCAGAAGGACGGAGTGATTCTGCGCGGGGTCGTACACGATCCTACAGCGCGCTATATGGGCGGAGTAGCCGGACATGCCGGAGTATTTTCCACCGCCGACGATCTGGCCAAATTCTGCCAGATGCTGCTCGATGGCGGAGACGGGCTGTTCAGTCCGGTGACCATCCGCAAGTTTACCGCCGCCGCCACCCCGGTGAGCCAGCCCATTCTGCGCGGATTCGGGTGGGATATCGATTCACCCTACTCGGGCAATCGGGGCGAATTGTTCCCGGCGGGAAAATCGTTCGGCCATTCCGGTTTTACCGGAACGTCGATATGGCTCGATCCCGCTTCGCAGACTTACGTCATTTTCCTGGCGAATTCCGGCCATCCTCATCTGCGTAAGGCAATTACGCCTTTGCGCCGGCAGGTGGCGACCATTGCGGCGGCCTCGGTAGGCTACGAGCCTCAAAGCGTTGCGCAGGCCGGTGACACGCTGACGGGGCTCGACGTTCTGGCCGCCAGCCATTTCGGGGTTCTGCAGGGCCGGAAGGTCGGGCTGGTAACCAATTTCAGCGGCCTCGACCGGATGGGCATGCGGAATGTCGACCTGATGAAACAGGCCGGAGTAAAAGTGGTAGCGCTGTTTTCCCCGGAGCACGGATTTGGTGGCGTGGAAGACCAGGAAAATGTCGCCGATGCCGTGGATCAAACGACCGGGATTAAAGTCTGGAGCCTTTACGGAAAGACGAAACGTCCCACGCCGGCCATGCTTCAGGGAATCGATACTCTGGTTTTCGATATTCAGGATCTCGGCGTTCGGTTTTACACCTACGAAACGACCATGCTTTACGCCATGGAAGCCGCGGCCGAGGCGAAAATTCCGTTCTACGTGCTCGACCGGCCCAATCCTCTGACCGGCCTGCACGTGGAAGGGCCGATGCTCGATGCCGATAAGCTTTCGTTTATTGGCGGCTACCCGTTGCCGCTTCGGCACGGGTTGACGATCGGCGAATTAGCCGGCCTCGAGAACGGTGAGAAGCATCTGGGGGCGGACCTTCACGTAATTCAGATGTCGGGCTGGAAGAGAGAAGACTGGTTCGACGCGACGGGCCTTGCCTGGGTAAATCCGTCGCCGAATATCCGCAGTCCCCAGGAGGCGCTGCTTTATCCCGGTCTGGCGATGCTGGAATACTCGACGAATTACTCGGTGGGGCGCGGCACGGATTCTCCGTTAGAGGAAGTGGGCGCAGACTGGATCGACGGCCGCGCGCTCGCGGCGTATCTGGCGAAAAGGGCGATTCCGGGAGTGCGGATTTATCCCACGACGTTTACGCCGACGGCTTCGTACTTCAGCCGTAAGACCATTGAGGGCGTGGGGTTCGAAGTGACCGACAGGGACGTGTTCAACTCGTCGAAGCTGGGAATTGAGGTAATGATGGCCCTGGCTCGTCTGTATCCCGGGAAGATCCGCTGGGATGCAAGCAAGACCTTAATTGGGAGCAGCGCCGTGATTGCCGCGCTGTCGTCTTCGTCCAGAACGACCGGCGGAGATGCAGCGGATGCTGCGCAGAAGGGAATGGCCGAATTTCGGCAGTTGCGGGGTAAATACCTGCTTTATCGTTAGCCCTGATTTATCGCGAGCGCGGAGTATCGGTTGAAACATCGGCGTGAGCGACGCTCCGATGCCCCGACCGATACCCAGACAGGCGAGAGCGCCCGTCCCCGCTGTGTCGCGCCATTTAGGCCGCGACCGATGTACTCAGCGCCGCGACCGGAACCGTTTTCTGAGCACTCGTCTTGTTTTTGCTTCCCGGAGGCCGTCCCCGCCGTTTCACCTGCTGAGCTTCCGCGAGCCATGCTGGCGGGCGTCCACGGCGTTTGCCCTCCCCGCGTGCCAAACGTTCGAGACTCAGGATTGCTTCTTCGAGTTGCTCGCGCTCCTGGCGCAAGTCACTCAGGATTTTGCCTACGTCCATTGCTTGTACTCCTGTAAAAAAAATTTCATTCCGAAACAGCACCTACCAATCCCCTTCGCGTTCCAGATTCAGAACGCAAACCAGAAGTGCCGTGTTCTTAGAACAATTATTAACGCATTGGATGGATCGGGCGCAAGGCCTTTGTTCCATTTCCGGAACGAATTTTTTAATTAGGTACCAGAACCGTAGATTGCAGGGTGAAAAAAATTAACGCGCCGGCGGCATTCCGGTTTTCCTGGTCCAGTACAGATAAAACGGTAATCCCATTAAAATCAACAGAATTCCGGCAATGGACTCGCGCGGCTGATGCACCAGCGTACTGACTTCGAGGATGGCCGCGCCCAAAAGGAACAAAAACGGAACAACGGGGTATCCCAGTGTCTTGTAGGCGCGCGGCAAATCCGGGCGTTTGCGCCGGAGTACGAAAACCGCCGCGGTGGCCATGGCGTAAAGGATCCAGCTGGAGAAAATGACGTAGGTGTATAGCTGTTCGTATTTCCCGGATAACACCAGAAGAGACGACCATGCAGTCAGCATCATGATGGCGACGCCAGGCGTATGGAAGGCGGGATGGACTCGCGCGGCGGAGCGAAAAAACAGACCGTCGCGTGCGGCGGCATAAGGAACGCGCGCACCCGTCAGAATGGAGCCGTTCAGGGCCGCAAAAATGGAGATCATCGCGGCTATCGAGACTGCGGCCGCACCGGCGGGCCCCTGCACGCGCTGCAGCATTTCCGCCGCCACCAGTTTGTGCGCGCCCACTTCGGCCGGCGTCAGCACGCGGAAATAGGCCCAGTTGGCGAGCATATAGATGGCAATCACCGCGACCGTGCCGCCAATGAGCGCGAGCGGCAGATTTCGTTTTGGATTTTTCACCTCGGAAGCCACCATGCCGACGTTGTTCCAGCCGTCGTAAGCCCAGAGCGCCGCCACCAGGGCCGCGATAAAACCGGTGGCAAGCGGCGGCGCCGGAATCGGGGTGGCAGCGTAGACCGGATGCGAATAAAACAAGCCGGCCAGAATGATGAAAGCAATCAGCCCGACTTTGACCGCGGTGACTACGATTTGGACGTTCCCGCCGATTTTGACGCCGAAATAGTTGATCAGGCCCAGCAACAGAATCAGCACCATCGCGAATACCTGGCCGTATTTGACCGAGAAAGGCCCGAGGACGAACCACACCTTTTCGAATTCGGGGATGAAGTGCGCCGTGTATTCGAAGAATGCCGTGGCCAGAGTCGCGATGGAGCCGCTTTTCGCGACCCACATCTGCGTCCAGCTATACATAAAGCCCCAGAGCGGGCCGTAAGCTTCCGTCAGATAGACGTATTCGCCGCCCGCGCCGGGCATGGCCGCAGCCAGTTCGGCATATGTGAGCGCTCCCGCGAGGGACAGCGCGCCCCCGACAACCCAGACGAGGAAAACCAGTTGTACGCTTCCGACGCTGTTAATCATCGCCTGCGGCACCCGGAAAATCCCGCTGCCGATTACCGTTCCGACCACGATGGCCAGCGCCGCCGCCAGACCCAGATCGCGCCGTAATTCTGTGATGGGTTCTGTCATGCCGGTTTCCTCCATCCGCCGATCAGAAAAGACGAGGTATAGCCAACTCCGAACGTTACGGAACTCCCGATCATCACCCACCACGTAAACGGAATTCTGGTGCCGAATTTGACGTAGAGCATGACGGCCGCGCCAGCGATTACTCCCGCGATGGCGGCAAATTCACCGGGCCGCGTCGTGAGCACGCCCAGCAGGAACACGCCGAGAAGAATCCCCAGCGTCACCGAAGCGATCGAGAGGCCCGACTCCAGCACGGAACCCCACTGGCTCGCCACGAGCGCTATAGAGGCGAGGACGGCGCCCCAGAACACAGTCGACAGGCGGGAGATTTTCAGATAATGCGCGGGGCTGTAGCGCGAATTGGTCAGAGGCTGGTAGAAATCGACCACTGTTGCCGAGGCAAGCGAGTTCAGCGCCGCCGAGAGGTTGGCCATCGCCGCCGCGATGATTGCCGCCATCGCAAGTCCCGCCACACCGATCGGCAGCGATTCCCAGATGAAGGAGGGGTACAGGCGGTCGGGCGGTCCCGCGATAGCTTTGCCGTTCCGCAGTACCCAGAGGAGCAGCCCAATGGTCAGGAACAGCGTGAACTGGATCAGGATTACCACCCAGCTGGAAAACAGGGCGAGCCGGCTCTGGCTCTGATCTTTGGCGCTGAGAAGGCGCTGCACCACCAGCTGGTCCGTACCGTGGCTGGCCGTCGTGAGGAAGCAGCCGCCGATGATTCCGGCCCAAAAGGTATACGGCATCGTCCACGACCAATGAAAATCGAAAACGCGCAGTTTTCCGGCGGCGGAGGCGGCTTCCCAAATGTGTGGCGATCCGCCCGGAATTTTCTGGTACAGCACAAAAAAACTAACCCCGGCGCCCAGCACATACATGATCATCTGGATCACGTCGGTCCAGATTACAGCGGTCATTCCACCTTCGAACGTATAAAAAAGCGTAAGCAGGACGATCACGACGATCGAGACCAGGCCGCCGGTATGCAGAATTATCGAGACGACGATCGAGATGGCAAAAACGCGGACGCCTTCGGCTAGAGCGCGTGTCACCAGAAAAATTCCGGCGGTGACTTTGCGCACGCGGGCGCCGAAGCGGCGCTGCATCAGCTCATATGCGGTAAACAATTGTCCGCGAAAATATTGGGGCAGAAAAATAGCGGAAATGACGATCCTGGCCAGCAGGTAGCCGAACACGACCTGCAGAAAAACATAACTGCCCGCGTAAGCCAGCGGCGGGGTCCCGATAATTGTCAGAGTACTGGTTTCAGCGGATACGATGGAGAGCGAAATGGCCCACCAGGGGGCCGTGCGGCCGCCCAGAAAATAGTCCTTTAACGATTTCTGCGATTGCCGGAAGCGCGCCCCGAACCAGGTGACCGCGGCCAGATATACGAGAATGATGGCGAGGTCGACAGGGCGCAATGGGCTTTCGGCGATTGTAACAGGTGGGGTTGTTATAGTACCGCATGGGAACTAACGGACGGGTCATGGCGTCCACTTAAGAGGCCAGGCAGGATTGAAGGCGGGGACCGGGTTCGCTATACTCCGCATTTGCCGGTGTTTGTAAAGGAAGCGGCGCTTCGGTCGCCGGCTTTGTTCGCCAGTGTGTGGGCATCTGAGATATTCTCTTAAGACCAGGCAAAAAAACCGGGACTTGGTATTACTGAATTCGAATGAGGCGGGAGGCAACGCAAAGTGTATTATCGATTGGCTAAGGTAGCTCTGGGGATTGCGGCGGTAGCTGCGCTTCCTTCGGGAGCGTCATGGGCGCAGAATAATCCGGCGCCACAGGCGGCTCAGGCGGAATCACTGTACAAGGATCAGGGCGAATACGATATCGCCATAGCGGTGCAGAAAGAAACCGATCCGCAGAAACAACTCGACAAGATCAAAGAGTGGGAGCAGAAGTATCCCGACAGCAAGCTGAAACCGACCCGAACGTTCTACCAAATGAACGCGATGGTGAAAATCGCGGTGGCGGCCTATGGAAAGACTGCGCCTCCCGATCTTCTGGACACGGCTCAGAAGGCCGCGCAACAGGTGCTCGACAATTTTGACAGCTACTTCTCCGACGAGGTAAAGAAACAGGTGGCGGCGGCCGCGACCGACGACCAGTGGAAGCAGGCGAAAGCCAGCGTGCAGTTGCAGGCGCATTCGGTGCTCGGCTGGATTGCCTCTCAAAAGAAGGACTATCCCAAAGCTGAGACCGAATTCAAAACGCTGCTGCAGATCAATCCGAACGACGCGCAGAGCGCTTATCAGCTGGGCAGCGCGATCATAGCGCAGAAGAACGTGGCGCGGTATTCGGAAGCCATGTACGACATCGCGCACGCGCTTTCCGTCACCGGTCCCGGCGCCCTTCCGGCCGCTGGCCAAACGGCCGCGGACCAGTACCTGAATCGCGTCTACGCCGGATATCACGGAGACGACGTGAAAGATCCGAAAGCGGCTCAACAGGTGAAGGACGACGTGGCGAAACTGAAGCAGACCGCCGCCGCCTCTCCGACGCCGCCTGCCGACTTCCATATCAAGAACGCCAACGAGATTGCGCAGGAGCAGTTCAAGAACGAAGACGAGTTTAACAAAGCTCATCCTGACATCTATCTGTGGCGCACGGTGAAAACAGCGCTGACGGCTGCGAACGGCGATACCTATTTCGGGCAGTTAAAGGGAACGGTGATTCCGCCGCCTGAGATCGGCATGCTGAAGGCGAAGATCGTTACGGTTAACGATAAGGACCTCGTAGCCAATGTCGATAACGCCGGCGGCGACGTAACCCTGAAGTTCGAAAAATCGGTCAACGGCAAGGTCATCAACCCGGGCGACGCGTTCGAATTCAAGGGCGAGGTTGCGGCTTACAACAAAGATCCCTACATGATCACGGTCACCATCGACGATCCGAAAGAAGAGATCAAGGGCCTTCCCGATAACGCATTTACCGCCGCTCCGGTCCGCCGGCCGCCGGTGAAAAAGAAGAAATAACCGACAAGGCGCGCTGCCTGGAATCTCCGCCCGATTCCGGCGGCGCGCTTCCCGCCTCGTTGCCGGAATGCCCGCGATGAGCGGGCGCACACGAACCCTGCCGGCTGGCTCCTGCTAGAATCGAGTTGCAGCATGCCCCTGTACGAATACAAGTGTCACTCTTGCGGTAAGACAATCGAAGTCATTCAGAAATTTTCCGATGAGCCTCTGCACACGCACGAGGATTGCGGCGGCGAACTGGAGAAACTGATCTCGCGCTCGGCCTTTCAGTTGAAGGGATCGGGCTGGTACGCCACCGACTACGCCAAAGGCAACGGCAGCGGCAACGCGAAATCGGAAGACTCCAAAGCGAACGACAAGAACGAGAAGAGCGATAAGAAATCGGACTCGGCAAAAACCGAATCGAGCAGTTCCGAATCCAAGCCCGCCGAAAGCAAAACGAGCGAATCCAAACCCGCTCCGGCGTCGAGTACTTCAGAAACGAAGTCTTAGGGGTCTGCGGATCGACGGGAGCGTCTTTCATGACTGAAGGCAACGCTTTGCCCGAAAACGCTCCCCCCAAAAGCGTTCCACCCAGAAGACCTTTCCTGAAGTTCTTCAACGATCTGGGGCCCGGCCTGATCACCGGAGCCGCTGACGACGACCCCTCCGGTATTTCCACCTACTCCGTCACCGGAGCGGCTTTCGGGCTTAGCGCGCTCTGGACTGCGCCGTTCAGTTTCCCGTTGATGGCCGCCGTACAGCTGATGTGCGCGCGCCTCGGTTTGGTGAGCGGCCGCGGTCTGGCTGCCAATATCCGGCGTCGCTATCCGCGCTGGGTGATGTGGAGCGCCTGCGGAATCCTGCTGGTGGCGAATATTTTCAACATCGGCGCGGACCTCGCCGGCATGTCGGACGCCATGGCCATGGTGACCGGCATCAACTCCCTGATCTGGTCGCCTGTGTTCGCCGTGGCGCTCGTGGCTTTAGTTGTCTTTGCTTCCTACCGGCTTGTGGCCCGGGTATTTAAGTGGCTCACGCTGGTATTATTCGCCTACGTGATTACCGCGTTCCTGGTGCATCCCGCCTGGAAACCGATTCTGCTGGCCACGCTCATCCCGCATATCCAGTGGACGAAAGAATATTTTTCCATTCTGGTAGGGATTTTCGGAACGACGATCTCGCCTTATCTGTTCTTCTGGCAAAGCGCGCAGGAAGTGGAGGAGGAACGCTCGCACGGCCGCAGAACCCTGGCTTCCCGCAAAGGCGCTACCGACATGGAACTCTCCGCTTCCCGCAAAGATGTGCTGATCGGGATGTTTTTTTCGAATCTGGTGATGTATTTCATCATTCTGACCACTGCGGCCACGCTCCATGCGCATGGCATGGTCGACATCCAGAGCGCGAAGCAGGCGGCGGAGGCGCTTCGGCCGCTGGCGGGAAATGGCGCTTACCTGCTGTTTACGTTGGGAATCGTGGGGACGGGGATGCTGGGGATTCCCGTGCTGGCCGGGTCGAGCGCATACGCGGTGGCGGAATCTTCGGCGTGGGGCGGCTCGCTCGATGCCAAGTTGCGGGTTATGCCGAAGTTCTACGGCGTTCTGGCGTTGGCGGTGATCATTGGGCTCAGCCTGGATTTTGCGGGATTCAATTCGGTCCGGATGCTGTTTCTTTCGGCCGTGCTAAATGGCCTGCTCGCGCCGCCGCTCATCGTGCTGGTGATTCTGCTGACAAATGATGGAGTGGTGATGGGCGACCGGAAGAACGGCCTGCTCCTGAGTACCCTGGGCTGGATCTGCGCGGGCGTCATGACCCTGTGCGGCATCGGGATGTTCGTCAGCTGACGTATCCGCTTGCCTGGATATCCAATCGGCGAGGCGATACGGTTTGCTCGCGTATGCCGAGCGCGGCCATCGTCCGTGTTCAAGCCAGACATGGCTGCACTCCGACGCACCAGCCCCTACCACCAGCTCTCTGGGAGGTGGTGGTAGCCGCAAATCTGGAAACGGAGGCGGGCAAATGCCTGTTCGGAGGGAGAGAAGTGGAAAAGATCAACAAGCTGAAGCGAGAAGGGGAACCGGGCGTGTCCCGGCTGCAGGGCCGGACAGGTGAAGCCGGTCTTCGTCAGCACCCGCGCCCAACCTCGACTCTACCCTGTCGGCGAGTAGAGCATGGGGCCGCGAGGCCCCCTGCCCGATTCTCACCTCGATTTTCCCTTATACCGCTATTACGACGGCTTTTTCAACTACCGGTTCCGCGCGGATCGGAATCGGCCCTGATTTCGCGGCGCCATTCGTCTTGGGAACACGGGTGGTGGTTTCATGCCCCTGCGCGGAGCCAAAAGACTTGGCGCCCGTCAGAATTTCCAGCATGTCAGTGCTAATTTCATTGCGAAGCGCCTGGACGGCTAGGCGGACAATGCCGTATTCCCCGTTGGCCGAAGTCCAATACTTCTGTTCCCGCGGATACGTGTCGGGAGATCCGTAGGTGGACCATGTCTTCTTCCCGTGATCGCGGATCATGGCCTGACAGCGATCAGGACCGATACGAAGGCCAAGATGTTCGCCTTTATAGTCCACTCTCACGTCTGAATCGTACGTCTTTTTCATAAATGTTTCCTCTCGCGGAGCAAGCACCGGACAATAGACACCGAGCAAATCTCAGACGCAGAGGATTGGTTGCCAGGCACGACCATGCGCAACGTTCTGGGCGGCTGTGAAACTGAGGACTTAATTATAGCAGAAATCCCGCGGGGCCAACCAGGTAGAATTGTCCAGGGTGTGAGACATAAGAGTGGACCGTTAAAAGGTTGCTTCACCCGAGGGGCGGAAAATGCTGAAGAATCGGTGTGGTCCTGACGACGCAGGCCGATGCAACCGCCCGGTGGACGAAACTCCCGTTTGGCGGGGCGCAGACGGCAGAATTCGCAGGCGCAGCAGCCTGCCGGAAGCGATGATAGCGCAATTGCCTGCCAAAACCCCCGTCACACCGACGCGAAGCGTTCCCACAATACCGCGAAGCGGTTTAGTTCACTTGACCGTCGTTTTGAGCCGTTCGGTGTTCGGCTGATAGAGGCGTCGCCACACTGAAGGTTAACCTGTTAGAGTGACGTTCGATCTCATCGTGCTCGGCGGCGGACCCGCGGGAATAGTGGCTGCCACTACGGCCTCTAGTCTCGGCAAAACAGTCGCCCTGGTGGATAATCATCCCGAACTGGGCGGTGCGGGCGCCAATACCGGAACGGTGCCCAGCAAAACGCTGCGCGAAACCGCGCTCGCGCTCTCCGGCATGCGCTCGCGGAACTTGTACGGCGTGGATTTGTCGCTCCGGCGTGAAGCGACGGTTTCGGATTTCCTCCGGCATGAGCGCAGCGTCAAGGCGGGAATGAACCACAATCTGGCTCAGCGCATGGAGGAAAACAAGGTTCAGGTCTACCAGGGCACGGGTGTTTTCGTCGACAACCGGCGAGTGCGCGTTGAGGAATCGGGCGTGGTCCTCGACGGCAATTATGTCCTGATCGCGACCGGATCGTCGCCCGTACGCCCGCCCGATATGCCGTTCGATTTGCCCGAGGTGTACGACTCCGACACGATCCTCGAACTCGACCGCATTCCGGAATCGCTGGCGGTGATCGGGGCGGGTGTAATCGGCGCGGAGTACGCGTGTACCTTCGCGGCGCTTGGCTCCAAGGTTCATGTCATCGACGGGCGGGATGTCCTGCTGCAGTTTCTCGACGCGGAAGTTTCGAACGCCTTGAAGACCGCGATGGAGCGCAACGGCGTCATCTTCCATTGGAAGAACCGGTGCCATTGCTGCGCCAGCGAAAACGGCCGCGTGGCGCTCGATCTCACCGCCGGGGACCGGTTGGAGGTAAATGCCGTTCTGGTGGCAGCCGGCCGCAAGAGCAACATTGAGAAGCTGAACCTGGCGGCCGCGGGCGTGGCATCCGGCGAGCACGGTCAGATTCCGGTAGACGATCGCTACTGCACGAACGTTCCGAACATCCTCGCGGTGGGCGATGTGATCGGGTTTCCCGCGCTGGCCTCCACCAGCATGGACCAGGCGCGCCGGGCCGTGCGCCATGCGTGTGCACCGGAAGTGCCTTCGGGAAACGCATCGAAGCTGCTGCCCACGGGTGTCTATACAATTCCGGAGGCGAGCATGATCGGCGATACCGAGGAGTCCCTGAAGAAGGCCAACGTCGATTACGTGGCAGGCCGGGGCCACTACCGGTCGAGCGCACGCGGACAAATTATTGGCGACGTGGATGGGTTCCTGAAGCTGTTGTTCCAGCGCGGCGACATGAAGCTGCTGGGAGTGCATGCCATCGGCGAACAGGCTACCGAACTGGTGCATATCGGGTTAATGGCGATGCTGACCGGCTCGTCAGTCGAAATCTTCGATGAAGCCTGCTTCAATATTCCGACGCTGGGCCAGTTGTATAAAGTGGCGGCGCTCGATGCGGTGGCCGCGGCGCGCCGAATGTAGTAAGCTCTCCACGTGATGTCCTTCTCGTCTAATATGAACTGCTGTAATATGACCCGCCGCGGCGCTCTGGCGCTTCTCTCCGCCACGCTGGTTCGCGCTGCCGGCAAACTCCCCGCCAACAGGAATGTCAAATGGGCCCTCGGCTCGAATCTGTGGAATTATTTTCCGCCGGTACCCTTCACCGACATTCTGGACGTGATGAAAGACACGGGCTTCATTGGCGTGCGCGTGACGCAGTTTCCGCAGATTCTGAAGAAATACGACATCACCACGGAGCAGTTGCGTAAGGAAGTGGATAAGCGCGGCCTGCACGTCATCACGATCTCCTTCAATGGCCCCGCGCACGACGCTTCGCAACGCCCGAAGATGTTTGACGATGCGCGCGTGGCGATGAACTTTCTGAAGAATTTCGATGCCAATCTGCTGGTGGTATTCTCGCCGAACCGCACGAACCTGAGCGAGGCCAACTTCAAAACGATGTGCGAGAGTTACAACCAGTTGGGCGAAATCGCGGGAGAGATGGGCTTCCGTGCCGGCTTGCACAATCACCTGGGTCAGATGGTGCAGAATCAGGATGAAGTGGATCGCTGCATGGCCATGACCGATCCTAAGAAATTCTGGTTCTCCCCCGATACAGCGCATCTCTACATGGGCGATTGCGATCCGGCGGCGAATCTGGAAAAGTATAAAAGCCGGCTGATGATGATGGATTATAAGGACGCGAAAAAAGATCCCGCGGCCAAGTCGTTCATCAGCAATATTTACGATCTCGGCGACGGCGATATCGATTTCCCGGCGTGTCACAAGGTGCTGAAATCGATGAGTTACAAAGGCTGGATCTGCGTGGATCTCGACACGGCGCGTCAGGGACCGCGCATCAGTTATGAGCGCAGCGGAGCCTACGTCGTGAATAAACTAGAACCCATCTACGTCTGACGAAGCCCCAGGGAGTTCCTTGCATCATCCTCTGATTTCCGTTTGTCTGGTACCCCTGCTTCTAACCGCGCAAACGGTCGATATCAGGGTGGATACGACGCTGGTGGTGGTGCCCGTCACGGTGACTGACGCCAACAACCGTTTTGTGCTCGGGCTGGAGAAGAGCGATTTCCAGGTTTTCGAAGATGGCGTCGAACAGAAGATCACGCATTTTTCCGGAGAGGACGCGCCCATTTCCATCGGGCTGTTGATCGACACCAGCGGCAGCATGACCATGAAGCTGGATACTTCGCGGCGCGCCGCCGAGGAGTTGCTCAAGACGCTGAATCCGCAGGATGAGGCTTTTCTTATCGAATTCAGCGATCGCGCTCAGTTGGTCCAGGCATTCACGAACAAGCCGGAGGATATGCAGAGCGGGCTGGGCAGGCTCCAGACCGGTGGATTGACGGCCTTGCTGGATGCCGTCAATCTGGGTATCGCGGAGATGAAGAACGCGAAGAATCCGCGGAAAGCGCTGGTAGTGATTTCGGATGGCGGGGATAACAACAGCCGCTATAGCCAGCAGGAGATCCGCAACATCGTGCGCGACGCCGACGTGCAGTTGTATGCGATGGGGGTTTTCGAAGCCTTCTTTCTGAGTTTGACGAAAGAAGAAGTATCGGGACCGAAGCTGTTGTCGCAGATTGCGGAACAGACCGGCGGCAGAGCATTCGGAGCGTCGGAGGCGAGCCAGCTGGAGGCGATCGCCGAGAAGATCGCGATTGAGTTGCACAACGAATACTCGCTGGCCTATTCGCCGTCGCATGCGGAGCGCGATGGGAAATTGCGTAAGATCGAGGTCAGGATTAAGCAGCCGAAAGGCTTGCCGGATCTCAAGGCGCGATGGCGTACGGGATACTACGCACCTACGGAATAAGACTGGTGGGGCGGCCAAGGATGCGCAATGCCAGCCTGCCTTACAAAACGAACTATGCGGCGGTTGCGGTCATGGTTTTTTCCTTGGCGAGCACGGGCTGACGCAGGGACTGGAGTTTCACGAGCATGCTGGGGTTGATCTGGAAGTTCTTCGTTAGCTTTGCCTCGTAGGTGGCGATATAAGCGAGGAGTTTCGGGTCGTTGCGAAAGGTCAGCGCCTGAACCATGGCGGCGTGGATTTCAGGATGCGCCGTTTTGATTTTGGCGTGGGGCTCGGAATGGCCTAAGGCGAAGATATTTTCTTCGACGGCCTGGATGCGGTTGATTCGCCAGAGTGTCCTTGCTCTCACCCCATAAAGGGGATTCGAGGCGCGAGTCTTTGGGCGAGCTGGATTTCAAGCATCCCCTCCGGTTTGAGACCGGCGACGAATTCCGCGATGAATCTGCGGTGAGAGTCGGCGTCGGTTTCGGTCATCAGGACCGATTGTCCGGTGACGGGATTACGACGACCCATGAGAGCCGAGCGTTGATCGTCGAGCGTGACCGTTTTTGGCCGCCAGTTAAAGATATTCATAATTTCTCCTTCTCGGTTGAGTTGAGACGCAGTTATCCCAGGGGTGCGCTGGCCCGCGATGCGGGTAGCCGGACCTTCGACTTCCGGTCCGGCTACTGATTTGTTGAATCGGGATTGCTGTGCCCGATACCGGATTGTTTCCCGGACTGCTCAGGGAATTTCTTTATCAGATCGATCTGATAGTCCTGCTCAGCCGGATTGCTCCAGCCCGGAACGCTTGCCGGGCCCGGCAAGTAAGCGTTTCTCTTCTTCTACGACCCGATGATTGCACGGGGTTTGGCAAAAGCAATTTCTAATTCGGCGGTTTTGCTGAAAACAATGGAAATAAAGGCCGAAAGTTCTTGTCATCGGGGTTTTGAGGGCAGTCGATTCTCGCCTTTTTTCGCCGAGCGGGCTTTTCTGCGTGGGGATGTGGGATAGTATCGGACAGGACGTGGCACGATGCCTGAGGCGACGCTCGAAACGACAACACTCACGCCGGATGCGCTGCTCGATCTCCCTAAGCCCGTGAACGGGAAGCATTATGAACTCAGTGACGGAGACCTAATCATTGTGGGCAATGCGGGAGCTCTGCACGAACTGATCAAGACGACTGTCTTCGAGATTTTGACCGAATACCGGCTGAAAACCCGGTCGGGCAGGGCGTTTGCCGAAACCCAGTTTACGTTGCGCGCCGATCGCGCGCGGATTCCGGATGTCGCCTGGGTTTCAAGCGCGCGGACCAATCTGATCCCACGGGAGAACAGGGCGATTTCAATCGCCCCTGACGTCGCTGTAGAAGTGATCTCCGACTCTGAGTTGCCCCACGAAACCGAACAGAAGCTTCGCGACTACCTGGAAGCCGACGTCGAGGTCTGGCAGATCTTCCCTTCGCTACCCACCGTGACGATCTGGCGCGGGAATCAGGGGGTGAGGCTCGAAGGCGATGACGCAGTTACTTCTGCGCGGCTTCCCGGATTTTCGGTCCCAGTTTCTGATTTTTTTCGTCACTAATCGCTGCGGTATCGGCATTGACGGCCGCAGTGTTACCTAGGCGGAGAGTGGGTATAACGGTGGGCGTGTCCAGAGCGAGGGGTGTATGGCTGGATGAATCGGTTGCCAGTTCAAGCAGGATGAAATCCATTTCTGAGCGTGTCGCGCTAAATTGAATTCGCTGCACATGCGGAGTGCGGCCAAGTCCATATCGAGAGCTTGGCCCAGAATCACTTTGTCACGAGTACCGGAGTATTGGGTGGCGAGGGAGCCATCGGGCAGGACAAGCAGAAAATAGCCGTCTTGGTCTGTCCGGTTTGAATATCTGACGCGAAGATTCTGCTGAACGAGTATTTTGTTATCTGCTGAAACCACGTTTCCCTACTGGGACAGCGCCATTGTCGCGGCGGCACTGACTCTGGCTGCGACCGGCTCCATACCGAAGACTTGAATCACGGACAGATTGCCGAAGGACTTGCCATCATCGACCCGTTTCGTCGACGTAACCGGCTAAGTTGAAGCGTTCCGCAGTCCGCTCAAATGAGGCGGACAAACTCTTCTATCGACATTCCCGCGCTCCGAATCAGAGCGCGCAGTGTGCCTGGCGCAACTTCCCGGTGCTGCCGAAGGGAAAGACTGGCAGCGTTGCCAGTCCTGACCGGAATTACGTGGCTACCCCGCCGTCGGTCCCACCGCCAACCTGCCTCTCGAATGCCCTGACAGCCTTATCGCCGGAAATCGAGGGCAGCCCCGGCATTAGACCGGTATCTCGACTTCCCGCACCTCAACGGTGGATGGCATTCCGTTCGCCGCTCGGGCCTCGATACATCCCGTAATCCACCAGCAATTTCATAGGAGCAATTTCCTTTTGGCAGCTATAAGCTCCATGCCAATTGTCACATGCGAACCGCCGCCCCCAAATCCCGGTGACAGAATCCCCAACAATATTTTCTCCCCAATAAATCAACACCTTACCGCCCATTTCCCCCCGCCTCCCACCGCGATTTGCAATCTGTCATGATACGTTCCAGTCAGTGAAGCCCTTCGACCAATCCCACATCGCGCGCGACGCCCACGGCATTGCCCGCTATCAAAACCGCCCCCGCAACCTTGTCGAAATGCTGCGCCACACCGTCGAACGCCAGCCCAACGCGGAAGCCCTCGTAGAAATCGGAGCCAACCGCGTCACCTACGCCCAACTCTGGGACCAGGCCGCCCGCCTCGCCGGAGGCCTCCGCGCTCAAGGCATCGCACACGGCGACCGCGTCGCCATCCGCCTCCCCAACGGCCTCGACTGGTGCATCGCCTTCTTCGGCATCCAACTCACCGGAGCCATTGCCGTCCCCGTCAACACCCGTTTCAGCGAGCCCGAAATCGACTACGTCCTCAACGATTCCGGCAGCCAGTTCGTTTTGCAAAACGGGCGCACGTTCCCCCTTGGCCCGCCCTTCGCCGACGCCACTCGCGCCCCCGAAGACATCGCCGCCATCTTCTACACCAGCGGCACCACCGGCTTCCCCAAAGGCGCCATGACCACGCATGAGAACTTCCTCGCCAACATGGAAACCTGCCGCCGCGTGGGCCTCGCGCCGACCGGAAATTTCCGCAGCCTGGTCTCGGTCCCGCTCTTCCACGTCACCGGCTGCAACAGCCAGCTGCTGCCCACCTGCGAAGCCGGAGGCGTCACGGTCATCATGCCTGCCTTCCACGTTCAGGCCTTCCTGCAGGCCATCGAATCCGAACGCATCGACGTCCTCGCCTCCGTCCCCGCCATCTACTGGCTCGCCATCAACCAGCCCAATTTCAACGATTTCGACGCCACCCGCGTACGCCGCGTCATGTACGGCGGCGCGCCCACCCCGCCCGACCTCATCGCCCGCATCCTCGAAGCCTTCCCCAATGCGCGCGTCTCCAACAGCTACGGCCTCACCGAAACCTCCTCCATCGCCACTTTCCTTCCCAGCGAATTCTCCGTCGCGCGGCCAGAATCCGTAGGCATCGCCGCGCCCGTGATCGACCTCAAACTCGACTCGGTCTCCGGCGACGTGGGCGAACTCCTCATCCGCGGCGCCAACGTCGTGGCCGGTTACTGGAAGAAGCCCGAAGCGACTGCCGAGACCTTCGCCAACGGCTGGCTGCGCACCGGAGATCTCGCCCGCCTGGACCCGGACGGCTTCCTCCAGATCGTCGACCGTAAGAAGGATATGGTGAACCGCGGCGGCGAAAACGTCTACTGCGTCGAAGTGGAAAGCGCCCTCGCCGCACATCCCGCCGTCTTCGAAGTGGCCGTGCTCGGCGTCCCGGATCCCATGATGGGCGAAAAAGTGGGTGCGGTCGTCGTGCCCAAACCCGGCCGCACCGTCGAAATAGCCGAGGTCGTCAAATTCGCCTACACCCGTCTGGCAGACTTTAAAGTTCCGCAGTATATGGTCGTACAAAACGAACTCCTCCCCCGCAATCCCGGCGGCAAGATCCTGAAGAAGGCGCTGCGCCAGACTGTCGAATGGGGGAACCCGCTCCGATGACGCTCACATCGCTGCGCGAACGGACCGGCCATGAGGTGGCGGTCTCCAAGTGGTTTCTCATCACCCCGGAGCGGATTGAGTTCTTTGCCGAAGCCACCGAAGATCGCCAGTGGATTCACCTGGACCGGGAGCGCGCGGAACGCGAATCGCCCTACGGGACCACCGTCGCGCACGGCTTTCTCACGCTTTCCATGCTCAGCCATCTTTCGCGGAACTTGCTGGAAATCGAGGGCACCCGCCTGCGTGTGAACTACGGACTGAACCGCGTCCGCTTTCCCACCGCCGTAAAAATGGGTTCGTTTATTCGAGCGCGATTTACCTTGGTCGGTGTGAAGGATTTCGCGGAGGGCGCGGACCTCACGCTTGCCGTCATCGTGGAATTGCAGGGGTCGGAAAAGCCATGCTGCGTGGCCGAATGGATCGTCCGGTATTACACCGCATGACCGCTCCTGTCCGGCCCGGTGAGGAGATCGACGCTGCCGCGCTCGGCGCCTGGCTGGGGCGACCGGTCGAGATCGAGCAGTTCCCCGATGGCCACTCGAACCTGGTCTATCTGGTGCGGACGCCGGAGCGGGAGTTCGTTTTGCGAAGGCCGCCGTTAGGCCCGGTGGCGCCCAAAGCCCATGATATGGCTCGCGAGTTCCGCGTCCTGCAAGCCATCCATCCGCACTTCCCGGAAGCGCCGAAAGTCTTCCGGCTGTGCGAAGATCCATCCGTCATCGGTTCTACGTTTTTCCTGATGGAGCGCCGTCATGGGTTCGTTTTGCGAAACGAAGCGCCGTCCCGTAAAGCCAGCGAAGCCTTCATCGATTGCCTGGTCCGGCTGCATGCCGTGGATGTCGCGCTCCCGGAAATCGCGGCGCTGGGAAAGCCGGAAGGGTTCGTCGGGCGTCAGGTTCGCGGCTGGTCCGACCGGTGGCAGCGCGCCAAAACGGAGGATATTCCCGAAATGGATCGTGTTATCGACTATTTACAAAACGAACTCCCGCCATCGTCCGTGCCGCCCACCATCGTCCATAACGATTTCAAATTCGACAATGTGATGCTCTCGCCCGAAATGGATCGGGTCGAAGCAGTTCTCGACTGGGAAATGGCGACCATCGGCGACCCGCTCAGCGATCTGGGGCTATCGCTCTGCTACTGGGAATCAGGCCCGGCGGGTCCCGTTGGACGCGATGGGTTCGTTTTGCGATACGCCCAAAACACGGGCCGGGACATGACTTATCTCGGCTATCACGAAGTGCTCGGTATCTTCAAACTAGCCGTGATTCTCCAACAGATTTACTTCCGATATCATCGTGGGCAAACCCAGGACGAACGCTTCCGGGATCTGGACCACCGGGTCCATGCGCTGGTCCGTTGGGCTGCCTGGAAAGTGAAGGTCGCGTGAGCCGTATCTACCTGGTGCGTCATGGACAGGCGGGAACGCGCGCCGATTACGACACCCTTTCGGACCTTGGCCTGGAGCAGTCGCGTCTCCTCGGCGAGCATTTCGCGAGACAGGGAGTTCGTTTTGTGAATGCCATTTCCGGCGGCCTGACGCGCCAGCGGCAGACCGCCGCCGCAGTTGCCGCCGCCAGCCCGGATTTCCCACTCATCGAAATTGACCCCGAATGGAACGAGTTCGATCTGGACCATGTCTATCGCGAACTCGGGCCCGTGCTCTGTGAGGAAGACGCCGAGTTCCGTGAACATTTCGAAGCCATGCGCATCGACCGCGAAGCCGACCGCCGCTGGACCCCGGCCGATCTGAGGATCGTGGAAGCCTGGATTCGCGGACACTACCGCTACAATGGCGAAACGTGGATGGATTTCCGCCGGCGCATCGCCGCTCGCCGAACCGCGCTGGCAGCCACGGCGGACGAAGACGACCGCAACGTCATCGTTTTTACTTCCGCCACGCCCATCGGCATCTGGGCCGCATTGTCCCTCGACGTAGAAGACCATCGCGCCATGCGCCTCGCGGGCGTCCTTTATAACGCGTCGTACACCGTGATGCGGCTGCGCGGCGACCAGCTGCGTCTGCACGCGTTCAACGCCGTGCCACACCTCGAACCAGCCCACCTCACCTACCGGTGACCGCTATGCATTTCGAATATTCCGCCAAAGTGAACGAACTCCGGAAGCGCCTCTCGGCCTTCATGGACGAGCACATTTATCCGAACGAGCCCCGCTTCCACGAGCACTCGCGCGGGCCGAACCGCTGGCAGCCCGTGCCCGCCATCGAAGAACTGAAGCCCGTGGCGCGCGCCGCCGGATTGTGGAATCTGTTCGCGGAACTGACCAATCTGGAGTACGCCCCGCTCTGCGAAATCATGGGCCGGTCGCAGATTGCGCCCGAGGTCTTCAACTGCTCGCCGCCAGACACTGGCAACATGGATGTGCTGGAACGCTACGGCACGCCCGAACTGAAGCGGCAGTGGCTGGAGCCGTTGCTCGCGGGCGAAATCCGTTCCTGCTTCGCAATGACGGAGCCGGCGGTGGCATCGTCGGACGCCACCAATATCGAAGCGAGCATCGTACGAGACGGCGGCGAGTACATTCTGAACGGCCGCAAATGGTGGACATCCGGCGCGGGCGATCCGCGCTGCAAGGTCGCCATCTTTATGGGCAAGACAGACCCGGCGGCGGCGAAGCACAAACAGCAATCCATGATTGTGGTCCCGATGGATTCGCCCGGCGTGAAGATCCTCCGCATGCTACCGGTCTTCGGCTACGACCAGGCGCCGCACGGCCACGGCGAAGTGCTCTTCGAGAACGTGCGCGTGCCCGCCGCGAATCTGCTGCTCGGCGAAGGCCGGGGTTTCGAAATCGCCCAGGGACGCCTCGGACCGGGCCGGATTCACCACTGCATGAGGCTCATCGGCGTCGCGGAACGGGCGCTCGAAGACATGTGCCGCCGCGTGAAATCGCGCGTGGCGTTCGGCAAGACCGTGGCCGAACAGGGCACCATCCGTGCCGATATCGCGACTTCGCGCATCGAGATCGAACAGGCGCGTTTGCTGGTGCTGAAGGCGGCCTGGATGATGGATACGGTGGGGAATAAAGCGGCCAGGTCTGAGATCGCTATGATCAAAGTGCTGGTGCCGAACGTCGCGTTAGCCGTGCTGGACCGCGCCATTCAGGCGCACGGCGGCGCGGGCGTTTCGGACGATTTCGAAGTGGCAGCCGCCTGGGCGAATTCGCGCACACTGCGGCTGGCGGACGGTCCGGACGAAGTCCATCGGGAAGCCATCGCCAAATGGGAACTGCAATCGCGCCATTGACAAAGTGGGGCAGGCGGTTTCGCCTGCCCGTTTCCGAAGCGGCGGCCCCGCAAACTGGCTAATGGATTTCGGGTTCGGGCGTGGGGATGTTCTTGTCTAAGAAATCGAAGTCGCAGCCCAAGTGGGCCTGCGTGACGCGCTCCGCGTAAAGCGCCATGTAGCCCCGCGCGTATTTGGCTTCGGGCCTCACCCACTGTGCGCGCCGGGCGGCCATTTCTCCATCCGAAATCAGCACGTCGAGGCGGCGCCCTTCGATATCGAGCCTGATCAGATCCCCGTCTTTCACGAGCGCCAGCGGGCCGCCGACGAAGCTTTCCGGCGAGACGTGCAGGATGCAGGTTCCATACGCCGTGCCGCTCATGCGCGCGTCGCTGATGCGCACCATGTCGCGCACGCCGCCAGGCAACAGCTTTTTCGGGATCGGCAGCATGCCCCACTCCGGCATGCCCGGTCCTCCGAGCGGCCCCGCGTTCTGCAGGACGAGAACGGAATCCTCGGTGACGTTGAGACTGTCGCAATTGATGCGCGCGTCCATATCGTTGTAATCCTTGAAGACCAGCGCCGGGCCGGTGTGCTGCAGAAACTTCGGGCTCGCCGCGACGGTCTTAATGACCGCCCCGTCGGGACAGAGGTTGCCATAGAGCACCGCGGTACCGCCGCTGGGGGTGAGCGGATTCGAGCGCGGACGGATGACTTCGGGATTAACGATGCGCGCGCCTTCGAGGTTGTCGCCGATGCTCTTGCCGTTGACAGTGAGCGAATCGAGATGCAGGAGATCCTTCATCTCGGCCATGAGCGCCCGCAGGCCGCCCGCGTAGAAGAAATCTTCCATGAGGAAGCGGCCGGAGGGGCGGATATCGGCGAGGACGGGAACGTGGCGCGAGATGTCGTCGAACTTCTTCAGATCGAGCGTCAAGCCGCAGCGGCCGGCGAGCGCGACGAGATGGATGAAGGCGTTGGTAGATCCGCCGATCGCCATGTCCACCGCGATGGTGTTTTCGAAGGATTGCATGGTCAGGAAGTCGGAAGGTTTCCAGTCTTCCCACACCATTTCGACGGCGCGCTGGCCGCAGTTCATCGCCATGCGGACGTGGTTGGAGTCGGGCGCGGGAATGGAAGAAGCGCCGGGGAGGGTGAAGCCGAGTGCTTCAGCGAGCGCGGTCATGGTGGCGGCGGTGCCCATGGTCATGCAGAAGCCGGGGGACCGGGCGATCCCGTTCTCGATGTTCATCCAGTCGTCTTCGGAGATGGTGCCGGCGCAGCGTTCGGTCCAGAACTTCCAGAGATCGGTGCCGCTGCCGAGGGGCTGGCCGTTCCAGTTGCCGCGCAGCATGGGTCCGGCGGGCAGATAGAGGGCGGGGAGATTCATGCTGATGGCGCCCATGAGGAGGCCCGGGGTGGTTTTGTCGCAGCCGCCCATGAGCACGGCACCGTCGATGGGGAGGCTGCGCAGCGCCTCTTCGGTGTCCATCGAAAGCAGATTGCGATAGAGCATCGGGCTGGGCTTGGCGTAGGTCTCGGTGATGGAGAAGGTAGGGATCTCGACGGGGAAGCCGCCCGCCTGCCAGACGCCGCGTTTGACGGCTTCGGCGCGTTCGCGCAGGTGAGCGTGGCAGGGGTTGATTTCGCTCCAGGTGTTGACGATCGCGATGACCGGTTTGCCCGTGAAATCTTCCTGGCGGAAGCCGGACTGCTTCATGCGCGAGCGGTGACTGAAGCCGCGCATGCTGTTGGGGCCGAACCAGCGGAAGCTGCGCAACTCTTCGGGGGTTTTCCTGACGGGATTCATCCGGTCACCATAATATCGGTGTGGCACAAATACGCATACTGCTGGCCGACGACCATACGATTATTCGCTCGGGTGTGCGGCTGTTGCTGGAGCAGCAGCCGGACTTCAAGGTGATTGCGGAGGCGAACGACGGGCGCGAGGCCGTGGAACTGGTCGCGAAGCATCACCCGGACGTGGCGGTGCTGGATATCGGGATGCCGCAGTTGAACGGGATTGAGGCGACGCGGCAGATTGTGGCGCTCGAGCCTGCGACGCAGGTGGTGATCCTAAGCATGCATGCGGACGAGGGGTACGTGCTGCGGGCCTTGAAGGCAGGTGCTCGGGCCTATATTTTGAAGAATTCGGCGGAGGCGGATTTGATTCGCGCCGTGCGGTCGGTGGCGGAGGGGAAGTCGTTTTTCAGTCCGGTGATCAGCAAGATGCTGCTGGAGGATTATGTCCGGCAGATTCGGGACAAGCAGGTGGAGGACAGCTACGATTTATTGACGCCCCGGGAGCGGGAGGTTTTGCAGTTGTTAGCGGAGGGGAAGACGAATAAGGAGGTGGCGAATATTCTGCACGTAAGTGTCTAAACGGTGGATGCGCATCGGGGGAATATATTGCAGAAATTGAATCTGCATGGGGTCCCGGAGTTGATTTTGTATGCGGTGCGGAAGGGGATTATTTCGTAAAAGGCAATGTTGTATTTAGGATCAATAAC
>Ga0302324_100007301_pt1 | contig 23537 bp, 16 predicted proteins | sample Palsa_T0_1_FD_201949 | JGI IMG/M metagenome (GOLD analysis project Ga0302324, IMG submission 201949) | Peat permafrost microbial communities from Stordalen Mire near Abisko, Sweden - Palsa_T0_1 | ecosystem: Environmental > Terrestrial > Soil > Palsa > Peat permafrost | place: Sweden: Abisko... | reverse complement strand
CGCGGTGCAGGTTGAAAAGCAAATCAGATATTGCTGGTGGTCCCAAACGCGTTGAAGAGATCAGGTTGTGAAAGCCGCGACAAATCAGGAGGGATAAACGTGTCAAACCTGAGCCATTTTGACGTCATCATCATCGGATCGGGAGCTGGCGGCGGAACGCTCGCCTATCATCTCGCGCCATCCGGTAAGCGTATTTTGCTTTTAGAACGCGGGGGATATCTGCCGCGGGAAAAGGACAATTGGGACGCGCGAGCCGTGTTTGTCGACGAGAAGTATCGGGCCAAGGAAGTCTGGTATGACAAAGATGGGAACCCGTTTCACCCCGGGATCCAGTATTACGTGGGCGGGAACACCAAGGTTTATGGTGCTGCGCTGCTACGGCTTCGGCCAGAGGATTTTGGAGAAGTGCGGCATCACGGCGGGATTTCGCCGGCGTGGCCGCTCAGCTACGACGACTTCGAGCCCTATTACACGAAAGCGGAATCGTTATATCACGTGCATGGAGAGCGCGGGATCGATCCCACGGAAGGTCCGGCGAGCGCGCCGTATCCTTATCCACCAGTGAGCAACGCGGCGCGGATTCAGGAATTGCACGACGATTTAAAGCGGCTTGGACATCATCCATTTCCTTTGCCGCTGGGGATCCTGCTGGAAGAAAAGGATGGCCACGCGTTGCACAACAGCGCTTGCGTGCGGTGCGCGGCGTTCGACGGCTTTCCGTGCCTGGTGAATGGCAAAGCGGATGCGCAGGTGTTATGCGTGGATCCCGCTCTCGAGCATCCCAACGTTCAGTTGCTTACCGGCGCGTACGTGAAACGTCTCGAAACCGATGCCTCGGGACGCGTGGTCACCAAAGTTTTGGTCGAGCATGATGGCCTGCCGGAGGAATATTCCGCGGACCTCGTGGTCGTGTCGTGCGGCGCGGTCAACTCTGCCGCGCTGCTGCTACGCTCCGCCAGTGAGAAGCATCCCAAGGGGCTGGCGAACCGTTCGGATGTAGTTGGCCGCCATTACATGCGCCACAACAATTCGGCGTTTATGGCCATTTCCAAAAACCCCAATCCCACGGTGTTCCAGAAAACGCTCGCCCTGAACGATTTCTACTTTCGTTCCGATGACTGGGAATTTCCATTGGGCTGCATTCAGATGCTGGGAAAGACTGATGGTGAAATGCTAAAAGGCGAGGCCCCGGGCTGGGCCCTTTGGAAACCGGAGTTTGCCATGGAGTACATAGCCGAACATTCCATCGATTTCTGGCTGCAATCGGAGGATTTGCCGGAGCCCGAGAACCGCGTCACCGTGAATAGCGCCGGAGAGATCACTCTGGCCCTGCACGAAACGAACGTGGAAGGCCATCGTCGCTTGATCGCCAAGCTCAAGGGCATGATGAACGACCTCGGCCTGCACGACCATCTGATTTCTCGCGAGTTGTATCTCGGCAAGAATATTCCCATCGGTGGCACGGCTCATCAGGCCGGAACGGTTCGCTTCGGGAGCGACCCCGACACCTCTGCGCTGGATCTAAACTGCAAAGCGCACGATTTGGATAACTTGTACGTTGTCGATGCCAGCTTTTTTGTGTCCATTGGCGCCGTGAATCCCAGCCTGACGATTATCGCCAATGCGCTGCGTGTGGGAGAGCATCTGCTGCGGCGGCTGGCATAATGTTTATTTGTAGTTACAACCGTATGCTCGTGTGCGATTCACTGCAACGCCCCTAGCACAGCATTAGCGGGCGGTCCCATAGGAACCGCCCGCTAATCAAGGACCCAAACCGATATACCCGTTTTGGGCCAGCTCAGCGAGGTGCGATCGCGATAAACAACCCAGTGCCGTCACGAACGACGCGCAGCAAGATCGCCTTGCTCCCCGCGTTTCGCATCGCCTGCGTAAAATCATCGACGGTGCTGACCGACTGATGATTTACTTCCGTGATGACATCGCCTTCCCGAAGTCCGGCGTCTCCGGCCGCGCTGCTCGGATCCACTTGCGAGATGACGATGCCATGAGCCTCATCGCCAAGGTGCAATTGCTGGCGGGTCGCAGGGCTAAGCGGTGCAACCTGAAGTCCCTGCAAGCTGTCGTTTTCAGCGGTGCCGTCGGCGGTCTTCTCGTGATCTGCAGGCAGTTCGCCGAGCTTAACGTTCAGGTCCAGCGAACTCGTGCCACGACGTACCGTCAACGGGATCGTTGTGCCCGGATCCGTTTGGGAAACCTGCAGCCGAAGTGCAGCCGAGTCCGCTACCGGTTGTCCGTTCATCTTCGTGACTACGTCGCCCGATTTCAGTCCAGCTTGCGCTGCCGGTCCTTTGGCGGTCACGTCAGCGATGAGCACGCCTTGGGAATCATTCAGGTTGAGTGCCTTCGCCATCGTCGGTGTTACGTCTTGAATGGTCGCACCCAGGAATCCGCGCACGACATGGCCGTGGTCCACAATTTGGTCCATCACGCGCTTCGCGAGATTGACGGGGATGGCAAAACCTACGCCTTGATTGCCTCCGCTGTGCGAAAGGATTGCCGTATTAATTCCAATCAGCTCGCCTCGTCCATCGATCAACGCGCCACCCGAATTGCCTGGATTGATGGCGGCATCGGTCTGGATGAAATCCTCGTAGTCTTCAATACCAAGATTCGCCCGGCCGGTGGCGCTGACGATTCCCATGGTGACCGTCTGACCCAATCCAAATGGATCGCCGATGGCGAAAGCCAGGTCGCCGACTTGAACCTTGGAAGAGTCGCCGAGAGGAATGGCGGGCAGGTGATCAGCGTCAATTTTCAAAACCGCAATGTCCGTCTTGGGATCTCGCCCGACAACCGTGGCGGTAAATTCCCGCTTGTCCTTAAGCGAGACCTTAATGTCTGTCGCACCGTCAACTACGTGATTGTTTGTCAGGATGTACCCGTTCGTGGCGACGATCACACCTGAGCCCAGACCTTGCTCTTTTTCCTGCCGTTGCTGCGGTTGTTGTCTTTGTGAATGCGGTTGCCGGTCGCCAAAAAATTGCCGGAAGAATGGATCGTCAAACATCGGGTTGGATTCTTCCTCGGAATGATGCACCATGCGCGACGAAGCGATATTCACAACTTCGGGTAACGCCTCTTTGATCAGCGGCGCGTACGTCATGGCCGGTGGGGCTGCCATCGCCATGTTCTTCGGTTCGGAAGCGAAAAGCGGCGCCGCAGGTTTCGCACCTGCGTGCGAAGTTTCGGCGATGACCACTCCCCCCACTAGCATCGCGCCGCTAAGTGCGGCAACCGAGGTCCAGATACGAATCTTGCTGGTCATTTTCATCACTACTTTTCTCCTTATAATCGCGAGAATTCTTCCGTCGCCGGAGATCTCATCGCGGGCTTCCCGTAAACCTTCAGGTTTGGCGCCGGGCTTGCGGGGACTGCGCATAGCAAGCGTACGCACACGGGTTGAAATGAACATGAAATGAATCTAATTTCTACTTAATGAAGGGACTGTAGAAGCTTCTGCGTATCCGAGCGTCACAAAGAGGGTCGGACTTTATACTTTGCCGGCAGTCCTATCCAGCGGCAGCCACACCGTAAACCGCGTGCCCTGCCCCGGGGCGCTTTCCGCCGTGATGCGTCCATGATGTTTTTCCACGATCCATCGCACGAGCGCCAATCCCAAACCCGCACCCGGTATGCGCTTCGAACGCGACGGCTCGGCTCTATAGAATCGTTCGAACACGTGGGGTAGCGCCTCAGCTGGGATGCCGATTCCTTCATCCGTTACCTGCAACTTCGCGCATCCGTTTTCCGCGGCTACGCTCAGTCGAATGCGTCCGCCATTTGGCGTAAATTTGATGGCGTTGTCCAGCAAGTTGAGGATTACACGTTCCAGCCAGGCCGCATCTCCGCGCGCGTAAACGCTCGGCTCCGCGGCCGTCTCGAGCCGAAGATTCTTCGCGGCAGCCACCGGCTCCAGTTGTTCGGCAAGACTAACCGCCAGGTGCGAAAGGTCGACGTTTTGCTCCGACCACCTGATTTCGCCCGCTTCCGCGCTCGCAAGAATCAACAGATCGTTAATCATGCGCGTCAGGCTATCGAACTCTTCCAACTGGCTGACTAGCAATCGGCGATAGTCTTCGACGGAATGACCTTCGAGCAACGCAACTTCCGCTTCGCCGCGCAGGATGGTGAGCGGCGTCCGCAGTTCGTGCGAGATACTGGCTGTGAACTGCCGCATCTCGCCGACCGAGTTCTCCAAGCGCACCAATGTTTCGTTGAAGGATTGTGCCAGCTCGTCCACTTCATCTCCAGCACCGCTCCGCGGCAGTCGCTGCTGCAGCTTGTCCACGTCGATGCCACGCGCGGCAGCGGCCAGTTCCTTCATCGGACGGAGCGCCCTGCGGGACATCTGCCAGCCCAGCAGCGCCGAAACCAGAACCCCAAGCGGCGCCAAAAATAAGACCGAATGCAAAAAGCCCCGGCGTGCATCATCGGCGGATGAGAGAGGAATACCCACGCGAATCAAGAAGGAGTTGGCGATGTCCCCAGCTAAAACGGAATTATGAAAGCGGAAGTGCTCCTGGTTTAACTGTACATCCGTGAACTCCGGAGCCCCAGCAAGAGCACGCACCTGCTCCGGAGTGAGTGTTAGCCCGAGCAACGAAACGTCTTGCGATTGCACTACCAAGCCACCGTCGGGAAGCCGAAAGACCTGGTAATAACGCGCCGCGGAATGGACCAGGTATGCCTCCGCCGTGTTGTTCGGGTCGACTACAAGCTGCAATGTGCCATTCGCTACCCGCTGGTAGTTGTTCAGGAACGTAACGCGCTGCCGGAGTTCCTGCGTCAGATTGTGATCCATGATCAGGCTCAAAGAGTGATAAAAGAGCACGCCAAAAACAGCCAGCATGGCGGTGAGCATCAGGGAATAAAAGAGCGTGAGCCGTGCGCGAAGACCAAGTCTTCTCATGGCCGTTCGTCGGTCAGCATATAACCGACGCCCCGAATCGTGTGGATCAGTTGCGTCGGGAATTCGCGGTCAATTTTATTCCGCAGCGTGTTGATGTGCACATCCACGACATTACTGACCGAATCGAAATGAATGTCCCACACATGTTCGATAATCATCGTGCGGGTGACCGTCCGGCGCGCGTTCCGCAGTAGAAACTCCAGCAAGGAAAATTCCTTCTGCTTCAAGTCGATTCTCCGTCCCGCACGCGTCACCGTCCGCGTGGCCGTATTCATTTCGAGATCCGCAAGCCGTAGTGTCGTGCTTTCCTGCGCTCCGCGACGCAATAAGGCCCTGATTCGGGCAGAAAGCTCGGCGAAGGCGAAAGGCTTCACGAGATAATCGTTAGCGCCAGCGTCGAGACCTGCTACTTTGTTCTCCACCGCCCCCTTGGCGCTCAGAATCAACACGGGCAAACCGAGGTCGCGAGCGCGCAGGCGCCTTAAGAGTTCCAACCCGGGTAACTTCGGAAGCATCAGATCGACAATCGCCGCATCGTAGTCAAAGTTCTCGACTTGGTAGGCACCTTCCTCACCGTCGTGCGCAACGTCAACGGCGTACCCCTCTTGTTCGAGTCCCTTCTGAATAAAAGCAGCGACCTTGCGTTCGTCTTCGATGATCAGGATGCGCATCGGTTAGGCAATCGTCCTAAAGCGGCCTTTGGAGCGAAACATCTTGAGAATACACCTCCCGGAAAATGTATGGGACCAGGTGCAGCTGCCTGGCGATAAGACTCTTTGTGAATCGGCTGTGCGAAACAGAAATGGACGATCAGCCAGAAATAGATTATCGATCGACAAATTCAGATACTTCGAGATTAGAAAGGCGAAAACCGATGACTCTGCACGCCGTTCGCTACGCTAGAGGTCACGCCCTGTACGCTGCTCAAACGAAACGCTTATCGAATCGGGAGAATGTCCATGCTGACCCCGGAAACGATGTGTACAACTATTGCGCAACCCGAGCAGCTCGCAAACACGGAGTCGCCAAGCGATGGCCGAGTGCCTCAGTCCGGCCTCGAACTGCTCAATCGCCGGAGGAGCGCAAGCCTAGCTGCCAGGAAGAGCTTCTCGCAGAGATTGATGTACCTCCAAGCCACCGTTGTAGTCAATAAAACCGTTTTTCCTGAATCGATTCAGAAAAACGTTCACCCTTGGGTTCTTGCGCAGCAGATAGTTTGCAACAGTCTTTCTCTCCACAGGGTTCAACGTAACTGTGGGTTCGTGGCCCTCTCTTAACCTAGGCGCGTGAAGAGTCTGCCGCTGCCCCAAACTGCACATCTCTGAAGATTGAGTCGCTTTGGGAGTATTTTTCCTGTGCTCTGCAATTCCTAAATAAGTTGTCAAGCAGCGAAAGACTGTCCACTAGCGCACAGTTTGTGCGCTCACATCCTGTCATGGTGCATATGGTCGCGGGCACCATGTCCCGAGAGAGATCGCGCCCGGCGACTCGAGGAACGAAAGGAATTCTTAATATGCTATGCCAAGCCAAAACACTGAGCGGGTACAAGTTGGAGTGCCTCGACGGAGAGATCGGGAAGGTGAAGGAGTTTTATTTCGACGACCGGTACTGGGCCATTCGCTACCTGGTGGCCGCTACCGGCGAGTGGCTTGTCGACAAGCAAGTGCTGGTCTCGCCGTATGCCCTCATCGCCGTAAATGAGGCAGAGAAGCACATTGCCATCGATTTAACCAAAAAGCAGATTGAAGACAGCCCGTCCCTGGCCACCGACAAGCCGGTCTCGCGGCAATTCGAGGAAGCCTATTACGGATACTACGAATGGCCAGGGTATTGGAGCGGACCGTACATGTGGGGGAGTTACTCGTACATCGAGCGTGACCCCGTAGCATGGAAGAATTCCATAAAAGCCGAAAAGGCCTGGGATCACCATTTGCGCAGCACACATGCGGTGACGGGCTATCACATTCAGGCCTCCGACGGCGAAATAGGCCACGTCGAGGATTTCCTCATCGACGAGGAGACTTGGGCGATTCGCTATTTGGTCGTGGCGACCAAGAATTGGTGGCCAGGGAAAAAGATTCTGCTTTCGCCGCAATGGATTAAGCAAATTAGTTGGAGCGACTCGAAAGTCTTTGCGGATCTTTCCCGCGAGGCAATTCAGAAAGCTCCAGAATATACAGCGGATTCGCTGGTAACTCGCGAGTATGAGACCGGACTGCACCGACATTACAGTCGTCCGGGATACTGGGTCGGGGATACGGTTCCTTTGCCGGCCAGCGCACCTATAGCAGCCAGTACCGGAAGGAAATAGTTAAACCGAGGGACTCGCCCCCGAAAGAAAATAGAGGTTCCACTCATGAAAAACGCCAGAAAGTCTGTAACCATCTTCAAGTCTCCATTGAGCAAAGAGATCGCCGCCAAGGACGATGCCGCGGCCAATGCGGAAGAGGTCGAGGAACAAATGGAGGAAGATAACGTGGAAAAGAAAGCTGCTGAGGATGCAACCGCGATCCCGGCCTCCAGCATGAGCGGCAGCGAAGGTTCGAAATAAACCGACAGTGGTTTGGGTTTCTGCTTGGGTTTCGAGACCGTCTAATTCAACAGTTTACCTTCGCCAGTTTGCGGAGCACAAAACCGAATGCAACGAGGCAGGTCTCGATGTCGTCGCGCCGATGCCGGCGACGGGTTTGAATATCGTCCGGTCCGATGGCGCTGAATAAAGATTGGGACTTGGCGGAGGCGTGTGGGAGTCGAACCCACCATGCGTTCCGCGAAGGAACGTATCGACGGCTTTGAAGGCCGGGAAGGTCACCGGACCCTTTTCGCCTCCAGGAAGGAGTATAGCTGAGGCGGCTTGAGCGGCGGACTGGCGCACAGGACTTTTTGAGTACTGCTGTGGTGCGGAGCATTGCAGTATAGTGGCGCGATGGTTATGCAATAGATGCGTCCCCATCTGCGCTACGTCCGCTCGCTGTCGTGCCCGAAGTGTATGAGCACTGCCGTCACTCGCTCGCGGCGCCGCACGGCGTTGGAATCGTTTCTGCACACCTTTCTGCTGACCAGCCCCTACCGCTGCCACGAGTGCAAATCGCGATTTCTGCGTTTTCACTTGCCTGCCGGGCGAGCGGCGTCCACCAAGAGCGCGGCGTAACGCAGCAGTGCCAACACAGATACATTCGACATGCTTAATTTGCTATCAATAATTGAATAGTGGGCGACGAGGTATTCGACCGCGACGGTGCGAAGCGCGTGCCCGCAAGAGACCGTCAAGCACGGACGAGTTGTGCTTGCTGGGTACGAATCAGCGCGGCCACCAAATCGTGCAGCGCGGGGCTGGTGCAAACTTCGTAGTAGGGGTGCGACGACGGCGCTCCGATGGTGCCGTCCGGCAGCAGTTCGCGCGCCAAGCCTTTGCGCATCACCAGCATCTCCACGGAATCGCCCATGGGGACTTCGCCGTAGTACAGGGTGACGTCGGATTTTCCCCAGGGCATTTCGAGATTGGTGACCACAGTATTCAGGGAAATCTCCTCCTGCAATTTCTGAAAACCTTCTTCGTTGAGTTCGATACCGTTCATGTTGAAGCGCACCAGGAATTCGTCCAGTTCCTCGGCGGTGGCGCCTTCGAGCGCGGTGAGAAACTGGAAGACGCAGAAAAGCGATTTCTGGCCGGTGAGCAGGCGCTTGGCAAGTTTGGCGCAGCCGGAAAGACGGTCCGAAAGATTCAACGCCTTGGAGATCATGATGCGGGATTCGCCGTCGGTCCAATAGGTAGGCGCGCCACCCTGGAAGGCGACGCCGAGGCCGAGTTCAAGCGCGGGCAACTTCGAGGCGGCGGCACGGTCGTTGTAGGAATTGGTCACCAGGAGAATCTGGCGCGAGAGGATGCATGCCTTGGCGACGGCGCGGGCGTAAGACTGCGTGGACTCGGTCTCAAAAATGGCCAGGATGATAGCGTCGCCTTCGATGAAGACTTTGCGCGCATCGAAGCGGTCGAGCAGTTTCTTGACGGGGTCGTGCAGATTGAGGCTAAAGTGCGACGCCGGGCTGAGGCCGCGGGAAAGTAGATCCTGCGTCATTTTCGTCGAGCCGCGAACGTCCGCTTTGATGATGACGTGGGAAACGACGTGGTCGTGCTGCGGGCGAGCTTCCTCAGGCAGCACACATTCGTAAAGACGATTATTCATGCGCGAGAGGTCGCGCGCCTTTTCGGAAGTGACCAGGCCGATGCGTTCCATGCAGGCGCTGACGTGTTCGGCGTCGCGCAGATCGCGATGCAGGCGCAGGAAATCCACCGCGAAGCGCAACACGTAGGCCTGCAGTTCTTCGCGCGAATACTTGCGGATTCTTTTGGAGAGCTCTTCAATGGGCTTGATCGACAAGCGGCGCGCCGGAACTTGCTTGATGAGTTGCTCGACTCTTTTGCTTTCTTCCTTAGACACCACCGCCTTGCGCAATTGCTGCAGATGGACGGGCGGGCTGTACATGGAGGCGATGCCGCGAATTTCGTAGCTGGCGAGGATGGGGTAGAGAATTTCGCGGTTTTCCAAACGTTCCACCAGCTGCGCAAGCAAGCGCGCGCGGAGTTGGCTGCCTTCGGGCGAAAAAGCGGGATCGAAAAGGCGGCGGGCATTTTCGGGCTCGTTGAGATAATCGGAGAGCCGGCCGCTGTAATCCTTGGCGAAGAAGTCCACCTTTTGCCTGGCGGCGTCGAGCACTGGGGCCAGTTCTTCGAGATTGCGGGATTTTTGCTTGAGCTTTTCTTCAGCTTCGGCGAGCGCGGCGGTCAGCTCCGCCGGGTCGCCGGAGCTTAGAAATTTGTTCAGGAAGCCGTCACCGCGTTCCAGTTTCCTGCGCAGATTTCCGCGCAATTCTTCGAGAGCGGCGGTCTCCACGCGCAGCGTCTGCGCCGTTTGCAAGAGCAGGTTGTGCGTGTCCGCCACTTCGGCGGAGGCGGGATCACGCCCCGCGGCCGAGCCAATCTCGGTCAAAAATTCCTGGAACACCTGGTCCACGGCCTCGAAGCGGTCCAGGTCGCGCACGTAGTTGCCGAGCAGGACGTAGTTCTCCAGGAAGTACACGTCATCTTTGCCGCCGTCGAGAAACACCATGCGCGTTTTGAGCAGTTCGTAATAAGCAGCGAAATCGTCGCCAAAGAGCGCGCGGCGTGCTTTGGAAATGACGTGGTCTTCGATGTCCGCCAGCGCTTGGGCAATCTGCTGGCCTACCGGACGTATCACCGCGCGGCGCGATGCCTGCAGTTCAGAAAGGCGCGCATTCATAACGTGCGCCTGCTGGCTGCGCTCAAAATGCTCCCCGCGCTGGCGCACCCACTCCTTGCCTTCTTGCACCAGGGCCACGAATTGATTGCCCAGTTCCACGGTAAGAAATTTCAGCAGGGCCACGCGAAAGAGGATATCGATCTCGATATTTTTCTGGTATTTGGCCTGCGTGAGCGAGCTGTGCATCAGCTCGGTGAGGATTTTGCGGAAGCCCGCGTTGTCCAACGCCATGGTGTCGCGCAGTTCGATGCCGGAGAAAAAACTGGCGGCGGTGCTCTGGCGAATGAGGTTGAAGAGATAGTCGCGCGCAGACTGGCAGAAGCGTGGGCTAAGAAAAACATCATGATGAACGTTATCGACCCCAATGGAGAGCGAGCTCATCGGGAGCGTAAGACTGTAGCTCTTCAGGTCGATCAGCGCCGCGTCGACGGAACCTGGCGTCACCGGTGAATTGGGCATGGGACTCCCTGTGAAAGGGGCTACCAAAAGCTAACAGCCGGAATGGCCACAGGCAACGATTCCGGGGGACAGGCGTAGCCTGTGAGTTAGGAGCAATTTCGTAACTCGTCTCGCGGCACAGCTTCCTTGGATGAACGGCACTTACGACGTCGGGCCGCTGGGCGTGCTCGATGCGACTTCGTATACGGTGATACGGCGATGGTCCTGCCCCTGGTGTTCAAGCCGTATGCGCACCTGCGGCCACGGCGCAATCAGCGGAAACCGCTCGGACCATTCCAAAATGGCGATGGCCGGGGTGTCGAACATATCTTCCATCCCGAGAGTCTCGAAATCGTGGAAGGAGTCGATGCGATACAGGTCGGCGTGGAAGACCTTGCGCGCTTTTCCGTAGACGTGGACGAGGGTAAACGTGGGGCTCGTGACTTCGTCTTCACTGGCGGCCCCCAAGCCGGAGACCAGCCCTTTCGTAAGCGTGGTCTTGCCGCTGCCGAGATCCCCAGTAAGCAGCACCAGCGCAGGGGCGGATAACGTCTTGGCGAATGCCCTGCCCCAGGCGGCGGTCTCTTCGGCGGACGCGGTGGTAACGGAAGCGAGTATCTTTTCGGAGTCAGACAATTTGCTGCAACTCCTCGAGCAAGGCGCGCCGCGCGGCAGGCAGAGCATTGACCAAGTCACTCGAAAGGAGCCCGGAGACGTCGGTGGTGGCAGTGGCGACTTCTGCGGCTTTGCCGTGCAGATAGACGCCCAGCGTTAACACGCGGAGCCAATCCGCCGTGCCGAATTGCGCGGTCAGCGCGGAGAGAAATCCCGTGAGCACATCGCCGGAGCCACCTTTCGCCAAACCAGGATTGCCGGTGGTGTTGATGAAGAGATTGCCCGAAGGATCGGCCACGACGGTGTGAAAGCCCTTCAGGATGATGTGGACATTCCAATCGCGCGCCGCGTCTCGGGCGATGTTCAAGCGATTCGCTTGCACCTCGTGGATCGATTTACTGCAGAGCCGCGCCATTTCGCCGGGATGCGGGGTGATGGCGAGAAATTGCGCTTTGCGCTCGCGGAGCTTTTCCGCGCTGCCGGCGAACGCGTTGAGGCCGTCGGCGTCGAGGACCAGCGGAGCTTCGATACTCTGCACCACGGCACGGATGAACTCTTGCGTTTCCGGCTCCGTGCCTAGTCCCGGACCCATGCCGATGACGGCGCGCTTGGCAGCTAATTTTGCAAAGTGCCCGCTGGTCCAATTTTTTGCCGCGACGGTGCCAGGTGTGGTGGCGGCGAGTGCCTCGGTCATGTATTCCGGGTGGGCCGCAGCGACCATCGGCAGAGCCGCTTCTGGCGTGGCGATGGTGACTAGCCCTGCGCCGCCGCGCAGCGCAGCGCTTCCGCAGAGAATGGCCGCGCCCGTTTTGCCGGTCGCGCCGGCCACCAACAGGGCGTGGCCGTAAACGCCCTTGTTGGAATCCCATTTGCGAATCAGCGGAAGTTTGGCAAATTCGGCAGACTCGGCCCAACGCAAATCGCTCTTGCCAACTTCTTCCACCAGCGCAGGCGGCGAGCCGATTTGCACCACGTCCAGCGCACCGCAGCAGGCCGCGTGCGAGGATTCGAGCTGCCCGATTTTCGGCGCCGTAAACGTTACGGTGCGATGCGCGAACAGCACCGGTCCAGCCGGGGCCTCGCCATCCGATGGCAGGCCGCTCGGCGTGTCTACCGCGATAATCAGCGCGGGTCGCGGCGCGGTGGCATTTTGCGAGACGCGATTGGTCTCTTCAATGGCTTCGGCGATTAAACCTTCGGCGGCTCCGCGCAGCCCGGTGCCGAGCAGCGCGTCCACAATAACTTGTGCCTTGCCGATGGCGTGGCGCTTGGCGCTCCAATCGTCCGCGCTGTTGATCATGCTGGTAGCTCCGCCGATGTTCCGCCAGCGCTCGAAGTTCGTGCCCGCATCGCTATCGGATTGGGGCTCCGTGCCGAAATACCAGACGCGTGGATCGCGCCCAGCTTCCTTCAAGTGGCGCGCGCACACCAGTCCGTCCGCGCCATTGTTGCCTTTGCCGCAGAGCACTACGATGCGGCGCGCGCGCTGCGGCGGGCACAGGCGCAGGATGGCATCGGCGACGCGCTTGCCCGCAGCTTCCATGAGTTGAATGCTGGGAATGTGCTGCCGCTCGATCGTGAGGCGATCGACTTCGCGCATTTCGGAAGCCGTGAGCGGTTTCATGGGCGTTGAAAGTGTGCGATTTTACGAGGGCAGCTCATCAGCCTTTGCCTAAACGCTTGCATTCGAGATTGCGCCGAAACCGCGCGCAGTCCCCCACGGCGGGGCGCCACTACAAAGTTAGTCCGGTCGCCACAACGTCCTAAACACCCACAACGTTCTAAACACTTTAGAGCATCCAACCGCCGCTTACGTTGATCACTTGACCGGTTACGTATTCGGATTCTTCGGATGCGAAAAAGGCTACGGCTGAGGCGACATCCTCGGTCGTGGGCGGGCGGCCAATCGGGAAACGCGCGTCGCGCACTTTGCGCGCTTCGTCGATGGTCAGTTCGTTTTCGTCCACGCTGGAAGGGTTTACCACATTTACGGTGATGCCGTTTTTCGCTTCTTCCAGTGCCAGCGAGCGGGAGAGGGCCACCACTGCGGCTTTGGCGGCCGCGTAGGCGGAAATCTTCGCCTGACCGAAGGCGCGTTCCGCGCCCACTGCGCCCATGTTGATGATGCGGCCCCAACGCGTCTTACGCATGTGCGGCAGCACGGCGCGGCTCACGTACACCACGGTCATCAGATTGGAGGAGAAGACGCCCTTCCAATCCTCGAGCGACGATTCGCTGAGCGTGCCCCAACGAAAATCGCCGACGTTGTTGACGAGCACGTCGATGCGGCCAAAGCGCTCGACGACTGTTTGCACGAGTTGCTCGGCACGCGGGGCATCAGAGATGTCCGTCTCGACGGCCACGCAATCGGCGCCGGCGGTTTGCAGTTGGCGCAGCGTCTGCTGCGCGGCAGCTTTGTTGGAGCGATAGGCGATGGCGACGCGCGCGCCTTCCTTGGCGAGACGTGTGGCCACGCCACGGCCGATGCCGCGGCTGCCACCGGTAACCAACGCAACGCGATTGCGCAGTTGCATGCTTTCCCCTGAAGGAATATGTCGCGCAGCCAGTATAGCTTAGCGCCGGAGTTTGGCGCCAAGGCAAGAGGCGCGCAGCGCAAGATGCCAGATTCCACCAGCGGCAGAGGACGAGCTTGTCCCCTGTGGTTTCGTGTAAGTGTTCATTCTGCTGGAGATGAATTCCTTTGTTTTGATACAGATTTGTAAGTGTTCATTCTGCGAGCTTTATTAGCTCTGGTTGTTTATAGATGTGATATCTTTAAGGATGTAAATTTATGTCCAAACAGGCATGGATATATTTTTCAGACCTCGGAAACAAGTGTGCCGTTTTGGCGGTTCTACGTTCGGATCGAGAAGCTAAATTGTTCTTACTGAGTGACTTACGTTCGGGAAATTACCAGCGGTCAGGCACACTTCTCTACAAGAAACATCGTACACGTTTTGGCTTAGTTTGTCAAGAGAAATTTCAGGGCATCACGAGATAAGCGGATTGGGGCGTTTCCGCACTCCGCTTACTACTAGCGCAAGCGAGCAGCAATCACCGTCATGTCGTCGGCTTGCTCCGGCGTGCCCGCCCATTCTTCCACCGTGGCCATCAAGGACTCGCAAACCTCGCGCGGCTTCAGCGTTTGTACACGAATGGCGGCTTGCTCGAGGCGCGGAATGCCGAACTCCTCGCCGTAGACGTTTTCCGGTTCGATCAGGCCGTCGCTGTAACCGATCAGCAGCGCGTCCCCTGGAACATTCACGGTTCCCTCTTCGTATTCGTACTCCTCGATGATGCCCAGCACCATGCCGCCTTTGTCCAGATGCACGGCTTCCGCCGGGCCAAGCAGGAACGTCGGTAAATGGCCGGCGTTACAGTACCGCAGCGTGCGTGCGGCGCTATCGTAGATGGCGATGAAAAAGGTAGCGAAGCGATCGTCTCCGGTGTTGCGCACCAAATGTTTGTTGAGACGTGAAACCAATTCCGAGGCGCTCAGGGTTTCACTTCCGGGCGCCAGCATTTGGCTGCGCAGCGCGGCTTGCAGGCTGGCCATCAGCAAGGCGGCGGAGATTCCCTTGCCGGAAATATCGGCGATGGCCACGGCGACCTTTGTGTCGGTCAGTTGGATAAAGTCGTAGTAATCGCCGCTGACCGCGCGGGCAGCTTTGCAGATGGCCTCGATTTCGACGCCGGGCACGCTTGGAATCTGCCGCGGGAAAAGCTGATTTTGCACTTCGCGCGCGATGGAGATTTCGTTTTCGAGGCGCTGGCGGCGCGTTTTTTCGTCGATGAGATTGCTGACCGAGCCGGTCATCTCGTTGAACGATTCGCCGAGAACGCCGAGCTGGTCCTGGCGGTCGACGCGCACGCGATGGGTAAAGTCGCCGGACTGCACATAGCGCGTGGCAGCGTACAGATCGTCGACGGCGGTGGTGATGCGCTTGGTGAGCACGATGCCGGTGAAGAGCGCGGCCGCCTCGATGAGCAGCAGCGCCAAAACCACCAGGATAAACGGCAGCAGGTAAATGATGCCGAGTTCACCGATGGAGGCAAAGATGCGGGCGTTGAGGCTGGAAGGCCGCGCGTTAAAGGAGGCGACCACCGGCCAGGATTTCTGCACGCCCTCGCCTTCCTTTACATAAACCGCTTCAAATTTAGAAACGCCGTTGACGATAGGGTCGAGCCAAGCGAGCTTGGGCTGCAGCACACGGTTACGCGCGCTGACGCGCCGCACGGCGGAATATTTTACGTCACCGAAGGGGTACAACACGCCGGCAGGTCGGCTGACGTCGTAGCGCTCCAGCAAGTCCAGGTGCACGACGCCCAGGTCTGGCGCGAGCGTGGCGAGAAATTCCGGTGTGACCGGAACGCGCAGCGTGACCACACGGCGGCCGCGCGGCGTCTCAATTTCGCGCAGGCCCACGACGGAGAGTCGCTCGCCCTGCTGTATGAGACCGGCGAAGCGGCGTACCGTCGGGCCCGCCACCTCGTGCAGAAGTTTCGGGTCGTCGGCGTATTCGATTTTCAGGCCGGGCAGCTCGGGGCCATAAACCACTTCTTCCTGCGAGGCGACGATTGCTTCGGCCATGGCGCCGGAGATGCCGGAGTTGGCCGTGCTGCCGAGAGAGCTGGCGATCTGTTCGGCGCCCTCGGAGACCATCTCGACGCGGTGCTGCAGGTCCACGTAAAGGAGATAGCCGCCCAGTTGGGTGTACAGAATCATGAGCGAGAAGCCCGCCAAGGCGACGACTAGCATGACGGGCACGAGCGCGATAAAGAGGTACGCGACGATAAGGCGGTCGCGCAGACGCCAGAGGAGGCGGCCGCGCCACAAACCGATCATGCGGATGAAGAGATAGACGGCGGCGATGGCGCCCAGGAATTTCAGCAGGCTTAGCGCACCGCCGGAAAGCCCGAGCACGTAGATGACGGCACCCACGAGAAAGAGCGCCAAGGCGACAAGGTCCAGGCGCGACAGGCGCCGGAGGAAAGATTGCAGATTTGCGCGGAAGGGGGTCATCACCTGATGGATAAGATTCTAGCTTACCTGAGAGGTTGCATGGCTGGGCTCATGCGACGAGGCTGATATTCTTTGAGCCGGCGCGACGCTGCTAACGCAGTAAGGCGTCAAAGCCCGCCTGCACAAAATGACGGTCTAGGGCAAGCGCTGCGGTGAGTTGCTGCTCTTGCATGATATCGAACAGCTGGCTGGTTTGCGGGTAAATCGCTATCTCCGAAGGCTTTCGCAGCAACGAGACGTAGTTAGCCACACGGGGACGCAAGGGGTTTTCAGAGTCACAGCAGGCGTTCAGGAGTTCCACCTACACCATCTCACTGGTTACGATTTGGCGCGGTTGGCAGAAGTTCGAAAGCTCAATCGCCTTCTGGTGGAGAGCGTCGCGACCGCTTAGAAGAGCAAGCCAGTAAAACGGTGTCAGCGAATTCTCGAACCATCGGTGGCGTTTCGGAGTGCCATAGAGGTAATGATCGTGGTTCTGACCGAAGTCCGTGGGGATCTTATCCCACTCAGAATCGGGGATGTCCCTGGTGCACTCCGCCGCTAGAGTCGCCAAATTCGTTATTTGATCGGTGTGGGGAGGCCCCGAGATATTTTCATCTGTGCCATTTTCGCGCTGTTGCAGAAGTTTTAGGCCGGCGAGGAGGACTTCGTCGGCAGAGGTGTAGCGGCCGGTGTTTAGCTGCTCATCGATTAGGCGGGCTACGTCTGGGTTGGTGATGGTAATGGGACGCCACCTGATTCGTGGTTCATCAGATGTTTTGGCCGCGGGCGTCCCGGTTTCACCGGGCAAGCAAGAAAGAAGCGGGAGCTATAAGTCTGAAGCAACGCGCCCGCCTCAGAATGCGGCCGCTACAACGGCAGAAGCAGAGGCGCTACACGCGATTGCGGACTTTGCTGTGCTTCACGCCGTAGGTGAAGTAGATGACCATGCCGATGACCAGCCACACGACCAGGCGGATCCACGTCAGCGCCTTGAGGCCGGACATTAGCCCAAGCGAGATTAGCATGCCTAGGATTGGGACTAGCGGGACGAGCGGAGTACGGAATGGACGGTTTAGGTCCGGGCGGCGCACGCGCAGGATCCACACGCCGGCGCAAACGATGACGAACGCCAGCAACGTACCGATGCTGACGAGTTGGCCCAAATCGCCGATGGGGACCAAGGCAGCTACGAAGGCCACCAGGACGCCGACGATGGCGGTGGACTTCCACGGGGTGCGAAAGCGCGGATGAATTTCGCCGGCCCATTTCCATAGCAGTCCATCGTTGGCCATGGAATAAAAGACGCGCGACTGGCCGAGCAGCATCACGAGCATTACGGTGCTTAGGCCGGCGAGCGCGCCGGCGTTCACTACATAGCTTCCCCACTTCACACCCGTTTCGCGAATGGCCAGCGAGACTGGCGCGCCGATGTTCAGGCGCGAGTAGTGGACGGTGGCCGTGAGCAGGCCGCAGACCACGATATACAGAATGGTGCAAATGGTGAGCGAGCCGAGGATGCCGATGGGCATATCCTTCTGCGGATTCTTGGCTTCCTGTGCCGCCGTGGAGACGGCGTCGAAGCCAATGTAGGCGAAAAAGACCACCCCGGCGCCGCGTAAAACGCCGGACCAGCCGAACGAACCGAAAGATCCGGTATTGGGCGGCAGGAAAACCCGCCAGTTGTCGTGCGCGATCTGCGGATTCTTCATCAGGTACGCGCTGGCTACGGCGATAAAGGTGAACACGGCGGCCAGCTTGACGAAGACGATCGCGGTATTAAAGTTGGCGGATTCCTTGATGCCGATGATCAGGATAATGGTCACCGCGATGATAGCGAGGAAAGCGATGAGGTTGAATTTGGCGGTGGCCATCGGAAGATTGGCGAGGTTTACGCTGGCCATTTTCAGGGTGTTGAGCGGGATCCAGCGGCCATCGAGAAATACCCACTTTGCGCCGGGCACGTCGCAGATTTGCGGCGGTAAGTTGATGCCGTAATCCTGCAGGAAGGCGATGAGTGTGCTGCTCCAGCCGCTGCCGACGGTGGCGGCGCCGAAGGCGTATTCGAGGATCAGATCCCAGCCGATGATCCAGGCCACGATTTCACCGAGAGTTGCGTAGCCATAAGTGTAGGCGGAGCCGGCGATGGGAATCAGCGAAGCAAATTCCGCGTAGCAAAGTCCGGCGAAGACACAGCCGACGCCCGCGAGGACGTACGACAGCATGATGGCCGGCCCGGCATACAGAGACGCTGCGGAACCGGTGAGCACGAAGATGCCCGCGCCGATGATGGCGCCAATGCCCAGGGTCATTAGATTGACGGGGCCAAGGGCGCGCTTCAGGGCGTGTTCGCCGGTGTCGCCGGCCTCGTGCATCAGCGTGGTGATGGACTTCGTGGCGAATAAAGGGTTGCCCACGCAACCTCCTCTGGAATTGGTTGGTAATGCGCGCTAAGAACGATGCGACAAAACTGCGCTGCTTTGAAATTTTGCCCCTGCCAATTTGGCCGCCATTGTACGGGTGCGGCGCGGTTCGTGCCACTGGTAAATCGTGACTGCTAGTGGCGCGACGCGAAAAAGTCAAAGGCAAAAGCACGGGTCTGAAGACCCGCCGCTACAACGGCAAACTTGGCTCGCGGTGCTCAGGGCGCCGGAATGCCCGGCTTGCTGCGTTTCGACCACAGCCAGTAGACCGGAACGCCCAGGAGCACGATGACCAGGCCGGGCCATGCGGTTTGCGTGCGATAGAAAAGTAAAACGCACAGGATGGCGGAGGCGGCCAGGATGTAAAACAGGGGGAGCATGGGATAGAGAAAAGTGCGATAGGGGCGGTCGGCGTTGGGACGCTTTGCACGCAGGACCATCACGCCGGCAACCGTGAGGATGTAAAAAATGATGGCGGAGAAGACTACATAGTCGAGCAGGTCGCTGTACAGATTGCCGTAGGTGACGGCTCCCGAAGCGCTTACGTGTCTGGTGCGCATCAGGATCAGAAGCGAGATCCAGATGCCTTGAAAGCCGAGGGCGATGGCCGGGACGCCGCGCGAGTTAAGTTTGCCGGTGGCTTTGAAGAAGAGTCCATCGTGGGCCATGGCGTAAGAGACACGAGCACCCGCGAGGATGAGGCCGTTGTTGCAGCCGAAGGTGGAGACGATAATGGCGCCGGCCATGATGAGCGCGCCCACCGGCCCGAAGATGGCTTGCAGCGCCGCGGTGGCTACGCGGTCGTCTGGCGCATTCTGGATTTGCGCCAGAGGCAAGGCGCAGAGATAGGCAATGTTCGCCAGGAAGTACAGCACCGTGACGATCACGGTGCCGAAGGCCATCGCCAGAGCCACATCGCGCTTGGGATTTTTTACTTCGGCGGCGGTGAAGCCGATATTGTTCCAGGCGTCGGAAGAGAAGAGCGAGCCAACCTGGGCCACGCCGAAGGCCACGAAAAGACCGAAGACCCCACTGGCTGCGGTGGTGGTCGGAAACATCCGCGTGAGGAAATTCGCGCCGGGCGCGATGAGCACGGGATTGCGCACCGTCCACAGATGCGAGAAATTGTCCGTGATGGCGGCGTGGTTGTGGGCCACGAAAACGCCCAGAAAGATCACGCCGAGAAGCGCCAGCGTCTTCGCGGAAGTGAAAATGTTCTGGATCCATTTGCCGAGGCGCACGCCGAGCGTGTTCAGGAAAGTGAGGAATAGGACCAGGATGATGCCGACGAGTTGTTGTACGGAAAGGCTAATGGCGTAACGCGAGCCTAGCGCGATGGGCGCGACGATGAAGGAGTTGGGGGAAACGGCTGGAAAGAAAATGCCGAGGTAGCGCGCGAAGCCGACCGCCACCGCGGCGATTGTCCCTGTCTGAATGACCAGGAAGAGCGTCCAGCCGTAAAGAAATCCCCAGAGGGGCGAATACGCTTCGCGGAGATATACATACTGGCCGCCGGCGCGAGGGAACATGCCGGAAAGTTCGCCCGAAGACAGCGCGGCCGCAACAGTCAGCACGCCGGTGAGGACCCAGGTGAGCAGCAGCCCCCCGGGAGAACCCGTGAGGCGGCTGATATCGGCGGAGACGATAAAAATGCCGGATCCGATCATCGAGCCGACCACAATCATGGTGCCGTCGAAGAGCCCGATGGCGCGGACGAAACCATGTTCGCTGGCGACTACCGGAGCGGCGGGCTGGGCGCTGGTGGACATAGTTTGCGGGTTAACTGAGCCAAACGTCCGTGTCGGAGCGATTCCCTGCACGCGGGACTCTTTCCAGAGCGGCGATGAATTGCGCGGCGCGTGCGGCAGGATCGGGCGCCAGCAAGACATCGCTGATGACAGCAACAGAGTCCGCCCCAGCGGCAATCATGTCCGGCGCACGCTCCAGCGCAATACCGCCAATCGCGACGATGGGCTTATCCGTGAGCAACCGCGCTCGGCGAATCAATTCGGCGCCGACCACAGGGTCAGGATTGGCCTTACTGCGCGTCTCGAAGATCGGCCCGAGCGCGATATAGTCCGCCGTTGACGCCGCGGCGGCTCCGAACTGCTCGAGATTGTGCGTGGAGACGCCGACGAGCTTGCCTTGCTGCGATCCCGCAGTCGCATCCACGGCCGACAACTGCGCCATCGCCGCACGCGATTGCTCCACGCTCAAATCGTGTTGCCCTACGTGCACCCCGCTGGCCCCCGCCATCACCGCCACATCCGCCCGGTCGTTCACAAAAAACAACACGCCCTGCGGGCACACCGCAGCCGCAATAGCGCGAGATTTTTCCAGCAACTCGCCAGCGTCGGCGTGTTTGTTGCGATACTGCAGCAGACGCACCCCGGCGGCTACGAGCCTTTCCGCGCACTCAAGTTCGCTTTGCTTCAGCGTTTGTTTGATCAATGAAGCATCAAGTATCACATACAGGCGGGGTAGGACAAGACGCTTCACGGCCTTATTTTCCGTTCGTTCCCAGCAATTTTTCGATGAAGTGGGTGTCAAAGTTGCCGCTGGCAAAATCCGGGTCCGCCAGGATGCGCCGCTGCAGCGGAATCGAAGTCTTGATCCCCTCGATCACGAACATCTCCAACGCGCGCTTCATACGGCCGATGGCTTCGCCGCGGTCGCGGCCCTTCACAATCAGCTTGGCGATCATGGAATCGTAATACGGTGGTATGACCGCATCGGCATACGCCGCGGAGTCCACACGCACCCCCGTGCCTCCCGGCGCCTGAAACGTGGTGATGCGCCCTGCAGAAGGTACAAACGTGACGGGATCTTCCGCGTTGATGCGGCACTCGATGGCGTGGCCGGAAAACTGGATTTCGCCTGCGGCGTCAGCCATTTTTTCACCCGCGGCGATGCGGATCTGCGCCTTGATTAAATCCACCCCGGTGAGCAATTCCGTCACCGGATGCTCCACCTGAATGCGCGTGTTCATTTCGATGAAGTACAGCGAACCGTCTTCATCCATCAGAAATTCCACGGTGCCAGCGTTCGTGTAACCAATATTCTGCAGCGCCTTGGTGACTTTGGCGCCAAACTCCTTACGCCGTTTCGGATCCATCACCGGCGACGGCGATTCTTCGAGCAGCTTCTGGTGCCGCCGCTGGATGGTGCATTCACGTTCGCCCAGATGAATCACTTTGCCATACTGGTCGCCCAGCACCTGAAACTCGATATGCCGCGGATGCTCGATGAACTTCTCGGCGTATACGTCCGGATTGCCAAAGGCCTGCTGCGCTTCGCTGCGCGCGGTCTCATAGGCGTTTAAAAGTTCGTCCTGCTTGCGCACCACGCGCATCCCGCGACCGCCGCCGCCTGCCACCGCCTTCAGGATCAGCGGGTACCCAATATTTTTGGCTTCCTTGGCAAGCTGCTCTTCGCCCTCCACAATGCCCGCGCTGCCGGGAACCGTCACCAGCCCCGCTGCGGTAATTTCCCGCCGCGCACGATCTTTCTCGCCCATCATTTCGATCACTTCGGGCGTCGGCCCAATAAACGTAATCTCCGATGCTTCGCAAACCTTGGCGAAATTGGCGTTCTCGCTCAAAAAGCCATAGCCCGGATGAATGGCGTCCACATTGGTGATCTCCGCGGCGCTGATCACCTGCGGAATATTCAGATAGCTCTCGCTGCTGCGCGCCGGCCCGATACACACGGCCTCATCGGCAAAGCGCACGTGCAAGGAATTGCGGTCGGCCTCCGAATACACCGCCACGGTCGAGATGCCCAGCTCTTTGCACGCGCAGATAACCCGCAGGGCAATTTCCCCGCGATTCGCTACTAGTATTTTCTGGAACATGGATGAGGGGCCGTTACCGCTTGCGGCCGGGGCGGACTCCAAACAGCGGCTGCCCGTACTCGACAGGCTGACCATTTTCGACAAACATGCGGACGATTTCTCCGCTGACGTCCGATTCAATCTCGTTCATCAGTTTCATGGCTTCCACGATGCACAGCGTCTGACCTGTCTCCACAACGCTGCCCACTTTCACGAACGCTTCGGAGCCAGGACTGGGCGATTCGTAATATGTGCCCACGATAGGCGACTTCACCAAATGAAGATCCTCGGTCGAGCGTGCTTCCGGCGCCCCACCGTGTCCTGCGCCCGCCCCCTGCGCGGCGCCGCCACCCTGCGCCGCTGCACCGTGCGTTTCGCCCGCGACAATAATCTCCGGCATCCCGCCGCGCGGCGGCGCGGTGAGATACACACCCTGCGCCGGCTTGCGCAAACGTATCCGCAAGTCGCCTCGCGAATACTCAAACTCTTCCAGGTTATGCTCGGTCATGAACTGCAACAGTTGCTCGATCTGGGCGATTTCCGGGTCCGCGAACGTCGCGCGGCCTGCGGTTTTGGGGGACTTTTTTCGGTTCATGCCTGTTTTTTAAAGCTCGGTAAAATCCCGCGAAACGCGGGTCAAAACTTCCGTGCGGTTTTCGTGCACTACTACATCGTCTTCAATGCGGATCCCGCCGACACCAGCGAAGTACAGTCCCGGCTCGATGGTAATCGCGTTGCCGGGCTCCAGCCGCCGCGTCTGGCCCTTGGCCACGCGGGGATCCTCGTGGACCTCCAAGCCCAGGCCATGCCCGGTGCTGTGCACGAAGTAGCGCTCGAGCCGGTGCCCTGCCAGGACATTCCGCGCCGCGGCATCGACGTCCCCGCAGCTTGCGCCATTCCGAACCGCAGCAATCGCCGCCCCTTGGGCTTGCAGGACCGCCTGATACCAACCGCGCACGCGCGACGACGCCCGCCCCACATAGTATGTTCGGGTGATGTCGCTGCAATAGTGCGC